>RCUS01000309.1_pt1 | contig 34694 bp, 28 predicted proteins | sample 2166221 | NCBI WGS metagenome assembly RCUS01 (sample SAMN09932758, study PRJNA488358) | compost metagenome | isolation source: compost soil in cyclohexanecarboxylic | place: Germany: Experimental Botanical Garden
GGGGAGAGCGCAATAAGCAGGCAATCTACAGCGTCAAGGCGAAATGCAGCGAACCTAAGAAGCCGGACGGCTCCGCACCTGCGGGTGAAGCGTAATGTTGGCAGAAAATGAGCTGTAAGTAGACAAGCGGCATTACATCAACGAGCTGGACGCGCCGCTGCATTGGAGGATGTATTGATTTAGGTCAGATCAGTATTAAAGAGTAGTTTGTAAATGGGGAGGATTTTCCGGAAAAAGGAGAACCCCTTTTGCTTTTTTGGATACGCTTTAAATGCTTCAAGAGAGGATGACAAACGAAAGTGATTTTTCGATTTTCTTGCAAAATTGTATAGAATATTTGACTTCTGTCTAAGCTAGAGCATATATTATAAGTGTTATTTTGCGAATATAATGCAAAATGGAGGTGTTGTTGTGCTTCTTGAGTTTAGAACTAAAAACTTCAAATCCTTTAAAGATGAAATGGTATTCTCGATGACTCCAGCACCTAAGCAAAAAGGTCTAGACTACAGCATCTTAAAGGAGAAAATCGCTTCTAAGGAATACAAGTGTTTAAGTTCAGCAGTTATTTACGGCCCAAACGCTTCAGGAAAGACCAACATTATTAGTGCAATGGATGTCTTGAAAAACATTATTTTAAGAGGACATATTCGGAATGGGGACAGCAAGTCGAAAGCCAACCCTGCCGCAAATCAATTAGAGTTGATACCTAACCGTGCTGTGCCAAAGAACACACCAGTAGACTTTGAAATTAAATTCATAGCAAATAGTTTAGTGTTTGATTATTGCTTGTCTCTAGATCTGGGTAGTTTTCTTGATGAGGATTATAAACGCAAAGTCATATCTGAGGTTTTTAGTGTTAATGAGAAATTAGTTTTTTCCAGAAATTCTTCATTAGAATTTGGGGATTTGAACGTAATTAAGAAATACGCGATTGTTGGATTTGAGGAAAATGAGAAGAGCCTGTTCAACTTGGCAAAGAATAATTTGAACCCTTCAGAGTTGTTCTTGATGAATGGTTTTAAAATCATGTTTAGTTCGAAACTTTCGAATATTTTTAAAAATTGGCTTGAAGATAAGTTTATGGTTTTTTGTCGAGCAGATTCGCTTCACTCCTTACCCCTGAATTCTAAAAAAGCAACTATCTACGTTAACTCAACAATCAATGAAGCTGCTCGTATCTTCGGAATCAACTCTAATGCTTTAGGTTATCTTGCAAATGATGATGATTCGGAGCCTAAACTAGTTTCACTTGTTGGTGGCGGAGGTGGAAACATGCCAGTTCAGGCGGAAGTATTTGAGTCTTATGGGACAATTCGTTTCGTCAATATGTTTCCTATCATAATGAGTGCGTTGGTCAACGGGAGCACCCTGGTTATTGATGAGTTCGATGCTTCCCTCCATCCTATGGCTTTAATGAGTATAGTGAACATCTTCCATAATGATGAGGTAAATAAGAAAAAAGCACAGCTGATTTTTAACACCCATAACCCGATTTTCCTCAACTCGAATTTGTTTAGGAGGGATGAGATCAAATTTGTAGAGCGTGATGATGATACCTTCTGCAGTACGCACTACTCGTTGTCCGACTTCGGCACATCCGGAAGGAACGGGGTGAGAAACGGCGGTGAATATATGAAAAATTATTTTATAAACCAATATGGAGCGATTAAGGATATTGACTTCACCTCTGTTTTTGAGAATCTTTTGGAAAGCAGAGGTGAGTTAGTCGAGAATGGCGCCGAACCGGAAGGAGAATAAGCAGTACTTTTACACTGTAGAGGGTGAAACCGAGAAATGGTATTTAGATTGGCTTGAAGATGAAATAAACGCTAATCCTGCAGTTAACATCAAAGTAACGATAAAGAGCAAGGTTGAGAAGAATCCACTTAAGTATGCTAAAAGTATTCCGATCATTACTAAAGTGGAAATTACTCATTTGTTCGACTACGAAAGCCATGAACCAATACATGTTAAACAGTTCATCGAGACCCTGGATCTTCTGAAAGAAGCTAACAGTATCAAAGGAAAACAAATTAAATACATCTTGGGGTATAGTAACCTAACCTTTGAGCTCTGGATAGCATTGCATAAAAATGACTTTAACGCACACACCGAACATCGATCCCATTATCTCCGCCACATCAATAGCGCCTTTGATGAGCGATTTACTGAACTTAGTACTTACAAGGAAGAGGACACCTTTAAACGAATGCTTCGTAAGTTAACGTTAGACGATGTAAAAGCGGCAGTAAGAAGAGCAAAGGGTATTATGCAGCGGAACGCAGAAAACGGGTTGCAAGAGCTTCAGTACCGGGGATTCAAATATTTTAAAGACAATCCCTCACTCACCATTCATGAGTCGGTCGAGAGAATTCTAAGAGATTGTGGATTAATCTAATCATATAGAGTTTCCAAGAAGGCGAACGAAAGAAGACTATCTATCAATGGTAGATTCAATTATTAGAATAGGGCGTTATCCCATTTGTATATAGGTTGTGCACTAACTTGAAAAATTCTTCTGACGATAAATCCTTTTGCCGCTGGAGCCAAAGACGAAATAAAGAAAGAGAGGTCGACAGGTAAAACTCAATTAAGTATGGCGTTAAGGAATGGTTTTGCGGAACATTTATGAAAAAGATAAGGTCAAATCTATAAAAGTAAATGTTATTGATAAGCTTCAAAATGATGATGTTTATGATTTTATTTCGTTACCGTTCGTTACGATCGATCCGAATCAGCGTTGTTAGCACTAAAGGACAATCAAAGCAAAAATATTGTTACGATGATTAGTAATCCAATTGGATTCTCTTCATGGCTGGATATTGTAGGGGATAGACTGTTACCAGCCTTCCCCGGCGTTGGTGGACAGATTAAAGATGGAATATTGTACGCTAGATTTCCACCAAAGATACTGGTGGCTACTACGTTTGGAGAAATTAGTGGTGTAGTGACAAAATTAATAAGGATATGAAAGCGTATCTGATCACACATTCAGTATCGGACATTGCCATGCTTGGCGTTTTGCATTCTGACGATAAGATCATTGACGAACAAACAGCTAGAACCAGAAAAACGGCACATAAAATAACAGTCATTTTAAAAGCGTATTTAAGGGTTGAAATTTTTAAGTCAAAATGACATTGATATGGGAGTACAAGCCTCCGACTCTCGAATCGAATGACACATCAACGGGATTTAAACTTCGACTTTTCTAATCTGCTCTGTTCACGCATAGCCTGCATCTGTCTGGCATGTCTTGCTTCACGGCGGCTTTCTCTCGCTTTGAGTTGGCCGAGCATAATGAGCAGCCCCAGGGTGCCGAGCACATAAGAAACGATATGATTTACTTCATTCCACAGGTTTGCAGCAGTCAGGAACAATACCGCTCCAATGATTGTGGCAACAATCCGTCCTGTATTCTTATTTTGCGTATCTATTAATTTTTTCTCAAAGGAGCTCGATAACTTTACCCGTAAATTTCCGCTATCCATTTTATCGACTACAGAAATAAACTTCTTTGTCGTAGGAATGATTCCTTTTAGAAGATTCTTGCCTTCATTGACAACGGTGGAAACGGCACTTCCTCGCAGATCGCCACGCATAACCTCTTCGACGTAAGGCTTAGCGGTCCCGATCAAATCAAGCTCAGGGTCCAGTCCTAGACAAAGTCCATAAACCGTGACCATTGCTTTTCCCAAAAATGTGGTGTTTGCAGGTAACTGAAAGGGCTGAGAATAGAGGAAATGACGTAACTCTTCCGAATTGTCACCTGACGTCACGAAACTCAAGTCAAACGTATCACCGTTAATTTGTTCGAATAATAACGTAAGATTCCTTGAAAACACTTCTAAGTCTACATTCCGTCTTAAAAATCTTAAACGATTAAGGGCATCAATTGCGCCGTGAGCATCCTTTAAATACACAGCCATTACAAGTGCTATCATCTGCGCCTTCATATCATCTGCAATTCGTCCGACCATCCCAAAATCGATTAATGCTATTGTGCCGTCAGGCTGCACGAGGACATTTCCCGGGTGCGGGTCTGCGTGAAAGAAACCTTCCACCAGAATCTGCTCTATAAATATTTCCATCAATGACTTCGCTAATTTAGTCCGATCAACACCCCAAGCATCAAGCTTAGCAAAATCGTTGATTTTTGCACCTTCTAAAAACTCCATGGTTAAAACTTTTGAAGTTGTATAGGACCAATGAATGCCTGGAACAACGATATCATCCCGATGGATCAACTGCATCTGAAATTCTTCTGCATTTCGTCCCTCTTTTTGATAATCGAGCTCTGCCATAACGGTTTCGTAGAACTCATCATACACGGCATCGAGGTCCATGAAGTCTGCAATCTTCGTCTGGCGTTTCAATAATCGAATAGCAACTTGTATGGATTTCCAATCAATGGCGATAATGTCCTCGACTCCAGGACGCATCACTTTCACTGCGACTTCTTCACCTGTTCGCAAGGTCGCCCGATGTACCTGTCCTAAGGAAGCCGCAGCGATAGGAGTCGGACTAAACTCAGCAAAAATCTCGTCAATGGTTGCGCTGAGCTCACTCTCCAGCCTATGTTTGATCTCGGTAAAATCCACTGACGCTACAGAATCCTGCAGCTTGGACAATTCATCAATTACTTCCTTCGGCAAAATATCCACTTGCGCACTCACATGCTGACCCAGCTTGATAATTAATCCGCCCATATCCATTGCAGTCTTCGTAAAATAAGCTGCCTGTTTTCGATATAATGCTTTTGTTCTAGCTTCCAAGCGCCGTCTCGGAATAAAGTGCTTTTGCCTGCCCAGCCACCAGAAATCCCAAGCAAACTTAAAAATCATTCGCATAGTTCTTCTGAATCTGACATCCTTCATCAATTCAAAGAATTCGCTCATCCTTGCTGCATCCTTAATCTCTCCTTATGATGTACAAACTGTATAATAGTATGGTATTTCATACTAACCCCATTTTCAAGGGAGCTCATTTTTCATGCATAGGAATAAGCAGGATATCATATCGTAACTTCGAATTGTTAACGTATAAAGTGCACATAAGGAGAGGAACCTATGGCCGAGAATAAACTACTAAGAATGGACAATGTCGGCATCGTTGTAGAATCCCTAAATGACGCAATTTCTTTCTTTGAGGAGATTGGTTTGAAGCTCGAAGGGCGGGCCATTGTTGAAGGTGAATGGGCTGGTCGCGTAACCGGACTGGGTTCTCAGAACGTAGAGATTGCCATGATGGTTACCCCGGATGGCCACAGCCGGCTTGAACTTTCGCGATTTGTTAACCCGCCTACGATATCAGATCACCGGACTGCTCCTGTGAACGCCCTCGGTTATCTGCGTGTGATGTTCACTGTTGAAGACATTGATGAAATGGTATCCAGACTCACTAAGCACGGTGCTCAGCTCGTCGGCGAAGTGGTTCAGTACGAGGACTCGTACCGGCTCTGCTACATTCGTGGAACCGAAGGACTGTTAATTGGTTTAGCGGAACAACTCGGAAATAAATAAGTAACGCATGTGTTAGGGTCTTCATTGTTATTGGCTTCGTAATACCACTCGGCGAATATGGTGCGCAGCTTTGTCATCATCTCCGCGTTTTCATAATACAAAAAAATAAATCGCTACCATAATCCTGCGGCATAGCAATCACCTATCAAATCGTATAGTTATATACTTCATTTACGCCAGTGTACCGGACAAATGCGAGGGATATAATAGCGATATAACAAGGGGGGAAAACACAATGCCCATTGAACGCTTTCATATTCATGTTTCTGACGAGATCCTTGACGATCTAAAATATAGACTGCATCACACTCGTTGGCCGGATCAAATAGAAAACGCGGGGTGGGAAAGAGGCACCGAATTAAGTTATTTAAAGTCGCTCGTTGCGTATTGGAAGGACCATTATGATTGGCGCGTCCAAGAAGCCAAGTTGAACCGCTTGTCCCAATTTTGCTGCAATATCGACGGCATAGACGTACACTTCGTACATGAGCGAGGTAAAGGACCCAATCCTCTTCCCATCATTCTTACCCATGGATGGCCTGACAGTTATCTTCGTTATGAAAAGATCATCCCCCTGCTTACGGACCCAGCCAGCCACGGTGGTAGCCCTGAGGACTCTTTTGATGTAATTGTTCCTTCATTGCCTGGCTTTGGGTTTTCTGGCCATCCCAAGCATTCTGGCGTCAACAATTTTCGCGTCTCGGAAATGTGGGCTAAGCTAATGACAGAAGAATTAGGCTACAATAAATTTGCTGCCGCAGGCGGGGATATTGGGTCTGGCGTTACAAGATACCTGGCATCAAACCATCCCGAACTGTTATTTGGAATCCACCTAACCGATGTCGGTATTATAAGAAATCTCATGACTTCATCTGATCAGGCAGAGCTTTCGGGAGAAGAATTGCGATACAAGAACAACGCTTCGGAATGGATTGCGCAGGAAGGAGGCTATATGTCCCTTCAATCGACACGCCCTCAAACCTTAGCCTATGGACTTACCGATTCACCGGCAGGTTTGGCTGGCTGGATCATTGAAAAATATCGTTCATGGAGCGATTGCCAGGGTAACCTCCAGGATAGATTCAGCGAGGATGAACTAATCACCCACATTATGTTGTACTGGGTTACGAGCACGATGGGTTCATCAACACGGATGTATTATGAAAATTCTCATTCTTTACCTCCATTGGGCTATATCGAAGTACCGACAGGCATCGCTCTATTCCCGGCAGATATCTTATTGCCACCTAAGGAATGGGCTGTGCGCAACCTAAATGTAACTCGCTGGACTTCGCTGCCCCGCGGAGGACATTTTACCGCTATGGAAGAACCCGAGCTTCTGGCTCAGGATATTCGTGCCTTCTACAAGCAGTTTAGGGCGACATGGTGAAGTGGCTCAATAGTGTACAGTAATCACAAATAGATGTTTGTACGAAAAGGAGAGATAGTTATAAACTATAACGAAGTTGTTGCAATCGGAGATACCTATTTACTTACAGTTGTATCAGGGATGTTCGGATTAGAAGGCTATGAAATCCAGCGGATTCCGGCACATGATGGAGGGCGAAATGTCGTTTATACCTGTGAAAAAGAGGGCGAGGGCGCTAAAATACTCAGAATCGCGTTCTTACCAGACAGGAGCCGAGAAGATTTCCTAGGCGAAGTGGAATTTGTTCGGTATCTATTTGAGCACGGAGGCAGTGTCTCAAATATTATCAGCTCCCGAAAGGGGAATCTGCTGGAGGAAATCACCCACAACAACCACATCTTTTTTGTCTGCCTGTTTGAAAAGGCTAAGGGGAAAATGCTTGTAGAAAATAATTATCGGTACCGAGAGGGAGTTCCAATTACCGAATATTATTATAATTGCGGCAAAACCCTGGGGAGACTACACCAAATATCGAAAGGGTATACGCCTGTCCATCGCCGATTTAGCTTTTTTGACAAATACAATGCCGAATATATTGATAAACGGATACCGTGTTCCTTGTCTTTGCTTAAGGAGAAGATGGTAGAACTCCTTGATACCTTACAAGGATTGGATATGAACCTGGAGACTTTTGGTATGATCCATTTTGATTACAACGATGGGAATTATTCGATAGATTTTGATACCGGACAAATAACTGTATATGATTTCGATAACTCATGTTTCGGTTGGTATATGTTTGACTTGGCCAGTATCTGGGGAAACGGCGTGGGCTGGATACAATTTGAACCAGACGCTAGTAAACGCAGAAAGTTCATGGATGATTATTTTGAGATAGTCCTCGCGGGATATAGATCGGAGACAAATCTTGAAGACTCGATGCTGGATAAGTTGCCGTTATTTATCCAAGTCAATCTTATGGAAAATATATTAGGCAGATTCGAGGATATGGGCAACAATTGGGAAGAGTCTGAGTGTTACGAGGAGCTGTCATATCTTATAAAATGTCTGGAAGAAGATATCTTGTACATGGGATTTTTCCATGAGATTTACTCTAGTGAAGAGCCGTTTGAGTATGAGGAACGAAATATTTAGTCTTTTAGTTGCGGCTAAGATCCGCCAATATTAGAGAACAAATTCATTCGGAGCGGTTTCTGTCTCCAAATTAACTGAATGAAAACAGCGGCAGCCCTGGACACCCCGCCCTGGTCTGTCGCTGTTTGATTTTTTCCAGGAACGACATGCCTACAGGGGGACTTCGATCTGTCTCTGCTCTTTAAAATACACCCAGGAGGTGAAGCCGATTTCCTTAAGCCTTACGGCAACCTGCTCAAGCTCATCCCCGACGCGGGAAGGCTTGTGCGCATCCGAGCCGAAGGTAACCGGCACGCCGTACCGCAGCGCCCGCTCCAAAATATCGTCGGCCGGATACCATCCGCCGCTGAGCTTCGTTTTGCCGGATGTGTTGATTTCGATGGCGACACCGGAGTCGCCGATGATCTTCAGGCATTCGTCCAGCGGACCGGGGGCGGGGATGTCGGAGAAGCCGGGATAGTTGCCCTTCATCGCGTCGATATGGCCCAGAATCTGGAACATGCCGCTGCGGGCGGACTCCCCGATCAGGCGGTAGTATTCGGTCTTGACGGCGATTTGTTCCTTGGTCCCGAGATGCTTCCAACGATTCTTGTTAAAAATGCTGACACCGCCCGTGCTGTGCACCGACCCGATGATATAATCGAACGGATAGGCGTTCAGCACCTGGCGGTAGGCTTCCACATGCTCGGGGAAGAAGTCGGATTCAATGCCGAGCAGAACGTCGATTACCCCGTCATATTCCTTCTTCAGCGACAAGACCTCTTCCACATAATTCGCGAATTCCGATTTCGCCATGGCAATATGGGGAAAAGCACGGTCTTCCGGATGTCCGAAGTACGGCGTGTGATCCGAAATGCCTATGACTTTAAGTCCGTTTTGGATGCCGGCTTCAATATAATCCCGGATGTTTCCGTCAGCGTGGCCGCAGCGGAAATGATGGGTGTGCAGGTCGAATTTCATATTTGTGCATCTCCTTTGGGCCAGTATGGATTGACTATCAGCGCGTTATTCCGAACCGATAAAATGAGTTTCCGGCATTCCCTTCAAGTCGCTCAGGAACTTCCGCATCGCCGAGCCTACATATTTGCCCGATTTGGTTATGACTCCGACGGGATGCGTTACTTCAAGCTCCATGATCGGGATAATCTTGAGCGTTCCGGCGCGGACTTCCTCTGCCACCGACTGTTTGGAGATGATACCTGCCCCCAGATCAAGCTCCACCATCCGTTTGACCTCCTCGCTGCTCGTCAGCTCCATGATCACATGGCTCTGGATGCCGTGCTTCGCAAAGACCTCCTCGGCGAACATGCGGCCCACGGTATCGGGAGAGAGCAGAATAAGCGGCGTCTGGCCGAGCACTTCGACCCTGGCCATGCCGGGCTGCGCCGCTAGCGGATGTCTCGGAGAGACGACAAGCTCGAAGGTATCGTAGTACAGAACCGAGGTTGTCATTCCCGGACTGTTGCCAATCAGATACCCGATGCCTACGTCGACAAGGCCGTTCTCGACATGCTGATAAATCTGCGTGGAGGACATGGACTGAATCGATGTCTTGATAAGAGGAAATTGGTCCTGGAAGTAGGAAAGAATGCGCGGCAGAATCTGTATGGCGATGGATGTTGTCGTACCGAGTATAATATGCCCCTGTGGTGTTTCGTCCAGATCGGCGAGCCTGTGCTTGAGGTCGTCGACAATGTTCACGATTTGCTCCGCATGCGCAAGGAACACCTTGCCTTTATCCGTCAGCGTAACCGGCTGGTTACGATCGACCAGTTGGGTCTTGAACTCTTCCTCAAGGCTTTTGATCTGCGCGGAGACCGCAGGCTGGGTCAGATTCAGCAGCTCTCCCGCCTTGCGGAAGCTCATCGTCTTTGAAATCATGATTAGCGTCTCCAGTTGGCTGATGTTCATGCGGATGCCCCCTTTTGCCAACCTGTGTTGACCAGTATTTATGTATATATCTTACGCCATATGTCGGCATTTGATTAAATTATAGGAGATTACGAAGATCAGGGCAATGACACCGCTCACCCCGCAAATTAATTATGACCAGAGGCCTTAATTTTTGGTGAATTTTGCCGATAAATGAGATATAATATGGTTTATTGGACATGGGACTTTGGTAACATGAAATCAAACCGGAAAAGGGGGACACAGCACTAGTATGAAGGCGGAAGTCATAAATCCATTTTTGGAATCTGCGCGTGTCGTTATTGAACAGGTGATTCAAGTGTCGCCGTCTACCGGGAATCTGGGAATTAAAGAGATTGAGCTGATCGATAATCATATATGGATTAAAGTCGGGATGACAGGGCAGCTAAGCGGCGATATCGTCTTCGGCATTGCGGAACAAGTGGCGCTGCGCATGGTGTCTGCAATGATGGGCGGCTATCCGATTGCCGAAATGGATGAAATGGGGCAGAGCGCCATATCCGAGCTTGGGAACATGATCAGCGGCAACGCAAGCACCATTCTCTCCAACCAGGGACTGTCTGTGGATATTACGCCTCCGCAGGTGATGAAGTCAGAGAACCTGGTACACTTCCTTCCGCGCAAGGCGCTTAGTATTCCCCTTCTTATGGACGGCATCGGCGAACTGGATATTCAGGTGATGATCTCTTAATATGGTTGATAGGAATATCATCCTATAAGAGACAGGAGCTGAAAGCTCGCAATGGAGCTTAAAGGGAAGATCGCAGTCATTACCGGCGCCTCCAGCGGCATCGGGGCGCTTACAGCGCAGCTGCTCGGCAGCCGGGGAGCCATTCCGGTTCTTCTGGCGCGATCGGAGGAGAAGCTGCAAGAGGCGGCGGCCGGAATACCGGGGCCTTACGGCCTCCATGTCTGCGATGTCAGCGAATCGCGCGATGTGGAGATCACGTTCGCGAAGATTTACGAGACGTACGGCACAATCGATATCCTGCTTAACAATGCCGGTTACGGCAAGTTTGAGGATTTCACCGATATGCCGGTACAGGAATTTGACGACATGATGAATGTCAATTATATGGGCGTTGTCCGCTGCACGAAGGCGGTCGTGCCGCATATGCTGGAGTGCCGCAGCGGTCATATTGTCAACGTTGCTTCGATGGCCGGCAAGATCGGCACTTCGCGTTCAGCGGCCTATAGCGCGTCGAAGCATGCGGTGATCGGATTTACCAATGCGCTGAGACAGGAGCTGCGCCATAGCGGAATTGTCATCTCCTCAGTCAACCCGGGACCGATTGAGACGAATTTCTTCAAGGTTGCCGACCCTTCGGGCAGCTATGTGAAGAACGTGGGCAGCTTCATGATGCCTGCCCAGTATGTGTCCGAAGAAATCATCAAGCTGATGGAGAAAGGCAAGGAGGAATTGGACCTCCCCCGCCTGGCGGCTATCGGCATCCGCCTGTACGGTCTGGCTCCGCGCCTGGCCGACAGACTGACCTACAATATGCTGAACCGGAAATAGACATCGGACTTCTCATCAGGCATCAGGCCTTCCATTTGGTGGATAGGCCTTTTTGGCATATAATGAAGGAATAACTACTGTGAAAAGGATGAATATCCCTATGAATAAAGCTTCTTTTGCGGCAATCGGCATCCAGGAGGATCTGGCGGCCAGGCTGTCGGAGTTCGGCATTACCGAGCCATCCGACGTGCAGGCCGAGACCATTCCGCTCCTGCTCGAAGGCCGTGACGTGCTGGCGGTATCCCAGACCGGCACGGGCAAGACGCTGGCCTATCTCCTGCCCCTTCTTCAGGGGATCGATTCGGATCGCCGGGCGGTGCAGAAGCTGGTGCTTGCGCCCACGCAGGAGCTGGCGATGCAGATTGTACGCGAGGCGGAGCGATACGGCGAAGGCCGGGGCATCCGCACGATGGGATTGATCGGCGGCGCCGCGATCGGCCGGCAGATCGAACGGTTGCGGGAGCATCCGCAGCTGGTCGTCGGAACGCCAGGCCGCGTGCTGGAGCTGATCGGGCTGCGTAAGCTGAAGATGCATGAGGTGAGCACCATCGTGATCGACGAGGCCGACCAGCTCTTCAAGGTCGGCGGAGCGGGCGAAGCCGAGAAGATTATCGCGAGCGCCCTGCGCAGCCGGCAGCTGGCGATGCTGTCGGCCACCGTCGGACCGGAGACGCGGGCGCTGTCGGCCAAGGTCATGAGAGACCCGGCCGAGATCGGCATCGACCCGGAAGCGAAGACCGCGCGGACGCTGGAGCATCTATATATTGTCTCCGAGGAGCGGGACAAGGTCGATGTGCTGCGGCGGGTGCTGCGGCATTACAATGCGCCTCGGGCTATTGTATTCGCCAATACGGCGGAGGTGATCGCCGAGGTCGAAGCGAAGCTGAACTACCTCGGGATTACCGCCGGTGCGCTGTATGGCGACGCCGACAAGGTGACGCGCAGCACTGTGCTGGGCCGTTTCCGCGAGGGCAAGTTCCGTGTGCTGGTAGCGAGCGACGTGGCGGCGCGGGGGCTGGACATCGAGAACCTCACCCTCGTCGTGAGCTTCGATCCGGCCTTCGACGCGGAGCATTATGTGCATCGCGCGGGCCGCACAGGCCGCATGGGCCGCAGCGGCCTGTCGATGTCGATCGTCACGGCGCAGCAGACGTTCATCATGCGCAAGTTCGCCCGCGAGCTCGGCATTGAGGTCGCCGAGCGGGCGCTGTACGGCGGCAAGATTCTGCCGCCGGAGGAGCTGCGCGGCGGCGCCGGGCCACGCCCCGGCAAGCCGCGCAGCGTGGGGCCGGCGGTCCGCACCGCCGGCATCTCTTCCCGCGCCGCCGCCGGAACCGGCGGCGCATCGGCACGGCCGGCCGGACGCGAAGCCGGCGGCCAGCGGCGGGAGCCGGGCGCCAGAGAAGCGGCGCCCGGTGCGAGAACGGCCCCGGGCGGGCGCGGGGCCAAGGCTGCTCCGGCGCCGGGCAAGGCGGCCCGGAGCGCGGAGCGCGAGCGCAACCGCAAGAACAAGGGTGCGCCGAAATGGCTGAAGGACAAACGGTCGGGAGGTGACGGCCAATGAGCGAAGCCCCCGTCCTTCAGATATCCGGACTGACCGGCGGCTACAGCCTGAACAAGCCGGTGCTGCACGATATTTCCCTTCGGGTACAGCCGGGGGAGATGGTCGGGCTGATCGGCCTGAACGGGGCCGGCAAGAGCACGACGATGAAGCATATTCTCGGCCTGATGACGCCCCATAAAGGCGAAATCGCCGTTCAGGGGAAGAAGCGGGAGCAGGACCCGGAGGCGTATCATGGCGCCCTGTCCTTTGTCCCGGAATCCCCGCTTCTGTATGAGGAAATGACTGTCCGGGAACATGTGGAGTTCACGGCGAGAGCATACGGCGTGAACCGCGCCGATTATGAAGCGCGCAGCAAGCGGCTTGCCGAGCTGTTCCGCATGGAAGACAAGATGGATACGCTGTCCGGGCATTTGTCCAAAGGGATGAAGCAGAAGGTGATGATCATGTGCGCGTTCGTGGCAAGCCCCGCGCTTTATGTCATCGACGAGCCTTTTCTGGGACTCGATCCGCTGGGCATTCGCTCACTGCTCGATTTCATGCTGGAGATCCGGAATTCCGGGTCATCCATTCTGCTCAGCTCTCATATTCTGTCCACCATCGAGAATTATTGCGACCGGTTCATCGTGCTGCATCAGGGCAAGGTAATCGCCGAGGGAACGCTCGCCGATATTGGAGCCGCTGCCGGCAGACCGGGTCTGCCGCTGGAGCAGCTGTTCTATGATCTGGTGCAGGGAGGGAAATAGCATGGATCTCCGCCAGCTTCAGGGAGACCGCCGGCACCGGGCTGCCGGGGCTATTCTTCCTTATGTCGGCTACATCATCCAGAGCGGCGTGGCGTTCGTGCTTATGTTCATCCTGATCGCCTTCTCCGCCTGGTACACCGCGCTGCTGCGCGATCTTCCGGCGGGTATTCCCATCCGCTGGATTATGCTGGTCATTCTTGTACCCGCCGCAGTGCACAGCAGCTTCCGCACTTACCTTCAGCCGGCGGACTCCATCTTTCTGCTGCCCCAGGAGCACCGGATGGCGGAGTATTTCCGTCCCGCCTGGATCAGGGGGATCGTGTGGAAGACCATTCGGCTCGCGGCCGTGGTGATATTGCTGTGGCCTTTGTACATACGCACCGAAGATGTGCCCAAATCGCTGCATGCTACCCTGCTTGTATTGCTTGGCGTCAAGCTTCTGGCCTCATATGGCTGCTGGCGGGAGTTGAAAATGACGTCCAGAGCGGCGACGGCGGGATACCGGCTGCTGCGCTGGGGCGTCGGCGGGCTGATTGCCGCAGCCTGGCTGTGGCAGCCGCTTCACAAGGGACTCGGCTTCTCCTTCCTGTTGTCCGCCGCGTACTTAGCTTCGCTGGCGATTCCTGCGCGGCATGCCGTCCCTTGGGAGCGGCTGATCGCGCTGGAGAAATCGCAGAGCGGGAGAGCGATTATGGTGCTGGGATGGTTCGTCGAGGTGCCGGGCCGCCAGCAGCGGGTCTATGCGCGGAGCTGGCTGTCCCGGTGGGGAAGCAGCTTGCCTTGGAGCAAAGACAGCGCATATCGCTATCTGCTGACCAAGAGCTTCGCCCGGGGAGATATTTTAAGCATCGTGCTGCGGATCGGCGTCCTCGGTCTGCTGCTGATCGGCTGGACCCGGAGCGGTCTATTGGCGAACGCCCTGTATCTGTTCTTCCTGTTCATCATTGGCATTCAGCTTTCAGCCTTGTCTAAGCTTCACGGGGAGTCGTTCTGGCTGTCGGTATATCCGCTGCCGGGGAACAGCCGGAGCCGCAGCACGGTCGCATTCGTCTTCCGGCTGCAGCTCGTCTTCGCGCTCGTTCTCTGGCTGCCTCTCGCCGCAGCGGGAACGGATCTGCTGCTGCGTTCTCTGCTGACGCTCGCCGCAGGGCTTGTGATGGTTCTGTTCAGCCGCTCGCGGCTGGACAGGAAGCTGCGGAATCCGGAGGATGACGAGCTGTAGGCGCCCGGTTCCGGGCCGGTGATGTGGAGTGTCAGGCGTGGGGTGGCGTAAACACCGCCGAACCAGCCATCAAGACGGGACGATTTTGACCTGCGGGTCTGGCCTTCTGATACGATCCGCGCAGGCTGTCCCATGCTTTAGTTGAACTTTCAAAAAGGCTTCTTTCACCCGAATCCGGGCGGAAAGAGGCCTTTTTTGAGCTTGGCCCCGGATGCTCTTTCATCGGCAGAACTTTATCCGTCTGTTCGACCGCGCGGATTTATGTATATAATACGGATTGTCGAATCATATACCATTCTGCCTGCGGCTCGCGGCATTCAGTTCAGGCGGCGGAAAGGACGGCTACATGAGATCCAAGAAAAACACGCTGGGGCTGCGGCTGATCCAGCTCTTTGCCGCCATAACGATTCCCTTGCTGGCGGTGCTGTTCGCGGCGGGGTACTACGCCAAGGATGTCGTGCTGACGCAGGTGTCAAGGTCCTATCAGAATCTGGTCAGCTCCAATCTGAAGATGATGGAGAGCAGCTTGCAGGACATCACGATCAATCTGGTCGACATCGTTGACCATGACGAGAATTTTCAGAAATTCGGCAGGCCGGGCCTGACGGACTCCGAGTATTATTTTGCCCGTATGGGCATTATGCAGAGAAACCAGTCCTACCAGGCCTATTATCACACCGTCGACATGTTCTACCTGTACTCCGGTCCCAATGATACCTTGACCCTCTCCAATGTGCTGGGCACGAACGAGGCATACATGGATCAGGTGCGCGCCTGGATTACCGGGGCGGTCGGCAATACCGACCGGCTGAAACGGCTGCAATATAAATGGTCGATTGTGAAGATCGGCGGCGATTACTATCTGAACCGGACAGTCGGCAACGAACTGAGCAATCCCGCCTACATCGGCGCGTTGATCCGGATGGACTCGCTGCGCTCGCCGCTCGGCAACCTCAACCTGCAATCCGGCGGCGACGTGCTGATCGTCGACAACGACGGCAAGGTGCTGACCGGCGCATCGTCCACGCTGGGCGCGGATTTCCGGCTGCCCCGCGAGAAGCTGAACCAGAATTCCTCTTTTTCCTTCTCAGAAGGGGGCAGGAAGCTGGTCGTTGTCTCCAGCCAGTCGGCCGCGCTTGGCATCAATCTGGCGGTGGTCATCCCTTACTCGGAGCTGCTGCGGGGATTGAATGCGTTTCAGGCCGTCATCTATGTGCTGCCCTTTCTCATTCTGCTCATTCTGCTGATCTATCTGTATTATTTCCGGCGGATGGTCATCCGCCCGATCCTGAATTTGCTCGGCGGCATTCACCGCATCCGGGACGGAGCGATGGAGACCAAGCTGCCCGACTCCAATCTGGTGGAGTTCCAGGCGCTGAACCAGGCGTTCAACAGCATGGCGGTCGAGATTCAGGATCTGAAGATCGATGTGTACGAGGAGCGGCTGAACGCGCAGAAAGCGGAGATGAAGCATTTGCAGACGCAGATTAATCCGCATTTTTTCCTCAATACGCTGAACATCATCTTCCAGCTTGCCGATTTGCAGCGTTACGAGCTGGTGAAGAAGACGGTCCGCCATCTGGTGCAGTATTTCCGGTTCATGCTTCAGGCCAAGGACAGCAGCATTACGCTGGAGCAGGAGCTGGAGCATATCCGCAACTATCTGGAGATTCAGAAGATGCGCTACCAGCAGTCGTTTGAATTTCAGATCGACCTGTCCGAAGACATCCGGCATGCCTGCATCCCGTCGCTGACGGTCCAGCCCTTTGTGGAGAACGCGATGATTCACGGCATCAGTCTCAAGGGAGAGGTGTTCCGGCTATCCATTGCCGCCTCTCCTGACGAAGACCGGCCCGGATGGATGGTCATCGAAGTGGCGGATAATGGCAAGGGCGCTGACGACGAGCAATTGCGGGTGCTGAATGCACCGGACTATCAGCCGGCTTCGGAGGACCGGCACATCGGCATTTGGAATGTGAAGAAGCGGATTGCGATGCGATACCGCGAGAGAGCGTCCATCGGGTTCAGCCGGGTGGAGCCCACGGGCTTCCGCGTGAGATTGATGCTGCCGCTGGAATATACGGAAGGAGAATAACCATGAATCAAATGCTGGTTGTGGATGACGAGCAGTTCGCGGTGGAGGGTATCGTGCATGGCCGCGATTGGAGCTTGCTTGGCATCGGGAAGGTGTTTACGGCCAACGGGGCCGACGAGGCTCGGACGATTTTGACCCGGGAGCGGATCGACATTCTGATCTGCGACATTGAAATGCCGGACGAGGATGGCCTGTCGCTGGTCGGCTGGGTCAGGGAGCATTCGCCGCACACGGAGTCGCTGTTTCTCACCTGCCACACCGAGTTCGCCTATGCCAAGAAGGCCGTCAGCCTCGGGAGCTTCGACTATCTGCTGAAGCCCGTCGACGGGGAGGAGCTGTCGGCGGCCGTGACGGGCATGCTCCAGGCGATCAGGGAGAAGGAGGAGCAGCAATCCTACAACGAGATGTACCGCAAGTACCGCTCCCTGTGGCAAAAAGAGCAGCCGCGCCGGATCGAGCGCTTCTGGCAGGACCTGCTGTCGCGCCGTATTCTGGGCTTCGGCGATTTCCTTGAACGTGAGCTGGCGGAGGCGGGAGTCGGCCTTGGGCAAGGCAGCCGGGTACTGCCGATTCTGATCAGCGCCCAGGAATGGGGCAAGCCGCTGGAATCGCGGGACCAGGAAATTATGGACTACGCCGTCAAGAAAGCGGCGGAGGAGGTCTGGCTGGAGGGCCGCCGGGGCGAGGTCGTGACCGACAAGAGCGGCGTCCTGTTCGTCCTGCTCTACGGCGAAAGTCCGGCGGAGGGCGGAGAAGCGGCGCCTCCGGCATCCTGCAGCGTCCGGGAGCTGACGGAGGCCGGGAACCGTTTCTATGAAGCGTGCCGGGATTACTTCTACTGCTCTGTCACCTGCTACATCGGCGGCTTCCGGACGCTGCAAGCGCTTCCGGGGCTGTGCGAGAGTCTGAGGGCCATGGAACGTGACACGATTACCCGCACGCCGCCTGTGCTGCTGCATGTTCCCCGTCCGCAGGAGACGGCCGCGGCCGGGCTGCCGGAGGAGATTCATCTGTCGGGCCTGGTCGCCCCCATGCTGAACGGTGAGCGGGAGACGGTGACCCGCTATATCCACGATCTGGTGGAGCGGATGGAGGAGCGCGCCAGTCTGCACGGTCAGCATCTGGAGTCGCTGCATCAGGATACGCTTCAGATCATTTATCATTTTCTTCAGGTCAAGGGGATCAGCGCCAGCGATGTTCCGGGCTTCTCCGCCTGGGCTTCGGCCCGGGTGCGCGGTCTGCGCCAGTACATGCACTGGGCGGAGGGGTTGGCTGCGGCGGTGATGGAAACGGCGTTCGAGCCGGAGGAGACGGACGGCGTGATCCAGCGCTCCATCCGCTATATCCAGCAGAACGTGGAGGAAGAGATTTCGCGGGAGAGCATCGCCGATCATGTCGGCCTCAACCCGGCCTATCTGTCTCGCCTGTTCAAGAAGGAGACCGGCCAGAACCTGATCGACTTCCTCATCACCGCCAAAATGAACCGGGCCCGCGACCTGCTGGACACGACGGTCATGACGGTCAGCGCCGTCGCGCAGCAGGTCGGATACAGCAATTTTTCCCATTTTACCAAAATGTTCCGCAAGCAGTTCGAAGTCAATCCCCAGGAATACCGGAAAGTCACAAAACGAATGGACTGAGGTTACAAAAACGGCGGGGCCGGCGTCTCCCGCTCTTTATAATGAAGCCATAACGAAACGAAGAAGGTGGGTATATGGCTTCAGTAGAAGCGCTGAAGACGGCGCCGTCCGCGGTGCGCAGCAAGAGAAAAGGGGGAAGGTTCTGGAAGTACAGGGCGCTGATCGTCCTGGCGCTGCCAGGCATCCTGTTGATGTTCATCAACAACTATTTGCCGATGTTCGGCATTTTCCTGGCCTTCAAGGATCTCAACTACACGGATGGCATCTGGGGCAGCGCTTGGGTGGGGCTGGACAATTTCAAGTTCCTGTTCGCCTCGAACGATGCCTGGATGATCATCAAGCACACGCTGCTGTACAACATCAGCTTTCTGCTGATCAACACGACACTGGCGGTGCTGCTGGCGATTTTGCTCAACGAAGTGAAGAACAAGATCGCGTCCAAGTTTTTTCAGAGCACGGTCATCCTGCCGAACTTCATCTCCATGGTTATCGTTGGCTATATCGTATACGGCTTCCTGAACCCGGAGCTGGGCTTCGTGAACAAGTTCATACTGGAGCCGCTTGGCAAGGACGCGGTCAACTGGTACGCCGAAGCGCAGCAGTGGCCGTTCATCCTGACCATCGTCAACGCCTGGAAAAACGTCGGCTATTCCGCAGTCGTCTACCTCGCGGCCATTGTCGGGATCGACTCCGAATACTATGAAGCGGCTGTCATCGATGGCGCCGGGCGGTGGAAGCAGATGACCAAGATCACGATTCCGCTGATTTCTCCGGTTATTATCATCATGACCCTGCTGGCCATTGGCCGCATTTTCAACGCGGATTTCGGTCTGTTCTATCAGGCGACCATGGCTTCCGGCATGCTGAAAGAGACGACAGATGTCATTGACACTTACGTATATAACGCGCTGATGGTGACCGGCGATACCGGGCTTGCCTCCTCCGCGGGTCTGCTGCAATCGGTGGTCGGCTTCATCCTTGTCATTTCCGTCAATCTGATCGTCCGCAGGTTCAGCAAAGAAAATGCGTTGTTCTAGTATAGAAAGCGCTTTATTCCCGGGAGGAGATTTATCATGATTAAGAAAAAGACTCATCCGCTTATTCTCATTGTCCTCACCTTGTTCAGCCTGGCCTGCCTCATTCCGTTCTGGCTGGTGCTGATGATCTCGCTGTCCGACGAGGATTGGGTGACGGTGCACGGCTACAGCTTCTGGCCCGGCAAAATCAGCCTGGTGGCTTACCAGTATCTCATTCAGGATGCTGAGAAAATCGTCCGTGCCTACGGCGTCTCCATCTTCGTCACGGTCGTCGGCGTCATCGTCAGCCTGTTCGTGACCTCGGCGATGGCCTACTCGCTGTCGCGGCGCGAATTCCCCCTGCGGGGCGCGCTGAGCTTCTACATTCTGGTTACGATGCTGTTCTCCGGCGGGCTGCTGCCCTGGTATCTCGTCTACACGCGGTTTCTGCATGTGCAGGATACGCTGCTCGCGCTGATCATCCCCGGCCTCATCGGCGGCTTTAACGTCATCATCATGCGGACATTCTTCACCAACAGCATCCCGCCGTCCCTGATTGACTCGTCCCAGATCGACGGCGCCGGCGAATTCCGGACCTACTTCAGCATTATTCTGCCGCTGTCGCTGCCGGTTATGGCCACCATCGGGCTGTTCATCACAGTCTCGTATTGGAACGACTGGTTCACCAGCCTGGTCTTCATCCAGAATGAGAAGCTCTTCTCGCTGCAATATTTGCTGAACAAAACACTGATGAATGCTTCGTTCCTCCAGACAATTGCGAACAAGGCGTACAGCAACACAGCGCAGGTGACGACGCCGCTGGAATCGATCCGGATGGCGATGGCCATGATTGCGATCGGACCGCTCGTGCTGGTCTTCCCTTTCCTGCAAAAGTATTTTGTAAAGGGACTTACGGTGGGGGCCGTGAAAGGCTGATCCCGGCCATGGCCGGATTAGTATAGCATTGCAATGCAACAGACAGGCAAGAGTATACCGGGGAGGTTCATGACATGAAATGGATTGGAAAAAGTTCGGCCGTGCTGGCATCGTTGATGCTGACTGCGGCCCTGACCGCCGGATGCGGCGGCAATAACAACGGCGGCGCCTCGGCCTCGTCGCAGCCGGAGGGCTCGGCGGCGTCCGGCGCATCCGGCCTGAAGCCTTACGAAGTCGTGATGGTGTTCCCCGACGCTCCCCAGAAAGACAACGGGCTGGTGCAGTCGGCCATCAACGATTATTTGAAGAAGACGTACCCGGAAATGAATATGACCGTCAAGCTGGAGCCGATTGACTGGGGCGCCTGGAGCGACAAGACCAATCTGATGATGGCCTCCGGCGACAAATTCGATCTGCTGTTCACGGCGGACTGGCTCGGCTTCCAGCAGCAGGTGACCAAGGGAGCGCTGCTTCCGCTGGATGACCTGCTCGCCAAATACGGCCCCGATATCGAGGCCGTCGAGAAGAATTACCATGATCCGGCCAAGCGCGGCGGCAAGCTGTACGGCATTCACACCCATCAGGAGCTGGGCGGCGCGCAAGGCGTGTATCTGAACAAGGAGCTGGTGGACAAGTACAACTTTGACCTCAGCGGATTCAAGTCCGGCAAGGTGGAGGCGCTGGAGCCGATGCTCCAGACGATCAAGGAGAAGGAGCCGGGCATCACGCCGCTTGTGGCGCCGAGCTTCCCGCTGGAGGCGTATTACTCCTCCAGCAGTCTGGATTCCATCGTCAGCATTGCCGCCATCAACACGGTAGGCACGCCGGCCGACGACTATACAGTCATCAATTCATTCACCACGCCGCGCTACATGGAGCTGGCCAAAATGACGAACAAATGGTACAAGGCCGGATATATCAACAAGGACGCGCTGACCCCGGGTCTGGATGCGTGGAAGAAGCTCCAGACAGGCAAAGCTTTCGCCTTTGTTGGCGATATGGACATCGTAGCCGATATGGAAATCGGCAAGGCGGCGCTGTCACCGAACGGTACCATCAAGGCGAACCGCGAAATGCTGCAAATCCCGCTGAGCATCGACCGGCTTCAGACCGGCAAAATGACGGCGACCATGCAAGCGATCTCCAAAACCTCGGAGGACCCGGAGCGCGCGATGATGCTGTTGAACCTGTTCTTCAAGGACAAGAACCTGCTCACGCTGTTCAACTTCGGCATTGAAGGCACCCATTATGTGCTGAAGGACGGCCAGGTGGCCCTGCCGGAAGGCAAGACGACGGACAATATCGGCTATTACCATGATATTATGTGGCAGATTGGCAACCAGATGCTGAACTATACCCGGGTCGGGGAAGATCCGAAGAAGTATTTGAACTACGAGGCGTTCAACAAAAAGGTAACCTCCAATCCTTCGCGTATCTTCGGTTTTGTCTTTGACCCTGAACCGGTCAAGAACGAGTTGATCTCCATCGACAACGCCAACAAGGCATTCGTGGATGGGTTGAAATCCGGCCAGCTTGATCCGGAAGAGAATTTGCAGAAATTGCTGGATAAGCAAAAAGCGGCCGGCGCCGACAAGGTTATCGCCGAGGCCCAGAAGCAGCTTGACGCCTGGCTGGCAACAAACGGCAAGAAATAATGGATTTACCCGCAGGCCGGGCAGGCTGCGGAATCCTATAAGCAGCACCGGGGTATGATTCTTTCGGTCATACCCCGGTCTGCTGAATGGACATGATGAAGAAAACGGGGTGGAGAAGATGGCGAATACGAAGAACACGAACAATACGAACAATACAGAGAATCCGGCATACCGGGAGAATGGCATACATCCGGAGAACGGAATGAAGCCGGACAATGGCTTACTTCAGAAGGAGGGGGCAATCCCGCCGGCTGGTGCGGCGCTGACTCATCTGGAGGTGTACCCGGACCGCGCCCAGTATAGACCTGGGCAGCCGGGAAGCCTGCTGATCGAGCTGGAGACCGCGCAGAACGCGGTTCTGGAATTGCGGATCGAGTTCAGCAAGCTGGAGCGGACGGTAGCTAGCAATACACTGAGCGTTCTAACTACAGGTGGACAACTGCTGAAGCTGCCAGCTCCCCTGTATCTGGAGGAGACGGAGTGGGCGGGGTATGGCGCCCGTGTGACAGTGCTGCATGAAGGGGTAGCCCTGGGCGCCGCTTCCACCGCTTACGACATCGCCGATCATTGGCGGCGGGCGCCGCGCTATGGCTTCCTGAGCGATTTCCGCAGCGGTGAAGCGGGAGATTTGCGCGATGTGGAGAGCATGAACAAGTTCCACCTGAACGTCATTCAGTTCTACGACTGGATGTACAGGCACGACGATCTCATTCCGCCGACGGACGAATTTACTGATCCGATGGGCCGGGAGATGTCCTACCGGGTGGTGAGGGAGAAGCTGGCCGCCGTTCAGAGCAAAGGCATGGCGGCAATGGCATACGGCGCGGTATACGCCGGATTGAAGGATTTTCTGCAGCAGCGTCCGGAATGGGGACTGTACCAGCGCAGCGGCGATCCGTTTCAACTGATTGACCTGTTCTATATTATGGACATTACGCCCGGCTCGCCCTGGACCGACCATATCGTCGAGCAGTTCGCGCGGGTGGTGGAAGCCGGCTTCGACGGCATCCACATGGACCAGTACGGCTTTCCCAAAAAAGCGGTCCGCCGCATAGACGGCCGGGAAGAAACCGTCGATCTGGCCGAGTGTTATCCGGCGCTGATTGACCGGACCAAGGCGGCGGTGACGGAGATCGATCCGTCGGCCGGGTTGATTTTCAACAATGTCGGAAATTATCCAGTGAGCAAGACCGCCTCCTCGGACCAGGAAGCAATCTACATCGAAGTCTGGCCGCCAGTCATTCATCTGCGGGAGCTGAAAGGGCTGATCGACAACGCCCGGCTGCTGAACCCGGAGAAACCGGTCATTCTGTCCGCGTACTTGCCGTCATTCTACCCGGAGGCCGGCAACGATCCCGAATGGGCCGAGAACGGAGCTGTACTGACAATGGCAACCATCTTCGCAAGCGGCGGCTACCATCTGCTGCTGGGCGAGGACAACGCGATGTTAACCAAACCGTACTATCCGGACTACGCCCCGATGCGACAAACGTTTGCATTGGAGGTCAGAAGATATTATGATTTCATTGTTAGGTTCGGCGCGCTGCTGCATCATCCCGCTCTGGAGGATGTCTCGTACACTTATACGGCGGGAGTCAATACGGAGATTGTGTTCGAAGGCAGCCATACGTTCGCTCCAAACGGCGATACAGGGTCCGTTTGGACGGTGGTGAAGCGGAAGCCGGGTTATTTGATCGTCCATCTGCTCAATCTGGTTGGTCTGGAGGATGATTACTGGGAACACGGCAAGCGGAGCAGGCCCGAACCGCAAAATGGTATCGTTTGCACTGTGCTTTTGGAGCATCCGGCCGAGACGATTTATGCGGCTAGCCCGGATGATCTGGCCGGGGAGATTGTGTATCCCGACTATACGCTTACCAAGCACGAACAGGGCATAGCGGCGCGGATTGTCCTGCCGAGACTGGACATCTGGACGATGCTGGTCGTCAAATATGGGGAACAGGAGTGAGAATGTGAATTCAAAATGGTGGCAGACAGCGGTGATTTATCAGGTCTATCCGAGATCCTTTCAGGACAGCGACGGGGACGGGGTCGGCGATCTGCGTGGAATCATCAACCGCCTGGATTATCTGGAGCAGCTTGGCATTACGGCAATTTGGCTAAGTCCCGTCTACAAGTCGCCCAACGACGACAACGGGTATGACATCAGCGATTACCGGGATATCATGGACGAGTTCGGCACGATGGCCGATATGGATGAGCTGATCGAGCAGGCCAAGCGGCGGAACATCCGCATCATCATGGATCTGGTGGTCAACCATACCTCCGATGAGCATCCGTGGTTCATCGAAGCCCGCAAAGGCAAGGATAATCCGTACCGGGACTACTATGTGTGGCGGGACCCGGCGGACGGCGATGTGCCGAACGGACTGAGATCGACGTTCAGCGGCCCAGCCTGGGAGCTGGACGAGGCGAGCGGCCAGTATTTCCTGCATCTGTTCAGCCGCCGTCAGCCTGATCTGAACTGGGAGAACGGGAAGGTTCGGCAAGAGGTCTGGGATCTGATGAATTTCTGGCTGGACAAGGGCGTCGGCGGCTTCCGCATGGACGTCATCGATCTGGTCGGCAAAATTCCCGACCGGGAAATCACCGGCAACGGTCCGAAGCTGCATGAGTATTTGCAGGAAATGCACCGCGAGACGTTCGGCAAGCATGATGTATTGACCGTCGGCGAGACCTGGGGCGCGACGCCGGAGATCGCCAAGCTGTATTCCGATCCTGCGCGCAAGGAGCTGTCGATGGTGTTCCAGTTCGAGCATGTGGGCCTGGACCAGCAGGAGGGCAAGGACAAGTGGGACCTGAAGCCGCTCTCCGTCGGCGAGCTGAAGTCGGTGCTGACGAAGTGGCAGACCGAGCTGGGCAGGGAGGGCTGGAACAGCCTGTTCTGGAACAACCACGACCTGCCGCGCATTGTCTCCCGCTGGGGCGACGACCAGACCTTCCGCAAGGAAAGCGCCAAAATGTTCGCCATTCTTCTGCACCTGATGAAGGGCACGCCCTACATCTATCAGGGCGAGGAGATCGGCATGACGAATTATCCGGTCACGGACATTTCCGAGGTGCAGGATATCGAGAGCATCAATATGTACCGCGAGCGGCTGGAAGCCGGCTACAGCAAGGAGGACATCCTGGCTTCGATCAACGCCAAGGGCCGCGACAACGCCCGAACGCCGATGCAGTGGGACGATACGCCGGGCGGAGGTTTCACGACCGGCGAGCCGTGGCTGCATGTGAATCCGAACTATGCGGAGATCAACGTCAAGGACAATCTGGCAGACCCGGATTCCGTCTTCCATTGCTACCGCAAGCTGATCGCGCTGCGCCAGAGCCACCCGATTGTCGTCTGGGGCGAATTCGAGCTGGTGAAGGATGTGCCGGAGCAGGTGTTCATGTACCTGCGCCGTTACGAGGGAGAAACCTGGCTCGTCGCCGCCAACTTCGGCGGCGAGGCCGTGACGGTGGCGCTGCCGGAGCTGGGTGCGAGCGATGAGATCATCATCGCGAACTACGACCGCCAATCGGCAGACTTCGCCGAGCTCGCACTGCGGCCGTACGAGGCCTTCGCGGCGAAGCTTGGCTGAGCGCGGCGGAGGATTCGCAAAGCTGAAGCTTTGCAGCCAGGGCACCGGCGTGGGCGGACACCTGTGAAGGTGAACACCCATGAAGCACACTTTGACGTTGGAGCGGCTGCGAATTGCGGGCCGGAGCTATTTTTCACCGTATGGGAATCGTTATAAAATCCGAGATCATTTGGAATCATCCGGTGTATAATGAGGAAAAGAGGAAAAGGAGCTGATAGCCATGACCGACTTTTTTAATCCGGGTCCCCCTGCAAATTCGACTGATCCCGGAGGCCACAAAGCGAATCATGATGTCAATGCGAGCAAGCTTCACCGGGAAGGCGCTCCCGGCCTCCTCAGACAAGTATCGGATTTACTGATCGGAATTGCAATTATAGGAGCAGTTGCCGCGCTGCTGTTATGGATTTTCTAGGGCGGGCGAGTTGCCGGTTCTGGTTCAAGGTTTATAAAAAAATGAGGCCCGCTAGCCTGTTGGCTTGCCTGGGCCTCTTTGCATTGGACTCTCGAAAGTTCTTTGACGGCGGTTCCCCCCGGATTCCGAGGGCTGTCAGCCGTGAACATGGTGAGGGAAGGGAGCCTGTAGGCGCCCTCCCGGTGATGGAGTCTGCGGTCGATTAGACGAACAGAGAACGGCTGATGATAACCAGCAGGATGAAGAGAACCAGGATTGCACCAGTGCTGGTGAAAGCTCCGTGTCCGTATCCGTATCCGCCTCTTGCTTCTTCGCTCATGTTCATTCCCCTTTCGGTGAGAGGTTGTTGTACTGGAGTACATCGTATTGTATGTGCCATTGTGCGGAGGGGTATGGGCCAATGCCGGAGCAAGCGGGAAAAAATCAATATATGCCCGGGATATGCCCTAGGACAGCAGCAAAAATACGAGCGCGGCCATGGCCGGCAGTCCCTGCTTCACGATGATGCTGCGCTGGGCGGTGAATCCTCCGAACCAGGCGGCGATAATAACGCAGCAGACGAAGAACAACTGGATCGACCTGCCGGAATCGCCTGCGAAGAACAGCCCCCACAGCAATCCCGCCGCGAGGAAGCCATTATACAATCCCTGGTTGGCCATCATTACTTTGACGTTGCGATCGCGCATTAGAGAGTCCGGTGTGCGGAAGGTGCGCTTGAAGACGGGAGTTCCGAACAGAAACATCTCCAGGATCATGATGTAGAGATGCTCGGCGGCAACGATCAGTACGAGAATAAAGGCTATGGTTGACATATGAAAATCGACTCCTTTGTTGAAAAATGGGGTAAGGGGCACCACGTTATTTTATCGGATCGAATCAGCTAGTTAAAGTAAAAAAAGCCGCCGCAAAAGCGGCGGTAAAGCGCGGTGGCGGATGGCATTTAGAGCGCTCGGGCTTTCTCCAAATCGCGTACGCCAGCGTACACGAGATCGAACAGATCCTCCAGGTTCTCTTCGGCAATGCAGGAGAAGGCGATGCGCAGATCGGTCTCGCCAAGCGCGATTGTGCCAAGGCCGTATTGGTGGATGAGATGCTGGCGAAGCTCCTCCGCATTCACGGTCTTCAGCTTCAGACACATGAAATAGCCGGAGTTGAACGGGTAGTACGTCCAGGCCTCATCTCCGTATTTGCCGCTGTCGAGCAGCGCCTTGACCTTGTTCGCGCGTCCCTTCATGATCCGGAATTTCTCTTCCTTCTGGGCTTCGAATTTCGGAGCCTTCAGAGCGTCCAGCACAAAGGTCTGGGACGGATGCGAACCGCTGGAAATGGTCGCGCGGATGATGCCAAGCGTCTTCTGCTCCAGAGCGGCCAGAACTTCCGGGCTGTCCGAAGCGTAGGTAATGAAGCCGACCCGGAAGCCCCAGACGAATTCCTCCTTGGTCGCACCGTCAATCTTGACGGCCAGCACGCGCGGATGAATATTCGCAAGCTTCCCAAAGAGCGATTCCTTAAGCGAATCCTCGAAGAAGAGACCGAAATAGGCGTCGTCGCATACCGCTACGATGTTGACCCCTTCCTCAGCCGCCCGGACGATCGCGTCCACAATCGCGTCGCCTTCCTTGAGACCCGGCGTATAGCCTGTCGGATTGTTCGGGAAATTCAGCAGCACAATGGCTTTGCCTTTATCCTTCTGAGCCAGGAGCGCATCCAGCAGCCCGTTGCTGTTGAAGGTCATATCTTCGGTGAACAGCGGATAATTCACGAGCTCCGCACCCCGGCGGACACCGAAGGTCAGCTCATAGTTCTCCCAGTTCTTGTCGGGATAGACGATGGCGTCGCCTGGTCCGGCGAACAGGTCGGCGACGATGCTGAGGCCGTGGGTCAGCGCATTGGTGGCAATCGGGTTTCCGTATGCTTTGCCTCCGAGCGACGGATTCTCGCGAAGCATCTTCTCCCGCCATACCGTGCGAAGCTCGGGCTTGCCTGCAGGAGGAGCGTAGCCGTACAGATCCTTCGGCGAATAAGCGGAAAGTTTATCCTGAATAACGCCCAGATGCATCGGGCCTCCGTTCTCGGTGGCGATGCCGATCGTGGCGTTGTATTTTTTGGCATTTGCAGTTGCTTCAGCAGATTGGCTCAGAATGCCAACCTTGGGAAAATAGATTTCTCTGCCGAGAGAGGACAGCATATCGTACACATGCCTGTTCCCGGCCTTGATGCTCTCATTCAATTGTCCAGCCTGTGGATTCATCGGTTTCATCCTTCCGGTTATCTTGAAATCTTAGCAGCCTGATGTGAGTGAACGCTCTAACATTGCCTAACATTATATCATCTGCCTTACGGAAGAGTCACTTGTGAAAAGGAGGATTTCCAAAAAAAATGGAGACAATTTTTGCGCTTTTCGACTGCGGGTTTACAGACAAAAAAGAGACCCCCGTCATTCCGGGTGATCTCTGTTCATTTCATCGTCAGGCTTCTTCGGTATCCAGTCCGGCATGATACGGGCAGTACCGCTTCATCATCTCGATCGTCTCGGCGTCCCGTTCGCCGTCTCTTGCTTCAAGACCGCTGATGACGGCGTTCCTGTCATCCTCCTTCATATTCTGGCCGAATTTGAATTTGGCGGTGATTTCATCCGGCACTATCCGCACAACGGCGACGGCTTTGAGCTGGGGCCGGTATTTCGGATGATCCGCTTCAATAGGCTCGTATCCGCCCTCGGGCTGCAGCTTCTTCATGAAACAGCCGAGCGCAAGAGCTTTCTCGCTCAGGTCCTCCACGATTTCGGCGCGGCCGAAGATCGTTACGCTTTTGAAGAAAGCGGACGCCGGACAAGCCATTTCAGGGTCGGTAAAATACGAGGGGATGAGCGCAAATTCGTCCGCAATGGTGAAGCAGACCTGGGGCTGGCGGGCGATCGCCTCCATCTTGCCCCCGGCCCGGCTGCCGTGAAAGTACAGATTGCCTCCCGTATACACAAAATTCAGCGGCGTCACGCGCGGCCGGCCTTCTCCGTCTATCACACCGAGAAAGCCGAAGCTCATGCTGTCCAGGAACGCCTCCAGCTCTTCCTCCGATTCGACTTTAAACTCTTTTCTTCTCATGGCAATGCTCCTTCGATTGTGAATGGAATACTCAAGATCATACCGGATAATTGACATTAAAAAAGAGCCCATTTACAGTATTTTTATTAGTCCAATTTGCGGTTGGATATCACGGTTGCAAGGGGATGAAGAAATGGAAGCGAATCTGGTACTGGATCTGGACCGGTATTTGGCCGAGCACCGCTACAAGTATTTGGCGCTGTATCACGCCCTGCGGACCGCCATTCTGAACGGCGGGCTTCCGGGCGGTGTACGGCTCCCCTCGACCCGCAGGCTTGCGGAGCAGTATGGGCTGTCCCGGGGATCAGCGTCGCAGGTCTACGACATGCTTGCTGCGGACGGCTATGTGCGGGGCGAGACGGGAAGAGGCACCTTTGTGTCGGAGAGACTCTCCCGGGCCGGAGCCGCGGCCGAAGCTCCGGTGCCGGATCTGCCGCTGTCCGCCTGGGCCCGGCGGCTGCCGGCAGGCCTTCCGGCGACGGACGAGCCGGAGCCAGCCCCCTTCATCAGCTTCCGCAGCGCCGGAATGCCGATGGAGGTGTTCCCGTATGCGGAGTGGCGCAGCGCGCTGTCGCATGCGTCGGGGCGGGCCGGCGGCGCCCTCGGCCTCACCGCGCCCCCGCAGGGGGACGAGGGGCTGCGCCGGGCAATCGCCGCCCATCTGCGGCTGACCCGCGGAATCCGGAGCGATGCGGAGGACATCATCATCTTCAGCGGGTCCATGCAGGCGCTCGTCCTGCTGACACAGCTGCTGCTGGACGAGGGAGGCCGGGCCGTGGTTGAGGACCCCGGCTTTCACGGCATCCGCCGCGCCGTGACGGCGGCCGGCGGCATACCGCTTCCCGGCCGGGTGGACCGCAGCGGCCTTGTGCCGGAGGACTGGGACGCCCGGCTGCTCTTCGTCACGCCAAGCCGGCAGTATCCGACGGGAGCCGTGCTGCCGCTGGACCGCCGCCGCAGGCTGCTGGAATGGGCCGCTGCCCGGCGCGCCGTCATCATCGAGGATGATTATGACAGCGAGTTCCGCTGGTCCGGCCGGCCGGTTGAGCCGCTGAAGGCGCTCGACCGTGGAGAACGGGTCGTGTATGTCGGCTCGTTCTCCAACACGATGTTCGCCGGCCTGCGCATCGGCTACGCGGTGCTCCCGCCTTCCCTGACAGGTCCGGCCATCCGGGCGAAAGCCCTGTACGAGCCGCTCCCCGCCGGGCTGCTGGAGCAGCGGGCACTGGCCCGCTTCATGGCGCTGGGACATTACGCCCGGCATATCCGGCGGATGTCCCGCCTCTTCGGCGAGCGCGGCCGCCTGCTGCGCGAGCTGCTGGCCGGTCTGCCGGCCGGCCTGTTCGAGCCGCTGCCCGGCGATGCGGGGCTGCATATATACGCCCGCTGGCTTCGCGGCGAAGAAGCATTCGCCCGCTTTAAGGAAGCGGCCCTCCTGCGGGGGGCGGATTTCCGGGACGCGGCGCGATACCGGATGGAGGCGGCAGAGCCGGCGGCGTGCTTTGCTTTTTCCCATCTGGACAGGTCCGGACTGAGAGAAGGGGTACGCCGGCTCGCCGAAGCCTGGGCTGATGTGCAAAATGAAACGTGAAGATGTATGATTAAGGAAATGTCTGAAGGGAGAGGAGAAACGATGCTTCATGTGCCGCCGTCCGCTTTTGTGATCCTCCCCGCTTTGGCCAAAATCGTCTGCGAGCCGGGATGGAGATGGCAGAAAAGGGAGAAGCCGCTGCCCAACTACGACTTATTCTATGTGTGGAGCGGTGAAGGCACGGTAACTCGCAACGGGACGGCATATAAGGTGGGGAAAGGAAGCTGCTTCCTGTTTCGTCCGGGTGATCACACCAGCGCAACGCATAATCCGCAAAAGCCGCTTGTCATTACATACATTCATTTTGACGTTAATGAGCCAGTCACCGATATTCCGGAGCCTTACCGGGTGCTGAGCGATTCGGTCGAGTTCGAGCATTTGCTCGCTCGCTACGTGCGTCTGTTCCTGGTGAAGACCTTTGCCGCCGAAGAGGAAGGCCGGTTGATTCTGCAGCAGCTGATGATCAATCTGCTTCGGGCCGACATGGCCATGCCGGTGGAGCGGAATGTCAGCAACCAGCTTGCCGAGGTGATTCATGAGGTCGCGAACTATATCAGCCAGAATCCGGGCACACCGCACAGGGTGGAGGAGCTGGCCGCGCGGGCGGGCCTGTCGCCAAGGTATTTCTCGATCAAATTCAAGGAACTGATCGGCTCCTCGGTCCAGTCCTACATCATCAGAACCCGGATCGAACGCGCCCAGCATCTGCTGCTGTACGCCGGCATGAACGTGACGGAGGTCGCCGACGCGCTGGGATACCGCGATATTTTCTTCTTCAGCCGCCAGTTCAAGCAGCATACGGGAAAAAGCCCGTCCGAAATCCGCTGATTTCCGCCGCCGCCCGTCCGCTGAGTTGACTGTCCCTGTCCACCAGCGTGGACACTGAACCAGAATAACCTTTCGATTGGCCGGAGAAGCTGCTTGGTTCTCCGGTTTTTGGCTTTTCCGGGCTTCGTCCCTCCCCCTAGGCGTCTTCCGACTGTCCGGTTCCTTCGGCGGCCGGGTATAGAAACCGGAAGGAAGTATAACTCTACTAACGACAATCTTTAGACGGAATGGAAATCATTAATTCTAAAGGAGACACCGATGACAGCGAATCAACCGGAAACCGATAAGGGATGGAATTTGGACAACAGCTATGCGCGTCTGCCTGAATCTTTGTATGCCGAGACAGGTCCTGATCCTGTCGCCGCGCCGAAGCTGATCGTGCTGAACGCCCCCTTGGCGACAGCGCTGGGACTGAACGCAGAAGCCTTGAGCGGCGGCGAAGGAGCGGAGATTTTGGCGGGGAACCGGCTTCCGGGTGGCGCCACTCCGATCGCCCAGGCGTATGCGGGACATCAATTCGGGCACTTCACCATGCTGGGCGACGGCCGGGCCGTGCTGCTCGGCGAACAGATCACCCAAGGCGGAGAGCGGATCGATATCCAGCTTAAAGGCTCCGGACGCACGCCATACTCCCGCGGCGGAGACGGCCGGGCCGCGCTCGGACCGATGCTGCGCGAGTACATCATCAGCGAAGCCATGCATGGGCTCGGCATTCCGACTACGCGCAGCCTGGCGGTTGCGGCGACCGGCGAGCCGGTCTTCCGCGAGACCGCGCTGCCGGGCGCGGTCCTGACCCGTACGGCAGCCAGCCATCTGCGGGTCGGGACCTTTCAATACGCCGCCTGGAAGGGCGGCGAAGAGACGCTTCGCGCCTTGGCGGACTACGCGCTTGAGCGTCACTACCCGGAGGCGGATACGCAGGGGAACCGCTATCTTACGCTGCTTCGCGAAGTGTGCGGGCGGCAGGCTTCGCTGATCGCCAAATGGCAGCTCGTTGGCTTCATCCACGGCGTGATGAACACCGATAATATGACGATCAGCGGGGAGACGATCGATTACGGTCCCTGTGCTTTTATGGATACCTACGATCCCGGGACAGTATTCAGCTCCATTGATCAGCGCGGACGCTATGCCTATGGCAATCAGCCGGAAATCGCCGCCTGGAATCTGGCAAGACTTGCAGAGGCGCTGCTCCCGCTGCTGCATGAGAACGAGGATACCGCCGTCTCCATGGCGGAAGAGGCGATCGCAGAGTACATGGAGCGTTACAACCGCAATTGGCTTGCCGGGATGCGGAGCAAGCTCGGATTGTTCGGGGAGGAAGAAGGGGACGAGGCCCTTGCGGAAGATTTGCTGGAGCTGATGCATAGTCATCGGGCGGACTACACCAACACGTTCCGCTCCTTGACCCTAAACCAAACAGAGGGTACCGCTCTGTTCGATTCCGATGAGTACGCCAAGTGGCAGGCCCGCTGGGAGGCCAGGCTGAATGGGCAGCAGGAGAACAGGGAGGCTTCCCGGGATTTGATGCGCCGCAGCAATCCCGCCGTCATCCCCCGCAACCACAATGTGGAGGAAGCGCTGGAAGCCGCAGTGGAACGGGATGATCTCACTGTTATGGAGAGACTGCTTGAGGCGCTGTCAGACCCGTATGCATACATCTCCGGGCAGGACCGCTATGCCGAGCCTCCGGCTCCGTCCTCTTGCGCCTACCGCACCTACTGCGGGACCTGAGCGTAGAGTACGGAGAAGATGAATCGCCGGACAGTCGAAGCTCCGTTGGGCTTTCTTTTTTGGCAAAAAGTCAGATATGGGAGCAGCAGGAGAATGGGCGAAAGGAACTTGGCCCGTAATCGCTCTCGCCTGTTTATGAACCCCATGGTTTGCTTTAAGTAGGAAGAGGAGAGTGTAATGGAGAAGGAAGCACAAGGGAGGGGAGTGGGAGTATGTACGAAATCGTGCTGGTCCGTCATGGAGAGAGCGAATATAACAAGCAGAATTTGTTCACCGGCTGGAGTGATCCGGATTTGACAGAGAAGGGGATCCAGGAGGCGAAGGAAGCGGGAAGAACGCTTAAGCAAGCGGGCTATACCTTTGATCTTGCGTTCGCTTCGGTTCTGAAGCGGTCGATCAAGACGCTGAATTACATTCTGGAGGAACTGGACCTGCTCTGGATTCCGGTGCAGAAATCCTGGAAGCTGAACGAGCGCCATTACGGCGCCCTTCAGGGACTGAGCAAGAGTGAGACTGCCGTGAAGTTCGGCGAGGAGCAGCTCCAGATTTGGCGGCGCAGCCTGTCGGTCCGTCCGCCGCTGCTGGAGCCGGATGATCCGAGATACGCCAGAAACGACATCCGCTACAAGGATGTCCGTCCGGGCGACATCCCCCGCGGCGAAAGCCTGGAGGATACGGTGCACCGGGTCGGGGAGTTCTGGAATCAGCGGATCGTGCCGCTCGTGATGAAGAAGGAGCGGGTGTTGATCTCTGCACACGGCAACACGCTGCGCGCGCTGATCAAATATATGGAGGATATCGATGAGACGGCGCTGCTGTCGCTGAATATTCCGACCGGCGTTCCTCTCGTCTATGAGCTTGATGAGGAAGTGAATCCGATCCGGCGCTTCTATCTCGGCGAACAGGAGAAGATTCAGGCGAAGGCCGCCGAGGTCGCCAACCAGGGCAAGGTCAGCGAGTAAACGGGCGATCCTTCTTCAACAGACACAGTCAAACAGCCTTCCGGCATGTTCCGGAGGGCTGTTTTTGGTGAGGCTTCCGTCACGGGGGGTTAG
>RCUS01000311.1_pt1 | contig 34571 bp, 16 predicted proteins | sample 2166221 | NCBI WGS metagenome assembly RCUS01 (sample SAMN09932758, study PRJNA488358) | compost metagenome | isolation source: compost soil in cyclohexanecarboxylic | place: Germany: Experimental Botanical Garden
GAGCACGACCTTGCCAAGGTCGGGGTCGCGAGTTCGAGTCTCGTTTCCCGCTCCAGTTTAAATACTGTGGCGTCTATGCGGTGCAGTGGTGGTGAAGGCTGTAAAGGCGCTTCACGCCGAACGTGGTAAAGCTTCAAATTGCGGGAATAGCTCAGTTGGTAGAGCACGACCTTGCCAAGGTCGGGGTCGCGAGTTCGAGTCTCGTTTCCCGCTCCATATAGTAAAAAAAGGCAGAGACGAAAGTCTCTGCCTTTTTTTTATGGCCAATATTTTTTGTCCTGGTGGGCACTTCCCGTGCCCACGCCAGGCTCATTTATCGGTAGGTCATGGTGAAGTCCAGCGCCCCGTTGGCCGGCCCTGCGGTCACCGTTGGCGCTGTCTGAAAGTAGCGCGCCTTGAAATGCAACACGGTCTTGTCGACAACCAGTGGCGTGACCGCTTCATCCTGCTGAAGGGGCATCGGGCTATCGTTACTACGCAGTAGCTGGATGCCTATACCCGTTGCGCTACCCGGCTTGTTGTCCAGGCTGAACACGCCCTGTGCTGGCTCCAAGGGCACCGACCCTTTTGCCCCTTCCAGGCGAATATAGGCGCTGGCGATACCGCCGGCTGGGTCGTCTCTGCAATCGCTGAGGGTGACGTAGAAGTCCTTCGCATCGGTGTAGCTGCCGGGCCCCGTGAAATCTGCGAGGGTATAGGTTCCCAGCTGCACCGGGTCGGCGCTCACCGGGTTCGCCAACAGGGTGCAATGTGCTTGCTGCACTACGCCGCTGACATGAATGTTCAGTGCATCGCCAAGAAAGCTGATTTGGCTACGGACCATCTGGCCGCTGAAGAATTGCCGCCCGGTAGGGATCGGTCCGGTCTTGATCAGTGCCATGGTGCTGTAAAGTTCTTTGATCTGCAAGGGGGTTACGCCTGAGTCCCGGTTGTTCTCACCCGTATAGGGAATAGCTACGTCATCTGTCGGTGTGAATGTATTGCTACCAGCTCCGTTGAAAGGGAAGCCCAAGCGGATATACAGGCCTACCCCCTTTATCCCGGTTTCCATCACCTTGCCATTGACGTCCCAGGGGCCTACCTGAGGCAGGGGCCCAGGGTACAGGGCGCCAGTGGGCGAAGCCTGGAAAGTTAATGTGCCAGTGCCGTCATTGACGCAGCGGATTTCGCGCCCGGTCACCTCGGGTGTGGCGAACGTTTGCACCGTGCCAATGAGGGTGCCGATGGGGGCGTCCCGGGCTACCCAGGGCGCGCCAAGGTCTATGTAGTAACTCAGCGGGCCGGCTGTGCTAGCCCAGGTGCAGCTGGGTGCCGCATACGCCTGACCGGCGAAAGCGAGCATGGCAAAGGCCGTGCAGAGGTGTCTGATTGCGGGCATGGGAACATCCGTAGGTGAAGCGCCAGTGTTGGGGCGATGTGTTCAAAGGGGTGGGCAGGTGAGCGTCTGTGAGCGGTAGCCTTGGCGAAGCTCCATCTGCGCCGGGGCGATAGGTAACCGACACGCTTGGTCATCAGCCTTGCCCCAGCGCACGTTCAGGGTTTGCGGATCTGTGCCGGTGGCGATCAGTGCCTGGCCACCCTGGCCGACGATCGCCAGGCTAGTGCCTTGCGCGTCGCTGACCTGCGTACCAAATGGCAACGGTTGCCCGCTGCTGTCCTGCAACGTGAGTATCAGGCGGGTGACTTGCCGTGCGGGGAAGGTGGCCTTGACGATGGCGCCGCGGCGCGGTACGACCGGTTGGGTGCCGTTTTCTACCTCGACCTCTGGGCCAAGTTGGTCGGTAAGCAGGTTCAACTGGTTTACCCGGTACGGGCGCAGATGCGGTGCCACGACATATCCGTTGGCATCGGTGCGCGCGCCCGGGGCGTTTTCCACGCCTACACCCGCGATAGACGGCACTTGGACCAAGGCACTGGTTTCTCCCAGGTAGGGCGTCAAGGTGATGCCGCCCTCGTGGGCCAGCAGGCCGCCGCTGGCGTTGACAGAGAGCGTGCGGCGGTCACTGCTTTCGCTGAGCCCCGCGCCATAGCTGGCGTGCGCACTTCGGTAATTCGCCGAGAGCTCCAGGTTGTTGCGGCCCTGGTCATCCCGACTGACAGCTGCCTGGTAGCCCAAACGGTAGTCCAGGTCGCTGCCGCTGAGGCTGGCGCGTTCATTGTGATGCCCACCGCGTTGTTGCACATCGAAGGTGGCACTGCTGCTGTTGCCCAGGTTCAACGGAATCGTGACGCTAAGGCCAACCATGCGATCGTCGAAGTTGTTGCGGCCAAGTGACTGCGAGGCGAACAGGTTGTAGCTGATGTCATGATGCTGTGTATTGAGCTGAAGCTGGTACTGCCGGCGCTGCCGGTTACTGTTCCAGTAGTCGTCCTGGGTCAGGTTCAGGCTCAGTGAGCTGCGTGAACCCAGTGGCTGCTGTACCGAGGCTTCTACCCGGCTGCGGCGGTTACCCCTGTAATGGCTGTCGGCACTGCGTTGGGCTATCGCTTCATCGAAGTCACGGTAGCCTTCGGTGGAATAGCGGTAGCCGGCGAAGCGCAGGTTGGTGCGGGTCTGGAACGTCTTGCCGTAGCGTGCGGCGAAGCTCTGCCCAGTCACGGTGCCCAGGGCTTGACCCACGTCACTGCTGGCGTGGGTGACGTCGAACGACACAGCACCCACGGGGCCGAAGTCGCGGCCCAGGCCCAGCAGCCCGGCCCGGTAATGCTCGCCACCTTGAGCGCCGGTGTACAGCGTTGTTTTCCAACCCAGCCCGCGTGCCAGGGTGGCCTGCCACAGTTGCGGCTTGTCCTGCCCGTTGAGGGCGTTGTAGCGCCCGAACGCTGCGCTGTAGCGCCATACGCCCTCGCGCAGCAAGCTGCCCAGGCTGGAGTAAGGCTGTAGAAAGCGACGTACCTGCCCGTCGGCTTCGGTCAGCACGATCTCCAGCTCGCCGCTGCCGCCGCCAATGCCCAGGTCGTCGATTTCATAGGGGCCAGCCGCGACGTAGGTGCTGTAGATCGGGTAGCCATTGTGCAGCACTTCGAGCTTGGCGCGGGTTTGAGCGACGCCACGGATTACCGGGGCATAGCTTTGTAACACGTCAGGGAGCATGCCCAGGTCCGAGGCCAGTTGCACGCCTTTGAACGGCAGGCTGCGAAACACCTCGCCATTGCTGGAGGTTTCGCCCAGGGTCAGTGTGCCCCAGGTGCCGGGGAGGTCAGTCTGGGCATAGGTATTGCTGCGGGTCCAGCGCCGTTGTCCGTGTTCATCCTCGCGCAGGCTCTGGTTGCTGCGCAGGCGCCAGCCGCCAATGTTGAGCCCGCTGTTCAGATACAGGTCTTGCTGGCTGCGGGTTGGGCCACCCTTCTGGCTGCTGTGCATGGCGGAGGCTTGGTAGTTGACGAAGCCAGCGTTGATGCCCTGGCTCCAGCGCTCTGGCGCCACATTGCCTGCCGCATCGCGGCGTAACGCCGCTTGGGGGATGGCGATGTCGAGTTGCAACTGGCTGTTGTCGAACTCGACCTGGGCACCGGGCAATTGGGCGGCCAGGTCAAGGCATTGCTGGTTGGGCGCCATGGGGGTCGCCAGGCGGTCCAGGCGCAGGCCCAGTTCGGCCATCAGTTCTGGACCCAGGCAGGGGGCCAGCCCTTGGTCTGGGCCATGCTCCTGGAAGTCGAGGGTGTAGTCACCGGCGTGGGCCAGGTTCACCCGCACCTGCACGGTGTAGCGCCCGGCAGCCATTGGCTGGTGGGCCGCCAGGGCCTGCAGGGCCAACTCGGCACTGCCATGCGCCTGGCCAGGGGACTGGCGCAGGAAACCACTGTGGAATGTCAGTTCGGGTTCGTTGGCCTGGGCAGCCGGCAGCAGACAGCTGCCACCCAAGGCCAGCAAGCGTGCGAAACGAAGGCGCGACGGCAGCTGCCGACGCCGTTTGGCGCGTAGCATGGGGATGTCTCGAATGGTGTCGAAGGTGGCCGCGTCGCTGCCGTGTGCTCAGGGCAGGAGGCGTGTTGTGTTGACCAGACTCGCGGCCTTAGGCGGTGAGTCAGGCGATGTGAGGAGGGTAGAGAGAGGAGTGGGAACGGTATGTAGGAGGGTTCTGAGCGGGGGTGGGATTAGTCCATGAAGTTGTAGGCCGTCTGCCTCTTGCGAGGCAGACGGCCGTATATCATTTCTGGTTCTAGTTATCTTTCTTGAAGCTGTTCGCTAGATCACGAGCGGCAGCAGGAGTTCTCCCGAAACTCGGGATTAGTTGCGAAGCACTCGCACGATTTTCCGATCCGCCAGAGGGGGTTGGTATAACGCCATAATCTCTTAGCATGTCAAACACCACATCCTTTACGCCTGATATGGAAGCGGAGTACCCCCGGGGGCCACGGGGTCCTGGCTGTCCATCGGCTCCAGCTGGTCCAGCTGGTCCAGCTGGTCCAGGTGGGCCCATGTCACCTTGAGGGCCCTGCTGCAGCGCGAGCTCGTCAACTTTCCTCAGTGCATCGGTGGCTTTAGCGTTCGCCGCCTCTACCGAGCTTTTAATCGCATCAACGTCGCTGGCAACACCAGAAGGGCCTGTATCAGCGCTCGTGGCAGGTTTTTCAGTTGCGGCTTCTGCGGCTTTTGCATTAGCGGCTTTCTTTGCTTTTTCAGCTTTCGCGTATGACCACGACTTGTACCCTGAGAAACCGGCGGCTATCCCACCTAGCATGGAGAGCCCGCCACCGATCGACTGATACAACGTTTGTTTTGCTTGGTTCTTCTCGAAAATAGCCATAGTCTGAAGTCCAAGGCCCGCAGCCATGGCAGCCACCCCTACCGCGCCCACGACCATCCATACCTTCGTAGTCATCGACGCCGCCATGAGCCCAACCGTAGCTGAGACTTTTATCAAGCTCCCTACAAATGGGATGGCGCTAATCACCGCGACAGCGATACTAACGCCCAACTGAATCCACGCCCCGGTTTTACTGGGACCTTTCCTCTTCCTGAACCCGATCGCCGGTTCGTCTGAAGGTGCCCTGTAGCTCGCATGCCCGCTGGGATCGCGCCAGTTCACCGGGTCGCCAAGGCAGTATTGATAGGGGTTGATACCCGCGATCTCAGGTGGCATCGAGTCCGGGCTGTGGAAGCGCATCAGCTGCGGGTTATAGGCGCGGTAACCTCGCCCCAGCAGGTACCAACCCAAGGCGCGTTCACGCGCCTCGCCGTTGAAGGCCAACAAGCCATGCAGCGCGTTGTCAGGGTCTTCTTTGCCGTTGTCGCCATAAGCGCTGTAACGGGCTTCGCACACCGTGTCCTTTGTGCTCTCACCTAGCACGCTATTGCTCATATTGGTCAGTAGCAGGCGACTACCATCGCTGTCGTTGCTCGATTGCAAGCCCAGTGGGCGGCTGCCCTCATACAAGTACTCGGTCCGTACATCGTTGTCGATCGTGGTGTGCAAACGGTCGTTTTGATAGCGGCGCAGCACCTCTGCACCATTGCCGTGGCGCACGCCTACAAGGTGATCGTGGCCGTCGTAGCGGTAACTGAACAGCGTGTCGCCACCCTCGCTCAACACTTGTGCGAGGCGGCCATGGTCGTCATAGACGAGCTGGTTGCCAGCTTCGTCGTTGAGCATGTTGCCATCATCATCGTAGCGAATATCGCGGTCGGGCAGGTAGCCAGGGGGAGAATGCGTCACCTGCATCAACTGGAAGCCTTCACAGCGATACGTGGCGGTATGCTTAGGGGTATCGGGGAACCAGGTTTCGCATTTCACCAGGTTATCCAGATCATCGTAAGTGAACACTTGCTCTTCGATCGGGTCCCCTTTGGCGTTGCGGGGGAACGCGTCCTGCTTACCCTCGCACCAATACGACTCAAGCCGTTTGCGTGGATCGTAGTCGAAAAATTCCGTGAGCTGCAGTTCACCCTCGTGGTACAGCGTGCGGCTATGGAGCAGGCCGTCGTTACGCCAGACTTGGCTAATACGGTGTTCAGTCGTTTTGAGCTGATCATTGTAGCGGCTCAGAATGCGGTCGATCTCCTGGCCATGGCTATCGTAGACCTGCTCGCAGTCGACACGATGCAAGGTTTTCAGGTCTTGGGTTTTGGTCAGTTTCAGCCGCCCATCATCGTTGTACTCGAAGTCTGAGCGCAGGTTGCCCTGGGTGGTCCAGCTAAGGCGGCCAATGTCATCGTAACCGTGTTCAGTCGTGATGTTATCACTGCTCTCGCGCAGTAACTGTCGGCCCTGAAGCGAGGTGGTATGCGTGCAAACATACTGCTTGGCAGCCTGCGCGTCGTCCCAGGTCTCCTGTCGCAGGTAGCCTTGGTCGGTGTAGTCATAGGTGCGCGTGCCATGGTCGTTGACGGCACGGCTGATGGCAGGGGAATGACGTCCGTATTCATAAGCGGTCGGCTGGTTTTGCCCTACCGTGATGGAAGTGGGTTGCAGGGAAAGGGTGGGGTCGTAGCTGAAGTTGAATTCTCGCTTGCTTTGAGTGATACGTTTGCTGGCCAGTTGTTGCTCGCTGTCGTTGCCAGCCTTGTCTTTGTACTCGTAGTGTTCCGTGCGTTTACCGTCACTGAAGGTCAGCATGCGCTCTTGCCCATCGTACGTACGCGCATGGGCCAACACGCCAGCAGCCAGCGTTCGTTTACCTTTGCGTTTCTCGTGCACATACACCGTTTCGACCAGTTCATTGCGGCTGTGCGGCGCAAATGTTCTGCTCATCGCAGTGCCGTCTGGTCGTTCGGTGTACGTCATGCGGCCGTACTCATCGTACTGGTATTTGCTGACCGTCAGTGTTTCGTTGTTGCCTTGCGGGTCTCGAATCCGCTGCTCTTCACGGGTGCTCTGGCCTACGCCGTCGTAAAAGAAGTTCTGACGTCCGACTTGTTTGCGGTTGGCATCAAATCGCTCTATCTGCCACGGTTTGTCCTTTAAATTGCTTTGGGTCAGGGTGAAATGCTGGCGCAGCTCCGGCTGGCTGGGATTGGTAACCCAGCTGGCGACCATGTCGCCCTGGGCGCCAAACGGGGAGAAGGCAGTGTGCTGTCGGGTGCCGTCAGCATTCAGGGTTTCGCAAAGCTCGCCCCAGGCGTCATAGCTGTAGTGGGTATCGATGGCCAGCATGCCGCCCTTGAGGCGAGGATGGTAGTCATAGGTAGTATCGCGGATCAACTGCCCCAATGCGTCATGCATTGCCTCGTAAACCAGCTGGGGTAGCTCTGCATTTTCGGTTTGGCGTGTCTGGCTGATGGTGCGGTTGAGGCCATCGTAAAAGGTATGGGTGACCACGTTGGAGGGGTCGGTTACCGTCATCCCGGCCTGCTGGCCCTCGGCGGCGACCAAGCGATAACTATACGAGCGAACGGACGCATTCGGGCTGCCCGCAGCGAGGGTTTGTTTGATCACCCGTTGCAGCGCGTCATACTCGTACTCGATGGCTATACCGTGGACATCTTGCTCCATCAGCGTTTGGCCTGTCAGGCTGGAAACCGAGCGTACAAAGCTTTTTTGCACGCCTCTGCAGGTTACGGTTTCTTTGATTTCAAGCGGTGCCTCACGTTTCTTCGTGGTCGCGCCCGGGTAGCTCCAGCGTGTGGAAACTTTTTCCTCGCTGGCCAGCAAGCCTTTGGCCTGGGGGTTGTACAGGATTTTTTCTTCAGTGATTTGACGGCCGTGCAGCGCCGGTTGGTCTGGCGCATGGTGGTAACCCTGCGTGGTCCGCTCCAGCAGTCGCTCGTCGTCCCCGAGGCCGCTGCACTCAGTGATGCTCTCTTCAACCAGGTATTGGCTCGGTGCACCGACAAGACGGCTTTCTTCGGACAGCATGTCGAACAGCTGATAGCGCAGATACGTGGTCATTATCGGTGCGCCACTTTCGACCGCCACAGGCGCGGGGACGGTGGCGGGCATGTCCTCGGGCGGGACCCAGGAGGGTGGCTGTGTCCCCGATGGGTACACCGTGCGCTTGGCGAGGCTGCGCTTGAAGCCTAGCGGGTCTGCAGGGCAGCCATCCTGCTCCCCGGCCTCGTAGTATTCGCTGACGGTAAACACACCGTCAGGCTGTAGCTCCAGGGTCTGATTACCGTGGTCATCGTACAGGGTTGTGGTGACTTCCTGGCGCAGCTGAGTGGGATCGTCCTTTAGCTTCCAGCGCTCGACAACGAACTTTGGCGCCTGGTAGTACCGAGGCTGCAGGGCGAACTCCACGTTCGGGTTTTCGTGGTATGACGTCTCGGTCTCACGGATGTGCCAGTCGTCCTTCGGCTCTGCGGCTGTGCCATCCAGCGGCGCTACTGGCTGAGCGACCCGGCCGAACTCTTCGGTAATCTCTTTGGTCATCAGATGGTAGCGGTTGTAAATGCGAGTGACCTTTCGAACCAGCTCACCACCTACTTCATGTAGTTGCGAGGAGCTGTAGGTATAAACCCCTGGTAGCTTGAAGAGTGTATCTTCCCCCTCCGTCCAAGGCATGTTGCTATTTCCGCCCATGAAATTTTCTGCGGAGTAGCTGTAACGGGTCACCATTGCAGGCTGTTCGAAACCCGGGTTCACCTGGTGTGTTTCGACCCTGGGCAGCCTGGGTATGGGGCTACCTTTGGGCATTAGGTGGCCTGCATTGTCATAGCTAAGGTGTTCGAAGCTGCCGCTAGGCGTGTGTATGGTCTGCAAGCACTGCATGTTCTGGGTAGAGGCATCTTTGAGATAGCCGAAACGCCATTTCGCACCGCGGTCATCGGGTAGCAAGACCTCGCTGACGTCGCGTGCTTTGAGCGAGACCACATAAGTGCTGGCGTTATCGTCCGGGTACAAATGGATGCTGTAGCGGTCGACGCTCTGGTATTCCACCCATAACAGGCGCTTGCCCGTTGCATCGTGAACTTCGCTTAGGCACTGGTGATTTCTGTTTTCAGGTTTGGCCTCGTAGGTGAGTTCGACCCAGTGCCCAGTCGAGGAATAGATTCGATACGGCAGCGCAATTTGCTTGCCATTTTCAGAATAAGTGCGCAGGTGTTCAATCATGCCCGAGCGATGAATGACGCGGTAGTTGAATTCGTCGTCTTTGTAAAACTCGAAGCTCACAATTTTCTGCTCATGAATATAAGCAGGTTTGGATGAGACGCTGGTCACACGATAGCTTTCACCGTTGATGAGCGACAGGGCCCGACTACTGACATCATAGCGGCTGAGGTTGATGCTCCAGCCTGATCCATAGCCATGGTCTTCATCTTGCAACGGGCTGTAGTTCAGTGCAAGGGGTAAGTTAGGGCCGATCAGGTTGTTGGCGACTATTTTGGGCAGTTCGATGCCCAGTGTGTACTGGCCGGTGCGCGGATCAACTCCGCCTTGCATGAAACCGAGAAAGTTGAACGCATTGGAGTGCGCGGACGAGGTGGCGATCATGGTAGTTTACCCTGGTGAATGGATTAATGAGCGGGCAAGCGCAACTTGGCACATTGATAACGGGTTAAGTTCCTTTCGTCACCGCGGTGGGCACGGCCTACCAGCACCTCGTTTGCAGGACAGTTAAAATAACCATCATGCTTATCACCATGATGGTTAGTGCCGTCCTCGGTTATGGGGTCGGTCCATTTACCTGGCAACACACTGATCCGATTACTTTCGGATACGACACCCTCATAAAGCTTTGCACATCGGTAGTCAGTACGCCCGTTTTCATCGCCTACGTCGGCACCGGTATCATCGGTATCGTCGTATTTTTGATAGGCGTGGCCGCGGCCAACCATGACTTGGTCGACAGGGCAGGTGAAGTAGCGGTACTCAAAACTTTCCCAATCAGTCACGTCAGCCTCATTACAGTCCTGGTATCTGCCCTTGTCGCTGACGTAAGCGCCGCTCAAGGGAATACCGCATTCGCGAAACATAGTTGACCACGGCGTTCTTTCAATGGCTACAGCTGTATTGAACTCAGCACACTTGTGCATAGTATCACCTTGTTCACTACCCAAGTGATAACGCCCGGACATGACGCCTTTTGCGCACTCCTTCCTCGGCGCAGCATCTTCATCACCTTCTCTCCATTTGGACGTCCATTCTTGTTTTCCAAGCGTTAAGATTTCTCCAAATTTCGTATCCTTGTTGCTGGAAGTTATGACGCGCACGCAGGATAGCGTGTGGGTCATTTCCTGGGGGGAGCCCGACAGGGCCATGTCCACCAATTGTATGCCTTTGGTGACTTTTTCCTCTGCTTGGTTGTAAAGGAACCCTTTCGTGTTCAGTCCGCTGATACTTCGTTTTGCAAGTATGGAACCGTCGGCTCCGGTTTTTAGCTTGATCCAGAAGTTCTTGTTCGTGCTAGGATCAAGTTTCGGCTGGTAATCGTCACCCAGCGTGGTGTCGCAAAAGTAATCGTCCGTCAGCAGCACCTGCGTGGCAGGCGGCATGTGCTCCATTGAGATACTTTCAACCCGCAATTGAAAGCATTTCGAGTCTGGGTTGCTGAGCATGTAATCAACTGTTCGGCCAGTGCCACCGGGCAGAACCTCAATAACACAGTGGCTATTACTGTCGTTTTCAGGGTCTGAAATGTCCCCTGTTTTGCCATACAACGTGATGGTCCCCGGGACTGTGCTGGTGGGCGTGGTGGCGTGTACCAAGTTGCTGTTCACGGTGCTGACTGTGGCAAGGGCTAGCACCATGAGGCTTCGTATGAGCAGGGGGTTTGCGGGTGGGTTGAATAACATAGATATGTCTCCTGACGGGGGCTTGCTATCGAAGTAATAAGCCTGAACTGCGGGTGGCGCCGTGGTCGCTCCGCCGCGTGTCGAGTGCTACGAATCTGGAGAGTAAAAGCACGCGCTCATTCGCGCACCTGATAGAAATACTAGGTACCTGCTGCTCGCTGCCCCCCGGGGTATCAGCCGCTACCTGTTATTTCTGCTAGTAGGCAGGTGTTGAATCACGGGGTAAAAAGACTTCAAACCTGTGGAGTTCAACTGCATGAGCTTGAAAAATCAGAGAGATGGCGGGCGTGCCGCTACCCGCGCCCAAACGATCAATCCGCCGTTGCCGTTTATTCCCACATTGACGGACAGACGTGAAATCGATGTGGATGCGTTGGAGGGGGATCTTGATACTTATGTCAATTATCCCGGAATCCACAATAACGATACCATCACCGTGAAATGGCGAGGCACGGATGGGCAGGGCCTGCCGTTCGACGACATCGACTCGGCCACCCTGGTCTTTAATCCTGATCCGGTGCTGGGCCAACGGGTGCAGATCAAAAAAGAGACACTTCTGTGGGCCAGGGGTGGGGCGGCGTTTTATTCCTATCAGGTGCTTGATTGGGAGGGTACCCAGCAACCTGAGTCGCTGCGGCTGCACTGTTTGGTGGGTTTAGTCGAAAGACCCGAATGGAATGAGCAATTGCCAGTGGTGCAAGTGCTCGAATCCCATGACCGTGTCATTGACTACAATACGCTGGGTTCGGGTGCCACCGTGATTATCCCCTACTACCAGGCCTTGCAAATAGGTGATGTGGTCAAGGTGGTGCTCAATGGCGAGGACGATAGCGGCTCGCCAGTTCAGAAGGAGTTCAACGTTTCACCTAAAGAAGGTGGTGCAGCGGCTGTGCTGAGCGGCTCGATCCCCAGGAGCCAGTTGCGTGATTTTAAAGGCCGTAGCATCGACCTTCACTACACCATCATATTGAAGGGCAGCAAAATCGCGCTGCGCTCGCCGACTCAAACGTTCGAAGTGCTAGAGGTCGCTGCCACCGAACCCTACCTGCCGGCCATGGAGATCGTGGGTTTCTCAGGCGATGTGCTGGACCCGGAGGCCTTCAAGACCGGGCTTGTGATAAAGGCTAAGTGCCCCGTGCGCGCCGAAGCCGGTGACGTAGTGCTCTGCCACTGGCTAGGCGACACGGTGGATAACCGCCACGTCATGGTGCAGCGTCTGGATGCTAGCAGCCAGCCGAATGGCGTCATGCAGTTCGGCGTGAGCCCCGCGTCACTGGACGTCAGTGTTGGCGATGACGTTGACGTGTTTTTCCAGATTGCGCGCCAGGGCTGGGCGGTAAATTCGCAGCCGTTGTCGTTCAAGGTCGAGCGCGTGCGCGGGCACCTTTTGCCACCGAACGTAATCGATACCACGGGGGAGGACGACGGAGCTGTGGGGTCCGCCACCCAGTTCGAGAAGGGGGCCAAGGTACAAGTCCCTAGCAGTGGGGTAAGGGAAGGGGACCGCATCAAAGTGAACTGGCAAGGCAATGCCTACGCCGGCAACGTGACGGTCGAAGAGCCTGACGACCCAACAGCCCCTTTGCTCTTCACGATACCCCCCGACTACATCGCGGCCAACATGGAGCTGAACAATGCGAGTTCGCTCAAGCGCTTTCCGGTGACCTACACCCTCGTTACCAATGAGGGCGAACTCACTTCGGATGCGTTGAAGTTAAGAATACAGCCAGTGCCGCCAGGTGGATACCATCCGGCGTTCTGTGATGATGCGGAATCAAACGGCGAACTCTCTAAAAAGAAATTAGTGACAGACCCTAACATTGTGCTGCCTGTCTGGCCATTCATGGCGGTGGGTAACACAGTGACCCTAAAGGTCACCGGCATGCTGACGACTGGTGTTACTTACGAAAGAACCATACGTGACGCCGTGAAAGTTGAAGTTGATGATGTTAAAGAAGGGATGGTGGTAGCGACGGTTCCTCTGGCGGACGTGAAAAACTTAAAGAGCGACACTGACCTGCACTTGTGGGCAACGATCAGTTTCGATGACGGCGAATCATTCCACGTACTGCCGAATGGCAGGGTAATGATCAGAGATTGACCCCGACTCTGTGTATCCAACAAGCATAGAAAGATCTGTTGTCAACGGAGAATAGTTAAATGAGCAAGCAATCGTTGGACGATTTTTTGAAGGAAATGGCGGCGGAGTCCAAAACGCTTAGATGGGACGTGATCGCTGCGTTTGACCGTGACAAGACCAACTACCTATTGTTGCAAGAGTATATCTCTCGCTTCAATACAGCATCGATTATTCCGCCTTACGATAGTTTTGTGGGGACGTCAGGTACTGTGCATTATTTGCGCGATGTACAATTCGACTCACCGCGCCTGCGGTTTGAGGGGGCCACCCTTACCGATGGACGAGCCCGCTGCATGATGCGAGCTGTCGGGGGCATTGTTTACGAGACCTCAAATACGCAAGGGATCCAGCGCGCCCAGATTAAACGTTTAGGCTTTGTTGATGGCCTTGTCGGGCCTATCATGACGATGACTATTTTTTTAGTGAATGCGCCTGGACATGTGACCAATGAGGGCTCGGTGGAGCTTGACCTGGCAGGCAATGGAGCCACGGAGTTTCTTTTCACCGGCGTCGATACTCGATTCGAAGAAGGTAAACTGGGCGCACACCTTCTTGAATGGTTTAAAACACTGGAGGATTCCCAGAAAAAATTCACGTTGGGTGAGTTGCGCCCGAACCCCGAGGACGCTTTACAACCTGGGGATTTTCGAGTTTTGACGCGGCCGGCGCGCGGTGCGGCTGTACGTGGCGCCGATAATTTTGGTGATGGTGAGGTGCTGCTGCTCATTGGTTTGGATGACAGATCTGGTGACATCCCCTCTGGGGAAGGCAGCTTGCCCTATTTTTTGCCGGAGGGTTTTTCAAGTAATTTGGTTATTAGTTTTGAGCAGGTCGTCAGCCGTATGCTGCTCAAGACGATAAAAGGTTTAAAAATGTTCGAGACGCTCGAATATCAGAGTGTCGTCGCAGGAAAGTTCATGCGGTACGAGGCTACGAAAGGGGGGGTTGATAGTGAAAGTAAATTACCCATAGTTATACCTGGGACGGGGCCGGTCGCGGGGGTAGAGGGTGTTGAAATTCCCTTTGTCAGTCGCGACCCATGGTCTTTCTCGTTGGTCAATGGTGCGATGGAGATACGGTGGGCCGGCCGTGTCGAGACGCGGGGGCTTGCGGCCGAAACAGTTTTTTCAGCGGGTGGGTGGATAGAGTATGAGTATGAAGCTACCGTTCTGATTGACTGGAACTTAAAGTGCAGGTTCACTCCAGTGCTAGATAAAGATCAGGCCGGACGCTCTGTGATCCGGATTCAAACTGACGTTGAGAAACAATTCTCAACTGAGACCCAAGGCGGAACGGGGCACGATGATCTAAAATCGGAGTTGGACGCTTTCCTCGCAACGTATGAATTACCTGTCATGCGGCTGGAACAACTTGCTGAGGAACTCGAAGACGTTTCACTTTCCATTGACGCGTTCCGTCTCAATGGCCTTCTGTTCGCAGACGATTCGGTGGTGGAGCCTCGCGTCATTTATCAGCCCGGTGACTTAACGGCATTGGGCGACCTGGCCCCGAAGCTGACAACCAACCGACTGTCTAACAATGAACCCGTCGTGGTGGCCAATGGCACCTTTACCTTCGAGGTGATCCCTCCCTTGGAGGGCGTGCAATGGTCCGTGGCCGCGCTGGAGGGTGACCCGACAGGTGAAGAATACGTGGGGGCAATCGAGAACGGTATCTATCGAGCCCCAACGGCGGCCAGTTTCAACTTCGCTTACCGGCGAGTGATTGTAACGGCCAGCAAAGGCGACTGGTCCGCCAAGGCCATGGTCCATGTGGTTGCCTCTTCGGTTTCGGTATTCCCTATGGTCAACACGGTCAACTTGACCCTACCAGGTGACCCTGATGCAGGGTATGTGGTCTGGGCCGGTAGCGCCAACAAGCAGGCACTTGATTGGACTCTCTCCGGCAATGCCGGCGGTAGGTTGGAGCTGGATGAAAATGCCGACGTTCAGGATGCACGCGTCTATTACGCCCCAATAGAGTTCCCGGATGATAGCAATGAGGAGCTGGACCAAGCGATTCGCATCGACAGAATAGAAGTCAAACAGGGCGACGGTCCACCAGTCGTATGCGAAATGTTTCTTCCAAAACTGGCCACACCCAATTGCTTCTTCAAATACACCGAAGAGGAGGATGGAATACAATTTTCCTTTTGGGCGACAAAAAACGACGGCAGCGAGATGGAACTGTCGCCTGTCAATTGGTACAAGCTGAGTGGTAAGGGTGACTTGAGCTCGTCTGGAAAGTATACGCCGCCGGCTGCCGGGGGGGAGCATTATTTCGCCGTGGCTGCGTTTTATGACTACATCATCCCATTTTGGAACTTCGTCATTATTCCACTTCCCCTCGCTCCATCAGTGAGCTTGCAGGAGCGTGACCTATGAATCCGTTCTCTACATCGGCGCTTTTACAGCGGTTAAGTGAGGAAGATCGGTTCTTCGGCTGGGGTGCCGTGATGGCGCTCAGCCGCAAGGCGTTGAATAGTTCGCTGCAGGACCACTACTTGCAGTCGTTGGGCAAACTGACTTATCTCGAGCCTTTTGATGATGCCTTCTCGATCAATGAAGGCAGTGAGCAGATAATCGAGATCGAGGGGTTGGTCCTGGGCGCTGCACAGGTATCGTTCGAGGGCGCTGTGTCGACAGACCGGCTCGTCACCGTACGCATGAGCCTGTTGGCTGGGGATTTCCGCTACCGACTGCAGCTGGCCGGCCAACCACCTCGTTTGCATCGCAGCTTCACTCTTCGCGAAACACATGGCTACTACCTGGAGGCGCAGTGCAAATTCGAACTGCGGTTAGACCCGATCAGCATGAAGCAAGAGATCGTGATCGACATCGCCCAGGCCAGTCGTTATGTCTGCAACCTTGGTTTAAACAACTACGAACGCACCCAAATTGGCAAGCGCCTGGGCCAGTGGTTGGCTCGACAGAATGAAGAGCGCAGGGTTTTGAAAATGGGCTCGTTCAACTTGCGCAACTATGAGCCGTTGGACCTGCGCAAGGGGGCCTTGATAACCCTTCCCGCGCCATGGGCGGCAACCCCAGGCTTTGAGGGTGATGGTGCACTGGTAGTGTTCATGCAAAAAGGCGTGGACTTCAAGGGGGGTAATATGCCGTCGCAACCCTACCCTTATCCGTTGCCCAATGAAGCCAGCACCGACGTCATGCTGCTTACGCCACCCATTATGCAGGAACTCCAGCTGGGCGAGCCCGCCGATGTAGTGCGCTCGTTAGCGCTGGGAAATGACCGTAGGGTGGCCTTGAGTGAAACCCACCTGCTGGCTGATGCCTCGGTAAGTTTCGGGGCGCTGGCGCGTGGCGCGCTCAGTCGTGAAGTGCAGCCTGCCATCTCCACGCTGGGGGCTGCTATGAAACAGCCGTTCGCTATGTCAGGCGGCAGCGGGGGGGTTGAATGGCAGGCGCGCAATTTATTCCGTCCGGGGGCGACGGGCACGATGAATGGCGGCCTTTATCAAGCGACTGCCCGGGAAAGCTTCGCCAGGCCGACACAGATGATACTGGTGACGGGTCATGCTTTGGACGATGACGAATCCTTGGTTGCATCCGCACTCGTGGTGGAAACCGACAAGCCCCTGACCATTGCCCCACAGACCGTGAACTGGTCAAACGGTGACGGGCCCATCGAGTTCGTCGTGAGCGGTAGTGCGGCCGTAGACTGGTCGCTCGAAGGCGAAGAACTGGGTAAGTTGGATAAAAACGGGAACAAGGCGACATTCACCTACACGGCACAACACACATCGGGTATTCAGCGTCAGCGAATTCGTGTGAGGTACGAGAACGAAGGTATTCAGTCGTCCGCCGAGGCGTGTGTGGTCATCGTCAACTCATCCGCTGCCGTATACGTTGAGCCCTTTCATGTGCCCCGCGAGAACGCGCAAGCACCCATTCAGTTCTCTCCCTTGAATTGGCGCGAGGCATTGTTGGCCGCGGGTCAGACGCCACCAGCCACCCTGCAGGAAGCTGAAATTGAATGGACAGTGGTCGGCGAGGGTGAGATCACACCTGACGGGCTGTACACCCCACCGCTCAAGCCGGAGTCTTCAGCAAGCGTGGTGATGGCAGACTTGATGGGCATGGCTTTCGGGTACGCCATTGTCGAACATGGCGAAGATGGCATGGGTACTGGCACGCGGTCGTCAATCGCATCAGGCTGGAAGGCGCTATCGAGCTTCACGCTCAGGACATTATCGGCGCCTAGGTGCTTCGCCAACGGCATGCAGCAAATTCAGGTGGAAGTTAGCATTATCACCGAACAGGGGGATTCGATTGTTGAACCGATCGGCGAAGACGATATGCGAACGTTCGGTTTTTATCTGGAAGGAGGCGGTCAGTTAGACTTCGTGGATGAGGGTATCGAGCCAGGGGATAAGCCAGAAACCTGGGTGGTGCGCCGTACAAAAAACCCGAAGTTGAAAACGCAGCCGGGGGGTGTTCGGGGGGGCGCACCTGCGGAAGAACAAGGCGAGTTGATCAGACACTTCTGGCTCCAAACCACTGCTACGCAGGACGTCACTATATACGCTCAGTTCAAAAAAGCGGGATTGGGCGGGCAGTGGCAACACTCGCAAAGAATAAGTCACCAAGATGGCGAGGTGAAGGTAACAGGCATCATGCGGCCGGGTGTTGCCATCGAAGCTTTTGACTGGTCTAAGCAACCTGTTCGGGTCGAGCATGAAGGCGCGGAGCATGGGGGTGATACGTTCAGCTATAAAACCCTAACGGTAGACTACTGGTATTTGAAACATCTCACGAGGGAGCTGAATATCATCTACTTCGTGGAGATAAAGGTCGAGACGGATGATAACCTGTCAGTGATGCGCTGGGAGACCGAGGAATACGAGGACGCGCTGTGCAGTTACAGCGGCTACGTATTTGGAAACTCGAACGAAGAGATGATTTATGATCCCCAGCTGGTTCTCATGTCAGCACATCGTGGTGTGCCATTGAAGGCATTGCACCTGAATTATGCTCCCCATGATAATGCCTTGATGATCAGCCTGACGCGGATAATAAACTTCCCTTTTCGGCACCAACTGGAGCATCACCCTGACGCCTTGTACGATTTCGAGGAAGAAGTGCGGCCTACCCTATTACGTCCGTTCAAGTTCAGTCTGCTCGATCAGGAAGGCAACCGCCATTATCTGAGAGTGATGTATGTCGGGCTGAATCGCAACCATTTCATGCTTGATCTGCAGTAGCCGCTAGCAGTAGCCGCTAGCTGAAGCCGCATAGCTGAAGCCACAGGGCGGTGGCTTGCCTTGGCAAGCCACCGCCGAACATGAATTCCCAGAGATCAATACGATGACAGTCACATCGGTTGTGCATTCCAACGCCTTCAATTTCATGAGTTTCATCAGTAACAGTGTCGATCCGCGTACGGGGCAATATACGGTTACACTCAAGTTACCCACTGTGCCAGCCAACCATTTACAGGGGCCTGAACTGCCTGTGCAGCTGGCCTTCAACCCTTTGAATACCGAAGACAGTGGTTATGGCAAAGGCTGGAACATGAGCCTCAGCCAATACATGCCCCTGACCCGCACCTTGTATTTGTATACGGGCGAGCAGTTCGTCGTTTCCAGCATCACTAGCCAGCCGGCGGTCATCGATGAACAGAAACTCGTAAGTTTCAAGTTTTACCGTGACGACGACAATAATTATCGGGTGGTGCACAAGTCTGGCCAGGTGGAACACCTGCGTGTCCGCTCAAGTAATGGCAAACCGGTGGCGCTGCCCCATCGTGTCTATGCACAGAGTGGGCATTGGGTCGAGTTGGACTACACCGATCCACCGGACACCACTCACAAGTGCCTGAAGTCCATAAAGGACATCGCCGGTAAATCCTTGCTGGAGGTGGAATACGTTAACCGCGACCGTTACAACTTCCATGTGGCCACCCGAGCGAAGACCGGACCGTCACGGGCGACCTACTCGGTGCAACTGGCCGGGAGGGACGTCAGGAAAGTGGTACTGCCAACCCAGGACCAAGGCAGTTGGCGGTTTGACTACCTCAAGGACCCGAGCACGCAAAACATGACCTGTCTGCAGCGCGTGGCCGCGCCGACCGGCAGCGTCGAGACCATTACCTATGATAATGCCGGCCATCGGTTGCCAGCGGGTGCGCCTGTCGAACGGCTGCCGCGGGTGAAGCGCCACGTGCTTGACCCTCAGGGCGGGCAGAAGTTGATCGAAACGGAGTATACCTACAGCGCCGAGAACTTCATGGGCGGGAACAGCTCAGCCTCTTGGAGGGAGGGGGAGGACAACCTCTATCAAGTTGGCGCGTCGTACGTGTATTCCAGCACCGAGCAGTTGGTTGTACAAGATGAGGTCGTGCGTCAGATCGTCCGCACGTATGACCGCCATCATCTGATGACCCGGCAGGTAACCGAACAACTGGGTGACGTGCTCGATTACGACAAGGCCGATGCACCCGAACAGCAATGGTACGTGACGCAGACCACTACAGCCTACCACGGTAACGCGGACGTAGAATTCGCCCTGCAACCACCTTACTTCCAGCTACCCAAGCAGATTACCGAGCAATGGCGAATGCGCCACGATTCGACGCGCCAACGAAGCGAGGTGCGCGAATACGGCTATGACGATGCCGGCAACCAGACGCTGGAAGTTCAGGCCAATGGTGTGCGAACGGTCAGCGAGTACTACCAGCCTGGAGACAACGAGGAGGATTGCCCGCCAGACCCGCACGGCTTCGTACGGCACTTGAAAAACCGCACGGTCTATCCATCGCCCGGGTTCGAGGCTCAACCACCGGCGCCCATTTTGCGCACGAACTACCGCTATGGCCGTCACGGTTCGGTTTTACCGTCACGCCAGCGAACACTGCGGCGAAAGGTGGGGGAATATTGGTTGCAGCCCAAGCAGGAGAAGCTGATCGAGCTGCCAGCCAATGCGTGGCTGTCGATGCAAACGACCGTGCGTGACACCACGTTCGAGTACATCGCGAACCCCTCTGATTCGCTGCTTCACGGCCGAGTGCAGGCTCAGACAGTCGTCATGCATGGCAAGCCAGAGGCCATGACTTTGACTGAATTCGAATATGACACCCTCGACAACAGTACCGTGCTGGAAACGCTGCAGACAGTGATCGGCTTCGATGACGGTGAGCCGGTCGAGGGCGAAGCGGAGCCGCGCAACTCGACCAAGCAGATTACGCTGCGCCAGTGCGTGCTGATCAACCAGCCGCTGCTCAATCTCGACGACAACGAGGTGGAAATCGCATACGAATACGACGAGTTGAGTCGAGTCACCAAGGAAACCGTTGCGCCCAGAGAACCTGAGTACACAGCGTCGCGAAGCTACAGCTATACCCTGGTGGCGACCGACGGGCAGCTGGCGCGACAAACCGAAGTCGACGTCAAAGGTGTGGCCACGCGGGCCGAGCTCGATGGGATGAGTCGGGTGGTCAAGACCGAGCGGCATGACGCTGACGCCCAGGATGAAAAGCGCAAGGTCGAATTCCGTACCAACTACACCGCCGACTACGATGTGTTCGGCAACCTGGTGAAGGAAGTGCAGTTTGACTGGATGGACGAAATCGATCCTGACAACCCAGGCGGACCGGTAACGCGCATCACCTTGGAATTGCCCAAAACCATCAAGTATGACGGTTGGAATCAACAGTACGCCGAGATCGGTGCCGACGGCGTGATGATCGTGGAGCGAACCGACCTGATTGGTTCATCGCCCAGTGCGCAGGCACTCGCCGTCGACAGCCCACGCAAAGCGCCCCGGCATGCCAATGGGCCGCACCCAGGCCAGGCGCTCGCGGACGGCCCGCAGGCATTGCGCACCAGCTGGAAGCAAACCCCCGATGGCAAGATCAAGGGGGGCAAGACGATGCAATGGCTCAACACCTTCGACCACCCGATCGAAGAACAACGGGTGGATACCACAGGCAAGCGAATCAGCCGCCATCGGTACTTCTACGATGGCCTGGGTCGCAACGTGCGGGAGATCGATGCCCGTGGTGCGACGGAGCGCTCGGTGTACGACGTGTTTGACCGCGTGGTCGATAAAATATTGGCCGATGGCAGCACGGTACATCGCGAGTACGCTCAGCACAGTGGTGAAGACTTGCCGACCAGTATTGCGGTAAATGGCAAGCTGTTGGGTGAGCAGCGTTTCGACGGCCTGGACCGCATGATCGAGTCCAAGACCGGCGGGCGAAAGCGAGTGATGCATTACCTGCCGGGCCACCGCCAGGCAAGCTGGGTGATCACCCCGCGCAATGCACGGATCGACTACGTTTACAAGCCGCAGTTGGGTGAGGAACCCACCCAGCGTCGCGTGAGCAACAGCGACCTCAACTTCATCTACAACTCCTTGAATGCACGCCTGGAAGAATGCAAGGAAAATGGCCAGACGGTGCTGCAGCGTGATTACTTCAGTACGGGCAAGATGAAAGTGGAAAAACGCACGGTGCGCGAGGACGGGGCGGAAGCCAAGACCTATACCATGCAGTACAACTACAGTCTACTCGGTCGGGAGCTGGCCTATGTGGACGTATTGGGTGGCGCGCAGATTTACACATATGACTCAACGGGGCGTTTGATCAGCACCGAGCTTGGCACCACTCAGGCGCAGTTCGAGTACGACGAACTGGGGCGCACGAAAAGTTATGTGACCACCGACGGTGCACAGCGCCTGGGCACCTTCTTGACCTACGATGACTTCGACCGCGAAATCGAGCGCCGTTTCGAGTTGCAGGATGAAGTCCAAGTGCTCGAACAACAGTATGACGCTGCCGATGCGCTCACCGAACGCCATTTGAAAACCGGGGACGGCGCCACCCTGCGGCAGGAAAACTACTGGTATGACGTGCGTGCACGCCTGGAGTATTACGAATGTGAAGGTGAGCTGTCGCCGGTTGATCACTACGGCAAGGTCATAGCTGCACAAGAGTTTACCTTCGATGAGTTGGACAATATCAAGTTCCTGGACACGTGGTCGCCCGATGGCGCGGGGGGAGAAGATCACAGTAGTGTGGAATACTTATTCGGCAACCCCCTGGACCCAGCACAGTTGACCGGCATAACCCGTGCCGGTACCACCGTCGAACTGCATTACGACGGTGACGGTAACCTGACCAATGACGAGCAGGGGCGCACACTGACTTACAACTCCCTGGGGCAATTGGAGCGTGTCGATCTGCCGGATGGTGAGTACGCATTGTACGCTTACGATCCCCTTGATCGCCTGGCTAGCCAGGGCGCGAGTGCGCTGGCGGCGCCCACGGAGAAAGAGCAGGCAACATCATCTGAATAAGCGGTTCCTCACCTGCACGGTGGCTGAGAGGCATCTTGGCCACTGTGCAGGTTTTTTGTTTTTTATAGGGCGGTAGTGCCTATAACGCGCACTGTCAAACTGATAAAAATGCCAGTTGTAGTTGTAACTTGCGGCGCGTTCAATAGTGTTCATCGGCAGGTTTGTGGTGGCTGGTTTCGGCCCCTGACTATGGAGATGATCGTAATGAAAAGTTCGAGGGAAGCATTCGCGGAAGCCCAGCGAGTTCGCCGGGACGCGCGTAAGGTTCGCAAGGCGCCAGTGATCAAGGCCGGGCCTGGTGTGGATAAGCCTGATGATGTGCTGGCGGATCAAAGTGACTTCACAGTGAAGGCATCTGTGTTGAAAGACCCGGCCAAAGAGCTTGCCATCTTGATTAAACCATGGCTTCTGCCATCGCCAGCCGATGGTGAGGATGTCCTGAATGTCTATCACCGTATAGGAGAGTTCGAGCAGGAGATCTTCTCCGGAGCCTTTAACACGGACCATCAGGATGATTTTCCGCTTCGAGTGGTACTGGCCAAACACGAGGAGGAATACGGAGCAGATGGGCAGCACCAGTTGATTTACGAGGTCATTCCATTCCACACGAATATCCCAGAGCGTTCCGATCCGTTGACGCTGATCTTCGACCGCATGCCTCCGAACCTGGACAATCCACCTGACGCGGTGCCCCCTATTGTTGAAATAGTTGATGGCAACGTGAATTCGGTCATTGCCAATCTTCCGGATTACCCGGACCGTGTCCCCAAGGATGTTGTCTACTATTACTGGCTCGACCGTGTGCCCGAGAATGTTGACAACATCCCCCCGGTTGACAAGGTCGAAGTCACCGCCGCAAATCAGAGCCTTCCCATCCCCGATACGCTGATCAAGGCGGGCGGCGACGGTGAGTGGTTCGTGGTGTACGTGCTTGTGGACAAGGCCGGTAACATCAGTCGAGTGTCCAAGCCGATGTCGGTTGTCGTGGCATTGGGGGCGATGCCGGCGAACCTCAAGTCACCTGAGGTGCCATTGGCTGCCGATGATCTGATCGATCGACTGGATGCCAAGCAAGGCGTTCAGGTGCATGTGCTGGAATACGATAACTGGAAGTCTACCGACGAGATCAGCGTGAGCTGGGGGGCGACGCCACTCGAAAAGCGACCGATTGGAGAAGGGCAGAATTTCCCTGTGGTCTTCAGCATCGACCCAACGGTGCTGAGGGGGGAGTATGACGAGGGCGCCCTGGGTACCCAGGTTGTCAAGGTGAGCTATGAGGTCTTGCGGGGTGGGAAACCGCGCGGCACCAGTTCGATAAACGTCAAGGTCAACTTTGAGACGTTCGGGCCGGTGGCCCCTGGTCCCGATCCAGACCCGGATTGGCCAGACCCGATCAACTCGCGGCTCCCCCTGTGCAGTGTATACGGCGCAAATTCGAACCAGGCAAACGAGTTGCTCCCCGTGGATGACCGTCTGAACGCGACGTTGAAAGTCGACTTGTATGAGGGGCTGGAAGAGCATGATCTCATGGAGTTCTACTGGGGCAATACCCACATCACGCAAGCTGACTACCAGGTGAAGGATACCGATAACGCGGGTGACACTATCACGGCGGAAATTCTGTGGAGCTACATCCAGAGAACCGGTAATACCACCGTGCCCGTGCACTACGAGATTACCCGAGCTGGCGTTCCGAACAAGCCCACCTCCAAGAATCAAAGTGTAGTGGTGAGCGCAGTTCTGGTGCATCCGGACGCGCCTGAGTTTCAGGGTGTGAACCCGTCGACGGGGTGGCTGTCCTGCGAGGCGCTTGTAGACCCTGATAATCCGAGTTTGCCAGCGGCGGTGAGGGTCAAAGTCGCGGACCTTAGTCAGTATGGCCTGAAGGAAGATGATCAGGTGACAATGTACTGGAAACTGCTGCATGCCCAGTCAGGAGATGTGGTAGTTCTAACTTGGGATGAACCGATTACACTCGGACCAGAATACTCACCCAACGGCTTCACTTGGCGGGTTGAACCGTACGAAGATTACATCCTGCCTCTGTATGACTTCGATACGGATGTGCACAACGGGCGCGCGTATTGCTGGTACGAATTTGAAGATCCTGCGCTGCGCGAACAAGGTTTGAATGCGTTGATCGTATCTGAGGTCATTGAGCAAAAAATTGCCATGCATGGCGCGTTCGACCCATGTCCCGTAGTGTTCAACCGCCCCAAATAATTAGCTGGCGCCTCATTGCAACGATGAATTCAGACTTTTCTGACATAACCAGTCGGCTGGTTTGAGTAGATTTGCCGTCTTTTCTTGCGGCCTGCCCAGCTGGGTCGCGAGTTTTCCAGCAGAAGAGGTGTTGCCCAATGTCCCCAAGCAGTTATCGTCCTGTTGCCCACACGACGCAGGCATTGGCCTGGGCCGTGTTCGCGCCCCTGGCGCTTGCACTGAGCCCGCTGGCGATGGCCACGACGCCGGTCTCGGGGGAGCGGGTGATTGGCCCCTCGACGCCAGTCGACGACTACCTGTTGAGCGATGGCGCGTCACTGACCGCCACGGGCGCCACGATCGACTATGTGGTAGCGCGATCGAGCTCGACCTTTAGCATGACGGGCGGCTCGATCAACGCGACCGGTGCCCACGACGGCGTCAGACTGATGGCTGGCAGCAGCGCGACAGTGCAGGGGGGCGCTTCGATCAAGTCGGACCTGTACGGCATCCGCCTGTTGCAGGACGGCACTGTCGGGGCTTCGGCGCTGGTCACCGATAGCCATGTACAAGGGGCCAGTGGCGGGGCCTATGTATCCTCGAACTCGGCCCTGACCGCGCTGCGCAGTACCTTTGTGGGGGACGGTAGCCGAGCGGTGGTGGACCTGTTCGGTAATGGCGAACTTACCGCGCAGGACAGCGTGTTCACCGGCGGTGGCGCGGGCATCCGCTTGTTTGGCGATGCCGCTGGCGGCACGGCGCAGGTGACCCTGGTGAATAGCCGAGTGGAAGGTTTGACGGGCCCGGCGATCGTCGTGGGCAGCGATACGTTACCGGCGGCGACGGCGGATATCGTGGTTGGCCCGGGCTCGACCCTGGTGGGTGGTGACAATGTACTGTTGCAAGTGGCGGGCGGCTCGACGGCCAACATGCGCGTCGATGCCAGCCAACTGCTTGGGGATGTAGTCGCCGAAGCGGGTTCCACTGCCAACTTGACCCTGGAGAACCAGGCCAGCCTTACCGGCCGCCTGGAAAATGTTGCAGGCCTTACGCTCAACAGCCAGGCACGTTGGAACATGGTGGAAGACAGCCAGGTGGGGAGCATGGCGATGAACGGTGGCTCGGTGCGTTTTGGTGAGCCAGGGCAGTACCAGCGCCTCACCCTGGGCACGCTGAGTGGCAACGGTACTTTCATCATGGATGCCGATTTTGCCAATGGCCAGACCGACTTTCTGGAGGTAGGCACCGCAACCGGCAGCCACACGTTGCAAGTGGGCAGTAGCGGCAACGAGCCGAGCGAGCAGAACTCGCTGCACCTGGTGCATGCAGGTGCAGGGGATGCGAGCTTTTCGTTGCTCAATGGCTCGGTTGACCTGGGCGCCTTCTCCTACGAACTCGCGCAGCGCGGTAATGACTGGTTCCTCGATGGTTCGCGCAAAGTCATCAGCCCGGGGACGGCGGCGAGCCTTGCCTTGTTCAACACCGCACCTACCGTGTGGTACGGCGAATTGAGCACGTTGCGCACGCGCATGGGCGAGTTGCGAATGGATGAGCGCAAGTCGGGTGGCTGGATACGCACCTATGGCAACAAGTACAACGCCACGCCGGCTTCGGGGGCGGCCTACTCGCAGGTGCAGCAGGGCATATCGTTGGGCGCCGACGCCCCCCTACCCTTGGGGGACGGGCAATGGATGGCCGGTGTACTGGCGGGTTACAGCAGCTCTGACCTGGATGTGGCGCGGGGGGCTTCTGCAGAGGTTAAAAGCTATTACGTGGGTCTGTACACAACGTGGCTGGATGCCGCCAGCGGTTATTACTTCGATGGCGTGGTCAAGTTCAACCGGTTCGATAACAGCACCGAGGTCAACCTGAGCGATGGCCAGCGCAGTGATGGTGATTTCAACAACCACGGGCTCGGCGCTTCGTTGGAGTTCGGTCGTAATATCCCGCTGAGCGATGGGTACTTCGTCGAACCGTATACGCAGTGGTCGGTGGTGAGCATCGAGGGCGCGAGCTATAGCCTGGACAATGGTCTGCGGGTCAAGGGCGGTGACACCCGTTCACTGCTGGGCAAGGCGGGAGCGACCGTGGGGCGCAACTTCGACCTGGGTAACGGGCACGTCGCCCAGCCCTATGTGCGCCTGGCTTATGCCCATGAGTTTGCCACTAACAATGATGCCAAGGTCAATGACCATCAATTCGACAGCGACCTGGCAGGCTCCCGGGGGGAGTTGGGCGTTGGCCTCGCCGTATCGTTGGCTGAGCGCTGGCAGCTGCATGCCGACTTTGACTACAGCAACGGTGAGCGGATCGAGCAGCCTTGGGGCGCTAACGTCGGTTTGCATTACAGCTGGTGATACTGAACAAGGGAAAGCGTTGCTTTCCCTTTTTTTTGGGATTGCGGGAGGGCATGCATCATGCTCAATGCTCAGGGGTGGTTCACAAAGCTTCGTACCTGGCTGAAGGTTATGGTCAGGTCGTCAGACGGTAGGCGGGGGCTGTCGATTGACAAGACGCCGCGTGTCCCCCAGATGCTGGAAAACGTGCCCGGCGGGCAGATGAACTTGTTGCCTGTCAGTGCGCTGAAGGATCCACTGCGGGTCGAAGTGCCGATGTGGCCAAACAGCAACCCTGACCTGGGTCCGGAAACGCTCACGCTGTTCTGGAACACTGATGTCGTCGAGCAAAGAACATTCACCGTTCCAGTCACGGACGCTGACCTCATCATGCATGTTCCTGCCAATTGGCTCGGGGAGGGCGAGCCTGTTCTGAAATACCAGGTAAAAATCTTCAATGGTGTACCTGAAGACTCAGACCCACTTATGCTGACCATCGACCGCCAGGCCCCAATCCTGGCGAGCGACAATAAGGTGCAGCCGCCTCCCGAGGTGGTCACCGGCGGTGTGACCGTGGTGTACCTGGAACAGAACGGCGATGAGTTGTTGGCGACGTTGCCCGCCTACGATACCCCCCAGGTAGGTGACCGCATCAGCTATTACTGGGACCGGCAGCTGGGTAGTGACGAACTGGTTGATGTGCTCAGCCTCACCCAGGCTGATGTGGCGGCGGGGACGCTACCGAAGTTGAAATACGGCGGTGAAATGATTCGTGAGCGTGGAGATGGTCCGCGATTCCTGCACTATCGAGTCGATGATCGTGCTGGCAATCAGAGCGCCGCATCCACTGCCCTGCAACTGACAGTGGCAGCCACGCCTGCTCCACGCACGCTCTCCTGGCCTGAACTGTCGGGGGTGGAGAGTGATGAAGAAACGATTGTGCTGGAAACCGGTTCGTTAGAGGAAGATCTGGAGGCATTGATCCCCGAGGATGCAGGCGTCGGTAGCCTGGAGCCTGTGCAGATGCAGTGGGGCGAACCAGGCCAGGTCGGGGCTGTGACCATTCAGGGTGCGCCTGGTACCCGAAGCTTTATGGTCCCGCTGAAGCATGTGCCCGCCCACAGTGGCAAGACCATCCCGCTGTATTACTTGGCCAGCGGCGATATGTCGATCAAGCGCCAGGTCAGGCTGACTGTATTCAGGCCCTCTGCGCCGGGGCCTCAGATAGAAGAAGCGGGCACTCAATATCTAAGCCTGAGGGATATAGGGGAGGGTGTTCATGTTACCCAAGTCGCTTGGGGGCTCATCAGTACCGACCAGCGTGTCACGATCAGGGCATTCGCTTATGACGCGCAGTCCCAGTTGCAGGAGCATATCGTGCTCGATCAGCATGCAGTCACCGAGCCGGAAATGCTGGACGGGTTTGGGCAAGGGGGAACGCTGATCCTGCCACGGTCCTTTTTTGATACGCTGAAAGCGGACATTACATTCTTCGTGTGGACCACGGTGAGCCTGGATGGCGGTCAGACATGGCCTGAAAGCGGCAGTTTCCGAACCTCGCTCACATTGGTCCCCTGATCCGCCTAAAGATGAACATCGCTTGTCAGTTTTTCGGATGTCGCGCCGTAGTCGTTGATGATCGAGAAGGTTACCTTGGTATCGGGTGCAAGCTGTTTGCCTGGTAACGGATACATTTGTTGTGAGAAGGGCGCCACCATCGCTCTCGCTTGCAGGTTGTGCGCACCGACTTGCACCTGGTTGAAGGTGAAATGATAAGGCGAGGGGTTGTCGACAACCAGGTTGGCCTTGCCGTTGAGTGTCTGCACCGACCATTTCAGCGCTTTGAGGTGTTCTTCGGGTCGGCTTTTCAGGTGGCTAGGGCGATAGAACAGCTTGATGCGGGTGCGCAGGGCGATGTTAAGGAGGTTCGCGTTGGTTTCTAACTGCTGGGGAATCTCCTGCACATTGAAGTAGAACAATGACTCCCGGTCTTCCGGCAAGTCGTTAGGCAACCGATTGATCTGGACCATCTGCTGTTTGCCCGGGTCGAGGCGGAACAGTGCGGGTGAAGCGATCAAGGGGACGGGGGTGACAGTGTCGTCTTCTTCAGTGTTGACCCAAGCCTGTGCGGCGAAGGTGGAGTTACTGGGATTGGCGACGATTACCGATGAGTTGCGCGAATCGGTACCGTGTACGATACGTGTGGAATCGATTGTCAACGCTGCTTGTGCTGGAGATACCGTGGTCGCCAGGCAGCTTGCAAATGCGACAACCCGTAAAGTGAAGAATCGCTGAATGATGGACATCGAGAGGGTGAACCTTCGTTCAAGGTTTTTTGTATCTGGAGGCCCCAGGTGCCGAGTTCCAGCACGTGGGGCAATGATCAGTTGATCGCGACCACGAAGGTGACGGTCGACGCTATATCACCTTGTTCCACCGCTGGCGCTATTTGCTGCAGGCGGGCCGAGAAAACCATCTCGGTCGGATCGCTATCGCTCAGCGGGTAGTCCATGGATGGGGTGTCTGGCGCAAGCAGCGCACCGGTTCGGTCAGAAATTTTCAGGGCCAAGCCCTTGGTGTAACCGAGGCCATCCTGCAGAGCGTAGAGGTCGCTGCTGGTACCGGCCTGGCCGAATACTGGGGTGAAGGTGACGTTCGCGACTGCACTTGAGCCGGGGCGGCAGCCACCGCCTGGGGTGAGCCGTAGCGCAAAACCGATCCGTGGGGTTTCTTGACCGACACCTTTAAAGTCTATTGCCTTGTAGTTGCCCAAGTTCAACAGTGGCATGGGGACGCCGGTGCCTGGTGTCACGACATCAATTGGGCAAGTGCCGCCAGGGCTGACAGTTCCGGTGAAACTCATCGTGCCGTTGTTGGCCATTGCTGCGCTGCTGGTCAACGTGATGGCGAGTATGGAGAGTATTTTTTTCATGCGTCTTCCTAAGTGAAACCAAGCGTGAAGCTTGAACAGGTATGTTCCATTCGTGCCCGTATTTGGGGGGATGGCACCTGATGCAGGGTAGAGAAGGCGCAAGGTAAGGTCTGTAGGAGAAGGTTTTCGTTTTGGCGAGATTTAAGAACAGTGTGCGTGTCACAAATACACAGCCCGGGGCGCTGCCCAGAAAGCTGGGCAGCCGTAACCCGGCTTAGTGGCTGCGGCCCTGGTTCGAGGCGTTCAGCAGTTGCTTCTCCTGATTCCAGTCGAAGGGTTCATCGCTCTGCTCCGCTTCGTAGCGACGCTCCTCCAGTCTCTGGTAAAGGTCCAGTTCCTCGTCTGGCATGAAATGCAAGCAGTCTCCGGCAAAGAACCACAGCAAATCGCGGGGCACCAGGTGAGCGATTTGTGGGTAGCGCTGGATGACTTGGCAGATCAGGTCCTGGCCCAGGTATTGGCTTTCGAGCGGGGCTTGCGGCAGCAGGGTCAGCAGTTCGTCGAAGCGTTCGAGGAACAGGGCGTGGCTTTCCTCCGGCACCTGCTCGGCTTCACCCAGGGCCACCAATATGGTGCGCAGGTGGTTCAGCAGTTGCAGGTGATATTCCAGGTGGGGGTTAGCCATTGGGGCGGTCCTCGGGGTGGTTGAAACGGGGCGCGGAGTATACGCCGGTTGGGGAAGGGGCCGCAAAACGGCCCCTGTCTCAGCGTACCTTGCCTTGCTCCGGCAGCAGCTGTGCCTTGTCGAAGGCATCCACGTCGATCACCGCACGGCGCGCTTGTTCGGCCGCGTGCAGGCGTTGCGCCTGATCAGGCTGAAGCACGCCGCTTTCGACTGCCGCATCGATCACCGACTGCCCAGGTGCGGGCCTTACCTGGCCTTCCTTGATTGCCCGATGCAGCGCATGGTGCACTGGCGTCGCCTCAGCCAGCAGGTCGCAGGCCCGTTGCAGGGCTGCCACCGGGTCGCCGTCAGCGTGCGGCCGGAAGCAACCGGCCAGCAGCTCCTCAAGTGCAGGGTCCCCTTTGCTGCGCCCGATCAGCGCGGCTACCTCGGCGTCCAGCTCATCGCTCGGCCCGGTGTGCCGGCGACCGAAGGGGAACACCAACACCCGTAGCGCGCAGCCGACGAAGCGGTTGGGGAAGTTCTCGAGCAACCGGTCCAGAGCGTGCTCCGCCTGGCCCAGGCTCTCTTCCATGGCCCAGCGCAGCAGGGGCTGCATGTGCTCTGGCGAGCCGAGATCGTGGTAGCGCTTGAGCGCGGCACTGGACAGGTACAGGTAGCTGAGTACATCGCCCAGCCGAGCACTCAGACGTTCCCGGCGCTTGAGCGCGCCGCCCAGCAGCAGCATCGACAGGTCTGCCAGCAGGGCAAAGGCCGCGGCCTGGCGGTTGAGGGCCCGGAAGTACCCCTGGCTCAGCGTGTCCCCCGGTACTTTCTCGAAAACCCCCAGCCCCAGGTTGAACACCACAGTGCTGGCCGCATTGCCGGCGGCGAACAGGATGTGTTTCATCAGCAGGTCATCGAATTCCTGAAGTGCGTGATCGTGGTCTTCACGCCCGGCCAACGCCATCTCCTTGAGCACGAACGGGTGGCAGCGAATGGCGCCCTGGCCGAAGATCATCAGGTTGCGCGAAAGGATGTTGGCGCCTTCGACCGTGATGAAGATCGGCGCTCCTTGCCAGTTGCGGCCCAGGTAGTTGTTCGGGCCCATGATGATGCCCTTGCCACCGTGCACGTCCATGGCGTGCTGGATGCATTCGCGGCCTCGTTCGGTCAGGTGGTACTTGAGGATCGCCGACAGCACCGAGGGTTTCTCGCCCAGGTCTACGGCCTTGGCGGTCAGCAGGCGGGCACTGTCCATCAGCCAGGCGTTGCCGCCAATGCGTGCCAGCGATTCCTGGATACCTTCGAAGGCAGCCAGTGGCACGTTGAATTGCTCGCGGATATTGGCGTACTGGCCGGTCACCAGGCTGGTGTACTTGGCAGCCCCTGTACCCACGGCAGGCAGTGAGATGGAGCGGCCTACCGACAGGCAGTTCATCAGCATCATCCAGCCCTTGCCGAGCATGGCCTGGCCACCGATCAGGAAGTCCAGCGGTACGAACACGTCTTTGCCGCTGTTGGGGCCGTTCATGAAGGCGGCGCCCAGCGGCAGGTGACGTTTGCCGATTTCGACGCCGGGCGTGTTGGTGGGGATCAGGGCCAGGCTGATGCCGAGCTCCTCCTGTTCGCCCAACAGATGGTCGGGGTCGTAGGCTTTGAAGGCCAGGCCCAGCAGGGTGGCGACCGGGCCGAGGGTGATGTAGCGCTTTTCCCAGTTCAGGCGCAGGCCGATCACTTCTTCGCCGTGCCACTGGCCTTTGCAGATGATGCCGGTGTCGGGCATGGCGCCAGCGTCGGAGCCGGCCAGTGGGCCGGTGAGGGCGAAGCAGGGGATTTCCTCGCCTCGGGCCAGGCGTGGCAGGTAGTGGTTGCGTTGTTCGTCGGTGCCGTAATGCAGCAGCAGTTCGGCAGGGCCGAGGGAGTTGGGCACCATCACCGTGGAGGCCAGGTCGCCGCTGCGGGTGGCCAGTTTCATCGCCACCTGGGAGTGGGCGTAGGCGGAGAAGCCCTTGCCGCCGTATTCCTTTGGGATGATCAGGGCAAAAAAGCCATGCTGCTTGATATGTGCCCAGGCTTCGGGCGGCAGGTCCAGGTCCTGGCCGATCTGCCAGTCGCTGACCATGGCGCACAGTGCTTCGGTCGGGCCATCGATGAAGGCCTGTTCTTCATCGGTCAATTTCGGTGCCGGGTAGGCCAGCAAGGTGCGCCAGTCGGGGCGGCCACTGAACAGTTCGCCGTCCCACCACACGGTACCGGCGTCGATGGCTTCGCGCTCAGTCTGGGACATGGGCGGCAGGGTGCGCTGGAACCAGCGGAATACTGGGGCGGTAAACACCTTGCGTCGCCACTGCGGGAGCGCAACCAGGGCGATCTTCAGGGCCAGCACCACCCAGATCAGGGCCAGCAGCCAGCCGGGGGCACTGCTGAAAATGCCCATCAACAGCACATAGGCCGCCAGGATGCCGAGAATCTGCAAGGGCGCCAGGCGCCGGTGCGTGAGGTACGCCGCGCCGATCACCAGCACTACCAACCACAACAGCAACATAATCGGTCCTCCTTGGAACCAAGGGCTTGAGCCATCCCAGACAGCTTAGACGCAATGCTGTGAACGGCATGTTCAGAACAGTGACAGGGTGTGGCGGTGGGAGTTTCAGTTCATGTGTTCGCCTGTACCGTTCCATTCCCTCCTACAACGGTATGTGGCGAGCCCCCCGATCGATGTAGGTGCGGGCTTGCCCGCGAATGCGATGGTGCTGCGACGGTGAATGATCTGGGATATTGGCCGGCAGGGCCGGCCCTTTCGCGGGTAAACCCGCTCCTACGACGGTACGTGGCAACATCACCGAGCGATGCAGGGGCTTGCCCGCGAAGAGGCCCGTACAGGCGGCGAAGGTCTGGAGTAGACTGTGCCACCTCCGCACTCAAAAGGATGTTGCCATGCTGAAGATCTGGGGCCGCAAGAATTCGAGCAATGTGCGCAAGGCGCTGTGGATCGCCCACGAGCTGGGCCTGGACTTCGAATCCATCGACGCCGGCGGCGCCTTCGGCGTGGTCAACGAGCCGCACTACCGCGCCCGCAACCCCAACGGCCTGGTGCCGATGCTCGAAGACGGCGACCTGACTTTGTGGGAATCCAACACCATCGTTCGCTACCTGTGCGCGGAGTACGGCACGGAGCAGGGCTGGTATCTGGCAGACCCACGCCAGCGCGCCCTGGCCGACAAGTGGATGGACTGGACCACATCGTCCTTCGCCGCACCCTTCCGCCCGCTGTTCTGGGGGCTGCTGCGCACGCCGGAAGACCAGCGCGACTGGGTGGCGATCAACGCCGCGCACAAGCAGTGCGCGCAATTACTGGCCATTGCCGACGAAACCCTGGCCAATCAGCCGTACCTGTCCGGTGACCAGATCGGCATGGGCGACATCCCACTGGGTAGCTTCATCTATGCCTGGTTCGAAATGCCCATCGAGCGCCCGGCCATGCGTTATCTGGAGGCCTGGTACGAGCGCCTCAAGGCCCGCCCTGCGTACCAGGCAGCGGTAATGACTGCGCTGACCTGATCGAACACCACAGCTACTTCGATAGTCATTATCAATACACATGACTGTACTTGTGCGGCCAGGCCAAGCACCATTGGCCGCACTCACTGCGCCAGTGACTTTACCTGGCGTGTCCTGCACCTTTTTCTTCGGTAAGTGACCCGCTATGAGTTCCGCCCTGTCCATCCGACAGCTGACCAAGACCTACGGCAATGGCTTCCAGGCCCTCAAAGGCATCGACCTTGATGTTGCCGAAGGCGACTTCTTCGCCTTGCTCGGCCCCAACGGCGCCGGCAAATCCACCACCATCGGCATTCTCTCGACCCTGGTGAACAAGACCAGCGGCACAGTGAGCGTGTTCGGTCACGACCTGGACCGCGAGCCCTCCGCGCTCAAGCGTTGCCTGGGCGTGGTGCCGCAAGAGTTCAACTTCAACCAGTTCGAAAAGACCTTCGACATCGTCGTCACCCAGGCCGGCTACTACGGCATCCCGCCCAAGCTGGCCAAGGAGCGCGCCGAGCAGTACCTGACCCAGCTGGGCCTGTGGGACAAACGTGATGTGCAGTCGCGTTCGTTGTCCGGCGGCATGAAGCGGCGTCTGATGATTGCCCGCGCATTGATCCACGAACCGCGTCTGCTGATCCTGGACGAACCCACCGCCGGGGTGGATATCGAGCTGCGCCGCTCGATGTGGAGCTTCCTCACCGAGCTGAACCAGAAGGGCATCACCATCATCCTCACCACCCACTACCTGGAAGAGGCTGAGCAGCTGTGCCGCAACATCGGCATCATCGACCACGGCACCATCGTCGAGAACACCAGCAT
>RCUS01000314.1_pt1 | contig 34108 bp, 38 predicted proteins | sample 2166221 | NCBI WGS metagenome assembly RCUS01 (sample SAMN09932758, study PRJNA488358) | compost metagenome | isolation source: compost soil in cyclohexanecarboxylic | place: Germany: Experimental Botanical Garden
CCTGTTTTCTCTTCGCGGACATAAGTATTCCGCTGCTATTCTACCCACTTTGCCTATTCAACCCACGTCTGCTATTCAACCCACGTTTCGGCCCAGCTCTGAATCTGCTTCATGACCGGCTCCAGCGCGCGGCCTTTCTCTGTCAGCTCATACTCGATGCGCACCGGGGTCTCCGGGTATACGTGCCGGACCAGTATGCCTTCACTCTCCAGATCCTTCATGCGCTCCGACAGCATTTTATCGCTCATCAGAGGAATCAGGCCGGAGATATCCTTGAACCGCTTCGGTCCGCTCATAAGCGTCTGGATAATAAGGCCGTTCCACCGTTTGCCCAAAAATGAGAAAGCCGACTCAAATCGCGGACACATCGTTAATTGATGCTGCTCCATTGTTCTTCACCTCTCGCTTAAGAAAAACTTACGTTTAGTTAGTATATATAATTTTAGCATATTTCGTCCCCGCTGAACAATGTCTGCCAAAAAAAGTTTATTTTCGGGCGGATATCGCTTCGGACACGATAAATGCTAGGTCTTCATTGCCGAACATTGAGAGTACGCCAAGCACGGTATCATCGGGGATCTCCCCGGCTTCCTCCTTCGATACGGTCAGTTCCAGAGCCCTGGCCAGACGCTCATTGCCTGCCTGATCGGGATAGGCTTGAAGGTAAAGAGCCTCCGGGTCGAGATCATGGTTGACGCACCACTGGGCGAAGACGAGAATCATCATATCCTCTTCCTGCCTGTAGCTCTCGATAATCTGATCTTCCATCGCTTTCCGGTATTCGTCCATTTCTGCTGCCTCCTCCTGTTGGTTGCGGCCTCACGCCAGCTCCGCCGCAAGTCTGTGGGACGCGAGAACCTTGGATGCGGAAATTCCGCACAGCTCCGGCGTGTTCAAATGATCGAGAAAATGACGGACTGCTCCGTCAAAGCCGCGCCTCTGGAGAATCGTGTCCCAGCTTCCGAACCCGCGTACAGACTGGGCTCCGCCCCGCTCGGAGAGCACCGCCCGTTCCATGTCGGCCACTTCAGCCGACCGGCCTCCGCCGTGAAGCTCGAGCCTCTCCGAATCGGCGCCGGCGTCTCTCGTCATGCCGTACATGCCGGCAGCCCCGCCGTCCCAGCCGATCAGACCCGAGGCCTGAATGAGCCGTCCTTCGGAGTCGCTGCGGAGATTTCCGCGCAGCAGCTCATAATCCTCTCCACCCAGCCATAGCAGCAGATCCAGCATATGAATCAGATCGTCATGAATCGTCTCCCTGCTGCTGATGCTCTGCTGGCCGGTCCGTTGCTTAAACGCCGAGCACTGGGTAATGCCGCCGGCTTCGCCGACCCACATCTTGGCTTCGGCATACAGCGGAGCGAACCGGCGGTTAAAACCGACCCCGAGCAGGAGTCCCTTGCTCTCCGCAAGGGCAGCCATGCTCTCCGACTCGCTCAAGCTGTATGATAAAGGCTTATCGACATACACCGAAATTCCCCGCTTCAGACACTGTGTCACCAACTCGTAATGGGCAGGTGTCGGAGCATGGATGAATACGGCGTCCAATTGCCAGCTCAACAGTTCCTCCTGGCTGGTCGTTCCCCTCGGGAGCCGATAAGTATGTACCGTCTGTTCCACGGTGGATGAGGAAGAACTGAGGATGCCTTCTATACGTACTTCGGGCATCTGCGACAGCAGCGGGAGATACACTTTGCGGGCAATGCCGCCGATTCCCGCCAAAGCGATTTTGATCTGTGGTGAAGCGTTAATAATCTCTCCCCCTTCCTGCGGATCTAACCGCCCATGTTAACAGTTCTCATGAAGCTATTATACAGTGTAAAGTCCATTCGACAATGAGCTTTCTTCTATTCTTGGACGTTTTTCAGTATGATGGTTGAAGAATTACGCGAAGGGACATATTACAATGAGAAAATGGATGCTTGCGATCGCTTACGGCTTCGGCCTGACAGCGGTGTTTATTTACCGGAATCCCCTACTGGACTGGCTCGGTGAAAGCGGCCATACCGGATACTCGTTGCTGGCGGCGACTGCGCTGGCGCTGTTTCCGGCTGTGCCCTACAAAGCGGTGATCGGCCTGTTCGGTTATGTATACGGCAGTTTATTGGGAGGCGCTATGTGCTGGCTCGCCACAATGGCCGCCTCGGCGATTATGTACGGTGGCGTTCTGGCGATATTTCCGCAGCAGGGAAGAAAGGTTCTGGAGTCGGTTCCGGCGCTGGATTCCTTCACGGCCGCCGTCCAGCGCCGCCCGTTCGCTTCGGTGGCCGCGGCGCGTCTGCTGCCCGTCATTCCGCAGGCGGCGGTCAACGCATATGCAGCAGCGGCAGGCTTGCCCTTCTGGAGCTTTATGCTCGCCTCCGGGCTGGGCAAAATCCCCGGCATCGCCGTTTTTGCCTTTCTCGGAGGCAACGCGAAAGAGCATCCCTATGTGTCCGCAGGATTAGCTGTTATTTACCTGGGAGCGCTGCTCGTTCTCGTTATGATTCTAAAAAGCGGCGGTTTCAGATGGAAAGCGAAAGGGTAACGAAAAGGAGCAATGCCGCACGGTCGCCTTTCCAGTCATAATTGGCGCATCGCACAACAATGAATTATACTTTAATTGTGATCTATTTAATTGCTTTTTAGGAGGGATTCATATATGAGCGAGCTACAGGCAAATCCTTCAGGCTCCCGTCCTGACGGTTCCCGCGCGGAAAAAGCGACATTCGCAGGCGGCTGCTTCTGGTGCATGGTCTCCCCGTTTGAAGAGCTGCCGGGTATTCTGTCCGTTGTCTCCGGCTATACCGGCGGCCATACCGAGAATCCGACATATGAGGAAGTCTGCTCCGAGACGACGGGCCATGCCGAAGCGGTCCAGATTACATTCGATCCTGACATTTTTCCTTACAGCCGGCTGCTTGAGCTGTTCTGGCAGCAGATCGATCCGACCGATGCCGGAGGCCAGTTCCATGACCGAGGCTCTTCCTACCGGACGGCTATTTTCTACCACACCGAAGCTCAGCGCAAGGAGGCCGAAGCCTCCAAGATTGCTGTTCAGAACAGCGGCCGCTTCCCGGGACCGGTCGTAACGGAAATTGTGCCTGCAGCAGCCTTTTACCCGGCGGAGGAATATCATCAGGGCTATCATCGCAAAAATCCCGGCCATTACAAGCGCTACCGCAAAGCCTCCGGCCGGGAAGCCTTTATCGAGAGCCATTGGAAGCATAATGAGGACAAGACCAGCTTGAAAAAGCGGCTTACGCCGCTGCAGTATGAGGTCACGCAGAACAGCGCGACGGAATCTCCCTTCCGCAACGAGTTCTGGGATCACCACGGCGACGGCATCTATGTGGATATCGTCTCCGGCGAGCCGCTGTTCAGCTCCAGAGACAAATACGATTCCGGCTGCGGCTGGCCGAGCTTCACCCGCCCTCTCCGCGAATATTCCGTCAAGGAGAAGACGGACCTCAGTCACATGATGATCCGTACCGAGGTCCGGAGCCGGGAAGCTGACTCGCATCTCGGCCATGTCTTTCCCGATGGTCCCGGACCGAACGGACTGCGGTACTGCATCAACTCCGCCGCCCTGCGGTTCGTTCCGAAGGAAGAGCTGGAGAAGGAAGGCTACGGCGAGTACCGGGTTTTGTTTGAGTAAAAGATTATAGCGCTAAAAAACCTCCCGTCAGATTAACTGGCAGGGAGGTTTTTCGTAAGTGCCTTATTTTAAGTAAATATATTCCGGACTTGTTATGCTGGTGATATCCTCTTTATCAACAAGAAGGACATCCTGCTCTTTAAGCTCTCCGGCCTGCAGTCCATCCATTATAAATGCTGCCGCCTCCTTGTTGTACTCGGAAGCCAATACGATCGGCGCTTTCAACTGGCTTATCACATGAACCGCCGTTTCCTTTTGGATATGCCAAGTCGGAGCGTCGTTAAAATACTGGATCAAAACATCGATCCGCCCCAGTTGTTTCAACTGCTCCGCCGTTAGCTCATCCTGACCCAACGCTCCTGTATAGGCGATGCGCAATCCGTCAACCTCGTACAGATAGATTACCTCGGATGGACTTTCCGTCTTCACAAGCTCATTGGTATAGGATGCGGGAATGCCGGTTACTTTTACATCCTTGACAGTGAAGCTTTCCGCAGTCCATTCGGACACTCTGGCTTCAGGATTGGCTTTGATAATTCCTCCGTCCCGATGATCGTGATTATTGATGCTTGATGTGATGACATCTGCGTGAAGCAAGCCGTTGGAATAATTAAGCCGGTTCGGTTCGGCAATGATGACTGTGCCTTTTGAGGAAACGATTGCAAAGGACATATGGTTTTGATTCGGTGTTGTGACACATTTAATCATTGTCTTGCCGCTTGTATTGTTGAAAATTTCCGTATTCCATTTCACTTCGACTTTTTTCGGCTGGACATTCGCGGATTGGACGGCAGGTTGATCTGCCGATGCAGCCGGCTTTTCCGCCTTCGGCGAGTTATCCGCAGCGCAGGCCTGCAGAGAAGCGGCAGCCATAAGCGCAACGCAGATTCGAAGCATTTTTCCCGATCTGGTCATATTAATGATTCCCCCTTGTCATGTCGCTCTATGGATATTGTAGTTATTGCCTCTCCGCAGGAACATAGTGATAAGGAAGCATAATACTGCAAATCGGAAGTGCTGTGCAACGGCCGCTTACTTCAGCATCCAACAAAACCTGGTACGGTATTCGGAAGGCGAATAACCGCTGTATTTGCGGAAATTGCGGATAAAATGAGCGCTGTCCTGAATGCCTACCATAACCATGATTTCACTCGCAGCCAATGTCGTATTCCGCAGCATCGATCCGGCCATTTGCATGCGGATGGAGTTTAAATAGGACATCACGGTCAGGCCCGTACATTGCTTGAAGCGTTGATTTAATGTCGTCTTGTTGGTATGAAATGCACGCGTAATGTCCTCAACTTTGATTTTCTCCCGGTAATGGGTATGAAGAAACCGAAGAATCGGCTCGACTCCTTCATTGGAGAAACAACACGCCGTATGGGGGACAGCCTCGGACCGGTCATACAATCTCCGCACGAGAGACAACAGCTCGAGCATATAGGAACGGCTTCTGCAAGGCCAGCCATCATCCGGCTGTTCAGCCAATTGCTCCCGAATATCATTCATAATCCCCGAAATATGCCGGGCATACATGGGGTCGACCGGAATGCTGCAGGACCTGTCTTTAAAAGGAATCATACACCATAGATCCTGCCTATCCGTCTCCGTCAGTTCATCATGCTCCCCTTCGCCAAAATCCATGGGAAAATCATATTTTCGGTTGACTGTCTGCGGGTTAAAGGCCAACGACCGGGCTATTATCCGGTTTTTTTGCAGAGGCAAAAAAGCATCCGCCTCGTTCAGACAAATGATGGAGGGAGAGGCTACCGAATGCAGTTGTCTCCCGAGCTGTAATGCCCCTTCACCCTCTTCTGCAAGGATCAGCTGATATCTGTTCCCCAGCGGCGGATGTTCTGCCAGTTCTACTGAACCGCTCACCTGCATGAGATGGAGGTATCCGGGATAATGATTTCTACCGATGGTCGTCCACTGCATGAATGGTCACTCCTACACTAAAATCGCTTATCAGCGTACTTATCAACTTGTGAATATGATTCGTCATAAGGTGTTGAACACCTCTATAATAACGAATGATTTCAGGTGCAGAATATCCCGCCAGAACAAGAGCAGCCACAATAAGCAGCGGCAGCGCGCCGGCTAGCACGACGAACACCCACTGAAGCATTACGTCTATCGCATTCAATGTGCCGCGAAGCGCGTTAAACACCGGCACGGGTATGACTTCGCGTCTTCCCCTTGGTCTGATTAACATGGAATTACAAGTCGCAGTGACGAGAAAAAACCAGTCTCGTTTCCAATATGCTTTGGAAGGAGAACTGGTTTATTGATGTGCATTCATTCGTCAAACTTCAATAGCTCGGTTTTTCAGTGGCTTCCCTGGATCAGGGGCAGTCCCCAAGGTCCAGCGAGGTGTTTTGTCATGCGTTTTATTCGAAACGGGCAATTATACTCTACTTTTTCGGGATTGGCACTTCTCGGATTGCCGCAGTCTCAAATCACAAACTCCGGCTCCCGGTCCCGGTAATAGTTCGCCAGGAATTGCTTCGTTCGTTCAGAGGACGGACGTGTGAAGACCTCCTCCGGCGTCCCGTCCTCCACGATCACCCCGCGGTCGAGGAACAGCACGCGGGTTGCAACCTTGCGCACGAAGCTCATCTCATGAGAGACAAGCAGCATGGTATTGCCTTCCTCGGCCGCCGCCTTGATCGTATCGAGCACTTCGCCGACCAGCTCCGGATCGAGCGCCGAGGTCGGCTCGTCGAACAGCAGGATCTGCGGGTTCATGGCCAGAGCGCGGGCGATCGCCACACGCTGCTGCTGGCCGCCGGACAGCTGCTTCGGATAATGATGAATCCGATCCGCCAGCCCGACTCCGGCCAAGTGGGCGGCTGCGATCTTCTGCGCCTCCTGCTTCGGCAGCTTCTTGACGACGATCAGCCCTTCCATCACATTCTCCAATGCCGTCTTCTGCCGGAACAGATTGAACTGCTGGAACACCATTGCCGTGCTCTTGCGCAGCGCCAGCGTATCCCTCTTGGTAATCTTCGCAATGTCCACGGACAGCTCGCCAATCCGAATTGTCCCCTGATCGGGCACCTCCAGCAAATTGATGGATCGCAGTAAGGTAGATTTGCCGGCGCCGGAGGAGCCGATCACTGCGACCACATCTCCCTGCTGAATGTTCAGATCAATATGGTCCAGCACGGTATGTGCGCCATACGCTTTGGTTAATCCGCGAATCTCAATCAAGCAGCAGCTCCCCCTTGCGTTTTCTCAAGCTCTTGAAGTCGATGTTCAGTCTTCGCTCCATGAAGGCCACTGCTTGCTCGATCAGGATCGTCATCGCCCAGTAGATCAAAGCGAGGGCGCAATAGGATTCGAAGAAGCGCAGATTGTTCCCCGCCAGAATCCGCGACTGCGCCGTAATCTCGACCACTGAGGCGACGAAGGCGAGCGAGGTACCCTTCATCAAGCCGATCAAGGCATTCCCCAGTGTCGGAAGAGCAACGATGAAGGCTTCCGGGATAATGATCCGGCGCAGCACCTGTCCATAGGTCATGCCCAGCGATTGGGCAGCTTCCGTCTGGCCTTTATCCACCGATAGCAGTGCCGCCCGGATAATCTCCGAATTATAAGCAGCTTCATTCAGTGAGAGCGCCAGCAGCACATAGAAGAGGGACGGAATCGAATTCACATTATAGGTCGTTTCATGGTAGTAATTATAATACTTCAGCAGCAGCGGAATCCCCGCGTAGGAGAGATACAGCTGGACAAGAATCGGAGTTCCCCGGATGAACGAAATAAAGACGACGCTGATCTGGTACAGTACCGGGATTTTTTTAATCTTGATGATCGCCAGCAAGAGGCCCAGCAGGAGTCCCGCCAGCATCGAGAAGAGGGTCAGCTCGATCGTGACGGGCAAATATTTCAGCAGCTTGGGTATGAGCTTGAAGACCAGCTCAATGTCGAAAATGTTCGGCATCGCTCCCGCCCCTTATTGAACTTCCGGAGCAAAATCGCCATTCAAATATTTCTGGCTGATCTTGCTGATGCTTCCGTCCTTCAGCAGATCCTTGATGCGCTGATTAACATCCTTAAGCAGTTGATCGCTGCCGCTGCCTTTAGCGAGGATCAGGTAGCTGTACGGTACGCCGATCCGGTCGGAATCCTCCTGGGAGAGCGGAATCGCCTTGAGCTTCAGTCCGTACTCCTTGATGTATAGCTGCAGCATGGCATTGTCAATCAGGTTGAAATCCGTCGCTCCGCTCTCTACATTTTGCAGCGTTGTAATCATTTCAGCATCCGTATATTTCAGATTGACCGGTGTTTTGGCTGCGTTCTTGTTGTAATTCTCCAGCGCCACCGTGTAGTTGACGCTCGGACTGACCTCAGTCGTTTTTCCTTCCAGATCGGCGAAGCTCTTGATGTCGTCCCGGCCTTCGGCTACGGCGATAACGAACTGATTTTTGAAGATCGGGTCCGAGTAGAGGTACTTTTCCCTGCGCTCCGCATTGCTGGCAAAGTTATTTGCCCCAATCTGGTAGCGGTCGGAGTCGAGTCCGGCAAAGATGGACGGGAACTCGGTTTTTTCGAATTGAATCTCATACTGCGGCAGCCCGGCGAAGATCTCCTTCACAACCTGGATATCATACCCGTCGAGCTCATTATTGTCATTGACGTAAGAGAAGGGCTTGGGCATACCGCCGGTAGCGATCGTAATCTTTGTTTTCGCACCAGTTGACGTGCTGTTCGCTTCTTCTTTGTTGGATGAATTGTTTCCGCAGGCTGCAAGCCCTGCCATCAACGCCAGCGCTGCAATACCTAGACCAAGCTTTCTCCATGTCTTCATCATGATTTCCCCCTGTTATCTTGTCTTGAATTTATGCTGCGGATCGGAGCTCTTAAGCTGTCTGTCATGCGGCTGCGACCACAGCTTGTCGTAATCAATCTGGTCCCAGAAACGCGTGTTGTAATCGATAAAAATGCTGGACCTGTCTCCCTTTGACTTGGCCAGATCCCGGAGATACGTATTGTTCTTGAAGGCCGGAACCTCATACAGATCACGCGCATAGCCCCAAATATTGGTGAAGTCGACGATCCGGTTGCGCAGCGGGCCGAGGTTGCGGAAATAATAGGTGTCGAACCGGGCCAGCGTCACGAACAGCCGCACATCGGAATCGGTGACATAATCTCCGAACAGAAAACGCCGCGTCTCCAGCCGCTCTTCGATGGCGTCAAACGCCGCATACAAGTTATTGAATGCATCATTGTAGGCCTCTATGGATTGGGCGAACATCGCTTTGTAGACGCCATTGTTAACGTTATCGAACAAATAGTCATTGTACTTGTCTATATCACCCCGAAGCTCCTCCGGGTACAGATCCGGTGCGCCCGGTTTATGGAATGCAGCAAACTCGTTCTCCAGATAGTTGGTCAGCCACACGTAATCATTGTTGACGACCTTCCCGGTCGTAGTATCAATAATCGCGGGTACGGTCGGTCTTCCCTGATAGTCGGGATCGGCGGCGCTGTACAGCTCGCTCAGGAACTGCACGCCCAGCACCGGATCGGTGCTGTTCTCGTTATAGACGAATTCCCAGCCGAAATTCTGCTCATGCTTGCCCCTCCCGACCAGATTGATGCTGATGACATCCTCCAATCCGAGCAGCTCTCGCACGATCGAAGCGCGATTTGACCAGTGGCATCCCTTGGCCCAGATTAACCGGTAACGTCCCGCTTCCACCGGAAGCTGATCCTCCCCTTCCCCAAAGGGAGTGGCAAACCGATTGCTCTGCCGGACAAAATATCCCTTCTCATCAATCTCATGCTCCAGTTCACTGGGTCTTACACGAGCCTTCGTTTCGTTAGTCATCATTCATTCCCCTCTCTCATCTCAGGCTTGTCCCCATACCTCCCGGGACAGATCTACAATATGCCGCAGCTTGCCCCACTGCTCTTCTTCGCTCAGCAGGTTGCCTTCCTCGGTCGAGGAGAAGCCGCACTGCGGGCTGATCGCAAGCTGCTCCAGCGGCACATACTTCGCAGCCTCTTCGATTCGCCGCAGAATCGCGTCGCGATCCTCCAGCTCGCCCGTCTTCGACGTGAACAGACCAAGCACAACCCTGGCATCCTTGCGTTCCAAATGGCGCAGCGGCGCAAAGTCGCCTGCACGGTCCGTGTCGTATTCAAGGAAGTAGCCATCGATATTCGCTTTGCCGAGCAGCGCTGCGGCGACCGGCTCGTAACCGCCCGAATACGCCCAGGAGGATTTGAAGTTGCCGCGGCAGACATGCGTCGTAATCACCAAATCCTCCGGCTTATCCTCCAGCACCTTGTTCACCGTATAGAGAGCGAACTCGATCATTTCCTCACGGGTGAACTCGCTGTATGCATTTTTGCCGTCCTTCCACAGCTCAATGGACGCCAAGGAAGCCCAGTGAACATCGTCGAGCTGCAGATACCGGCAGCCTGCATCGTAGAATGCTGAGACGACATCCCGGTAAGCCCGGCTGATATCCTCGACAAAATCGCGGAAGTCCGGATAGATCTCTTTGTTGCGCAGCTCCTCGTGCAGCAGCTCATGCAGCAATTGATTCGGACTTGGAATCGTCTGCTTGGCTACCACGCCCTCGTAGCCGTCCACCACCGATTTCAGAAATTTGAAGTTCTCAATGAAGGGATGCTGTTGATCGAATGAGATTTTGCCAATGTTGCGAATATCGTAGGCGGGAACATTGTTCTCCCCGTGTTTGAACGTATACCGCGCCTCATTTCTCGGTGAGAAGCCTTCGAAGCCGTTCAGTCGTTCCAAAAAATCATAGTGCCAATAAGCGCGCCGGAATTCGCCGTCGGTTGCACTTTTCAGACCCGTCTCTACCTGCTTCGCAACAACCTTCCGAATCTCCTCTTCTTCAATGCGCAGGAGATCGTCAAGGCCGATCACCCCGTTCTGGTACCGGCTTCTGGCATGACGCAGCGTTTCCGGGCGCAGCAGGCTCCCTACATGATCCGCCCGGAACGGGCCTGTCTTCGTATACAGCGATGATGTACTCTGATTGCTCATTGTTAAGCCAGCCTTTCCCGGCCGTGCGGAGTATTCCACAGCGATTCATCCGGTCCTTTTGGCAAAATATGATACGGATTGCTTGACGTATCACCGAGGTGGTAGCCTTTTTTAATCGCGTCAAAATCCGTCGTATCGCCAAATCCAGGCGTCTGGTACAGGTCGCGGGCATAGGCCCATAGGTTCGGAAAATCAATCAGACGGTTGCGGTTCATGCGAAATGCCGAGTAATACGCCGCATCGAATCTTACCAGGGTGACATAGAGCCGGATGTCGGAGTCCGTAAGCTGGTTCCCGAACAGGTAGCGCTGCGTGGATAAACGTTCCTCCAGCTGGTCCAATCTGGCAAACAAGGTATCATAGGCCTTCTCGTAGGCTTCCTGGGAACGGGCAAAGCCCCCTTTGTACACGGCATTGTTCACTTCATGGAACAACACCTCATTCAGGTTGTCGATCTCGCTGCGCAAATGCTCCGGATACAGGTCCGGCGCGCCTTCTTTATGGAATTCCGACCAGACCGTTTCGAAATAATTGGTCAAGCGGAAATAATCATTGTTCACTACTTGGCGGGTAATCACATCGACAACGGTCGGCACGGTGGCGCGGCCCTCGTAATCCGGATCGGTCTCTTTATAGATATCCGGCAGAAAACGGATCTGGAGCACGGGATCAACTCCCCCCTCATCCAGCGAGAATTCCCAGCCCTGCTCGGTTCGAACCGGATTGGCCGTACCTACACTGATGACGTCCTCCAGACCAAGCAGCTTGCGGGCAATGATCGCCCGATGGGCCCAAGGACAAATCGGCGCCCACAGCAGTCGGTAACGGTTCGCTTCGACCACAAGCTCGCCCTCTCCTTGACCGAACGGTGTGGTGAAGCGGTTCTTCTGGCGGACAAATTCTCCGTTGCTGCCGATCTCGCGCGTTAATTCCGGAACAGCAAATTTCGTGTGTGTCATGTGAACAGCCCCTTTTGTACTTGAGTGAAATGGATAAGTTTGCTTACGCCTTCGCTAATCCCAAGTAAAACAATGTGTTTTACTGATCTTAAATCTGCCAGTTTCAGAAATATAGTAAAAAACAGAACACTTGAAAAATGCATAAAACCATTGACATTTTCAATTAAATCGATTAAATATACTTTATAATTCCAATTGGATAAATGAGGATTATGGAATGCAAATGGACGGGAATGACGGAAATGTACGACATCAGCCGTGGGCTGTGAGCAGATTTTTGAATCTAGAGGAGGCTATATCCATGAGCCTGATACATAGACCGGCCGCGCTGTATCACCCCTACCAACCTACCTTCGATAAGCTTCTTAACACTTACACGCAGTACAAAACGGCTGTATTGGATATTTTCAACAACGGCGTGCAATTTGAGGGCTTTTACATTGATTCTAAGCATATTGACCGGACGTTCGTGCTGCCCGACGGGTGTGTGAATCTCGTCATTTGCTGCCACCCGCAATACCCCTCGGCCAATATTTGCGGCAACCTTTTTAAGGGGAGACAGGGGATATTCGTTCGGGCGGAATGTGAATATTTCGTTGTTCGCTTTCTTCCCGGCTATGCAGAGCACTTCTTCAAGCATCCCATCGGTGAGTTCAGCGAGCTGGAGGTCCCGATTCAAGAGGTGCTTCCCCATGCGGATGAGCTGCTGGAGCGGGTCGCAGAGCAGACCAGCCTGGAAGGGCGCGTGCGGGCCTTCGAGCATTTTTTCCTGAAATATATTGGGGACGAGTTGGAGATTCCGCTGCTGGTGAAATATTTGACGGAGAAAATTATCGCGGGCAGCGGGACCTCCAATGTGAAGCAATTGTCGGAGGACACCGGCTATTCCTCCCGCTATTTGAGCAAGAACTTCGAGAAGTATGTAGGTTTGTCGCCCAAGCTGTTCAGCCGCATTATTCGCTTCCAGAACGTCATTCATTTGCTGGAGAAGCAGCAATATGAACAAGCCTTGCCACAAATTTTCGAGTTGGGCTACTTTGACCAGAATCATTTTATTAAGGAATTCAAAGAATTCAGCATGCTTACGCCTAAAAAGTTCATCCAGCAGCTGGCTGCCGGCTCCTTGTCCGTGAATACAAGTCAAAGAGTAACTGATCGTGCAAGTCTTTAGTTCGCCAGGCTGCGATAAAATGGAAAAGGCATTACCATGAGCATGTCCAGTAAAGGATGCCCGCTGATAATGCCCTGATTGAATCTTTTCATTTCACATTATGGTTACGTGTTCTTTCGAGTTACTTGTTCTCCGGCTCGTCATCCCGCTCGTCATCCCCGCCCTTAATAGAGGAGGCTGGATCTTGATCCGCCTGAATCGCTGTTCCATTCACCCCGTTGGCCGTGTTCCGGTATGACCCGGATTCTCGGCGGCTCTCTCTTCCCTTGCGAAGACGCGTCCGCCGCCACCACAGGAAGAGAACCAGAAGAACAGCCGCCGCCGCAAGCAGCGGCAGCGCGCCGGCCAGCACGACGAACACCCACTGAAGCATTACGCCTAACGCATTCAATGTGCCGCGAAGCGCGTCGCCGGCTCTAACAAGCAGCGGTTCATCCTCGTTTTTTTGCAGATTCAGCGCGTCTTCTCCCGGTTCATAGAGCCTCAGCTCCACTGTGGAATACAGCACGTTCTGGTCGATATAGCGCATCCGGCCCTTGACCTGCTCGATCTCTTCCTGAACCTGGCTCAGCTCGCTGGCGAAAGAGACGAGATCGGAGGCTTTGGTCGCTTTTTTCATAAACTCGACATACTGGGATTCCAGCACTTGCTTCGCTTTCAGGCGAGCCTCCAGATCCACATATTCCTCCGATACATCCTGCCCCTCGATGCTGCGCTGAATCGCCTTATGCTCGATCTTGTCCAGACTGTCCAGGAAGGAGGAGAAGCCGCTCGCCGGGATTTTCAGCACGAAAGTGCCGCCCTGTTCGGCATTGGTTATCGTCTCGGTGAACCCGATGATATAGCCCCCGGCCAGATTGACACGGTTCCGGACATCGCTCTGCGCTTTCTCGTAGCTCTCCACTTCCATGTTCAGGTTCGCATGGTAGATGAGCTTCTTGTTCAGCCCGGCTGCCGTGTCATTTGCGGTGAAACCGCCTGCGGCCGTATTGCCCTCAGTCGATCCATCGACAGCTCCACCGCTGCTGCCGCCTGCCAGTGCGGCTCCCTTCTCAGCCGGAGCCGCCGCTTCATTGGCGGTTGAGCTCCCATCCTCGCTGGAGACGCCTGCCATGGGAGCCTCTCTGTCGCTTTTCACGGCACCTCTGTCCATAGATGTCGAGGTCACCGACTTTTGCTTGGTTTCCACAGCCGACGCGTCTCGATCACCGTCCCCTGCGGAATTCCCCGCGCTGCAGCCGGCAATCGCCGCCGCCAGCACGAGCAGACAAGCCAGCATGCTCAACAGCCTGTACATGTTCTTCATTCTTCATCTCCCCCTGTATCTGTACATCCGGATTTGACCTCCAGACGTTTCCAGACATGGGAAGGTTGCACCATCCGCCGCTCTCCAGGCGAATTTTTTATTTATTCCGGGTTTGCCGGAGAAGCCGCGTCCGTCTTGCGTCTCGCGGATACCGCAGCCTGTGTCATGTTGCGCAGCGCGGCCTCGGTCTCCTTCCAGCCGCGGGTCTTGAGCCCGCAGTCAGGATTGATCCAGAACTGCTCCGGTTCTAGCACCCGCAACGCCCGGTCGATGGCGGTCTCCATCTCCAGGACCGAAGGCACACGCGGGCTGTGGATATCGTAGACGCCAAGGCCGATTCCTTTGTCGTAATGCATGCTCTCGAAGCTTTCAATCAGCTCGCCGTGACTGCGGGAAGTCTCGATGGAGATGACGTCGGCATCCATGTCGGAGATGGAGCCGATCATTTCACCGAACTCGCAGTAGCACATATGCGTATGGATTTGGGTTGTCGGGCGGACAAGGCCAGTGGAAATCCGGAACGCCCGAACCGCCCAGTCCAGATAAGCCTCCTGGTCGGAAGCTTTCAGCGGAAGCCCCTCGCGGACCGCCGGCTCGTCGACCTGGATCATCTCGATCCCGGCGCTCTCCAGGGCAAGAATCTCCTGCCGGAGCGCAAGGGCGATCTGGAAAGCCACCTGCTCCCGGCTGAGATCGTCGCGGACGAAGGACCAGTTCAGAATCGTGACGGGACCGGTCAGCATGCCTTTGACGGGACGCTGGGTCAGGGACTGCGCATAGACCGTCTCTTTGACCGTCATCGGCTCGGTAAAGGCCACATCCGCATAGATTACCGGCGGCTTGACGCAGCGTGAGCCGTAAGACTGCACCCATCCGCCTTCCGTGAAGAGGAAGCCGTCCAGCTTCTCGCCGAAGAACTCGACCATGTCGGTCCGCTCGAACTCGCCATGCACGAGCACATCCAGTCCCGCCGATTCCTGAAAGGCGATCGCCGACTCAATCTCCTTGCGGATGAAGCTGTCATACTGCTCCTGGTTCCACTCGCCCCGGCGCCACTTCAGCCGGGCTTGCCGGACCTCCGCCGTCTGCGGAAAGCTGCCGATTGTCGTCGTCGGCAGAAGCGGCAGGTCCCACTTGACCCGCTGAAGACGCGCACGCTCGGCATATGCCGTGCTCCGGCGGTCCGGCAGCGTCGCAAGCCCGCGCGCAAGCTCCGCCACGTCCGCGCGGCTGCGCTCCGGCAGCGCACGGAACGCCGTCAGCGCGGCGTTCGCTTCCGAGAGCGCTCCGCCGGCGGCTTCGCGGCCCTCCCGCAGCGCCAGCTTCAGCAGCGCCAGCTCCTCAAGCTTCTCGTCGGCGAAGGCCAGCGCGCCCCGCACCTCCGGCTTCAGCTTGCGCTCTCCTCGCACGCTTACGGGGACGTGCAGAAGGCTGCAGGACGGCTGAAGAATCAGGCTGTCTCCCGGAACCAGCGCCGCCAGCTCTTCAGCCAGCGAGAGCTTGGCCTCCGGATCGCAGCGCCAGATGCCGCGCCCGTCGATGATGCCGGCCCACAGCGACTTGCCAACCGGCCATTCCAGCTGGCGCAGCGCCTCCAGATTGGCGCCGCCGTCATGTACGAAATCCAGACCGAAGCCGCTGACCGGCAGCTTCAGAATATCCCCAAGCGGCTCGGCCGCTTCGAAGTATGTTTGCAGCAGGATGGAGAGCCCAGGTGCGGCCACGCTCAGCTCGCCGTATATTTCCTCCAGCAGCTTGAGATGCTCCTGCGGAAATTCGGTGGCAAGCGCCGGCTCATCAAGCTGGACCCAGGCCACCCCTTCTTCCGCCAGCTCTTTCAGCACTTGAACGTATACCGGCAGGAAGCGGCGCACGACGCTTTCGAACTCCTGTGCGGCATACCCCTTGGACAATCTCACGAAGGTATAGGGGCCGACGAGAACAGGCTTGCCGTCAATCCCCAATTTGGACTTGGCGAACCGGTACGCTTCAAGCGGCTTGTTCCACACAAGCCGGGGAGCCGTCTCCCCGATCTCCGGCACAATATAGTGATAGTTGGTATTGAACCATTTCGTCATTTCGCAGGCCGTCGCATTCTCTCCGCCCCGGGCCATGGCGAAATACAGATCCAGTCCTTCCTTGCCGTTCTCCTTCCGGAAACGCGGAGGCACTACATCGAACATGAAGGCCGTATCGAGCACATGATCGTAATAACTGAAATCCCCGACCGGGACGAAGTCCAAACCGGCGTCACGCTGCGAACGCAGATGACTCTCCTGAATGGCGCTCAGCTCTTCCTCCAGCTTCTCGCGGCTGATGCGTCCCGCCCAATAGGCTTCCAGCGCCTTTTTCCATTCCCGGCTGCCGCCGATTCTCGGATATCCGAGACTGCTTGTCCGAACATTAATCGTCATCCTTCGTATCCCCCTGTCTTGTTGTAAACCCATGTGCCATGCCTCAATTCCGGAAAAGAGTTCTGCAACCTCATATAATCATTATCGTTGTTATATGAATTATCCAGAATCGTCAGTATCCGCTGCACAGCCTTCGTACCCGAAGAAGCAAATAAAAAGCGTCTCCCCCATGACGGGAAAGACGCAGCTAACGTTGCCGGCATCTTCCATTCGCCTACCCGGAATTCGGTATGCCTTAATGTTAAGGCAAGACCTGAATGTCCCGCAATAGGTTGAAGAGCCTCCAGTTATATCGAAACCTGATAACCGGCTAAAAGAAAATAATATAGACAAGTCCAGCCAGCAGAATCCGGTAAATCGCAAATGGCAGCAGCTTGATACGGTTAATCAGCTTCAGGAAGAAGCGCATGGACAAGAGAGCGAACACGAATGCGCTGATAAAACCGGCGATGAAGAAAGGCAGCGCGTCCATTGTGAAGTACTGCCAATTTTTCATGAGGGAGATCAAGCTGGCTCCGGCCATAATCGGCACCGCCATGATGAAGGTGAAATCGGCGGCAGCCCGATGGCTCATGCCAAGCATAATGCCGCCGGAGATTGTCGAACCGGACCGGGAAAATCCAGGCCAGAGCGAGAAGCACTGGATCAGGCCCATCCCAAGCGCTTGACCGTATGTAATCTGGTCAACATTCTCCGTCCTGGGCTTCCTTCTGGCAGAGAACCGGTCCGCGATGATCATGAATATGGCGCCTACCACAAGGCCGATCAGCACCGTCGCCGTGGAGAAAAGGTAGTCATCAATATAGTCCTCGAACAGAAATCCGAGAATGCCGGCAGGAATCAGTCCGACGATAACCTGACCAAGGGTCAGATGCCCGCCTCCTTCCGTCCGCTTCTGAATCGCCGCTCCTCCAGCTATGATGCGGTCCGGCTCCATTGCCTTACGGCTGAACCGTCTGAGCCCTAGCAGATCAATAAACCGGTTCCTGAAAATGACGACGACCGCCAGTATAGAGCCGAGCTGAATGACAACTTTGAAGGTGTTGGCCGTGTATTTTCCCAGGAACTCCTGAGACTTCAGCCACATGTCATCAACGATAATCATATGGCCTGTGGACGAAACCGGAGCGAATTCGGTCAGCCCCTCAACAATTCCCAGTACAATCGCCTTGATAATTGCGAACCAATCCAAATTCCCGCCTCCTTCAATTCCTTGAATTATTGGGTACAATGTTATGAATGAAAGCAGCGCTTACTGCTTAGATTCCTTTAGCTTCAGTCTTCGTCTGCGGAAAAACATCCAGCCGATCACGGCAGCTCCGCCAGCCAGCAGGGCATAAATAATGTTGGAGTACACATCCATGTAAGCGCCGATCTCATGCCAGGATTCTCCCAGTGCGGCGCCGATCAGAACAAGCAGAACATTCCAGGCCAGACTGCCAATGGCGGTCAATATCAGAAAGGGACCCAGCTTCATTCCCGACATCCCGGCAGGAACGGAAATGAGACTGCGGATCAGCGGTATCATCCGGCAGAACAGGACAGTCCAGTAGCCGTACCGGTCAAACCAGGCATCAGCCCGGCGTACATCCTCTTTCTTCACCCGCAGAAGGCGGCCGTATTTCTCGACAAGACGCTCCATCCGTTCAACACTCATCATGCGGCCGATCGCATATAGAATAATGGCGCCGAGCACTGAGCCCAGGGTGGCAGATAGAACAACTCCGGATATCGTCAGATGGGAGGTGGTGGTCATGAACCCGCCGAAAGGAAGGATCACTTCGGATGGAATGGGCGGAAACACATTTTCCAGCGCCAGCAGCAAAAAGATGCCGATATACCCGAACTGCTCCATGAAATCGGTAATCCACGTTTTCATCAAATTCCTCCAAATTCAAGATTTTTTCCATTATACCGTAGCTTAAACGCCATCCGCAATTTCTGAAACTTGCAGCTTCCATTTTCAGGTGAACATACCTAACGCAGATATGCCGTTGTTCCTATTCCGTCAGGTGTCAATACTTGCTTCTGCCCGGGGTCCATATGCCATAATGAACATAAAGATTCGAAGAGATGTTAGAGTTGAGGGAGGAACTTGCATTGTTTGAACGGTTGCGGGCGTTTGTCGCCGCCTGGAGAGACTATCCGCTGGAGCCGGGAGCGCTCATCGGTGGGCGATATGAAGTGATCTCGCGCCTCGGACTCGGCAGCTACGGCCTCACTTACCGCTGTCTGGACCGGGAATCCAAGCGAGAGGTGGCCGTGAAGCAGGCTAAGCCCAGCAAAAAGGATATCGGATATACGATGCTGCTTCGCGAGCGGGACGTTCTTCTGCGACTGGATCATCCCCGCATTCCCTCCTGCCGGGACTTTATTGAGGATAAAGGCTCGGTCTGGCTCGTTACCGACTATATCGCCGGCTCCACGTTCGAGCAGCTGATCTTCGATGAAGGCGCCGTCTTCGGAGAGAAAGAGACGCTGGGCTTCATCCTGAGGCTGATGGATGTCGTCGGCTATATCCACGAAAAGGGAATCGCCCATCTAGACCTGCGCATTCCCAATATCATCGCGAAGGGCGAAGAGCTGTACGTGATTGATTTCGGGCTTGCCCGTCCGTTTGTTGAAGCATCGGATCAAGCGGACCAGAATTTCCTGCGGGACCCGGACCCTGACGGACTTCCGGCGCGCATGCCGGCCTCCATCTCCTCGGATTTGCATGACATCGGCCATTTGATGCTCTTCATGCTGTATTCCGGCTTCTCGCCGCAGCGGGGGCAGCAGGAACGAAGCTGGACGGAAGAGCTGCCGTTATCTCCAGCCATGCGGGGACTTCTGCTTCGGCTGTTGGATCATCCCGAAAGTTACCAGGATACCGGAGAATTGATCGATGAGCTGCAGACAGTGCTTACTCAAGTGTCATAGAAATGGCATTCGGAGCATGACTCCCGGCGTGATTCCCGAGCGTGAACCCCGAACATGAAACTCGAACATGAAACTCGAAAGTGAATTCCGAACATGAATCCCGAGCGGCCAAAAAATAACCCCGCAGCGCGGGGCTTGGCATTTCAGCAATAGTCCAATCCTAAAGGAGTCAACGGATCGTAACCGTACTTCAATCATACAAAAGGGCCAGCCGTTTCACGGCTGACCCTATACCTGTTACAGCTTGCCCGCGGCGGCAGCTTCGTTCCGGCCGGCAAGACCCGAGCGGGTCTGCGGCTTCTTGAGCTTCTTCGGCTTGCCGAAGGAAGTCATGAACGTTATGACCTGGCCGGCCACAATGACCGCCATTGCGGTATACATCGTCTCTCTCAGCGGCATATACAGCAGCGAGAGCAGCAGAACGAGGATATCCATCAGGATGAATACCGTTCCCACCTTGATTCCCTTCCATTCGCTGATCAGCAGGGAGAGAATATCGTCTCCGCCGCTTGCCGCGCCGCAGCGCAGCACGAGCCCTGCGCCAAGTCCCGTCAGGAGACCGGACAGCAGCGCGGCAAGCGCCAGATTCCCGTGAAAATCCAACGTGAATGTCGAGTAACGTTCCATCCAGGCGTAGAATATAGTGAACGCACTGGAAGAGATAAACGTATTGCAGACAAACCCTTTGCCTTTAAGCAGCAGTGCCACCAGGAGAACCGGCAGATCCAGCAGCAAAACGGTGATGGATGGCGACAGGCCGAGCACATACTTGCCGAGAAGCGACAAGCCCACGAACCCGCCTTCGGTGAGATGATTCTGATAATTGATGTGATAATAAGCAAAGCTGAGTACAAACGTTCCGAACAAATTAATGGTTAACTGAAGCGGCCAATTTCTAATTCCGCTGTCTTGATTCCTCATACCTATTCCCCTTATCGTAAATGGCGGCTAAACGTCCCACCAACCCTCTACGACGGGGTGAACCGGGCAAATCTTAGTCCTTCGCATTCCCATTCCCTTCCTTCGTAGAGGCGGTTTGGCGTCTATGGTCAGTACGCACCTTCTACGAGGAAGCTAAGTATAAGATAGATCACAACGTTTCCAAATCGTCCTTTGGGGATTCGTCCTTCGGGGACACATGGTATCCTGATCCTTTCTCTTATGTTTTGATTACCACCTAATTATACCACGAATACGCCGAAGCCTAAACAGGCAGACAAGTTTTACCAGAAAAAAATATTCAGCTCCGCAGCAGCCGGTTGACCGTTTCACGCCGCACGCCGATCAGCTGGCCGATCTCTTCCTGGGTAAGCAGCTCGGTCAGCGGCGTCTTCTGCGAGTATGTCTCCATCCATTCGGTCAACAGGCGCAGCCGTTCGGCCGGCGAACCGGCCGTCAGGTGGTCGATCCGGGTCTGCATGAACCGGAGCTTCTCCTGGAGGAGCAGCGCCACCTCCATCGCCTTGCGCGGCTCCTCCTCCAGCTTGCGGTACCACTCCTTGGCCGGAATCCGCTCCACCTCGCTGGTCATAAGCGCGGTAGCCGTGCCATGCGTCTCCTTGGGAGAGATCAGCGAATGATGGGGCACGATTTCCCCCGGGTATAAAATATTAAACAGGACGATATTCCCATTCTCATGCAGCCTTGTCACTTTGAACAATCCGCTCTTGATCTCATATAAATACCGCCCGTCATCACCCTGATGGAACAAAGCTTCTCCCTTGTGTATGATCATGCTCCCCATTCTCCTTCTTACCGATATGCAGTCAGCCTCAGTATACGGGATCGGTGCCGCTTGGCTCAAGGCATGAAATCCCTCATCCGCCTGTTCCCCATCAGCGGAGGGAAACATATGCTATAGCATACGAATGAGCAAAGCGGGTGAGAGAAGGTGGCGAATAAAAAAAACGGCCCCCGGCAAGACGAACTGTCAGCCGAAGACTATGCCATTCTAGGAGCGGCCTTTTCCGCTCTGGGCGACTTCTTTGCCCTGCTGTCCCTGATCAAGCAGCGGGAAGCCACGCAATCCGGGGACAGCGGCAATAGCGGAACCGTAATTGTGCCCGGCATCGGCTCCGGTCTCATTGCGGGAGGCGCCCCTTCCCGGACGAATGGCCGACGGAGATAGGAGATCAGAGCCTGCTTCGGTGCCTACAGGTTCACTCAGCCAACCGGGCGGAGGTGATTCCCGGAAGAATGTCAGCCTAAGCGCCGGTATGCCCCGGCATAATTCCTTGGACGGCTTCAAGCGGGACAGGCTGATGACGTTCGAAGAGTCCGGTCACTTGATCTGCCTCCTCCCGGTCAACCTCTGCGATGAGGATGATCCGGTCCTTCTCCACATGCTTCGCGCAGGCATCGGCATCCTCCTCCGGAATACCGATGCCTAAGAGTCCGGTGACGAGGCCGTCCTCAGCCGGATCATCCCCGAATTCCGCCCCGCTCAGCTTGGCAGCCGCCGGTCCAGCCGTTACCACCGTCTCCGGGAGCATGTTCAGGCCGATCGCAATATCCTTCGCCGTTCCGAACAGCCCTCCGCCTCCCGGAGCTTCTCTCGGTTTGGACAAGCCGCCGTTCCGGCTGATTTCAGCGACTGCGCTTCTGTCCTTGGCGATGACCGAGATTCGCCCGGCTTTGATTCCATGCTGCTTCAGCTCCTGGACAGTCCGCGAAGCATCGCTTTTATGGCCAAATATGCCGACTACGAGATGCGTCATGTTTTTTCCTCCCGAACGTAACAGAATCGAATCCAAATATATGCACCATTTAACGCCGAAACCGCGTATTGAATCGTGCCGGAGAGTTCAGGGGTCAAGCTTGCTGAATCAGCGCCCTCCAATTCGGTTATTAACATAGGACGAACGCCATTCAATACATACCCGTTTGCTTATGATATCCTTAACTTTGGGAGGTGCCTTTATTGCTGCAAAACAAATTTTTTCGCACGACGCTCGGCATTATTTTTATCCTGCTTATTCTGTATCTGGGGGAAAAGGTTTCGGTGCTCTTCTCTCCGGTCGGCCGAATTGTTAACCTGCTGCTCGTGCCCTTCATGTTCGCCGGTTTCTTCTATTATCTGCTACGGCCCCTCGTCAATTACCTGGAGAGGCGGAAGCTGAAGCGTCCGCTCGCGATTCTGCTTATTTACCTTGTTTTTCTCGCGCTGTTCGCCATATTCTGGGTGGCCGTATGGCCAACGCTTCAGGAACAGATCCAGAACTTCATCAACAATGCGCCTTATATCGTTCAGGATATTCAGTTCCAGTTCAATAAGCTGAGCGATAACCCGATAATCGGCCGATATCTGGGCGGCGAGTCGGATCTGACTGCAAGACTGTACCAATATTTGCAAAATGCCGTCACCTGGGTGACGAATTCGATGAGCAACCTGATCACCGTGATCTCCAACATTGTCGTCGTCATTGCCACACTGCCGATTCTGCTGTATTACATGCTGAAGGACAGCCATAAGCTGCCCCGTATCCTCCTTGGTCTCGTTCCGCGCAAATACCGCAAAGAGGGCCAGGAGATGCTGACGGATATCGATTCGGCGCTCAGCAGCTTCATTACAACACGAGTGCTTCTGAATGTGATCCTTGGTGCCTTGCTGTACATCGGCTTTCTCATCATCGGACTGCCGTATGCGCTGCTGCTGGCGCTCGTCTCGATCCCGCTGAACTTTATTCCGTACATCGGCGCCATTCTGTCCGCCATTCCCATACTGGCAGTAGGGTTTATCGAATCGCCAATGACCGCACTATGGTCTCTCATTATCATCGTGGTCGCCCAGCAGATTCAGGATAATCTCCTTACACCGATCATCACCGGCAAAACGCTGGATATTCATCCGATGACCACCGTGATCCTGGTTCTTGTCGGCGGCGAATTCTACGGCATTATCGGCGTGCTCATCGCACTGCCCGTCTATATGACGATCAAGATCATTTTTCTTAAGGTATACGAGATTGCGATTGCCGGGAAGATGGACGAGTATTAATTTGCCCAGATTGCCGTCCTATTTCTCCCGAGCCTGCTCCATAATAACGAAAAGCCCGCAGACAAACCTGCGGGCTTTCGACTTAATTGCGGTATCTTTCGCCTGAGCTCCGGCAGATGCAGGTGCTAGCCTAGCCCCGCAAGGACCGGACGACGAACAGATGCGTGGACTTCACCAAGGTTCGGCCATCTTCAAGCGTGACCGAGCCCTTCGTATGCGACACCAGCGTCGTGTTCAACGCAATCAGCCGGTCGCCCTTCCACACCGTGACGGCAGATTTGAAATAGACGGCGTTATCGAATTGCAGCCTGTCTTTCATAATATACCCCACGGAATGCAGAACGGGCGGAAGAGCGCGCTCCTTCGGAGCCAGCGCCTTGATAACGGCAATGTTGCGGATCGGAATGCCGGTCTCCTGGTGACCGACCACAATCCGCCCGGCGGCGGCGTCCCACTTGCGCAGAACACCTCTCAATGTTACGTAAGGAGGCTCTCCCAGGTATACGATTACGGGTTTGCCCAGCCAATGTCTCATTTCATCAGCCTCCTGTTCTTGTCCGCCCTGCTAATTCGGGATATTCCAATTGATCGGGGCCAGTCCGTGCCCTTGGAGAAATTCATTGGTTCTTGAGAATGGACGGCTGCCGAAGAAGCCCCTGTGTGCCGAGAACGGGCTCGGATGCGGCGACTGGATCACCAGATGTCTTCTCTGGTCAATAAAAGCGCCCTTCTGCTGTGCGTGGCTGCCCCACAGAATGAACACAAGCGGCGTTTCCCTCTCATTCAGCTTCTCCATAACAGCGTCCGTAAATGTCTCCCAGCCGATTCCTTTATGCGAATTCGGATTACCTTCCCGCACGGTCAATACTGCATTTAACAGCAGCACACCCTGATCGGCCCAGTGTAGCAGCGAACCGTGATTCGGAGGATTAGCCCCGATATCGTCGGACAGCTCTGTATAAATATTCCGCAGCGAAGGCGGAATCCGCACACCCGGGCCCACCGAGAAGCTAAGCCCATGGGCTTGTCCGGGACCGTGATAAGGGTCCTGTCCGAGAATGACGACCCTTGTCCCCATATAAGAGCAGCGTTTCATTGCCGTGAAGAGCAGCTCTTTTGGCGGATAGACCGAATGCTCCTTATATTCACGCGCGAGTGTATAACGCAGGTTCTGAAAATAGGTTTTTTGCGTCTCATCCTGCAATACGTTATCCCAATCATTATCGAAAATCATCCTGTTCCCCTCCGCTCTCCTCGCCTGCCGGCCTGTATGCTATAAATTCCGATAGAAGACGCAGCGGCCGATTATTTCCGTCCGTAATCCGCCTTGATCTCTCCCCATTCCCGCGTCTGCCACTTCAGCACCTTGTTGCTGTACGTATGGGTATGCAGCCAATTGACGGCACGGTCCACCATGCCCCAAATCTCCAGCGTCGATTGGTCCCTGGGCAAGGTCGTGGACACCTTCTTCTCTCTTACCCATTTGATGGCATTCACCGAGTCGCTGTAGACGGTTCGGGTGCTTCCCTCTTTCTGAAGCAGCGCAAGCGCGTGTACGATAGCGAGAAATTCCCCCAGATTATTCGTGCCCTTGTTAATCGGCCCGCAGGAGAAGATCGTTTCACCTGTACGGGTATCTACACCTTTATATTCGACAGGACCGGGGTTACCCCTTGTTCCCACATCAACCGAAATGCTGTCGTAATCGATGGAGCTTGTCTCGCCGGAAGAAGCCGCCGCTTTCGTTCTGCCTCCGCCAGTGCTCCCCTTCGCTGCTGCCGAACTGCCCCAATTGCCCTTCCAGCCCGCCCGAAAAGCCTCTTCCGCGGCGGCCTTCGATTCATAGGATTTATATTTTGCTCCCGTGAACTGATCCGTCTGTTTTTTGCAATCGGCCCAGGTTGAATAAATTCCGGGTTTCCGGCCTTCCCATACTACATAATACTTCTGACCCGCCAATGCTGACTGCTCCCTTCCACTTCCATATTTATTTAGTGTAAAGGACAAATCCGAAGGACACAACCTTGAATGCCGATCTTCCGATATGAAGGATAATTCGACAAATCACCCGCCAATCACCATGTTTTCGCAATTAATGTCGAAATATAGCTGCAATCTTTCAACTTTCGATAATTAAATTTTTAGGTAAACTGGGGAAGGCAATCGATTGAATTCGCAGGAAACACGAAAGGATTAAGGACTATGGGGCTATTTTGCAGCTTCGCAGTTTTCCGACAAAATCAACTCCTTCACGCTTCGGGGGCGTTCCGGTATCATACTGTATATACCAGTTCCGATGCACAGCCTGAAGGCTCGCCTGAACGGGCAACCTGGATGTGCTATCCATTTCGTTAGGAGGAACAGCCCATGATTCTCTTAATTCACAGTGTAAATACAGAAAAGCTGGAGCGTCTGTCATGTGAAGTGCAGAAGGTGAATGAGGAAGCCCGCCAGTCCTTTTATGAAATGTCCTCCGTCCGAAAGCCCTGCGGCAGCGGTTATGAATGGGAGGTCACCGTCTATGGCAGAAAGGTCAGTGTGAAATCGGAGGACATCTTCAAGCTCCAGAAAGAACGGCTGCATCTGAGCGTTCCCGAGATTTTCAAGGAAATTGTCGCCTGGAAATTGAAAACGCTTAATATATTGGAGTCCTAATTTTTCTGTCTGCTCGGCTATACAACAGTGGCCCTTCCCGGCTTCGGGAAGGGCCGCTTCGCGTTTGATTGCGGTGAGCGGCTGTATATTTACTGCCATCATCTGTATTCTTTTTCAATCCTGTGACCGATGCGCCCGCCTATTGTAACTTTCCAAACACCATTGTATAATTTAGCAAATTAACGCGTCTGTGCGAACTGAAATCCAGCACGCGAATTGGAATCCAGCATAGGAGGGACAACATGCCTTATACACTTATGAAGAATGTCGAATTTTTTACCGCTGCTCTTTCACGCAAATATGTATTCGCACTTCAGCTTGGACCGGACGGCATGTACTCCCGGGTCGGCACAGGGATTGTTGAAATGTTCTCCGATGATCTCGTCCGATTGAAGAACTTCGACGGAACGGCGACGCTCTACTCCAGAAACGATACGAAGTTTCAGCACTGAAGACCGCGATTGCGGTCTTTTTTGTTGGTTATAGTGCCAGTCCTCCGTCTTCTCTTCCGATTACAGCCGTTCTTTCTCCAGATAGACCAGTGTCAGGTGTTCCGCCAGCGAATCCTTGCGAAACGGTCTATAGCCGAGCGAGGTATACAGCCTGATGTTATCTGTGCTTTTCTCGCCCGCGAAGAGCTCATACCTTGCACAGCTATCAAATATCCGTTCAATCTCCTTCATAAGCGCGGTCCCGGTTCCCTTCCCCTGGCGGGCGGGATGGACGAACAGCTTGCCAATTTTGCAGCTCCCGTCCTGGTCATATGCCCTTACAGATCCGATAATGTTTCCTTCGGCCACTGCTTTCAGAACGACCTGTCTCTCCAGGTCCTCTCTCATCTCGTCCAGAGTCTGGACCAGGGGCGGAATCGTATAATCCCCGTAGCGTTCACCCTCGCTCTGATAAGACAGAATCTGAAGCTGAAGAAGCTCCTCCGCATCGCTAACTTCCGCTCTTGTAATCGTCATTTGCAGCCCTCCCCCTTATATAAGATCCCGGTTCACCCATCTCATGCCCGGCGCTCCGGCCGGACGTTCCTCGAATCCGAACTTTTTGTAGAAGCCCGCTTTATCCGCAGCGGCAAATAATTGAACAAGCGGAATATCCCGTTCTGCGCAGCGTGCCAGGAGCCGCTTCAATATGCCGGAGCCTACGCTGCTTCCCTGATAATCCGGCAGGATAATGAGATCGCAGATCAACGCCTGCAGCACTCCATCCGATATGATCCGCCCCATACCGATCACCCGGCCGTCATGAACAGCGGTTATCGTGTACCAGCTATTCGATAGAGCCTCTTCAAGCACAGCGGGGCCCTTCTCCGCTATTCCTTGCCAACCCGCACTTTCGACCAAACTGGTGAATTCCATGCCAGAGGGCCGATGCTCACGGAAGATTACCGGGTTCAACTGCTTGACCATTACGATGCTTCTTCCGAAGCGCTCCGATTCCGAAATATGCTGCTCGATATAACCCATATTCGCATAGAAGTTCTGTGCCGTAATGCTGCTGGGGACCCACAGGGAATCAATTCCTCTGCTAAGCGCCATCCGCTCCAGCTTCCCAACGAGCATTCGCCCTACTCCCTGCCCATGATAACGGGCGTCCACAAATACGGTATAAACCGTGTTCTCTTCAAGACTGGCTGTTCCGATTACGTGATCCTGGTCAACCGCAACCAGCATTTCACGGTTGTTGGCCAATCCTCTGATGTACTCAGGTGTGAATAACGAATGCATTTGCTGAATGACGGTATCCGGATAATCCAGGCTATTCACTTTCAACAGATTCTCGCGGATAAGCGCCGACAAGACCTCACCGTCTTCTTCGGTATAATGACGGATTTGAACCGAGTTCATCCTCTCTCTCCCCTCCCCAGTTTGCGCGCGATCCACAGAGTCCACCGGTCCTGTTCCACGACAGGGTCTCTCTCTGGTAATTTTGTGCCAATATAAGCGACAAGCTCAAGAAGTTCATCATCGTTCAGCTCATGCAAAAGGGATCTTCCCGTCCGTCCTAACAGATCACGGCTAAGTTCTTGAAACTCCCTATAGGTTCTGCGTATTTCCCACAATGTAAATTCCTTCACTAAATCCAGTCCGCTATCATTAATTGCATTTCTCACCATCGCTCCGGATGGACGCCGGCGAATATCAAGTTCCAGCAACCGGGGAAATTTCTCGAAAAAATATCCTCGAATATGCTCCTGGCTTCCGGGCTGCAGACAATCATCTGGAGTACGATCCTGTACAATCAAGTAACCGCCCGGTTTCAATACCCGCTCCACCTCTCGAAAGCTGTCAACCGGATTCTGAAGATGATGGATTACAGCTCTTTCAAGGACGATGTCATAGCTCTCCCGCGCCATTCCCGTGTTGACAGCATCGCCCCATACGAACTCCACATTCCTGAGCCCTTCACAATTTTGTGCTGCGCCCTTCAGCATCTCTGCCGAAGAGTCCAATCCGGTAACCCGCCGAGCCCCGGCAGCTGCCATAGCTTTGGTGTAAATCCCGCCGCCGCAGCCTATATCCAGAATGGTTTTATCCCAAAAAGTTATGTAAGGTGCAAGGGCTTGAATCCATCCGTTATCCGCATCTCTCGATGCATAGGAATGCTGATTATCACGATCATGAAAATTGATGGGCATCCTCGTCCTCCCCCATTTTCTTATCCTCTCCGGCTAAAAGTGCTTGCGGAATCCCCGTACTTGTTCATCCCCGTAACCCAGCTGCTCATATAGCCGATGCGCTTCAGTTCGCTGCCTTCCCGACACCACAATAATGTAGGAACAGTCCCGACTTCTAGCAGCCTGCTCGATTTCCGCCATCAATCCCCGGGCAATGCCCCGTCTGCGGAACGACTCCGATACGATCACATTCTCGATAACCATAAAAGGACGGCAGCTGCCGACAAGATCCTGGCAGACGATTCCCATTAGGGAACCTGCCAGGACATTTTGTTCAAAAGCGCCGAGCAGGATGTAGGTTCCGGTACGCTCAATGCTTTCAAAGCTGCGGAGCAGCTTCCCATAATCGGTGGGAGTCCCCATCAACTCTTCATAAAGACTGCCTAGCCCGGGAAGATCCTCCCTGCTTATGCTCCGGATTTCGATCATGGCTGAAGCTCCACCGTCTTGGTCGGGTCGAAAAAATCACTTAGCTCCCGCACCGTTTTAAGACAATAAGTGGGACGGATCGCTTCCATCTCGTCAACGCTGCCATAGCCGTACAGCACGCCGATCGAGGCGATTCCGTTGTTATGGGCTCCGATAATATCATGCTTGCGGTCGCCGATCATAACAGTCTCTGCCGGGACAGGCCGATATTGGTCCAGTATGAACCGGATTATCTCGGATTTGTCCGACATCGTCCCGTCAAGACCGCTGCCGACAACCGCCGAGAAGAAGGAATCAATGCCGAAATACTTCAGAATCCGCTCTGCGAACACCTGCGGCTTGGAAGTGGCGACAATCAATTCCGCTCCATTCTCTGCAAGATGAGCCAGAAGCTCGGGAATGCCGTCATACAGCTCATTTTCAAAAATCCCAGTGTCGGCAAAATACTCCCGGTAATTCCGTACCGCCTCCCACGCTTCCTCCTCTGTGAACCCGTAAAATTCGCGGAACGATGTGGCGAGCGGCGGGCCGATGAACGGCTCTAGCTCGTCCAGATTTTCTACGATGATGTTCGATTTGGACAGCGCATACTGAACGGACTTGGTGATCCCGATCTTGGGATCGGTCAATGTCCCGTCCAGATCAAACAGCACATGATTATACTTCAAGCTCCCGTCCCCCTGCAGGCAAAATGGTATAAATATCCCGTACGGAATGAATGATAGCGTCCGCTTCGGACAAGTCCTGACTTCCCGAATTCGGATTCAGAAAGCCGACACAGTTCATGCCCGCCGCTTTGGCGGCAGTTACTCCGTTTCGGGAATCCTCCAGCACCCAGCAGGATGATGGGCTTGCGCCCAGCTTGCTTGCCGTCTCCAGGTAAATATCCGGCGCCGGCTTTCCGGCGGGCACTTCCTCTCCGCTGATGATGCACTGGAAGACATCTCTCCACCCGAATTTAGCCAGTACGCCTTCAATAAATGAGCGTGGCGAAGAGGAGGCAAGCCCGATCGGCACCGATCGATTGCGCAAATAAGCAAGCAGCTCAGGAATGCCGTCAATCGGCTCCATCGGAGTATCACTGAGAATTTTAAGCTTGCGGGCCAGCTGGTAATCGATCATTTCTTCCACCGTGTGCACCAATCCATGCTCCGCCTTGATGATGCTCCACATTTCCGGATTCGTCATGCCAACAAATTTCTCCAGGTAAGTTACATCCGGTGCAACTCCCAGATACCCCAGCGTTACCAAATCGACTTCAAAGTGCAGTGGCTCGCTGTCGAGAATAACACCGTCCATATCGAAGATAAATGCATTCATCATACTCAGTCTCCCGCCTTTCCCGGCATGTCATTTGATATGTTAAAAATTATACGAAAAGAGAGATCATTCCGGAAATGCAATGTAACACACCCCGGTACTCGAATGAAGGACGAATGATGTAAATAAGCGCAGCCTTCGGTGAATCCCGAAATAATATCCTCGCAGCTAGACAATCCATGATAACGAGAAGTATGAGGTGTTCCGGGATTCGGCCGGGAACCAAAAAATGGAATGTCCCTCATGTGCCGCCAGGCAGCAGCAGCTGATTCCTAAAAGGCCGCAGCCAGCGATCCCAGATATTCCTTAAGCACGGTGCTCACCTTACCGATTGCGTCTGCACTTGGAGCAAGCTTGCCTGGGTACCAAGCCGCAGCAGCAGACGAACTGGATTCGTAGGCGGTGGGATAAGGCTGCACCTCCATGCCCGCATGCTTGAATTCCGTTACCGCCCTTGCCATCTGAAAACCGGCAGTTACCAGCACCGCACGGCTGAGATCATGCTCTTTCATTAATTCCACCGAGTACTCGGCATTCTGCGCGGTGTTCAGCGACCGGTTCTCGATCAGAATATCCTCAGGCGCCACCCCCAGCCCAATCAGCTGCCGGCGGGCAATATCGCCCTCGTTGCCGCTATCCGCATACACCTTCCCGCCGCTGAACAGAATCGGCAGGCCGCTCTCGCGGTGCAGCCGTACCGCCGTAAGCAGCCGATTCGCCGCCGATCCTCCCATATTCCCCTCACCGTCGACATCCGGAGTACCCGTCACGGCTCCTCCGCCCAATACAACCAGAACATCGCCGGAAAGCTCCGAAGGCTGCGGGTAACGGTTCTCCAGCGTACGCATCAGCGGGTCGGCGACGAGGGGCGTGGAGACCAGGTACAACATCAGGGTAATCGTGATCAGGAACGCAGCTGTGCCGCGCAGCTTCTTCCACAGCATCCACAGTGACAACAGCGCAAGAAAGACGATGATGATTCCCGGGGGCAACACGAAGCTGTATACAAACTTGATAAAATAGAGCATGATTATGCCGCCTCCTCTACATCTGCATGATAAGACTAATGATCTTGCGTGAGCCGTCCCCGGACTATCTTGGCAAGCTGTTCCTTCTCCGCTTCCGGAATTCCTTCCGACAGCCGGGCGGCAGCGACGGGCAGAAGCCACTCGTCGATTGAAGTGTAAGACAGACCCGAGGCTTTCAAATATTGACTTAAATAGGCCGATTTAAGCCTCCGCCTGCCCAGATTGATCAAGGCAGATATCGTGCGGGAAGTATTCTCCGGCATAGAGCCGATGCTTAAGAGCAGCAGGGTCCGCGCTGCATCCCCGGCGGGATGGCCGCATATGCCGTTCATCCAGTCGACGATCCAGCTGCCGTCATTCACGATAACATTATCCGGGTGAAAATCCCCGTGACACAGCGAATAGCCTGCAGGCAGGCGGTCCAGATGGTGCAGAATCCGCTGCTTCTCTTCCGGCGTCAGCAGCGGAGCTTCCGATATATGATCGGCAAGCATGGGCTTCTGCTCCCTGAGCCCGCCGCCCTCGCGAGAATGAATCTCCGCATGCGCCCAAGCAAGCGACTTGGCGCTGGCTGAGACAGCCCAGGGTTTGCCCTTAATCACGTCAAGCAGAGTAACTCCTGAAATATGCTGATAGACAAGCCCGATTCTCCCTTCGATCCGGACAATTTCATACGGCTTCGGGGTTCGGATGCCAAGTGAAAAGGCCAGGCTGCTCGCAGCCCACTCCCGGTCGGCATCTTCCTCCGGAATTTCCGGCTGGTACAGCTTGACAACCTTGCCTTTCCCGTAGTCATGCACCGAAGCGGTCCGGCCCTGCCCCAGCAGCTTCAAAGCAGCGATATCCAGATCACTATTTTCAAGACGCTCCATCAATGATTTCCCCATTTCCAAAGCCTATAATCCTGCTGCTTCCGTTATTGTCATCTCTTGGTTAGTTCGATCATAACTGGACCAGTCGCTGTTGACAAGTAGCCGTAACCCGCACGGCAATTCAACAAAAACGGCAGCCGGAGAGTTTCTCCGGCTGCCGCATAGCGTAAGCTTATAGTGTCTTCAGGAATTGATAGATCTTGTCGTTCATGCCCGGAAGATCCTCATGTCCGAAGTCCGGGTAAATTTCAAGCGTGAGCGGTGCAGTCATTTTGTTAATGGCTGCAAACTGGGTGGACGGCGGACAAATATTGTCCATCAGTCCGACGCCGATAAGCAGCTCCGCCTCAATGCGGGGAGCCAGATTCTGAATATCGATATAGCCAAGCCGGGTGAAAATCTCATCCTCCCGTTGGTGCTGCGGATCGAAATTGCGGAAATACTCCCGCAGTTCGCTGTAGGCTCCCGCAGCCAGATCCATTTCCCATACCCGCTTATAATCGCTGAGGAAAGGATAGACAGGCGCCGCCTTCTTGATTCTCGGCTCAAGCGCGGTGCAGGCAATCGTCAGGGCTCCGCCCTGCGACCAGCCTGTAGCCCCGACCCGGTTCTCATCTACTTCGTCGAAGCTCATGACTATGGAAGCGAGCTGCGCGGTATCCAGGAAAATATCCCGCATCAGCAGGCGGTCAGCCCGGTCATCCAGACCTCGGATGAATTGCCCGCTGAAAGTCGTGCCCTTCACACCGCCGGTATCCTCCGACAAGCCGGCCTGCCCCCGTACATCGAGTGCGGCGACGGAGAAGCCGAGCGCCGCATACGGCAGCTTGCCCTGCCAATCCCCCGAGTTCCCCGAGTATCCGTGGAATTGGAGAACCGCTGGGTGCGGCTTGGGAGCATTCGCCGGGCGGATATACTTCGCATGAACCCTCGCTCCGCGTACACCGGTGAAATAAAGGTCATAGCATTCGGCGAATGGGGCCTGGAATTCCGAAGGAATCAGCTCAACCCTCGGATCAGTCTGCCGCATTTCCTGCAGCGCTGCCTCCCAGTAGGCGTCAAAATCATCTGGACGCGGATTGCGCCCCCCGTAGCTCTTTAGTTCTTCCAAAGGCAAATCCAGAATTGGCATCTTATGATCACTCCTGTTGAATATTCGGTTCCTCTGTTAATTGTAACCGATGCATCCCGGAGGTGTTAGTAAGCGATTCCCAAATCTCTGATTTCTCCTCGGATGAAACTTGAATCTCCTTATTCAATTCAGCGTTCTGCCATGCGGAACAGCGCCTGCGCCGCTTCGGCCCGCGTAACCGCCGCCTGTGGAACGAACTCGGAAGCGGTTCGTCCTTGGATAAGTCCCTGGGCATAAGCCGACCGTACGGCGGAGTCCGCCCAGGCTGCGATCATGTTCATATCCTTGAACGGGACCGCCGCGCCGGAGTCTGCCGGAGACGGAGCAGAACCATTCAAATAAGATGCCGCCTTGGTTAGCATCACAGCCATCTCCTGGCGGGTAAGCGTTCCGCCGGGATCGAACACGCCGCCGGTTCTTCCATTAACGAGACCGGCTTCATAAGCGGCACCCACGGCTCCTGCGTACCATGAGCCGGATTGCACATCCTTGAACGCCGTGGCGCCGGTATGCTCCGGCAGACGCAGCATGCGGACGAGCATGGCCGAGAACT
>RCUS01000315.1_pt1 | contig 34091 bp, 29 predicted proteins | sample 2166221 | NCBI WGS metagenome assembly RCUS01 (sample SAMN09932758, study PRJNA488358) | compost metagenome | isolation source: compost soil in cyclohexanecarboxylic | place: Germany: Experimental Botanical Garden
GCCTGGACACGCCGATGGTGGTGCTGGGTACCGCGCACCCGGTCAAGTTCCCGGACGCGGTGGAGAAGGCCGGTGTGGGCAAGGCGCTGGAGCTACCCGCGCACCTCAGCGACCTGTTCAGCCGTGAAGAGCGTTGCACGGTACTGGCCAACGACCTGAAGGCTGTACAGGGCTTTGTCAGCCAGCACGGCAACCGCGGCAAGCCGCTGTAACTGCATGGCGTTTGGGGCTGCAGGGCAGCCCCAACGTCTCAGCCTTTTCCCTCAGGTCTATCAGAAACATCCTATTCGGCCTGCCGAGCACCCCGCATAAATTAGCCGGTCCTCCCATCAGGAGCGGCTCATGCACCAGCCCTATGTGTTGATCCACCAGGCTCGCCCATCCCACCAGATCCTCTTGCACCAGGCCCTTAACGGCCAAGGCGTCTTCAACGTGCGCATCAGCGAGAGCATCGCTGACCTCGACGCCTGCCTCTGCGCTGAGCGTCGCCCCGACCTGCTGATCCTCGACCACGCCATGCCAGCCCGGGCCGGCCTTGCCCTGTTCGCCCAGCAGCAGCGAGCGCGCGCATTGCTGTTCGTCGGCCAGCCTGCCCCAACGCGTCAAAACCTTGCCCAAGAGGCCAGAAAGCGCGGCATGTGGGTGCTCGACGAGTTGCCCTGGCCGCTGTCGATGCCACGCCTGCAGCATGCCTTGCAAACACTGCAGGTGCGCCCAGGGAGGCGTATTCAAACTGTCATGCCAGCCCCGCATGCTCACTGAAGCGGGCGCGGTTTGACGAACTTTCTGCGGCGCCTGCTGGTCAGTTACTTTAGGTCCCACCACGCAGCGAGTGATCCGGATGGAAAGAATCTGCAGCCTGCTCAACGAAGCCCTGACGCCCTATCAGACCCACCTCGGCATCGCCGATCCCAGTGGTAATCGCCAACTGACCGTTCACGACCCTCTCTCAGGTATTACCTTGCGGCGCACGGTTAGCGAGCGCCAATTGCAGGAGCAACGCCTGCTGATCGACCTCGTGGACGGCCTGCACCGAGACCTGCAGATAGCTGAGGGGCGGTTGCAGCCGTGTGTCATCGCAGCATTGCAGCATCGCCAGCAACCGCAGGGAACCTTTGCCTGAGTGGTTTATCAGACAGTGTAAGGGCAGCCAGCCAGTGCTTTGCTCCGGCGCTGGCAAGGCTGTCACGGGAAGTCCTCAAGGGCTTTCGCTTGACCCCGGGCGTCTTCCCCAGCGCCTGGGGTTTCTTTTTCTGGGCAGGCACGTATCCCTCGGCTGCTCCTGCAACGACCGTGCAGACCGGTTAGGCTTATTTGTCCTCAAAGAAACGCCGGCTTTCCTCCAGATAGTCCTCCCGCAATGCCAGGTCCAGCCAGCGGGCATACAACCCTGGCAACACATCCCGGCGCAGGGTGGGCAGCAACTGGTCGATGTGGGCAACTGCCGCACGCCCCAATTCGCTGTCTGAACAGCCCACATGCAGAAACTGGTAGCGATCCACGCCCTGCACAGTATGAAACTGGTAGTCAGCCAGTGACCCGCCTTGTTGTTGGATCAGGTAGCGAACTTCAGGCCAGTAGCCGAGCACGAGGCGCAGGCGCCCCAACTGCTGCATCTGCAGCAGGTTGGCGGTGGCCTCGTTGCCGTAGTGGCGGCTGAGCGCGCTGTCGGGTAACTGGCGCAAGATGCTGTCAATCTGCGTGCCATAGCTGCGTTCCGCGACAATCCCAAGCTTTAGCGGCGCCTTGCTCAGCAGGCCATGCAGGTCCACCTGCTGGCCGTCGAGGTAGGGTGCCACCAGCGCCTGGTTTTCCTTGCGCAACACCAGACCGCCGCTGAGTACGCCCAGCGATGGAACAGAAAAATGCACATATTTGGCCCGTTCCGGTGTCCACAGCAGGGTTGGGTCGCAGGTGAAGGTGTCACGGTCTTGCAGCATTTGGAGGCTGCGGGCGCGGTTGACCCGCACGATGCTGTGTTCGTACTCGGGCATCTGCCTTATCAGCAGCGGTAACAACTGGTCGATGACCCCCCGGCCTTCTTCCGGGCCATCAAAAATGGTGAACGGTGGCAGGTCGCGTACCAGCCAGAAGAGGTGCTCCTTGGCATTTGCGGGCTGCAACAGCAACGCAGGTAGCAGCCCGCAGAGCAGGACCAGGTGGCGTAGGCAGCGGGGCGCGCACATGGAACCGGTCAGCGCCAGGATCAGACCGTGCCCGCTGCGCGCAGGCTGGCGATGGCCGCTGCGTCGTAGCCCAGGCTGCCGAGCAGCGCCTCGGTATGCTCGCCCAAGGCCGGGCCGACCCATTCGCTAGAGCCGGGTGTTTCCGACAGCTTGGGCACGATGCCGGGCATGTGGAATGGCTTGCCATCCGGCAGCTTGGCCTGCAGGAACATCTCGCGTGCCAGGTACTGGGGGTCGTTGAACATGTCTTCGGCCGAATAGATACGGCTGGCCGGCACTTCGGCAGTGGTCAGCACCTGCATCAGTTGCTCCAGTGGCAGGCTGTTGGCCCAGCGGTCGATTACCCCGTACAGCTCGTCACGACGCAGGTCGCGGCCGTCGTTGCTGGCCAGGGTCGGGTCGTTGGCGAGGTCATCGCGACCGATGGCCTGCATGAAGCGCTTGAAGATCGCATCACCGTTGGCGCCGATCTGCACATGCTTGCCGTCGGCGCTTGTGTGGATGGAGGAGGGCGTGATGCCTGGCATGATGTTGCCGGTGCGTTCGCGGATGAAACCGAACACATCGAATTCCGGGACCATGCTCTCCATCATGGCAAAGATCGCCTCATACAGGGCCACGTCCACCACCTGGCCCTGGCCGCCATTGACTTCCCGGTGGCGCAGCGCCATCAGCGCGCCGATCACCCCCCACAGGGCGGCAATCGAGTCCCCGATGGAAATCCCGGTGCGCACCGGCGGGCGGTCATCGAAACCGGTGATGTAGCGCAGGCCGCCCATCGACTCGCCTACGGCACCGAAGCCTGGCTGGTCTTTCATCGGCCCGGTCTGGCCAAAGCCCGACAGGCGCACCATCACCAGGCGCGGGTTCAGCGCATGCAGCACATCCCACCCCAAACCAAGTTTTTCCAGCACGCCCGGGCGAAAGTTTTCGATCAGGATGTCGGCCTCGGCCAGCAGGCGCTTGAGGATATCGCGGCCCTCGGGGTGCTTGAGGTTGAGGGTGAGCGACTGCTTGTTGCGGGCCTGCACGAACCACCACAGCGAGGTGCCCTCGTACAGCTTGCGCCACTTGCGCAGCGGGTCGCCGCCATCGGGCGATTCGACCTTGACCACTTCGGCGCCGAATTCGGCACAGATACGCGAGGCGAACGGCCCGGCGATCAGGGTACCGAGTTCGACAACTTTAAGGCCGGCGAGGGGTTTGCTGGGCGTCGACATGGGGTGTCCGTGGCAGTTGGGCAGAGCCGTGGTTTTATCACACGTCGGTTTCGCCGGGTACTGCTGCGGGGCATGGAAGGTGCGGATGGGGTAGACTGTGCCACTTTCTTTTGCACGAAGCCCGTCGACCATGGCCCAGCCGTCCACCACCTACAAGTTCGAATTGAATCTCACCGACCTTGATCGCAACGTCTACGAAAGCGTCAAACAGACGATCGCTCGGCACCCTTCGGAAACCGAAGAGCGCATGGCAGTTCGTTTGTTGGCGTACGCGCTCTGGTACAACGAGAACTTGTCGTTTGGCCGCGGCCTGTCGGATGTCGATGAGCCAGCGCTGTGGGAAAAGAGCCTGGACGATCGCGTGCTGCACTGGATTGAAGTTGGCCAGCCTGATGCCGATCGTCTGACCTGGTGCTCGCGTCGTACCGAACGCACCAGCTTGCTGGCTTACGGCAGCCTGCGAGTGTGGGAAGGCAAAGTGGTGAGCGCGGTCAAGAACCTGAAAAACCTGAGCATTGCCGCTGTGCCGCAAGAGGTGCTGGAAACCCTGGCGACCGACATGCCGCGTAGCATCAAGTGGGACGTGATGATCAGTGAAGGTACGGTATTCGTGACTGACGACCGTGGCCAGCATGAAGTACAACTGCAGTGGCTGCTCGGTGAGCGTGGTTGAAGCAACCCATGCGTATCGAACCTCGCCCGCTGCCGCCGACCCTGCCATTTCTGGGTAACCTGCCACCCTTGCTGACCCGCCTTTACGCCGCGCGCGGCGTGCAGAGCGAGGCCGAGCTGGACAAAAGCCTGGCACGCCTGCTGCCGTACCAGCAGCTCAAGGGCATCGAGGCCGGTGTGGACCTGCTGGTCGAAGCCATCGACCAGCGCCAGCGCATCCTCATCGTCGGCGACTTCGATGCCGACGGTGCCACTGCCAGCACCGTCGGGGTGCTGGGCCTGCGCCTGCTGGGGGCAGCCCATGTCGATTACCTGGTGCCCAACCGCTTCGAGTATGGCTACGGCCTGACCCCGGAAATCGTCGAGGTGGCGCTGCAGCGCCAGCCGCAGTTGCTGATTACCGTGGACAACGGCATTTCCAGTGTCGACGGGGTGGCGGCCGCCAAGGCCGCCGGGCTCAAGGTGCTGGTCACCGACCACCACCTGCCGGGCGAGCAGTTGCCCGACGCTGATGCCATCATCAACCCCAACCAGCCGGGCTGCAGCTTTCCGAGCAAGTCACTGGCCGGGGTAGGGGTGATCTTCTATGTGTTGATGGCCCTGCGCGCTCGCTTGCGCAGCCTTGGGCGGTACGAGGCACAGCCACAGCCGAACATTGGCGAACTGCTCGATCTGGTGGCGCTGGGCAGTGTTGCTGACGTGGTGCCGCTGGATGCCAACAACCGCATCCTGGTGCACCAAGGCCTCGAGCGCATCCGCGCCGGCCGAGCCCGACCAGGGCTGAAGGCCATTCTCGAAGTGGCCCGCCGTGATCACCGGCGCATCACCTCGACCGACCTTGGTTTCATCCTCGGCCCGCGGTTGAACGCCGCAGGGCGGCTGGACGACATGAGCCTGGGTATCGAATGCCTGCTGTGTGAGGACGCGACCCTGGCCCAGGACATGGCCCAGCAGCTGGACGACCTGAACCAGGACCGCAAGTCCATCGAGCAAGGCATGCAACGCGAGGCTCTGGCCCAGCTCAAGGACCTGCCGATCGAGTCCATGCCCTACGGCTTGTGCCTGTTCGATGCCGATTGGCACCAAGGGGTGATCGGTATTCTGGCTTCGCGTCTGAAGGAACGTTACCACCGGCCGACCATTGCGTTCGCTGATGCTGGCGACGGCATGCTCAAAGGTTCGGCGCGCTCGGTGCCGGGCTTCCATATTCGCGATGCGCTGGATGCCGTGGCCGCGCGCCACCCGCAACTGATCAGCAAGTTCGGCGGCCACGCCATGGCTGCCGGTTTGTCGTTGCCAGAAGGCAACTTCCCGGCATTCGCCGAGGCCTTCGACGAAGAAGTGCGGCGTCAACTGCGCGAAGAAGACCTGACCGGCCGGCTGTTGTCCGACGGCAGCCTGGCGGTAGAGGAGTTCCACCTCGACCTGGCCAAGGCCCTGCGCCATGCCGGCCCATGGGGCCAGCACTTCCCAGAGCCGCTGTTCCATGGCGTGTTCCAGCTGGTGGAGCAGCGTGTGGTTGGCGAGCGGCACCTGAAGGTGGTGCTCAAGAGCGAGTGTGGCTCGGTACGGCTGGATGGCATTGCCTTCGGCGTCGATCGCGAAGTGTGGCCGAACCCGACCGTGCGTTGGGTCGAGTTGGCGTACAAGCTGGATGTGAACGAGTTTCGCGGCAATGAAACTGTGCAGTTGATGATTGCCCACATGGAGCCGCGCTGACGGTTTTGCGGGGCTTGCCTTGATTCTTGTGGTGTAGCGGAAATCCAGCGCCGCGAGGGCGGCGCTCGATCTCACCGGCGACATCACCTTAGAGCCTGACACCCGCACCCCACACCCCACCCAAAATCCCATGGAACCTCCCCCCCACCCATTCTGGTCTAGTCTGAAGTTATGACCGGACCTGGGCCAGGGACGTGTAATTGAGTGTCCAGGCCGGATCACCATTGGAGTCCTTGGGAGGTGCCCTCATGAGCCTGCTGCTCGAGCCTTACACCCTGCGTCAGTTGACCCTGCCCAACCGCATCGCCGTGTCGCCGATGTGTCAGTATTCCGCCGTCGATGGCCTGGCCAACGACTGGCACCTTGTTCATCTTGGCAGCCGCGCCGTCGGTGGCGCCGGCCTGGTGATCACTGAAGCCGTGGCGGTTACCGCCGATGGCCGCATCACCGCCGAAGACCTTGGCCTGTGGGACGACGCGCAGATCGCCCCGTTACAACGCATCACCCGCTTCATCACCGCCCAGGGCGCCGTGGCTGGCATCCAGCTGGCCCACGCCGGGCGCAAGGCCAGCACCTATCGCCCATGGCTGGGCAAACCAGGTAGCGTCAAACTGGAAGAGGGCGGCTGGCAGCCGGTGGGGCCCTCGAAAATCGCCTTCGACCCGCAACATACCGCGCCGCGCGAGTTGAGCCAGGACGAGATTGAGGATGTGATTGGCGCCTTCGTCGCCTCGACCGAGCGCGCCTTGAAGGCCGGTTTCAAGGTGGTTGAGATCCACGCCGCGCACGGCTATTTGCTGCACCAGTTCCTATCACCCCTGAGCAACCAGCGCCGCGATGAGTACGGTAGCAGCTTTGAAAACCGCATCCGCCTGACCTTGCAGGTGGTCGAGGCAGTGCGCAAGGTTTGGCCCCCGGAGTTGCCACTGTTCGTGCGGGTTTCGGCAACCGACTGGGTGGAAGATGGTTGGAACCCGGATGAAACCGTCGAACTGGCCCGGCGCCTGCGGGGCTTGGGTGTGGACCTGATCGATGTGTCCTCTGGCGGCACCTCGGTAAACGCCGAAATCCCCACCGGCCCCGGCTATCAGACCCGTTTCGCCGAGCGCGTGCGCAAGGAATCGGAAATCGCCACTGGCACTGTGGGCATGATCACCGAACCGGCCCAGGCCGAGCACATCCTGCGCACCGGGCAGGCCGATATCATCTTCCTGGCCCGCGAACTGCTGCGCGACCCGTACTGGCCGCTGCATGCCGATGACGATCTGGGCGGCAACAAGGCCACCTGGCCTGCGCAGTACCAACGCGCCACGAGCAGGGCCAACCCGATTCACGAGTCTGATTTGCGGGACTAGGGGCGTCGAGTTTGCTGGGGGTTGGCGAGGATTTTGTTTGGGGCTGAGATCGAGCGCCGCGCGGGCGGCGCTCGATCTCGTTGGCGTTACAAATCTACCGACGTACCCCTGTGCCTCCTCAATGCTTGATCATCACATGCCGCACACAGGTGTAGTCCTCCAGCCCATACATCGACATGTCCTTGCCATACCCCGAATGCTTCTGCCCGCCATGGGGCATTTCGCTGACCAGCATGAAGTGGGTGTTCACCCAGGTGCAGCCGTACTGCAAGCGCGCCGCCAGGCGGTGGGCGCGGCCGGTGTCGCGGGTCCATACCGATGAGGCCAGGCCGTAGTTGGAGTCGTTGGCCCATTCCAGCGCCTGCGCTTCGTCTGTGAAGCGTGTGACCGAAACCACCGGGCCGAACACTTCGTTGCGCACGATCTCGTCGTCCTGCAGGGCGTCGGCCAGCACGGTCGGCTCGAAGTAGAAACCCTCGCCATCAATCACCTTGCCACCCGTCACCAGGCGAATGTGTGGCTGGGCGATGGCCCGCTGCACCAGCCCGGCCACCTTGTCGCGATGCTGGGCACTGATCAATGGCCCCAGCTCGGTGTCCTCGGCCTCTTGCAGGCCAGGTTTCAGGCTCGCTACTGCTGCACCCAGGCGCTCGACGAAGCGCTCGTAGATCCCGTCCTGCACATACAGGCGGCAGGCTGCGGTGCAGTCCTGGCCGGCGTTGTAAAAGCCGAAGGTTCGGATGCCGTCGATGGCGGCATCGATGTCAGCGTCATCGAACACCAGCACCGGCGCCTTGCCGCCCAGCTCCATGTGCATGCGTTTCACGCTGTCGGCGGTGGCGCTGATGATGTGCGCGCCAGTGGGGATCGAGCCGGTCAGCGACACCATGCGCACCTTGGGGTGGGTTATCAACGGGTTGCCGACCGTCTGACCGCGGCCGAAGAGAATGTTCAGCACCCCCGGCGGCAGCAGGTCCTGGGCCAGCTCGCCCAGGCGCAGGGCCGTCAGTGGCGTCAGTTCGGACGGCTTTATCACCACCGTGTTGCCGGCAGCCAGGGCCGGGGCGATCTTCCAGGCGAGCATCATCAGCGGGTAGTTCCACGGCGCGATGGAAGCCACCACGCCCAACGGGTCGCGGCGGATCATCGAGGTGTGGCCCGGCAGGTACTCGCCAGCCGCCGAGCCGCCCAGGCAGCGCGCAGCACCGGCAAAGTAACGGAACACGTCGGCAATCGCCGGGATCTCGTCATTCAGTGCAGCGCTCAGGGGCTTGCCGCAGTTCTGCGATTCCAGCCGGGCCAGTTCATCGCCATGGGCTTCGATGGCATCCGCCAGCGCCAGCAAGGTTTGCGAGCGGTCCTTGGGGCTGGTTTGCGACCAGCTGTCGAAGGCCTGGTCGGCGGCGCGCACGGCGCTGTCCACCTGGGCCTCGCTGGCTTCGTTGATCTGCGCCAGGGCACTGCCCAGCGCCGGGTTGAGCACGGTCCAGGCCGGGCCTTCGCCAGCGACCAGCTGGCCATTGATCAGCATCTGCGTTTGCATCGGGGACTCCTCCAGGGTCATTTTCCACCGCCCGCGACGCTGTCTCCGCCACGGGTCAGGTAATAGGCGCCAAGAATCGGCAGCATGGTCACCAGCATCACCAGCATGGCGACAACGTTGGTCACGGGCACGTCGCGCGGGCGGCTGAGCTGGTTGAGCAGCCAGATTGGCAGGGTGCGCTCATGGCCGGCGGTGAACGTGGTGACGATGATTTCATCGAACGACAAGGCAAAGGCCAGCATGCCGCCCGCCAGCAGCGCCGAGCCGAGGTTGGGCAGGACGATGTAGCGGAAGGTCTGCCAACCGTCGGCACCAAGGTCCATCGAGGCTTCGATCAGGCTTTGCGAGGTACGCCTCAGGCGGGCGATCACGTTGTTGTAGACGATCACCACGCAGAACGTGGCGTGGCCGACTACGATGGTGAACACCCCGGGCTCTATCCCTAACGTCTTGAACGCCGAGAGCAGGGCGATACCGGTGATGATGCCTGGCAGGGCAATGGGCAGGATCAGCACCAGCGAAATGCTCTCCTTGCCGAAGAAGCTGCGCCGATAGAGCGCCGCCGAGGCCAGCGTACCGAGCACCAGTGCGATTAAAGTGGCCAGGCAAGCCACCTGCAGTGACAGCTTGATTGCCTCGAGCACATCGGGCCGGGCAAAGGCCACGTCGATCCACTTCAGGGTAAAGCCCTTGGGTGGAAAGCTGAACGCCGCGTCTTCGGTGTTGAAGGCGTACAGGAAGATGATCAGGATCGGGAAGTGCAGGAACAGCAACCCGCCCCAGGCCGCCAGGCGCAGGCCCGTTGATGCTTTTTCAGAGTGCATCGAATGCCCCCAGGCGCTTGACGATGGACAGGTAGACCGCAATCAGCACGATGGGCACCAGGGTGAACGCGGCGGCCATCGGCATGTTGCCGATCGCCCCTTGCTGGGCATAGACCATGCTGCCGATGAAGTAGCCGGGCGGCCCGACCAGCTGCGGCACGATGAAGTCGCCCAGGGTGAGCGAGAAAGTGAAGATCGAGCCGGCGGCGATACCGGGGATCGACAGCGGCAGGATCACCTGCACGAACGTTTGCCCTGGCCGGGCGCCCAGGTCCGCCGAAGCCTGCAGCAGCGACGGTGGCAAGCGCTCCAGCGAGGCCTGGATCGGCAGGATCATGAACGGCAGCCAGATATACACGAACACCAGGAAGCGCCCCAGGTGCGAAGTCGACAGCGTGCTGCCGCCCACGCCCGGCACGGCCAGCACCGCCTGCAGCAGGCCGTCCAGGTGCAACTGCTGGACGAACCATTGGGCCACACCGCCCTTGGCCAATAGCAGGGTCCAGGCATAGGTCTTGACGATGTAGCTGGCCCACATCGGCATCATCACCGCGATGTAGAAAAACGCCTTGGTCTTGCCGCTGGTGTAGCGCGCCATGTAGTAGGCGATGGGGAAGGCCAGCACCGCGCTGGCCAGCGACACCGCCAGCGCCATGCCCAGGGTGCGCAGGATGATGTCGAAGTTCGACGGGTTGAACAGCGCGGCGAAATTGCCCAGGGTCAGGTCCGGGGTCACCGCCATGGTGAAGTCGTCGAAGGTATAGAAGCCCTGCCACAGCAGGTTCAGCAGCGAACCCAGGTAAATCGCGCCGAACCAGGTCAGCGGCGGGATCAACAGCAGTGCCAGGTACAGGTTGGGGCGCCGGTACAGCAGGTTGGACAGGGCGCGCAGTGTGCTCATGTCAGCGGCCCTCGGTTTCCTGCAGCACCGTCATGGCCTCGCGGGGCCAGTGCGCCTGCAGGCGTTGCCCGGGCTGCCAGGCCTGCACCTGCTTTTGCCAGCGGTCATTGGCCTGGCTTACTGCCAGCAGTTGACCGTTTTCCAGCTGCAGTTCGTAGCGTGTGGCGCTGCCTTGGTACTGGACATCGTGCAGCACGCCGCTGACCTGTACCTCATGGCTGGTCACTACCGGGTCGCCCAGGCGAATGTGTTCGGGACGGATGGAGAAGGGCGCAAGGCTGCCGTTGAGCTGCATGGCCAGCTCGCCACGCACCACGTTGGACGTGCCGACGAATTCAGCGACGAAGGTTGTGCTGGGCTTCATGTACAGGTTGCGCGGGGTGTCGACCTGTTCGATACGGCCGCGGTTGAACACCGCGACCCGGTCGGACATCGACAGCGCTTCGGTCTGGTCGTGGGTGACGAAGATGAAGGTGATGCCCAGTTGGCGTTGCAGCTTTTTCAGCTCGCCTTGCATCTGTTCGCGCAATTTCAGGTCCAGCGCGCCCAGTGGCTCATCGAGCAGCAGCACCCGCGGGCGGTTGACCAACGCCCGGGCCAGGGCCACGCGCTGACGCTGGCCGCCAGACAGCTGTGCCGGCTTACGCGCGCCATAGCCGGCCAGGGCCACCATGGCCAGGGCTTCTTCGGCGCGGCTGTAGCGTTCGGCCTTGCCCGCGCCTTTTACCTTCAGGCCATAAGCGATGTTGTCCAGCACGTTCATGTGCGGGAACAGCGCATAGTCCTGGAACACTGTGTTGACGTCACGTTGGTAGGGCGGCAGGCCAGCGGCCTCGACCCCTTGGATGCGGATCGAGCCGCTGGAGGGTTGCTCGAAGCCTGCGATCAGGCGCAGGCAGGTGGTTTTGCCCGAGCCGGAAGGGCCGAGCATGGAAAAGAACTCGCCATCGATGATGTCGATGCTGACCTGGTCGACGGCCTTGACCTCGCCGAAGGTGCGGGAAACCTGGGTGAACTGGACGGCTAGGGGCATGCGTGGACTCCAGGTATGAATATGTCTCCTGTGCCGGCCTCTTCGCGGGCAAGCCCGCTCCTACAGGTGGAGCGCCACCCTTGCAGGCGGTGAAGAACCTGGGGGAGCGGGCTTGCCCGGGAAAAGGCCGGTACAGGCATTCAGACAACCTCAGCGACCACCCATGATCGCAATGTAGTCCTGGGTCCAGCGGCTGTAAGGCACGAACTTGCCGCCTTGGGCCTGCGGTGTTTTCCAGAAGGCAATCTTGTCGAAGTTGTCAAAGCCGTTGGTCTTGCAGCCCTCGGCCCCCAGCAGTTCGCTGCCGGTGCACGCCGCCGGCACAGCCGGCAACGAGCCGAACCAGGCCGCCACATCGCCTTGCACCTTAGGTTGCAACGACCAGTCCATCCATTTGTAGGCGCAATTGGGGTGCTTGGCCTCGGCGTGCAGCATGGTGGTGTCGGCCCAGCCGGTCGCGCCCTCCTTGGGAATGGTCGAGGCCACTGGCTGGTTCTCGGCCTTGAGGCCATTGACCATGTAGCCCCAGGAGCTGGAGGCAACCACGCCTTCGTTTTTCACATCGCTCATCTGCACCGTGGCGTCATGCCAATAGCGGTGGATCAGCGGTTGCTGCTGGCGCAGCAGTTCCAGCACGGCCTTGTATTGTGCCTCGTTCAGTTCGTACGGGTCCTTGATGCCCAGTTCGGGCCTGGCCGACTTCAGGTACAGCGCTGCATCGGCGATGTAGATCGGCCCGTCATAGGCTTGCACGCGGCCCTTGTTTGGCTTGCCGTCGGGCAGGTTCTGCGGCTCGAACACCACGCTCCAGCTGGTGGGGGCCTGCTTGAAGGTGTTGGTGTTGTACAGCAGCACGTTTGGCCCCCACTGGTACGGCGTGCCGTACACCTGCTTGTCGACCACATACCAGCCACCGTTCTGCAGGCGCGGGTCGATGGTTTTCCAGTTGGGGATCAAGGCGGTGTTGATCGGCTGTACGCGCTTGCCTGCAATCAGCCGCAGCGATGCATCACCCGAGGCGGTGACCAGGTCATAGCCGCCCTTGGTCATCAGGCTGACCATCTCGTCCGAGGTGGCGGCCGTTTTCACGCTGACCTTGCAGCCGGTTTCCTTTTCGAAACCGGTCACCCAGTCGTAGGCCTTGTCGCTTTCACCGCGTTCGATGTAGCCGGGCCAGGCGACGATGTCCAGGCGCCCCTCGCCGGCCCCCAGGGCCTTGGGCGCTTCGGCGGCCTGCAGGCTGGCGCTGGCCAGCATGGCGCAGGTGGTGGCGCCGAGCAATGCGGTCTTGTGCACTGACATGGTGTTCCCTCTTCTTGGCGATCTTGTTCGGGCAGTCATGAGGCAAGCAGTGAAGCAATTGTTATAAGCGTAGTGCGTGAGTGCGAGGTATTGGCGATATCGAGTCTAGTTGGCTTTTTGCCAGCTAACGCAACATCCTGAAGCAAATCCCTGCATGGCGTGTGCTCGGCCAAGCCTTACTCTGGCGTTTGAATCTTCTTACGTGGAGACACGCGAATGAATACCCGGGGCTTGCTTGATCAACTCCTCAAATCCGGCCAGCAAATGCTCGAGAAGCAGGGGGGCGCGACCAAACCTGGCAGCGCGTCAGGCGGGCTTGGCGGGTTATTGTCCGGAGCAGGGGGCGGTCTTTTGGGGGGCGGCGCTCTGGGCCTGTTGCTGGGTAGCAAGAAGGCCCGCAAGTACGGTGGCAAAGCCCTGACTTACGGTGGCCTCGCCGCGCTGGGGGTGCTGGCCTATAAAGCTTATGGCAACTGGCAGGCAAACCAGCGTGTGGCCGCAGCCGAGCCTCAGACGATAGACCGCCTGCCGCCGGCCCAGGCCGAGCAGCACAGCCAGGCGGTACTGCGCGCCCTGGTGGCTGCGGCCAAGTCCGATGGGCATATCGACGAGCGCGAGCGGGCGCTGATCGAGGGCGAGTTCACACGCCTGGACAGCGACCGCGAATTGCAGCACTGGCTGCATGCCGAGCTGAACAAACCGCTGGACCCGGCCGAAGTGGCCCGCGCTGCGCAAACGCCGGAGATGGCTGCTGAGATGTACCTGGCCAGCGTGATGATGGTCGATCAGGAAAACTTCATGGAGCGTGCCTACCTGGACGAGCTGGCACGTCAGCTGCGGCTGGACCCGGGATTGCGCCAGGAGCTGGAGGCTCAGGTGAGGGATGCGGTTGCGCAGTAGCAGCGCTTATCAGGACATTTTCTGCGCTTGTCGAACCGAGCGCGGAAAATGTCACGGCAAGCCTTGCCAGCTTTTACCCAATCCGCGCATTTCGCCCGATAAACCGTAAGACCTCTGGGCTATACTTCGGCGATTTTTCCCGCTCGTTGTGAATTCCTGAGGGCTGAATGTGAAGAACTGGACCTTGCGCCAACGGATCCTGGCAAGTTTCGCCGTGATCATCGCCATCATGCTGCTGATGATCGTGGCCGCCTACTCGCGGTTGGTGACTATCGAAACCGCCGAAGAGGCGGTGGGGACCGACAGCATTCCCGGCGTCTACTACAGCTCGATGATCCGCAGCGCCTGGGTCGACAGCTACGTCACCAGCCAGCAACTGGTGGGCCTGTCCAACCATCGTGAAATCACTTCGGCCGACCTGGAACTGTTCAGAAGCTTCGATAACCGGCTGAAGCAATACATGGCCAGCTACCAGGCCACCATCCAGGACAAAGACGACCAGGTCCGCTTCGACAGCTTCGTGCAACTGGAAGAAAGCTACCTCAAAATCGTCAACCAGGTGCTGGATGCGTACGGTCAGCGCAACTACGACGAGGCCCAGCGGCTGATCACCGAGGTCCTCACTCCGGCCTGGAAGGATGGGCGCGAGCACCTCAATGAAGTCATCGAGAACAATCGGGCCTCTGCTGATGCCGCCACCAACGAGATCGTCAACGCGGTCAACACGGCCAAAGGCAGCATGGTGGTTTCCCTGTTGCTGGCAATCATCGCTGCCGGCATCTGCGGCCTGTTGCTGCTGCGCGCTATCACAGCGCCCATGCAGCGTATCGTGCATGCCCTCGACAAGCTGCGTTCCGGTGACCTGAGCATGCGCCTGAGCCTGGATCGCAAGGACGAATTCGGCGCCATCGAAAGCGGCTTCAACGAAATGGCCGAGGCTCTGGCCAACCTGGTGGCCCAGGCCCAACGCTCGTCGGTGCAGGTGACCACTTCGGTCACCGAAATTGCCGCCACGTCCAAGCAACAGCAGGCCACCGCCACCGAGACGGCCGCTACCACCACCGAAATCGGCGCTACCTCGCGGGAAATCGCCGCGACTTCGCGGGACCTGGTGCGCACCATGACCGAAGTGACCACGGCTGCTGATCAGGCATCCAGTCTGGCAGGCTCCGGGCAGCAGGGCCTGGCACGCATGGAAGAGACCATGCATCAGGTGATGGGCGCTGCCGACCTGGTCAATGCCAAGCTCGGTATCCTCAACGAGAAAGCCAGCAACATCACCCAGATGGTGGTAACCATCGTCAAGGTTGCCGACCAGACCAATCTGCTGTCGCTCAACGCCGCCATCGAAGCGGAAAAGGCCGGTGAATATGGCCGCGGCTTTGCCGTGGTCGCGACCGAAGTGCGCCGCCTTGCCGACCAGACCGCCGTGGCCACCTACGACATCGAGCAAATGGTGCGCGAGATCCAGTCGGCAGTGTCGGCCGGTGTCATGGGGATGGACAAGTTCTCCGAAGAAGTGCGCCGCGGCATGTTCGAGGTGCAACAGGTGGGCGAGCAACTCAGCCAGATCATTCACCAGGTGCAGGCGTTGGCGCCGCGCGTATTGATGGTCAACGAAGGCATGCAGGCCCAGGCCACCGGTGCCGAGCAGATCAACCAGGCACTGGCCCAGCTCAGCGATGCCAGCACCCAGACTGTCGAGTCGCTGCGTCAGGCCAGCTATGCCATCGATGAGCTGAGCCAGGTGGCCGCGGGCCTGCGTGGCGGCGTGTCGCGCTTCAAAGTCTGACCGCGATGAACGACTTGCAACTGCGCACTGCGCGGGCGGCGAACACCGGGGGGGCGTTGTACCTGCAGTTTCGCATCAGAGCGCAGCGTTTTGCCCTGAGCGTGCACGAGGTGATCGAAGTGTTGCCGCGTCAGCCGCTCAAGCCGATCGCCCAGGCACCTGCCTGGGTCGCGGGCATCCTCGCCCATCGTGGCCAGTTGGTTCCGGTCATCGACCTTGCCGCCTTGAGCTTTGGCCAGCCGGCGGAGCAACGCACCAGCACCCGCTTGGTGCTGGTGCACTACCGAGGCGGCCTGCAGCTTGGCCTGATCCTGGAGCAGGCCACCGAAACCCTGCGTTGCCAACCGGACGAGTTCCAGCCCTATGGGGTGGACACCGGTGAAGCGCCTTATCTGGGCCCGGTGCGCCAGGATGCCCAGGGGCTGCTGCAGCGCATCGAAGTCAATGACCTGCTGCCCGACACCGTGCACCAATTGCTGTACACGCAAGACCCGACAGGGATGCCAACATGAACGAACAGCGTTTCTTCCGCTTCTTGCGCGAGCGTATTGGCCTGGACGTGGAGTCGGTGGGCGCGCCCATGGTCGAACGCGCGCTGCGCCAACGTTGCGTGGCTGCGGGCGCGATGGACCTGGACGATTACTGGCTGCGCCTGCAGCAGTCGGCAGATGAGCAACAGGCGCTGATCGAAGCGGTGATCGTCCCGGAAACCTGGTTTTTCCGTTACCCCGAATCCTTCACTGCGCTGGCCAGCCTGGCCCATAAACGCCTGGCTAAACTGGCTGGCGCGCGCCCGCTGCGATTACTCAGCCTGCCGTGTTCTACTGGCGAGGAGCCCTATTCGCTGGCCATGGCCTTGTTTGACGCCGGCATGGCGCCAGGGGCATTCCTTGTCGATGGAATGGACATCAGCCCAAGTTCAGTAGCCAAGGCCGGGCAGGCGGTATATGGGCGCAATGCGTTCCGGGGTAGCGAACTGGGCTTTCGCGAGCGCTACTTCGATGCTCTGGACGAAGGCCACCGCCTGCATGAGCGGGTACGCCAGCAAGTCAGCCTGCGGGTGGGCAATGTGCTTGACCCGGCGCTGGCCAGCCGCGACGGCCTGTATGACTTCGTGTTCTGTCGCAACCTGTTGATCTATTTCGACGTACCGACCCAGCAGCGTGTGTTCGAAGTGCTCAAGCGCTTGCTGCATCCGCAGGGTGTGCTGTTCATCGGCCCGGCCGAAGGCAGCTTGTTGGCACGCATGGGCATGCGTCCATTGGGGATCGCCCAGTCGTTTGCCTATGTGCGTCACGAAGGCGACAGCCCCCCCTTGGCGGCGGCACCCGCCCAACCCGCCAAGCGTACGTTCGCGACGTTGCCCGCACCGGTTTATCCGCAGCCCAGTGTGCCGTTGCCGCGTTCGCTGCGTGTGCTGCCGGTGGCTGCCAGGCCAGCGCCAGCCCGCGAGCACAGGCACGAGGGGGCCAGCGAATTGCTGGCCGACATTGCCCGGTTGGCCAATGCCGGTGCCAGCGAGCAGGCCCGTAGCGAATGCCAGCGCTACCTGAGCCAGTACCCGCCGTCGGCACAGGTGTACTACTGGCTGGGGTTGCTCAGTGATACCGAAGGCGATGCGCAGCAGGCGCTGAGCCACTATCGCAAGGCCCTGTACCTGGAACCACAGCACCCCGAGGCGCTGGTGCACCTGGCCGCCTTGCTGGCGGCCCAGGGTGACCTGGCCGGCGCTCGGCGCCTTCAGGAGCGCGCGGCGCGGGCTGGCCGGGAGTCTGAACGATGAACAGTGAATCCGCGATGCAGTTGCTCGCCGAGGATGACGCGCACATCGACGACTGCTGGAACCGCATTGGCGTGCGCGGCGACAAGCAGTGCCCACTGCTGGAGCGGCATGTTCATTGCCGCAATTGCGAGGTGTATGCCGCTGCGGCCACGCGCTTGCTCGACCGCTATGCGCTGGTGCAGGAGCACCAGGCTACAGCGGTGCAGCCGGACGCGGAAAACACCGGTCGCTCCATGCTGCTGTTCCGTCTGGGCGAAGAGTGGCTGGCGCTGGCTACCGCCTGCCTGGCCGAAATCGCCCCGTTGCAGGCGGTGCATTCATTGCCGCACCAGCGCTCGCGGCTGCTGCACGGGGTTGCCAATGTACGCGGTGCGTTGGTGCCGTGTCTGTCCCTGGCTGACTTGCTCGGGGTGCAGGCCGGCTCCACCGAGCAACGCAGCGCACGGGCGATGCCACGTATGCTGATTCTGGCCGCCGAAGGCGGGCCGGTGGTGATGGCTGTCGAGGAAATCGACGGTATTCACCGGCTCGACCCGCAGTTGCTGGGCAGTGGCCGGGACGCCACACGCTTCACCGCCGCAGTCCTGCAGTGGCGCGGCCGCAGCGTGCGGGTTCTGGACGATCAACACTTACTGTCTGCCGTGCAGCGGAGCCTGTCATGACCCCAGAGCAAATGCGCGACGCATCGTTGCTCGAACTGTTCAGCCTGGAGGCCGAGGCGCAGACCCAAGTGCTCAATGCCGGCCTGATGGCACTGGAGCGCAACCCTACCCAGGCCGACCAGCTCGAGGCCTGCATGCGCGCTGCCCACTCGCTCAAGGGGGCTGCGCGCATTGTCGGGGTGGATGCTGGCGTCAGTGTCGCCCACGTGATGGAAGACTGCCTGGTAGCGGCCCAGGAAGGCCGACTGCGGCTGACCGCCGAGCATATTGACGCGCTGTTGCAAGGTACCGACCTGCTGATGCGTATTGCCACACCCGGCGATGCCGGGGCGCAGGCGACCTTGCCGGTGTTTCTTGCGCAAATGGCCAGCCTGCTCGACCCGGGCGCCTCTGCCATGCCTGTCGTGCCACTGGCGGCATCCGTGCCGCCGGAACCGCCGCTGGCAACCCTGCCGCCTGCACCTAGGGTAATGCCAGCCGAACCGCCGGAGCCAGAGCCCGAACCCGCCCTGCGGCGCAAGGCTGGCAAGCGTGCCGGCGAAGGTGCCGAGCGGGTACTGCGTGTCACCGCCGACCGCCTTAATAGCCTGCTTGACCTGTCCAGCAAGTCGCTGGTGGAAACCCAGCGGCTCAAGCCATACCTGGCTACCCTTCAGCGCCTCAAGCGCATGCACGGCCAAGGTATGCAGGCGCTTGACGGCTTGCGCATGCAACTGGAAGACACGGGGCAGGGCAGCGAGGTGCTGGAAGCCTTGGCACAGACCCAGCGCCTGTTGGCAGAGACCCAGCAGATTCTGCAGCAGCAGGCGGCCGACCTGGATGAGTTCGGCTGGCAGGCCAGCCAGCGTGCGCAGTTGTTGTATGACACCGCCCTGGCCTGTCGGATGCGGCCGTTTGCCGACGTGCTGACCGGGCAAAGCCGCATGGTCCGCGACCTGGGCCGTTCGCTGGGCAAGCCGGTGCGGCTGGTGGTGGAAGGGGAGAAGACCCAGGTCGACCGCGATGTGCTGGAAAAGCTCGAAGCACCGCTGACCCACCTGTTGCGCAATGCCGTCGACCACGGCATCGAGTTGCCCGAGCGGCGCTTGCTGGCGGGCAAGCCGGACGAAGGGGTGATCCGCCTGCGGGCTTCGCACCAAGCGGGCATGCTCAGCCTGGAGCTGATCGACGATGGCGCCGGTATCGACCTGGAGCGCCTGCGCAGCAGCATCGTCGAGCGCGCCCTGTCGCCCGCTGACACGGTGACGCGGATGAGTGAGGCGGAGCTGCTGACGTTCCTGTTCCTGCCCGGTTTCAGCCTGCGTGACAAGGTTACCGAAGTGTCCGGGCGCGGTGTGGGGCTGGATGCGGTGCAGCACTTGATCCGCGAGCTGCGCGGCTCGATCGAATTGACCCAGGTGGCAGGGCAGGGCTGTCGCTTCCATCTTCAGGTGCCGCTGACCCTGTCGGTCGTTCGCAGCCTGGTGGTCGAGGTGGGCGGGGAGGCTTACGCCTTCCCGCTGGCGCATATCGAACGCACGCTGGAAGTGACCGCCGAACAGATCGTGCAGATCGAAGGGCGCCAGCACTTCTGGCACGAAGGCCGGCATATTGGCCTGGTGGCGGCCAGCCAGTTGCTCAATCGCCCGGCGGGGCAAAGCGACGAAGCCAGCTTGCGGGTAGTGGTGATTCGTGAGCGCGAGCAGCTGTACGGGGTGGCCGTGGAGCGGCTGGTGGGGGAGCGGGTGCTGGTCGTGATGCCACTCGACCCACGCCTGGGGAAGGTGCAGGACATTTCCTCCGGCGCCTTGCTCGATGATGGCTCGGTGGTCCTGATTGTCGATGTCGAAGACTTGCTACGTTCGGTGGAAAAACTGCTCAGCACGGGCAGCCTGGAGCGCATCGAACGCGGCAGCAGCGGAGCCCGTGGCGTAGTCCGCAAACGCATCCTGGTGGTCGACGACTCGCTGACCGTACGCGAGCTGCAGCGCAAGCTGCTGGGCAACCGTGGCTACGACGTGGCGGTGGCGGTGGATGGCATGGACGGCTGGAACGCCCTGCGCAGTGAGGACTTCGACCTGCTGATCACCGACATCGACATGCCGCGCATGGACGGTATCGAGCTGGTTACCCTGGTGCGTCGCGACCAGCGCCTGCAGTCGTTGCCGGTGATGGTGGTGTCCTATAAAGACCGTGAGGAAGACCGACGGCGTGGCCTGGACGCCGGCGCCGACTACTATTTGGCAAAGGCCAGTTTCCACGACGATGCGTTGCTGGATGCTGTGGTGGAGCTGATCGGAGGTGCTCAGGGATGAAGATCGCCATCGTCAATGACATGCCCCTGGCCGTCGAAGCGTTGCGCCGGGCGGTCGCCCTGGAGCCCGCACACCAGGTTGTGTGGGTGGCCAGCAACGGTGCCGAGGCGGTGCAGCGCTGCACCGAGCAGTTACCGGACCTGATCCTCATGGACCTGATCATGCCGGTGATGGACGGTGTCGAGGCGACCCGGCGGATCATGGCCGAAACCCCGTGCGCCATCGTCATCGTCACGGTCGACCGTAAACAGAACGTACACCGGGTATTCGAGGCCATGGGCCATGGCGCTCTCGATGTGGTCGACACGCCTGCGCTGGGCGCTGGCGATGCCCGCGAAGCAGCGGCGCCCTTGCTGCGCAAGATCCTCAATATTGGCTGGCTGGTCGGCCAGCAGCGTGCACCTGCCGCAAGGGCGGTGGCTGCGCCGCTGCGCGAGGCTTCCCAGCGCCGCGGGTTGGTGGCAATCGGGTCTTCGGCAGGTGGCCCGGCAGCACTCGAAGTGTTGCTCAAGGGTTTGCCGGCAGCGTTTCCGGCGGCCATCGTGCTGGTCCAGCATGTGGACCAGGTGTTTGCCGCAGGCATGGCCGAATGGCTCAGCAGCGCAGCAGGCCTGCCGGTGCGCCTGGCCCGTGAAGGCGAACCGCCGCAGCCAGGGCAGGTACTCCTGGCCGGTACCAACCACCACATTCGCCTGCTACAGAGCGGCCAACTGGCCTACACTGCCGAACCTGTGAATGAAATCTACCGGCCCTCGATCGATGTGTTCTTTGAGAGCGTGGCACGTTACTGGAATGGTGATGCGGTGGGCGTGCTGCTCACCGGCATGGGCCGCGACGGTGCCCAAGGCCTGAAGCTGATGCGTCAGCAGGGCTTTCTGACCATTGCCCAGGACCAGGCCAGCAGCGCGGTGTACGGCATGCCCAAGGCTGCTGCGGCTATTGATGCCGCGGTGGAAATTCGCCCGCTGGAACGCATAGCCGGGCGCTTGACTGAATTTTTCGCAAAATGACGAAATGTATTGAATCACGCCGCCAGGCCGGTAGTGATCGGGTGAACAATGATGAATGATTTACCGATCGAAGGTTTCGCGACCACCAACGAGAACTCGGCGATGGTGCTGCTGGTCGATGACCAGGCCATGATCGGCGAAGCGGTGCGGCGTGGCTTGGCCGATGAAGACAACATCGACTTCCACTTCTGTGCCGACCCGCACCAGGCGGTGGCCCAGGCCATGCGCATCAAGCCCACGGTCATTCTTCAAGACCTGATCATGCCTGGCCTGGACGGCTTGACCCTGGTGCGCGAGTACCGCAACAACCCGGTGACCCAGGACATCCCGATCATCGTCCTGTCGACCAAGGAAGACCCGCTGGTCAAGAGTGCGGCATTTGCCGCCGGGGCCAACGACTACCTGGTCAAGCTGCCTGACACCATCGAACTGGTGGCCCGCATCCGCTACCACTCGCGTTCCTACCTGACCCTGCTGCAGCGCGACGAGGCCTACCGTGCCCTGCGCGTCAGCCAGCAGCAGCTGCTTGATTCCAACCTGATGCTGCAGCGGCTGATGAACTCCGATGGCCTGACCGGGCTGTCCAACCGCCGGCACTTCGACGAATACCTGGAGCTGGAATGGCGCCGGGCCATGCGTGAACAGCAGCAGTTGTCGTTGCTGATGATCGACGTGGATTACTTCAAAGTCTACAACGACAGCTTTGGCCATCTGGCCGGTGACGAGGCCTTGCGCCAGGTGGCCGAAGCCATCCGTAGCTCGTGCTCGCGGCCGACCGACCTGCCGGCGCGCTATGGCGGCGAAGAGTTCGCCCTGGTGCTGCCCAATACCTCGCCAGGCGGGGCGCGGCTGGTGGCTGAAAAACTGCGCCAGACCGTGCTGGGCCTTGGCATCCCCCATACTGCGCCGACGGCTGATACGTTCTTGACCGTGAGCATCGGCCTGGCCACCCAGACTCCGGCTATCGGCAGCCATTGCCGGCAGCTGATTTCGGCGGCCGATAAAGGTCTTTACCTGGCCAAGAACGGTGGGCGTAACCAAGTCGGCATCGCCTGAGCTCCTGGAGACGGCGCGGCCTGTGTGGGAGCGCAGGTTGCCCTATCTACATACGACCGCCCGGCGGGTCTGCCGCCATGCTGCGGACTCGGTTATACTCGCGGGCTTTTCACCGAATTCGCACGAGTAGCCCGCCCATGGAAATCCAACCGATCCTGAACACCATCAAGGACCTCACCGAGCGTTCCCAGTCCATTCGGGGGTATCTTTGACTACGATCACAAGCATGACCGCCTGATCGAAGTCAACCGCGAACTCGAAGACCCGAACGTCTGGAACAAGCCTGAATACGCCCAGGAACTGGGCCGCGAGCGCTCGGCGCTGGCACAGATCGTCGAGACCCTGGACGAGATGTCCAGCGGTCTGACCGACTCGCGCGAGCTGCTCGACATGGCCGTTGAAGAGGGCGACGAAAGCGCCGTCAACGATGTCGTCGAGATGCTCGAAGGCCTGGAAGAATCCCTGGCCAAGCTCGAGTTCCGTCGCATGTTCAGCGGCGAGATGGACATGAACAACGCCTACCTGGACATCCAGGCCGGCTCCGGTGGTACCGAGGCGCAGGACTGGGCCAACATCCTGCTGCGCATGTACCTGCGCTGGGCCGACAAGCGTGGTTTCGATGCCACCATCATCGAGCTTTCCGAAGGTGAAGTCGCCGGCATCAAGGGCGCCACCGTGCATATCAAGGGCGAGTACGCCTTCGGCTGGCTGCGCACCGAAATCGGCGTGCACCGCCTGGTGCGCAAGAGCCCGTTCGACTCCGGTGCCCGTCGCCACACGTCGTTCTCGGCGGTGTTCGTATCGCCCGAGATCGACGACAAGGTCGAAATCGAGATCAACCCGTCCGACCTGCGCATCGACACCTACCGCTCCTCCGGTGCCGGTGGTCAGCACGTCAACACCACCGACTCGGCGGTACGTATCACCCACGTGCCGACCAACACCGTGGTGGCTTGCCAGAACGAACGTTCCCAGCACGCCAACAAGGACACCGCCATGAAAATGCTGCGGGCCAAGTTGTACGAGCTGGAAATGCAGAAGCGCAACGCTGCTTCGCAGGCGCTGGAAGACAGCAAGTCGGACATCGGCTGGGGCCACCAGATTCGCTCCTACGTGCTGGATGACTCGCGCATCAAGGACCTGCGTACCGGCGTCGAACGCAGCGACTGCCAGAAGGTCCTCGATGGCGACCTTGACCAGTACCTGGAAGCGAGCCTCAAGCAGGGCCTGTAAGCCGCACACCCATGCCGCGCTACCTGGCCAGCCGCCGGTAGCGCGTGCCCTGCCCGGAACGGGCAACGAATACCTGATGGAAAGAATGACGACATGAGCGACCTGAAGACCGAATCGCAAGACCTGCAACAGGAAGAAAACGCCCTGATCGCCCTGCGCAAGGAAAAACTTGCCGCCGAGCGTGCCAAGGGCAATGCCTTCCCCAACGACTTCCGTCGCGACAGCTACTGCAACGACCTGCAGAAGCAGTACGCGGACAAGACCAAGGAAGAGCTGGAAGCAGCCGCGATCCCGGTCAAGGTAGCCGGCCGCATCATGCTCAACCGTGGCTCGTTCATGGTTATCCAGGACATGACTGGCCGTATTCAGGTCTACGTCAACCGCAAGACCCTGCCGGAAGAAACCCTGGCCGCGGTCAAGACCTGGGACCTGGGCGACATCATCAGCGCCGAAGGCACCCTGGCTCGTTCCGGCAAGGGCGACCTGTACGTCGAAATGACCAACGTACGCCTGCTGACCAAGTCGCTGCGCCCGCTGCCCGACAAGCACCACGGCCTGACCGACACCGAGCAGCGCTACCGCCAGCGCTACGTCGACCTGATGGTCAACGAAGAAACCCGCCACACCTTCCGCGTCCGTTCGCAGGTGATCTCGCACATCCGCAAATTCCTCATCGAGCGCGACTTCCTCGAAGTCGAGACGCCGATGCTGCAGACCATCCCCGGTGGCGCGGCGGCCAAGCCGTTCGAAACCCACCACAACGCCCTGGACATGGCCATGTTCCTGCGTATCGCGCCGGAGCTGTACCTCAAGCGCCTGGTGGTTGGTGGCTTCGAGAAGGTGTTCGAGATCAACCGCAACTTCCGTAACGAAGGCGTTTCGACTCGTCACAACCCTGAATTCACCATGCTCGAGTTCTACCAGGCCTACGCCGACTACCGCGACAACATGGACCTCACCGAGGAACTGTTCCGCGAGCTGGCGCAGCTGGTACTGGGCACTACCGACGTGCCGTACGGCGACAAGGTGTTCCACTTCGGCGAGCCGTTCGTGCGCCTGTCGGTGTTCGACTCGATCCTCAAGTACAACCCGGAGCTGACCGCTGCCGACCTGCAGGACGTCGACCGCGCCCGCGACATCGCCAAAAAGGCCGGTGCCAAGGTGCTGGGCCACGAAGGCCTGGGCAAGCTGCAGGTGATGATTTTCGAAGAGCTGGTCGAGCACAAGCTGGAGCAGCCGCACTTCATCACCGAGTACCCGTTCGAAGTGTCGCCGCTGGCCCGTCGCAACGACGACAACCCGGCTGTTACCGACCGTTTCGAGCTGTTCATCGGTGGCCGCGAGATCGCCAACGCCTACTCCGAGCTCAACGATGCCGAAGACCAGGCCGAGCGCTTCCTGGCCCAGGTGGCCGAGAAGGACGCCGGTGACGACGAAGCCATGCACTACGACGCCGACTTCGTTCGCGCCCTGGAGTACGGCATGCCGCCGACTGCAGGTGAAGGCATCGGCATCGACCGCCTGGTGATGCTGCTGACCAACTCGCCGTCGATCCGCGACGTGATCCTGTTCCCGCACATGCGTCCGCAGGCCTGAGTGAATTGAACGAGCCGCCTTTCGAGGCGGCTTTTTCTTGCCTGAAGCTTTATGTTGTCAGTACCGGCCCTATCGCCGGCAAGCCAGCTCCCACAGGTACTGCACAAGTCCTGAAGATTGTGGGACCCCTGTGGGAGCTGGCTTGCCGGCGATAGGGCCGGTACAGGCTGCAGATGACTTGAACCATGAGGTACCCCCTGTGACACCCGCAATGCCTCACCAGGGCGCCGCCGGCATCGCCACCGCCGTCGCCGAAAGCGTGCAATACCAAGGCCGCAAGACTGCCCGCCAAGGCAGCGAACAGCGCCGACAACTGATCCTCGACGCCGCCATGCGCATCGTCGTGCGCGATGGCGTGCGCGGTGTGCGTCACCGTGCCGTGGCCGCTGAGGCCGGTGTGCCGCTGTCGGCCACCACCTACTACTTCAAGGACATCGAGGACCTGCTCACCGATACCTTCGCCCAGTACGTCGAACGCAGCGCCGCCTACATGGCCAAGCTGTGGGCCAATACCGAGGTGGTGTTGCGCCAGTTGCTGGCCCAGGGTGACGGCAGCCCGCAGGCGCGGGCACGGTTGGCTGACGAAGTCGCACGCATGACTGCCGACTACGTGCAGCGGCAACTGCTGAACCGCCGCGACTTCCTGATGGCCGAGCAGGCCTTCCGCCAGGAGGCGCTGCTGTGCCCGCGCCTGGCTCAACTGGTGTGCGCCCATGAACAGATCCTGCTGCATGGCACCCGCCAATTGCTGCAGGTGGTGGGCTCGCAGCAACCGGAACAGGACGCCCAAATGTTGACGGCGATTATCGAGCAGATGGAATATCAGGGCCTGCTCAAGGATGCGAACGCGCAAGCCGATGGGCAGATGCTCGCTATGCTTACCCGATACCTGCAGCTGGTGCTGGCATCGGCCTGAGCCGAGACCGACTTTTCAAGGAGAACCTGATGAAAGCCTGGCGTGTGGTGTTGTTGACTCTGTCATTCCTGCTGCTGGGCGGTTGTCTGGTGACCTTCCACGAGCCGTTACCGAGCAACCAGGCGGCGCCCAAGGCCCTGCTCGGCAAGTGGAGCAGCAAGGACGCCTGGGGCGAGCCGCTGAAGCTGGTGATCAGCCGTAGCGGCGGCGATGCCTACAAGGCGGTGGCCACGGCCAAGGGCAAGGCCCCCGAGGAATACGTATTCACCGTGTCGCGCCACGGCAACCGCTGGTACCTGTCGGCTGGCGTGCCGAAGCGCCTGGGTGGCAACTTCCTGATCGGCGGTTTCGATATCGTCGATGGCAAGGAACTGGTGGTCTACAACCTGGATGTCGAGCAGGTGCAGCAGGCGGTGGACAAGAAGGAGCTGACCGGGCGCAGCACCGAGGTGCCGGAAGACAACGGCGACGGCGTGCTGATCGACAGCCCGTCGGCGCGGGTGCTGGCGTACCTGGACGACCCGGCCAACTCCGACCTGTTCGTTGAAGTGGCGCGGTTCCAGCGCTCCGGCAAATGACCGTGCTGGCTTCTTCGCGGCTAAAGCCGCTCCCACAGGGACCGCACCGGTTTCGAGCCTGATGCAGTACCTGTGGGAGCGGCTTTAGCCGCGAAGAGGCCGGTACAGGTTTCTTGTACTAGAAAGGAGTCCCCGGTGGACGAATACCAGCAAACCATCCGCGCCCTGTCCGACCGCATCGTTGCGGCGCAGACCCCGATCCGGGTGCTGGACGCGGTGAAATGGGACGAAAACATTCGTCAGGGCTTCCTCAAAGCCAAGGGCAAGGAGCCGCCGGCCGTCGACCGTGCCTACTACCAGTCGCGCCCGCTGGCGTTCGATTCCAGCGCGGTCAAGGCCGAGTTCCAGGGCATCGAGCGCGACATCATTCGCCAGCTCGGCCAGTTCAACCCGGTCGGGCAGATCATGAAGCGCATGTGCCGCGAATACCGCATGGTGGTGCGCATGCTCGAAGCGCGCGGCACCGAGGATTTCGGCCTGATCTCCCAGGAACTGTACGGCGCTGCCTCGGATGCCTTCCACGCTGGTGATCCTACCCTGGCCGACCTCGGCCTGATGCTGTCGGACTACCTGAACAACATCGATGGCCGTGGCGACCTCAAGGACGAACCGAAGAACCTCACTGCCAAGGAGGCCGTGGAGATCCTCCAGCACCGGTTGAACAAGGTGTTCGGCGAGGCCGAGGGGACCATCCGTGTGTTCGAGTCCGACGGCATCGTCGCCGATGCCGCGGCCGGGGCCGACTACATCAAGGTGCGTGCCGACGCCATGTTCAACGCCCGTGACGTGCGCGCCCTGGAGGTGCACGAAGGGCTGGTGCATGTCGGCACCACGCTCAACGGCCTGAACCAGCCGATTTGTACCTTCCTGGCCAAGGGCCCGCCCTCGTCGACGGTGACCCAGGAAGGCCTGGCCATCCTCATGGAGGTGATCGCCTTCGCCTCCTACCCCAGCCGCCTGCGCAAGCTCACCAATCGCACCCGCGCCATCCACATGGTCGAGGAGGGTGCCGATTTCATGCAGATCTACAACTTCTTCCGCGAGCAGGGGTTCGAGATGGCGCAGAGCTACAGCAACGCCAGCCGGGTGTTCCGTGGGTCGGTGCCCAATGGCCTGCCATTTACCAAGGACTTGTCCTACCTCAAAGGCTTCATCATGGTTTACAACTACATTCAGTTGGCCGTGAAGAAGGGCAAGCTCGAACAGATCCCGTTGCTGTTCTGTGGCAAGACCACCCTGGAAGACATGCGTACCCTGCGACAGCTGGTCGAGGAAGGCCTGGTCGAGCCGCCCAAGTACCTGCCCGAGCAGTTCCGCGACCTCAACGCGCTGTCGGCCTGGATGTGCTTCTCCAACTTCCTCAACCACCTGAGCCTGGACCGCATTGAAGCCGATTACGCGAACATTCTCTGAATGCTGCCGCCTGCTGGCCCTGGGTTTGATCCTGCTGGGCCTGGGCGGTTGCAGCAGCCTGCTGTTCTATCCCGAGCGCGGCCAGCCGTTCACGCCCGAGCGGGCCAGGCTCGAGTACCGCGATGTCACCCTGACCACTGCTGATGGCATCCGCCTGCACGGCTGGTGGTTGCCGGCCAAGGCCGGGGTCGAGGTCAAGGGCACGGTGCTGCACCTGCATGGCAATGGCGGCAACCTGCCTGGGCACCTGGGCGGCAGCTACTGGCTGCCGGAGCAGGGCTACCAGGTGTTGATGATCGATTACCGCGGCTATGGCCTGTCCCAGGGCGAGCCTAGCCTGCCCGAGGTGTACGAGGACATCGCCGCGGCCATGGCCTGGCTGGAGCAGGCTCCCGAGGTCAAGGGCAAGCCACTGGTACTGCTGGGGCAGAGCCTTGGCGGGGCCATGGCCATTCACTACCTGGCGGCCCACCCGGAGCAGCGTCAGCGTTTCAGTGCCCTGGTGTTCGACGGTGTGCCGGCCAGTTACCGTGCGGTCGGGCGCTTTGCCCTCAGCACCTCGTGGATGACCTGGCCGCTGCAGGTGCCGCTGTCGTGGCTGGTGCCGGACGGCGACAGCGCGATCCGCTCGATCGAGCAGCTGAGCAGCCCGCCCAAGCTGTTCTTCCACAGCATCGACGATACCCTGGTGCCGATGGACAATGGCATCCGCCTGTACCAGCACGCGCCAGCGCCGCGGGTGCTGCAACTGACCCGTGGTGGTCACGTGCAGACCTTCGCCGACCCGACCTGGCGCCAGGTGATGCTGCGTTTCCTCGACGACCCCAGCCATTTCAACGGCCTGCGGCGGCTGGCCGAAGTGCCCAATTACCCTGACGAGAAGAACAAGCAATGAGTGAAGAACGCAACGCCATCCCGCTGATCCTGACCGGTGTCGGCAGCATCATCGTGACGGTGGGGGCCTTGTGGTACTACGGTTACCTGCATTTCGCCAAGCCCGAGGATGCCCTGTTGCTGCAGGACTTCACCATGCTCAAGACCATCCCCGGCGAGGACTACAAGGTCTCGCTGGACCCGGCACCACAAGTGGCCCAATGCGTCGATGGCGTGCTGGTGCTGTTCGATACCCAGCAGAAAGGCCTGACCGGGGTGCTGGTGGACAACCGCAAGCGCGCGGTGCGTTGCATGGGCGAGGAAACCCCGCAGCAGGTGCAGTGAGCCATTATCGCTACTGCCTGTGCCGGCCCTTTCGCGGCTGAAGCCGCTCCTACAGGGAGCGCGCCAGTCCCTGTGGGAGCGGCTTTAGCCGCGAAGAGGCCGGAACAGGCAAAAGAAAGCCCCGCTTCGATCGCGGGGCTTGTCAGTTCAGCTAGCCAGCCTTACTGCTGTACCTGGCTCACCGAGCGCGGCGCCACCGGCTGGTTGTCGTTGGAGATGGTCACCTCCACCCGACGGTTCTGCGCACGCCCCGAATTGCTCGAGTTGTCCGCTACCGGGTACTCCTTGCCATAGCCCTGGGCGACGATGCGCGCCGGGTCGACGCCGGCACGTACCAGTGCCATGCGCACGCTGTTGGCGCGGCGCTCCGACAGGCCCTGGTTGTAGTTGGCCGAGCCGACGCTGTCGGTGTAACCCTCGACGATCACCTTGCGTTCCGGGTTTTCCTGGAGGAACTGCGCCAGCTTGGTGACGTTCGGGTAGGCGTTGCTCTTGAGTTCGGCCTTGTTGAAGTCGAACAGCACGTCACCGAAGGTGACCAGCGTGCCGCGGTCGGTCTGCTTGGCGTTGAGGCTGTCCTGCAGCTTGGCGATCTGTGCGTCGCGGGCGTCCAGCTTGGCCTGGGCGCGCTGGGCAGAGGCGTTCTTCAGTTCGCCTTCGGCGGTGCGCAGGGCGATGGTCTGCTTGGCCACTTCGACGCGCTGGTTGGTCAGGTAGGCCAACTGGTCGACCTTCTTCTCGTCTTCACGGTCCATGTAGGCCTTGTCGGCCTTGTTCAGCCAGTCCTGGGCGTCCTTGGTCTCCAGCGCGGCAACCTTGCTCGATTGCGGGTCGCTCTGCAGCGAGGAGAAGTTGGTACGGGCCGATTCGAGGTTGGCGTTAGGGTCGTGCGAGCAGGCAGCAAGGCCGACGCTCAGGGCCAGCAGGGCGGGAATCATGACGTAGTTGCGCATAGTGTTCATCCTTTGATCGTGTGCGAAGACTGAGGTTGGCGGGGCAGGGCTCACTGAGCGCTGCGCAGGCCTTCCTCACGTACGTCCTGAACGCCCTGGCGGGCATCCTGCACGGCCTTCTGGGCCTTGGCCGCCTGGGCCTTGCGTTCGGCGAGGCGGGCGTCCCACTCGGCCTGTTCGGCCAGGCGCCTGGCGTCGTCGTATTTCTTGTCATGCATGGCGATCTCGGCCTGCTTGAACTTGTCCTGTGCCGCTTTCATTTCCACGGCGGCGAACTCGGTGCCGCCAGCGCTGACGGCGGAGTTCACGGCGGACTGGGTGACTGCATACTGCTCGGTGGGCGGGTTGCCCGCACAGCCGGCCAGGACCAGGCTGCTGCCCAAGGCCAGCGCTGCCAGCTTGAACCCGCGCACATGAGTGGATGAGGGTTTGTAGATGCGGGTGTTCTTGGTGGTCAGTTCCATTGGATCACTCCTGTTTACGACGTTGTCCGTAGCAGTCCATCGCTCGTTCCCTGACACGTGCGCGCGCTTCAGCTCAACGGTGCACAACGGCAGGTGTGCAGGGTTTTAGCGTGATGGCTATTGGCTGTGACTGACGCGTTTTTCGGATAGTTCAGAAAAAATCATCCTGAGCGGATAACTATTTCTGACTAATCGGTCAGTGCGATTCGCCCGGAACTTTCGCAGGGCGTAGCGGTATTCCGGGCCTTTGCCAGGCCCGGAGCGGGGGCGGCGGGTTACTTCTCGCTGTCGGCTGCTGGGTTGCTCAGGGCGTGCAGATGCTGTCGCGACAGTGACAGAAAGCGCGGAGTAGGGCCGATGTCCTCGTACAGCGGGTCGCCTTCCTCGTCGGTGGCGATGACCTGGCGGCCCTGCACATAGGGGAAGCTGGCTTCCAGTTCCTCGAGGGCTGCCGCGACCAGTTCACCGAGCAGTTCCTCGGCGGTGCGCTTGGGGTACATGTCGATCAGCGCGGCCAGGCGCGCTTCGGACTCCAGGTCCAGATGCAGGACATGGCCGGTACGGCTGAGGGTACCGGCGGCATTCTGTTCCCAGTGCTGGGCGAGTTCACGGATTTTCATGATGACCTCTATTGACGCCTGAAAAGGCTGCATTGCATGGGAGTGTCGTGCTTTCACTTTAGTTTGCTTTGGCCGACACGGCTTGCCATCGGCGCCTGGCTGTGGGCACTCTTGGGGCGAATACCGCGCACCCCTGTGGGAGCGGGTTCACCCGCGAACACCGGCGCAGCCGGTGCCAGGCACCGCGCTGGATCCTTCGCGGGTGAACCCGCTCCCACAGGGGATCGCGTAAAGGCTGAAAAAGGGATGCAATGCGCCAGAGCCGCGCCGGAGAGAGGGCCAATGACCGATATCGATGTGCGTTTGCGTGAAGATGTCCATGTGTTGGGTGAGCTGCTCGGCGAAACCATTCGCCAGCAGCATGGCGAGGCGTTCCTGCAGAAGATCGAGGACATCCGCCACAGTGCCAAGGCCGACCGCCGTAGTGCCGGCGAGCAACTGAGCTCGACCCTGGCGGACCTGGCCGATGAAGACTTGCTACCCGTGGCCAGGGCCTTCAACCAGTTCCTCAACCTGGCCAACATGGCCGAGCAGTATCAGTTGATCCGCCGCCGCGACGCCGACCAGCCCGAGCCGTTCGAGGCCCGGGTGCTGCCCGAGCTGCTGGCGCGCCTGAAGCAGGCCGGGCACAGCAATGATGCCCTGGCCCGGCAATTGGCCAAGCTCGACATCCAGCTGGTGCTCACTGCGCACCCCACCGAGGTGGCCCGCCGCACCCTGATCCAGAAGTACGACGCCATCGCCGGCCAACTGGCAGCCCAGGACCACCGCGACCTGACCCCGGCCGAACGCCAGCAGGTGCGCGAGCGCCTGCGCCGGCTGATCGCCGAGGCCTGGCACACCGAAGAAATCCGCCGTACCCGACCGACGCCGGTGGACGAAGCCAAGTGGGGCTTCGCGGTGATCGAGCATTCGCTGTGGCACGCCATCCCCAGCCACTTGCGCAAGGTCGACAAGGCCCTGCTGGAGGCTACCGGCCTGCGCCTGCCGCTGGAGGCTGCGCCGATCCGCTTCGCCTCGTGGATGGGCGGTGACCGTGATGGCAACCCCAACGTGACCGCAGCGGTCACCCGCGAAGTCCTGCTGCTGGCGCGCTGGATGGCTGCCGACCTGTTCCTGCGCGACATCGATGCGCTGGCGTCCGAGTTGTCCATGCAGCAGGCCAACGACGCCCTGCGTGAGCGTGTCGGCGACAGTGTCGAACCCTACCGCACCGTGCTCAAGCAACTGCGCGACCGCCTGCGGGCGACGCGCGCCTGGGCGCATTCAGCGTTGACCAGCAGCCAGCCGGCCAGCGCCGAGGTGCTGGTGGACAACCGCGACCTGATCGCGCCGCTGGAGCTGTGCTACCAGTCCCTGCACGCCTGCGGCATGGGGGTGATCGCCGAAGGCCCGTTGCTCGATTGCCTGCGCCGTGCCGTGACCTTCGGCTTGTTCCTGGGCCGCCTGGACGTGCGCCAGGACGCCGCCCGCCACCGTGATGCGTTGAGCGAGATTACCGACTACCTGGGCCTGGGGCGCTATGCCGACTGGGATGAAGAGCAGCGCATCGAGTTCCTCCAGGCTGAGCTGAAAAACCGCCGGCCACTGCTGCCCGCGCACTTCAAGCCGCAGGCCGATACCGCCGAGGTACTGGCCACCTGCCGGGAAATTGCCGCCGCGCCGGCCGCCTCGCTGGGCTCATACGTCATCTCCATGGCCGGTGCTGCCTCGGATGTGCTGGCGGTGCAGTTGCTGCTGAAGGAGGCCGGCCTGACTCGGCCCATGCGCGTGGTGCCGCTATTCGAGACCTTGGCCGACCTCGACAATGCCGGCCCGGTGATGCAACGCCTGCTCGGCCTGCCAGGCTACCGCGCCAACCTGCGCGGCCCGCAGGAAGTGATGATCGGCTACTCCGACTCGGCCAAGGATGCCGGTACCACGGCAGCGGCCTGGGCGCAGTACCGGGCCCAGGAAAACCTGGTGCGTATCTGCGCCGAGCACCAGGTCGAGTTGCTGCTGTTCCACGGCCGTGGCGGCACGGTAGGCCGCGGCGGTGGCCCGGCCCACGCGGCGATCCTGTCGCAGCCACCGGGTTCGGTGGCGGGGCGCTTCCGCACCACCGAGCAGGGCGAGATGATCCGCTTCAAGTTCGGCTTGCCGGGCATCGCCGAGCAGAACCTGAACCTGTACCTGGCTGCGGTGCTGGAAGCCACCTTGTTGCCACCGCCACCACCGCAGCCGGCCTGGCGCGAGGTGATGGACCAGCTGGCCGCCGATGGCGTCAAGGCATACCGCGGCGTGGTGCGGGAGAACCCCGATTTTGTCGAGTACTTCCGCCAGTCGACCCCGGAGCAGGAACTGGGGCGCCTGCCGCTGGGCAGCCGCCCGGCCAAGCGTCGCGCCGGTGGCATCGAAAGCCTGCGGGCCATCCCGTGGATCTTCGGCTGGACCCAGACCCGCCTGATGCTGCCGGCCTGGCTTGGCTGGGAAACGGCATTGAACAATGCCCTGGCCCGTGGCCAGGGTGAACTGCTGGCGCAGATGCGCGAGCAATGGCCGTTCTTCCGCACCCGCATCGACATGCTCGAGATGGTGCTGGCCAAGGCCGATGCGCAGATCGCCGAGGCCTACGACGAACGTCTAGTGCAACCGCACCTGCTGCCTTTGGGTGCGCACCTGCGCGACCTATTGTCGCAGTCGTGCCAGGTGGTACTGGGCCTTACCGGGCAGCCGGTGCTACTGGCGCACAGCCCCGAGACGCTGGAATTCATCAGCCTGCGCAACACCTACCTGGACCCGCTGCACCGCCTGCAGGCCGAGTTGCTGGCCCGCTCGCGCAGCCGCGAAGCCGCTCTGGACAGCCCGT
>RCUS01000316.1_pt1 | contig 34022 bp, 27 predicted proteins | sample 2166221 | NCBI WGS metagenome assembly RCUS01 (sample SAMN09932758, study PRJNA488358) | compost metagenome | isolation source: compost soil in cyclohexanecarboxylic | place: Germany: Experimental Botanical Garden
TGGACAGCAGCGAAAGCTTCCGGAAGCTGTGGCACGGGGAAGAGACGAGGGACGAGGTGGCTAAGGGCGGCCGATGATTCGGCCGCTCTGTTTTTTTACATTGCAGAACAAATCGGTGTACGAGCCTCTCTCCCAAAATGTGAATCCGCTTCGAAGCAATAGCTCCAGCCCCGCTCTGCGGGGCTATTTTACATTGTGTCCAATGCGGAAGGTGCCTGAATCGTCTACGATATTTGTTGAACATCTTAAATTTTAAATAGATGAGGAAGGTGTGGAGAGAATGAGTCAACCGCCGAATATTTTGCTGATAACGGCAGACCAGCTCCGGTATGATTGCCTGGGGAGCAGCGGACACTACCTGGTTCGGACACCCAATCTGGATGAGCTCGGCAGGGAAGGGGCCGTGTTCACCAATGCGTATTCCCATTTTCCTGTCTGCTGTCCGGCAAGGCAATCTATGCTGCACGGAAGGCGGCCCGAAACGTTCGGCGCCTTGTGGAATTTCAATACGGCCCTGCCGGTCGCTTCGCTGCAGCCTGATGATTTCACCTGGTCGAAGGCGCTGGCGGAGCAGGGTTACACCAGCGCCTATCTGGGCAAATGGGGCGTGCACCCCGATCTGGACGCTTCCGCTTTCGGCTATGGAACGGTAATCGGGGAGGAGCGGTATACGAATTTCCTTGAGACAAGCTATCCCGGAATTAACTACACGGGCGGCGTCTTCGGGGAAGCGAACCCGGTCCCTTTGGAAGACAGCCACACCCACTGGTTCGCAAAGCGGGGGATCGAGGAGCTGGAACGCCTGCAGTCCGAAGAGGGGCCGTGGCATTTGGCGCTGCATTTCTCGGAGCCGCATCTACCCTGCCGCCCTTCGGAGCCATATGCCGATATGTACGACCCTGCCGGGATTACACCGTGGCCTTCCTTCGGGGAGACCTTCGAGAATAAACCGTATATCCAGAAGCAGCATCTGATCAACTGGGGGGTCGAACATTTCACCTGGGAAGATTGGGCGCCGATCGTCGCCAGATATCTCGGCATCGTCAGCCAATTGGATGAAGCCATAGGCCGGGTGCTGAAGGCGGTTCATGACGAGAATACGCTCGTGATCTTCACGGCGGACCACGGCGATATGGGAGGCTCGCACCGGATGTTCGACAAGCATTACGTGCTGTATGACGATGTGATCCGGGTTCCGCTGCTGATGAGGTGGAAGGGCGTTATCCCGCCCGGCACGAAGCGAAGCGAGTTTGTCTATAACTTTCTGGACCTTCCTCCGACCCTGCTTGAGGCGGCGGGGAATGAGAAGGAAGCTCCATTTCGTCTGCAGGGTGAGTCGCTGCTGCCTCTTTTGAATCCGGATGTCTCCGGCGAAGTGAATTGGCGGACTTCCGTCGTTTCTTCTTACAATGGACAGCATTTCGGCCTGTTCAATCAGCGCATGTTGAGGACGGACCGCTTCAAATACATCTGGAATATGACCGACATCGATGAATTGTACGATCTTGAGAAGGACTCTGCCGAATTGAAGAATGAAATCAGAAATCCGGCTTACAGCGAAATTCTAAAGGAGCTTAGAGCAGGACTGTACGAACAACTGCAGCTGGACGGCGACGGAGTCGCTCGAGGCTTCGGAGCAGAGAGGCAGCTGCTGGGCAATGTTAAGATAACTTCTCATTAACTTAACAAGCGGAACCAAGCCGTCACGAGGCCGTGGCGGCTTTGCTGTATGCGTTGAAGCCGAAGAATATGACTCATATCGGATTTCGTTCCAATAAAACCGTTTACAAGTCGAAATGCGTAAAATTTTAATTATTTGCTTCTTACATAATGTCTAGTGTTTGCGAAAAGTTAGATATGCTAGTGTGTGAGTGAAACGTTAGTAAAGTTAACTCGAAGCTTTGCTGGCGTTGCTTTAGGTGACTTTAAGCTGCGTTGTTGTGTCACATTCAGGGAGGGGGAGGGCCATACATAATTCTTCAGCATAGCTTCATCAACCTGGGCTTCTTATCGCGAACCTGTTGTGCGAACATTTTGTTGATTTGAGTTGACGACCCCATTCCAAAGGAGGCGCAATGCAGAGAATGAAATGGACAAGACCGATTACGCTGTGGACGCTAGTGCTTATGATGGTATCTGTACTTTCCGCTTGCGGCCAGTCCAGTGAAGACACCGCCTCCGGAGATTCGGCCGCTTCTCCAGCCGGTCAGGTGGAGCTGTCTTTTATGACGACATGGTCCGAGACCGATCCTTTTACAGGAGTATATTATAAAAATGCCATGGCTTTTCAAGAAGCCAATCCGGATATAAAGCTCAAAATCGAAACGACCCCCTACAACGATTACCCCGTCAAACTCAAGACAGCGGCTGCCGCCGGGCAGCTCACCGACCTCATTCTGATGATCAGCGGCGGGTCCACGCTGGAACCGATCGCCCGTTCAGGGGTGCTGATGCCGATCGACGATATGATGGGCAATTGGCCGGAGGATTTTCTGCCCAAAGCCAAAATCGCCGATTACAATATCGATGGCAAGCAGTACGCTATTCCTGGGGAAATCTCCTACAGCACCATGATTTACTACAACAAGAAGATTCTCTCAGACGCGGGATATACCGAATTCCCCACCGATTATGAAGGCTTCAAGAAGCTGATCGGCGATTTGAAAGCCGCCAATATCACCCCGATTGCCATTGGCAATAAGACAGGTTCGATTCTTGCCGCCTCTCTGCTGTCTCCTTTGAATGAACGAATCTCCGGCCCCGACGTGTATACCAAACTTGCCGCAGGCGAGATGAAATTTACCGACCCCGAATTTGTTGAAGCGCTGACCGATGTGAAGGAGCTGTATGATATGGGCGCCTTCAATACTGATTTGAACAATATCGACAATGTGCAGGCTACCGACTTGTTCCTGTCCGGCAAGACCGCCATGTATCTGGACGGAAGCTGGGGGGCCAAGCAAATCTCCAAGGATAAGGCGGCCGATTTCGAGGCAGGCTTCGCCCTGTTCCCGGCCATTGCAGGCGGCAAGGGCAGTATTTCCGCCGTTCCGGGCGGTACGAATCAGGGTGTTGTGCTCAACGCGAAGCTGGATGGCGCCAAGAAAGCAGCCGCGGAGAAATTCCTGAAGTTCATGTACAGCAAGGAGTCCTACCAAAATGTAATCAAGGACGGCAATATGGTTCCGGCCAATGTCGAGACTCCTTCCGATGTGGATCCGCTCTTCTCGGAAATGATGAAAGTTTCAAGCAGTGTCACCCGGCTGTACCCTGTCTTTGACGCCGCCATGCCCGCCACGGTGTCGACCGCGGCCAAGAACGGCCTTCAGGGACTGACCAGCCCGGGAGCGGCCGATCCCAAGTCGCTTGCTGCCGAGCTTGACAAGGAGCTTAATCAATAGCGCTGTTCCGGTCTAAAATCCGAACAGGGGCAGCGGCTGCCGCTCCCCTTTCGGACTTTGAACAAGGAGGTGTCCGTTATCGAAACTCTTCTCCGCCGGAAGTGGATCATTGCTGCCGGACTCTTGCCGGCGCTGGCCTTGTATACGGTATTTTCCATCTATCCCATCATGAGCTCGGTGTATTACTCCTTCTTCAAGTGGGACGGCTTCTCGCCAAAGGTATGGCATGGACTGAGCAATTATTCGAATCTGGTGGCCGATCCCATCTTCTGGAGATCGATTCTGAACAATTTTTACTTTGTCCTGTTCTCCGTCTTTCTTGAAATTCCAATCGGTTTATATTTGGCTCTTATGCTCAGCGGGAAGCTCTTCAAGCGAAGCGGTATCTTCAAGACGGTGTTTTTTATGCCTGTCGTGATTTCCACCATTGTCATTTCTCTGATATGGAACATGTTCTACAACTATCAGATCGGGTTGATCAACACGGCGCTGCGGGCGTTCGGCCTCGAATCCTGGACCCAGAACTGGCTGGGCAATCCGCATCTGGCCATCTTTCTTCTCTGTATCGTCGTGGTATGGCAGTATACCGGCCTGTACATGGTTATTTTTCTGGCAGCTCTGCAGAACGTTCCGGACGAGATCCTGGAAGCGGCGGAGCTTGACGGAGCAGTCGGCGTGAAACGAACATGGAGCATTATTGTTCCGATGATCATAGACACGATTTTTGCCTCCATTGTGCTCTGCATCAGCGGCGCGCTGCGTGCTTTCGACCTGGTCTATGTAATGACAGCCGGCGGTCCGAACCATATGACGGAGGTAGGGGCCACTTACATGTTCAGCCAGACCTTCAATTCGATGAAGTACGGATACGGAAGTGCCATTTCGACAGCCATCATTGTCATCAGCCTAATTCTCATTCTTGTAAGCCAGCTTCTGGTAAGAGTTCTGAGGAGGTGATCTTAAGAGATGGAACAACGCAAGCTTCTTAGCGGCGTGCTCAGGGTGGAGCAGGTTAGGCCGGCCCCCAAAGCCAGGTCTCTGTCCGACCGGATTCATCGGCTCATTCTGACGTTGTTGCTGATCGCCAACATTTACCCGATACTCTGGATGATTCTGAACTCGGTCAAAACGGAACAGGAGCTTGCACTGAATCCGTTCGGCATCGCCAAAACTCCGAATTGGGGCAACTATATCGAAGCGTGGAAAATCGCCAATCTCGGCGTCAATTTCGTCAATAGCGTGTGGGTTACGCTCAGCGCCGTGGCCGTCACACTGCTGACGGGGGCATTCGCGGCTTTTTTCCTCAGCCGGTTTCAATTCCGTTTAAAAGGCTTTGTGCTGCTCTACTTCACACTAGGTATGCTGATTCCGATTCACGCGACGCTCGTCCCCCTGTTCATTGAGATGCGGACGCTGAATTTGATGGATAACCGCCTGACACTGCTGTTCCCGTATGTGGCGTTCAATCTGCCGATTACGATCTTTATTCTGTCGGGGTTCATGAACGCTTTTCCGAAGGAAGTGGAGGAGGCCGGCATTATGGACGGGTGCGGGATTATGGGCGTATTCTGGAGACTTATCGTGCCCATGCTTACTCCCGCTCTTGCCACGGCATTTATTCTGAACTTCCTCAACAACTGGAATGAGTTCTCTTTCGCGCTCGTTCTCATCAACAAGGCGGAGCTGAAGACGCTGCCTCTCGGGCTGGCGAGCTTTGCTGGCCAGTACAACCGCAGTTACACGCTTCAAATGGCGGGCCTGACGATTGTCCTGATCCCGACGATTCTGTTCTATTTATCCGTTCAGAAATATATTACCGCGGGGATGACGGCAGGCGCAGTCAAGGGATAAGGGGGTTCTCGTCAGCTTCTCGCCTGCTGATTGAAATCCGACTGAATTCAGAAATTCAATAGGGAGGTAACCGATGGCCCGAAAAATCATTCTCGACTGCGACCCCGGTCACGACGATGCAATTGCCATCCTTGTGGCGGCTGCCCATCCGGCGCTTGACCTGCTCGCGATTACGACGGTTGGCGGAAATGCCGACCTTGAGAAGACGACGCTCAATGCGCTGAAGGTATGTGAGATCGCCGGTATCCGGGACGTATCCGTTGCCCAGGGAGCCGGTCTGCCTCTAGTCCGCAAGAGAGAGACCGCTCCGGAAATCCACGGCGATTCCGGCATGGACGGCCCGGTATTGCCACAGCCGACTCTCCAGGCTTCCGGCGAACATGCGGTCGATCTGATTATCCGTAAGCTGCTTCAATCGGATGGGGACATTACCCTCATTGCTACAGGCCCGTTGACCAATGTGGCGATGGCCATGCGGCGCGAGCCCGCCATTCTCCCTAAGATCAAGGAGCTTGTCGTTATGGGCGGAGGAACGTTCGGCAATTGGACGCCTGCGGCCGAATTCAATATTTGGGCGGATGCCGAGGCGGCGAAGGTTGTCTTCGAGAGCGGTGTGCCGCTTACCATGATCACCCTGGACGCAACGCATCAGGCGCTGGCGACGCCGGAGGTCGGGAGCCGGATCAAGGCACTGGACAGTCCGGTCGGGGACTTCGTGGCGGAGCTGCTTGTCTTCTTCGGCCAGACTTATAAGGAATTCTTCGATTTCGATCACCCCCCCGTGCATGATGTCTGCTGCGTGATCCACTGTATCGACCCGTCGCTGTTCCATACCAAAGTTCTGAACGTCGAGATTGAGACAAGAAGCGAGCTCTGCTACGGCATGACGGTCATCGACGTACTGAACGTCACCGGGCGTTCCCCTAACGCGACTGTGGCGCTGGGCCTTGATTCCGACAGGCTGTGGGAGCATATCGTTTCGACGCTGAGCCTGTACGGGCAGAGGATTTCCCAGAACGGTTCGGCGGGCCGGGTATGAAGGAAGGCGGCGGGCTTATGCGCGAGGAGAGGACGGACTGGCTTTTGCGCAGACTGTGACAACCTTAAGGAGGCGGGTGAACAGATGATTCATCACATCATTAACAAGACCAAGACCAAAACGGTTCTGACTCCCGAGGAAATTGCCTATCTGGTCCACAACTATACGCAGGGCGAAATTCTGGATTCCCAAATGTCGGCCTGGGCGATGGCGGTTCTCATCAACGGATTGACCGTTGAAGAGACGGCGCAGCTTACGTATGAAATGGCAAGATCCGGCGACCAGTTGAATCTGGATCACATTCCGGGCATCAAGGTGGACAAGCACAGCACCGGCGGCGTCGGGGACAAGACGACGATGGTGCTGGCCCCTCTGGTAGCGGCTGCCGGAGTGCCGATCGCCAAGATGTCGGGCAGAGGCGGCTTTGGCTTCGGAGCGGGTACGATCGATAAACTGGAGTCCATTCCCGGCTTCAAGGTGGAGCGGACGGGCGAGGAATTTACGGCGCAGCTTCTGGAGCATCGGGTGGCGCTGATGAGCCAGTCCAAACGGATGACGCCAGCCGATAATCTGCTCTATACGCTGCGAGGCCTGACCTCCACCTTTGATTCAATCCCCCTGGTCGCCAGCTCCGTTATGAGCAAAAAAATCGCCGCCGGCGCGGACGCGATCCTTCTGGATGTGAAGACGGGGGACGGCGCGATCTGCAAGTCGCATGAAGACGCGGTCATTCTTGCCGAAATGATGGTCGGCATCGGCAGAGAGCTTGGACGGAAGGTGATTGCACTCGTCACCAATATGGACCAGCCGCTCGGCACGATGGCCGGCAACGCGGTCGAAGTGAAGGAAGCAATCGAGACACTGCAGGGCAAAGGCCCGAAGGATCTGGAGGAGCTGTGCCTGACTATGGCATCGTACATGATTGTGATGGGCGGCAGGGAGACCGACCTCGGCGAGGCCAAGAAACAGCTCCGGGAGCTGCTGCACAATGGCAAGGCGTTCCTCAAGATGCGGGATCTGGTGGAGGCGCAGGGAGGGGATGTCTCGGTCATAGATGATCCGGATAAGCTTTTGACCGCCAATGGGCGTATCAAGGCTTATGCCACAAAGAGCGGTTACATTCAGGATATTGAAACGCCGGCCATCGGCTATGCGGTAAATGATCTGGGAGCAGGCCGGAAAAGGGGTACAGACCCGATCGATCACGGTATTGGAGCGAAGCTGCACAAGAAGGTGGGCGATTACGTCCGGGAGGGTGAGCTTCTTGCCGATATTTACGCCCATCAGTCGGAGAACGAGGAGATTTCCAGAAGGGTCTCTGGCGCTTTTACAATTGGTGAGACAGTGCCTCCGGCCTTTCCGCTGATTCTTACCGTAGTGGATGAGCACGGAGCGAGGGGCTTCGAATCTTTCTGATCCTGTTACAAAAGGAATTGGACTGCGTCTTCGAAAGGACTCCGATTGGCGTCTTCTTATCATCCACATCTCGCTGCTTACCCTCCTGCCAGCGCGGCATGAAAGCACCATATCGATCGTTACAAGCACAGCCCCAGCTCCGGTAAGTACCGGCTCTGGGGCTGCTGCCATTTATAGACCCAAATGTTAAGAAGCGGATTGCGGCGCTGTGCTATTCCGCCTGTTGCAGACTCTGCTCCGGGCCGTTGATGCTGTATTTATTGAAGGTGATCTTGCCGTTCAGGGTGACGATTTTGAGCGTGTGGCTGCCATCCGCCAGGCCCGTTTTCTCAAATACGACCTTGTTGTAGCCTTCGAGATTGGCGGCGGTAAGATCGACCGTCTCTTGAAGAATGTCGTCAATGTACACGCTCGCCAAGCCCATGTTGCTCTGGACATTGGCCAGCCAGCGGACGCCGGTTCCCGTGAAGGTGAAGGTAGCGGTCTCGGATGGCGATTCGGTCTCGTTCCAGCTGCCGTTGTCATTGGTGATGATGCCGGGCGAGTAGTAGATTCCGTCATCGTTAAAGGCATAATCGTTCCAGCCGGGGTCCGCCTGTGAGGTCTGTGTAGGAGTGATCTCCATAAAGTCGAGATTGACGCCGCCGGTATTGCCGCCGTCATGCCGCAGCATGATTGTGTTCGGGCCGTCTGCAAGCGCAATGTCGGTCGAGATGCTCTTGTAGGCGCCGGCGCCCGAGGCTTTGCCGGTCGAGACGAACGTCAGCTTCCGGACCATTTGGCCGTTCACATACAGATTCAGCGTGGCATCCGCCGAGGTGGCGTAGCCGACGCGCAGGGTGTAGCTCCCGGCGCCCGGCATAATGTTGATGATGCTGACGCTGGAGCCGCTGGCATGCATGTCCCGGACATAGGCGCCGCCTGAGGCGTAGGAGTCCGGCGTCGTTTTGGCGATGCCGCCAAGCTGAGCTTTCTCCGTCTCGTAGAGCGGTCCGCCCGGCGTAACCGGCATGTCCGGCACCGTGAGCTGCAGCGGATCGCTCGCTGGCGAGAGATTGCCGGAATCGTCGCCTGCCTTGACGGTATACGAATAAGTCCGGTCATAGCTGATCGTCGTATCGGTGTAGCTGGTCAGCGAAGAAGGCAGTACGGCGATTTCTTCACCGTCCCGATATACCCGGTACGAGGTCGTCTTCGCGTTGTCCGACGATTCGTTCCAGCCGATGACTGCGGTGTTCCAGGTCGCCATCTCGGCCTTCACGAGAACCGGCTTCTGCGGAGCCTGCGTCTCCTCCTTCGTCAGGTACAGCTGAACGGCTTCGCCTGCCGCCACGTTCAGGTCGAGATCGAGATAAGGGGACGCGGCCAGGTCGCTGACGGAGTAAGCCGCGTCAAGCGTCTGGCCGTCCCGGTACTGTAGAGCCCGGTACATGCCGCTCTCCGGCAGCGTCACACGCACGCTCACATGCCGCGCCGGCGTACCGGCAGGCTCGAAGCTCACGACGCTGACGATCTGCTTGTCGGCCGAGGCTCCTACGGCCGACGTTCCGAGTCCGGCCGTGTCGACGGCGCGGACATAGATCTTGCGGCCGGCGGAATCGTCGCCGCCAAGGAACGAGTACGGCAGCGGCGAGCCGTGCGTGGCATAGGCCGCGGCCAGGCGGCGGAACGTGCGCAGCCGGGTCTCGCCGCCTTCGGCGGAATTGGCCGCCCAGGCCATTGTGTCGGCGGCTTTATGCGTGCTCCAGTTCGCCGGACGAAGAAGCAGTGCATAGTTCGGATAAGATGAGTCGAAGGCGGTATGCTGCATGATATGGTCGGCGTAGCCGATGTCCGCGCGCATTTCCCGGTCGAAGACGGCGGCATATTTGTAGGCCGATGCCCCGAATTTGCTCTGGTCGGTGTGCAGATCATTCGCTCCGCTCTCGGTCATGACCATTTCCTTGGGCAGGCCGTCATCGGTGCCTCCGTCATAGCTGAGCAGATTCTCATTCAGCGCACCGCCTCGGGCCTGGGCCAGGCCGGACAGCGAATAGCTGTGTCCGTTCGTCAGATCGGACAGCGCCTCGATCGGCTTCCGCTGCGCGGGATCGCGTTCCCATCCGTAGGGCGTGCCTTTGGTCGGCCAGTAGGCCCAGCCCGGGGCGACGATCTTCAGCCAGGGAGTACTCGCCTTCTCGGACTGCAGGAACTGGGCCAGCTCCACGATCGAAGCCTGGTTGTGGCTGAATACGCCCGGTTCATTGTCCATTTCGAGATAGGAGAAGTATGAGCCGTATGAGGCCATGAACTGGCGGTAATAGGTCTTCATGCTGTCTGTCATATGACCGGCGAGCATGTCCGGACTGTTCATGAAATCGGAGCCGAAAATACCGACCATCGGCTGCAGGTTCAGATCCTTCATCGTCTGCAAGTAGGAGACGATGCCGTTCTGCCAGGTGCTCTTGGTGTCCGACCAGAAGCCGGTGCGCAGCATGTTGCCGCTGTAGGCGATGCCGAGCCAGCGGGTCAGGTCCGGCAGCAGCCGGGTCACATTGTCATCGATAACGAAGCCGTTCGCGATGGCAGTCCCCAGATGGATATAGCGCCCGTGGATCGGCTCGTCCGCCGGGGCGGCGAGTGCGGTCAAGGACAGCTCATCCCACTCGTACCACAGATTGGCGTCGCCTGCCGTGGTCGCGTAGGAGCCGGCGTATACCTCCAGCTTCAGCTCATTGCCGCCGGCCTTCAGCAGCTCCTTCGGAATATAGAGCCGGTACAGCTCGCGGAAGGGATAGGCGGCTCCGCTGCCCGAGGTTCCGGCAATTTGCAGCAGGCCCGCGAGACGGCCGTTCGAGTAGACGGCCATTTGGGGCACAGAAATATAGGCGTTCAGAATATGAACGTCGAATTCCGCTCCGTAAGCGGGGAGGGCTTCCAGCGAGTAGCTGATGGAGAGCGTCTTGTTCACGCTGGCTTTCATGCCTTTGGGGAAGGTCTTCCAGTCGTTAGGCGCGCTTCCGTCAGGCAAATAGGCGGAGTAGCTGCCGGTCATGGCGCGATAATCGGAAAATTCGGCAGAGCTGCCGTCATGGGCGCCGATGGTCCAAAGCGGCCCCTCCGGCTGGACGGCCAGGCTGTCCGCCGAAGCGGCGTACACGCTTTGGGTAACGGCGCTGTCTCCAATCTTCCCGGTAACGGCGGTCTCCCCGGTAACAGCGGGTTCCCCGTCTGCTCCGGTCGCTCCGGTGACTGCGGTCTCCCCGTTATCAATGTAGCCGATGCCGTTGCCGGTGCTTGTGGCGGAAACGGCGCTCTGCCGCTCGGCGAACACGGTGTGCTGCGGGATGGACGGGACGCCCAACACAAGAGCAAGCGCCGTCAGCGCGGCGATGCCTTTGGTCAGGATACGTCGCCGGTGCGCGGTTGTGGTCGTGGCGGTTGCTGCGGATGCAGCGGGGACGGATTGATCTTGATGCGGATGCGGATTTCTCATGCTAATTCTCCTCCGGTTCTGGATACCCTTGTACGCCGCCGCTTCGCTCGGGTAAGCGTCGCGGCGCCCGGTACGGGCGGAGGAGGAATGACTTTCACAAACGGTGGCAATATTCAAATAGCGGATTCGTTCAAAAAAGCTCTTCCCCCGAAATGTCCGGGAACCGCGCCCTGAGGCGGGCGCAGCTTCTCGCATTTCTTTTTTCCGGCAGCGCGGCTGCCACCTTCGGCTCCTGTGAGACGAAGAAGGCCCTATGGCTTTGCGTCCTTGCCTTTCGGCAAGTTTGCCTTTGTCACAAATGGGTGGGACGGTACATACAACTTGCATCAGGATGGGACAACAGCGGCGGGCAGCATCTATGTTAACGCTGCGGCTGAGGGCGAAGGAGGGGGAAGTGCGATTGGTACGTATGCCTCTACTGGGATGAAAGCCGGTACAGCCAAAGTCTTGCAGCGGTTCATGGTTTACTATCGGAACGAAAATTGTCATTTTTTAGCGAAAAACAAAGAACGGTTCTATATAACTAGAAGAACCGTTCCAAAGGCAGGCCGTTAGACTAGGTCGTCTCCCGGATGGCAAGGCTGAATGCCAGGGGCTGAAGCGCCAGCGCCTTTCCCAGCAGCGCGGGAGCCAGCAGCCTGAAGGCGTTCTCCGCCTGGCCGGCAACCGGGTTCCGTACGGTCGTGATGCCCATCGTCTTCGCCAGCTCCGTATCGTCAAAGCCGACGATCGCCAGATTCTCCGGCACGCCCAGTCCCTGTCTGCGCGCTTCGCTTAATATACCGGCGGCAACTAGGTCGTTCGCGCATAGAACCGCCTCGGGACGTTCCTGCTGCTCCAGCAGGGAGCGCAGCACGCGCTCACCGTCCGCGATGCTGTAGATGGAAGAATAGTACCATTGCTCATCTACAGGGAGGCTGTATGCAGCCATTGCCTGCTCGTACGCCTCCCGCCGGCTCTGCGTATTGATGCTGCTGGGACGGCCGAACGCATTGGCGATGCGGGTGTATCCTCGCGAGAGCAAATGTTCAAGGGCGAGGGTATAGCCCTCGAACTGGTTCATGGCGACCGACGGGATATCTGGATGGTCCATGCGCTGCCAGGACACGATAGGCCCGTATTTGCGGTAAGAGGCAATAAGGCCCGGGGAGCTGACGGAGGTCAGGATGAGCAGGCCGTCTACTCTTTTTCGCTTGAGATCCTCGAGGGCTTGTAGCTCCTTCTGGCTGTCTCCTCCGGTTGTATAAATGATCGTCTGGAACCCGTGCCGTCCGGCGCTCTCCACGAAGCCGTTCATGAAATGCAGAATCAGCTCGTTCAGATTCATCGTAATCATGCCGATCTGCTGGGTCCGGCCTTTGGAGAGGGAAACGGCGTTCCGGTTGGGTACATAGTCCTGTTCCTTCATGATGGCCAGTATTTTCTCGCGGGTGTCCGGACTTACATGCCGTGAGCCGTTGAGCACCCGGGATACCGTCGCTTTGGAGAAGCCGGACAGCTTGGCTATTTGATCGAGTGTGGACATGGGTTGTCTCCTTGCCGTGATCTAATGCTTGACATGTAACGCGTTTCAAGGTTTAGGATGCCGGTATACCCTTATCATAACGAAAAAGGCGGGAAAAAACATGAAACTTCAGTTTCCGGAAGGATTTCTCTGGGGCGGCGCGGTAGCCGCGAATCAGCTGGAAGGGGCGTATCAGGAGGATGGCAAAGGCTGGTCTACCCAGGATGTGAGTCCTCATGGCGTCAAGACGCCGCCGACGGATGTGCCGACCGAAGACAATATGAAGCTGATCGGCATCGATTTTTATCACCGGTATAAGGAAGATATCAAGCTGTTCGCGGAGATGGGCTTCAAGGTGTTCCGGACGTCCATCGCCTGGTCGCGAATTTTTCCGAAAGGGGACGAGCTGGAGCCGAACGAGAAGGGGCTGCAGTTCTACGACGATCTGTTCGATGAATGCCATAAATACGGCATCGAGCCGCTGGTCACCATTTCCCATTATGAAACGCCGCTGCATCTGGCCCGGGAATATGACGGCTGGGTGAACCGCAAGCTGGTGGGCTTTTACGAACGGTATGCGGAGACGATTTTTACCCGTTACAAGGATAAAGTGAAATACTGGCTGACCTTCAACGAGATCAACTCCATTCTGGAGTTTCCGTTCATGAGCGGCGGCATCGGTACGCCCAAGGAGAAGCTGAGCAAGCAGGATCTGTACCAGGCCATTCACCATGAGCTTGTGGCGAGCGCGGCGGCTGTCAGGATCGGGCATGAAATCAATCCGGACTTCAAGATCGGGTGCATGGTGCTGAGCATGCCGATCTATCCGCTAACGCCGAACCCGGACGATGTGATCCAAGCGATGAAGAGCGACCATAACAATACGTTCTTCGCAGACGTGCACGCACGCGGTTATTATCCGGGATACATGAAGCGGTTCTTCCGCGAGAACGGTATCGAGATCCATTTTGAGCCGGGGGACGAGGAGATTCTGAAGCATACGGTGGATTTCGTCTCGTTCAGCTATTACATGAGCATTTGTGAGACGGCCGACCCGGCGAAGCAGATCAAGGGAGAAGGCAATCTTCTGGGCGGCGTGCCGAATCCGTACCTGAAATCGAGCGATTGGGGCTGGCAGATCGATCCTCAGGGACTCCGGTACATTCTGAATGCGTTCTGGGACCGTTATCAGAAGCCGCTGTTCATTGTGGAAAATGGCCTCGGCGCCGCCGATCAGCTGGTGACCCTGGAGAATGGCGAGAAGACGGTGGAGGACGGCTACCGGATCAATTATTTGAAGGAGCATCTCGTTCAGGTTGCCGAGGCAATCGCGGACGGCGTGGATGTGATGGGGTATACGACCTGGGGCTGCATCGACCTCGTCAGCGCTTCGACTGCGGAGCTGAAGAAGCGTTACGGCTTCATCTATGTCGACCGTCATGACGACGGATCGGGAACGCTTGCGCGGTACCGCAAGAAGTCGTTCCATTGGTACAAAGAGGTGATCGGGACGAATGGGCAGAGCCTGTTCGGGTAAGCGGGGAAAATGGACAAAAGGATCGGGCATAAGCGCCGGGTCCTTTTTGTTGCAGGCTTTAGCCCGTTGAGTGCGTGAAAAACGATTCAGATTAGAATCGCTCATTCTCTAAAGCTCCTTTTGTTTTTGCAGAGGTTTTAATCTCTGAAATAAATAGTCCGGCTAATGTAAGTACAATCCCGAACACTGAAGTGCGGGTATTTTTTTCATGAAGTACAAGAACAGAGGTAACAACGGTTATGACTGGAACCATATAAATATAAACGCTGGTTTTCACTGCACCCAATAGCTTAACCGCGGAGTTCCACGTTACAAAACACAGGGCGGATGCTCCCAATCCCAAGAACAGAATGTTAAACAGATTGACCGGCTGCATCAATTGATCAAGGTTTGGTTCAAACTTAAATAGGAATAAGGCGGGTATCATGAATACTAATCCATACAAGAAAATTCTCCGTGTTGCCTGGATCGTGTTATAGTGAAAACCGCTGATTTTCTTTGTCAGGACCGAATAGGCAGCCCATATCACAGCGGCTAAAACAGCCAGTATATCTCCCAATGGATTCAATTTCAAATGACTGCTTCCGTTAAAGCTAATGAGAAAAATTCCGATAACAGCAACCGCAAAACCTGTAAAAAATTGCAATCTCAATTTTTCTCCATCTAAAAACAGATGCGCCAAGATAGCAGTAAAAAACGGTGCAATTGAAATAATGACCCCTACATTGGATGCAAAGGTATAAGTCAGGGCAATGTTTTCAAGCAAATAGTATAGGGTGACACCACACAACCCAGCCGCAGCAAAATACAACTCCTGTTTTCTTTCCTTAATTTTTAGCCTGCGAGGGTAAACCACAAGCAGCACAATCAGACCGATTGTAAATCTTAAAAACAGTACTTCAGTTGGAGAAATGGCTTTCAAAAGTATCTTTGTTGATATGAAAGTTGTTCCCCAAATAAAGATTGTAATAAATGCGAATAAATGTCCCGTAATCTCTTCTCTTCTGTCCATGAGAACCCTCTCTATACAAAGACTCAGCTGTGAGTATCCTTGAAAATATTCATATACTGTTTTGGCGTTAGCCCTATAAACTTCTTGAAGAAGTTGGAAAAGTGGCTCTGGTCGGTAAACCCTGTCTGTAATGCCACATCTATTGGCAAAATGCCTTGCTCCAGCATTTTCTTTGCCTTGTCAATTCGGATCGTTTCCAAATAGCTATAAGGAGAGATTCCTTTTTGCTTGGTAAAAGAGCGAAGAAGATAGTATTTGCTTAGTCCGGTCAGCTTGCAAAGGTCGTTCAGCGTAATATTTTCCATGTAGTGATTTTCTAAAAATTCGCAAATTGCCCTTGCTTCCATACTTTGCTCTGTATTTCCTGCTGGTACGGCCTGTTCCGTATATTCTTCTACCAGCTGCTCCAGAAGGAAAAAAAAGATTTCCTCTTTTCTAAAATCGCTTTCCTCCTCCATAAGCATTTGATGTAATTCCCGAAGCACAACAACCAAGTCGCTATGAAAAACTACTTGTGACGTAAAGTAGGGTAAATATTCTTTTCCTGTTATTTCACAGATTGCCTTGCTCATAATTTCCGGTTGGATATTGATGCAGCGATAATCCAGTGTTTGACCGTCGATTTGTTCGCAAGCATGGTTATCGCGCGGATTAAACAGTAATAAATCTCCCGGTTCTATGGTGTACTCTTTGTTCTTGCAAGACAAAAGCCGTTGACCTTGTTCAATAAAACCAATCACATAATACTCATGAAAATGATTGGGGAATTTCTGCATAATTCCTTGAAAATGATAGACTTCCACTTTCAGCTCCGTATCATATTTTACCGTTCTTATTTCTTGTTTCAAAAACGTTCCTCCTTTCCTGATTGTCTGATATTTAGTGTACCCCAAGAGTCAACAGCATTCTTGTATGATATTGCTCTATTGGTTTGGGGCAAGCCGCCCCAAACCCTGCAACTTTGGGCCAGCATGGCCCGAAGTTCAGCTGTCCAGATACAGAAATACCGCCCATCTTGTCCAATTGGGCGGTATCTGTGTAATGTGATAGCTCATATGTAAGTACAGTAGGCTTGAATGAAGCAACCGCAGCTAAATACATTCGTGCACATAAAAAAGGAAGGCCGGTGCTCCGTCATGTTGGAAAATGGGGTCAGTGACTCATTCCCGCCATGCCGCTGATGATCTCGGGATTAACCATGCCGAAGATCATGGCGATGTGGGCGACGACGAGAAAGCCGCTGACGAAGATGAAGTGCAGCTTCATCTTCCGCTCTTCCGGGCTCCGGCGGGCGATAAGTCCCAAATCGAGCAGAGCCAATGGCAGCAGGAAGAATACGCCGCTCAGGTAAAAGCTGACGGCCACGACGTCCACCCAGGTATGCCATTCCCCGTTCACGGTTAAAGGCACGAATGCGGTGGGGAACAGATACAGGAAGATGCCTGTAAAATACAGACCGGCCAGGATGCTGCAAATCCGGTTGAAGGAGCGCAGGCCTCCGCCTGTGTTTTTGCCGAACAGAATGAAAAATTCCGTCACCGTAATCGTCTCGGCGAAGATCACGGGGATCGCCATGAAGATAATCAAATTCCAAGGCTGGTTGTCCGCCAGAAGGGACATGTAATGCGTCATATTCATACCCAACAATTCCCCCAGTACAATTCTTTACCATCACACTCAGTGTAAGGGGGAATTGTGTGGAAAGAATGGAGAAAACCAGATGTCGGCAAAGAGTTCGGGCTGTCCTGGCAGGCTGCGGGCGTAAACGTTCCAGAGATCGAGATCCGCTTGAGAACAATCTGCCTTGTCCTGCTGTGCGGGATGATGTCTAACCTTCGAACCGGTACAGCCGTACGCCATGCGGCGGGACGAAGGCTGTCAGGCGGCCGTGCTGTACCTCGGCGGCTTCCTTGGTCCACAGCTCCGTGCCGCCAGAGCCCCAGTCGGCGAATCCGATCAGCTCCGAAGTCAGGGATACTGACAGGCCGGAATCGCCGGTGTTGAACACGGCGGCGTAGCGGGCGCCGCCGTCTTCCTGCGCCGTCCAGACGATGAGGTCGCCGTCGTGCAGCGCTTCTCTGGCGCCGTGGCTCTCGCGCTGCATGCGCAGCACCTCGCGGTTGGTCAGGAGCGACAGCGTCCAGTCGTCGTTGTCGCGTAGCTCGCCGCCGAAGATAAGCGGTGAGCGGAAAATGCTCCAGAGCGACATCATGGTCAGCTGCTCGTCGCGTGTGAACCGGGTCATGCGGTCCGATGCACCGCCGTCGACGGAGCGGATGCCGATATGTCCGAGCGGCAGCATATCGCAGTCCGGCCAGCAGCCGGGACCGGGGACGCCCTGCCATTTGCGGCAGCGGTCGAACATGTCCAGCAGCAGGGACCACAGATCCCAGAAATCGTCGGTCACCCGCCACATGTTGGCATGCTCCACGAAGAAATCCGCGTACTCCACCGGCGCGGGACCCGGAGACAGGCTGAGCACTATGTCACGTCCGCATTTGGAGATGGCGTTCGAGATGAGCTCAATCTCGTCCTTGTGGGTATCGTACAGCCGGGAAGCGGCGATGTCGTCCACCTTCACGAGATCGACGCCCCATCCGGCGTACATTTCGAAGAGGGAGTCATAGTAAGCCTGCGCGCCCTCCTTCGAGGCGTCCACGCCGTACATGTCCGTGTTCCACGGACAAATGGAGTTCGGATGGGCAATCGCACGGGCGGTTGCCGCGCTGCCCTTGATCGGTGTATCGGCATGGACCGCCTGGCGCGAAATGCCGCGCATAATGTGGATGCCGAATTTCAAGCCGAGGCTGTGCACGTATTCAGCCAGCGCCGTGAAGCCCCTGCCGTCTGCGGCGGAAGGGAAGCGGTTGACCGCCGGGATTAGGCGGGAATATTCGTCCATCTCCAGCGGCACGAAGGGGCGGTATTGGGATGAATTCGCGTAAGGCTCATACCACTGGATATCGACGGTTATGTACTCCCAGCCGTAGGCCTTGAGATGCTCCGCCATATACTCCGCATTGCCCCGGATTTCCGCTTCCGTTACAGCCGCGCCGTAGCAGTCCCAGCTATTCCATCCGAGGGGAGGGAAGGGGGCGGCGGCATTTTTGTTTGTCATGTCAAAAGCTCCTTTTCAATGGGGTTTATGATTATTGCGCTTTTATAGCCCCATGATAAGGAAGAAATGAAGGTGAATCTATAGTGATTTCGCGAATGGGATTGTACAATATTGCGGTTGACACTGGGCGGACAGCGAACAGGGCGGATTGATCGGCAGGCGGTCCGGCCGATAGACTGAGCGCCGGTCTCAGTCAAAAAACAGCCTGCGGTACACGAGACTCTCGTTCCCGCCCCGGAATTCGCCGGGCGTCAGGCCTGTAAGGCTGCGGAACGCCTTGATGAAATAGCTGCCGCTGGAGTAGCCGAGCTCGCGGGCGACGGACTCGACGCTCATGCCAGTTCCCCGCAGCAGCTCCATCGCCCGCTCGGTCCGCACCCGGTTCAGATAGCTCACCGGCGTCAGGCCGGTGCAGGCGGAGAAGGTGCGGATCAGATGATATTTGGACAGTCCAACATGATCCGACAGCTGATCGATGCTGAACATGCCTGAATAATGCCGCTCGATATACTCAGCGGCCATGCGAATCCGTTCCGGCCATTCGCCCCGGTTTCGCTGCCCGGCGGCCTTCAGTCTCGCCAATTCGGTGGCGAACTGGTACACATAGGAAGAGGCCAGCAGCGGGTCCGTGATCCGGCCGGCATGCGCTTCGGCGTAGATGAGCTTCAGCAGCCGGACCGGAGCGGAGTCCGGCGGGAGCAGCGGCGCCGTTCCGGCCTGGGACTTGAACCGGGTCCAATGCGGCGCAATCAGGTCGGGCCGGATCAGGAGATAATAGAACTCCCACGGCTCCCTGGCGTCCGCAGGGTAATAATAGCGGTGCCTGCCGGGAATCTCCGTCAGGAACGCCCGCTCCGGTCCGATGCGGTGAACGGTTCCATCCGCTTCATACCGGCCCTCACCGGCGGTTGTATACTGGAACAGCAGCAGCGGGCCGTCGCCCCGGGTCTCCCCGTCCCATACATAGGCTGTCGTGTCCACGATCTCATGCCCCACTGCGAACAGGCTGCATAGATTCAGATTGCGGTCTTCCGTAAAGCGGAACCCGTAGGTTCCCAGATGGTATGACATGATTCTTCCTCTCCCTTGATTGAAGCTTTGTCATGCGGCGCTTTCCGCTCTAATTCTTGCTCTTTCTGATAGTTTACCCGGGCGGCGGGTGTCTTCCAAGAACTATCCAGGAGAGAAGGAGAATATGAGGTGAATATTGCTGCTCGGGTACGAGAAGGCGCTGCTGGTCTGGCCGAACGCCAATACGAATCTGCTGAGACCACGGACAGTCATTTAGGCGCTGACGGCTTCTCTTGAACCGGGCGTACACTGGCTGGTCTGCAGCCCTGGACTATTCGCCAGGGCTGTTTGGCATGCTGCAGCAGGGTAAGCAGGGGTTGCCGGGACGAGCAACGCGCCTTCTTCCGCCCCCTTCTTGTGGAAGAAGGAAAGCGCATTAAATCTGTGATATGATCTAGATATACACTCGATTGTCCGCTCAAGAAGGAGAGAGAACCGTTGAACGATAAGGTGAAGGAAGCTTACGAGTTTCTGGGACTTCCCGAAGAGGTCCAGATGGAAGAAGTGAACCGCCGTTTTGACATGCTGCTGAAGCGCCGCCGCTCGATCGGAGCACCCGGGACCGCTGAAGCATTGGCCTTCGAGAAGGAGGTGCAGGCTTACCGCCTGATTCTGGACACGCATGCCAAGCAGGAGGTGGAAGAAGCCGAGAGCAGCCGGCTGCAGAAGTACGGACGCTTTGCCGGTACGGCCCGGCGGCTTGAGGATTTCTTCAGACTATACCGGACACAGGTCATAATCGGAATCATCGCTGTGGCCGTGCTGATCGGAGGCGGAATTGCCTATAAGAATCATCTGGATAAACAGCGCTATCTGGCCAGTCTGCCTCCGGTTGATCTGAATATTATGTTCCTTGGCAACTTCATGGCCGAGGATGACCCCGAGGGAGACGGCGCCCCGCTGGAGGCGGCGATCCTGAAGTCCTTCCCGGATTGGAAGAGGGTGGAGACACGGCTTATCCCGCTAACTTCGAATGGAGGAGCGACCGAGGTCGCTTACAGACAGAAGGCGATGGCGGAGATGTCGGTTGATCCGCCGGATCTCGTCGTGCTCGACAAGGATACCCTCGCCTGGCTGGCTCAGGGAGACGGTCTCGAGACGCTGAAGGATTCCTGGCTCACGGAATGGCTAGGAGGCAAGAACGGAGAGGGTGTCGTCGAGAAGGCGGTCGATGCCGACGACGGCATTGAGGCGGTTTACGGCATCAATTTTACGGATAGCAAGCTGGCGGCATCCCTGCCGGTTCTTCATAACGATACGAAATTGATCGCCGGGGTATTCGCGAACTCCAAGAATCATGATAAAGCGCTGGAGTTCTTGAAGGAAGCTGCTGAGCAAGAGTCTGCGAAGTAAGACCCCTTTTGCAGCAAAAATTCAGGCCGCATCATCTTCGGCACCTTGATGTCCCCTCCGGGTGAAGGCGGCTTATGCCAATGGGAGGATAACCGTAATGATCCGCAAGGCCTCGGTAATGAAAGTGTTCAAGGACTGCCATGAGGAGTACCGCAGACGGCATGACGAGCTGTGGCCCGAGATGAGAGAGATGCTGCTGAGTCACGGCGTGGTCAGCTATTCCATTTTTCTCGATGAAGAGACCGATTCGCTGTTCGCTTACCTGGAAATTGAGGATGAGGAACGCTGGGCGAAGGCGGCGGATACGCCGGCCTGCCGGAAGTGGTGGGATTACATGAAGGACATCATGGAGACGAACGAGGACAACAGCCCGGTTAGCCGGGAATTGAAGGATGTATTTTTTCTGCACGCTTAAACCTGGAAAAAGACATTCAGCCAGGTCATGATAGGCTTCCTTCACAGCAACAGGGTTTTATTATTGCACCTGTCTACTGTGAGGGGAGCATTTCGCTTGCCTCTACGTAAATATTGAACCCGCAGTTTTTTTCGCAATGAATATTTCCTCTCTTGGAACATCGCCACGTTTGATTGCTTTCCCCATGCATTTCACACCATTATTCAAATATTCATCATGCGTTCACCAGTGCCGGAAATCGGAACCATCCATTGCCCGAAAGGGCTGCCCTTTTGGACAATAGTAAATCTGCCTGGAAGAGGTATGATATATACGGACAATTGAACATGAAGAGGGTCAGTCAAATGAAAGAAAAAAAAGATGGACTGCTGTTAATGAATGAATTGTTTGAATCCAGAGTGCCGGTGCTGATCTGGGTGTCGGTTGTTTATGCAGCGTCCATACTGATGCAGTTCATTAAGGATCCTCAAATTTTGACCAGCTCAGTGTTTACGCTTTTATTTACGATCCATGTCTTGCTGCACTGGAACTTTTACCGGATTTCTAACCGACGCTTCTGGCTGTATTTTGCTATACAAGCTGCTTTAATTTATTTGTGTGCGATTCTGATGCCGCATGGTTATCAGGCTGTACTCATTGGACTTCTGCCGGTCTTGATCGCCCAAAGCCTAGCTTTTTCATACCGAATCAGAAATGTTATTATTGTGTCAATTGTAAGTATAATGCTGTTTTTTGATGCTTCGCTTACTTTAGGCAATACGGATGATCTTATTTTTCTCCTTCCTTTTTTTGCTTTGATGCTGATTGTTGTAGTGGCCTATGCCCTATTGTTCTTTCAGCAGGTGCAGGAACGACTGCGGATTCAGACTTTCCTGCGTGATCTCAAAGAAGCGCATATTAAGGTGGAGGAGCTGACACTCTCCAATGAACGCCAGCGTATGGCCCGAGATCTGCACGATACACTGGCACAGGGCCTGGCTGGATTGATTATGCAGCTTGAGGCGACGGATGCACATCTGACACAAGGCCGTACAGAGCGGGCGCATGATATCATTAGACTGTCAATGAAGCAGGCCCGCAGAACTTTGGCAGAAGCCCGCTTAGCCATTGACAATCTAAGGATGAAATCGGCTTCCGAGATGAATTTCAGGGAAGCGGTTAAGGCTGAAGTGCAGCATTTTACAGGTGCGACCGGCATAACGGTAACAACACAGTTTGAGCTAACACGACACTTATCCAGGACGTTAATGGAGCATAGTCTTCATATAGTTAAGGAATGCCTCACGAATGTTGCCCGGCATGCTCAGGCCGAACAGGTATGGATAACTTTATCTGACGGGAACGATCGGTTATATATGGAGATCCGGGACAATGGAGTCGGGTTCAGCACGAACTCCATTGGCAGGGAACCTGGACATTATGGTCTATTAGGCCTTCAGGAGCGGGTGCGGTTAATTGGAGGAGATATTAAGATTGACAGCAGCCCGGCCGGTACGAGTGTAGTAATCGAAGTATTATTCAACGAGGGAGAGTAAATATGACACGCTATAAGGTCCTGATTGTAGACGATCATTTCGTTGTCCGGGAAGGGTTAAAGCTGATCCTGGAGACAAACGAACAATTTCAGATTGTTGGAGAAGCAGAGAACGGGCGGCAAGCGATAAGCCTCGTTGATGAGCTGCAGCCGGATATTATTCTGATGGATCTTAATATGCCTGTGATGAGCGGACTGGAAGCGATGAAGATACTTAGGGACAAGAAATGTACGGTTCCAGTTATTATTTTGACGACCTACAACGAGGATGAATTGATGATTAAGGGTCTGGCAATGGGGGCAAGAGGTTATCTGCTCAAGGATACAAGCCGGGAGGATTTGTTCAGGAATATAGAATCGGCAGTGAGAGGGGAGACGTTGCTGTCTGCAGAGATTATGGAAAAAGTTATAGCTGCAAGAGAGCAGCCAAAGACCTCAGTTCCGGCCAAGGAAGAAGGTTCCTTGTTAACGGATAAAGAAATTCAAATTCTGCAGAGCGTTGCACGAGGCTTCAGGAGCAAGGAAATCGCAGCTGAGATGGGTATTGCGGAACGAACGGTAAAAGCGCACTTAACGGCAATTTACAATAAGCTTGGTGTGGATTCGCGGTCGCAGGCAGTGGCAATCGCCTTGGAACGAGGGATTCTTCATATGTAGTTTAGGCCGTGCGGAAGAATTCTTTCGCATGTTTTTTTGGTATAAGCAATTAAGCAGCCCCACTAGCAAAGTGGGGTTTTTTGAGCTGCCCAAAAGGGCAAAGTCAGGCTGCCCCTTCGGACGATGGCGACAGGCCTTTCGTTCTATAAGATAAGGTCACAGAGATAAACATTTAGAGATGAGGAGACGATACTGAATGGCAAAACTATTGTACCGGCTGGGATTCTGGTCGGCAAAAAATCGGCTAAAAGTGCTTCTGGCAAGCATTACTTTTCTGGTGGCGGCTGCTATTGTGGCGCTGTCAATGGGAACCCATTTTGGCGAGGGGACCACGATTCCCGGGCTTGCCTCTCAAAAAACGCTAGAGGTTATGGAGAAGGAATTTCCGAACCCGCAGGGTGATCTTGGTACAACCCAACTGGTGCTGAAGGCTCCGGAAAATGAAACGCTAGCTTCTGAAGCAGCGCAGAAACTGATTGCCGCGAAGCTCAAAGAAGTGTCTGCGGATCAGGAGGTCGCCTCGGTTGTAGGTCCGTACGATAACCATTCATTGAATGCGGACAGTACCATTGGCTACGCCACAATCACTTATAAAGTACCGGGTAAAGAGGTCACGCAGGAATCGAAGGATTCGGTTACCGGGCTTGCGGAAAGCTTGCGTGATGCCGGTTGGCAGGCTGAATTGAGTGGAGACGGCTATGTAAAAATGGCAACCAGCAATCCGGCCGAAGGGATAGGGGTATTGCTGGCTCTGGTGATCCTTGCTATAGCACTTGGTTCGATTATTACCGGGGTTATTCCGATCCTGACCGCGGCTTTAGGCCTTGGCTCTGGCATTATGCTGATTATCATCGGCACGAGTCTGTTTGATATTCCTTCCTTCGCCTTATCGCTGGCCGGTATGCTTGGTCTAGCCGTAGGCATCGATTACTCGCTGTTTATTATCGCCAGATACCGGCAGCAGCTTACCGAAGGATATGAGAGACGGGAAGCCATTGCCATTGCAAACGGAACTGCCGGGAGTGCGGTTGTGTTTGCCGGAGTAACCGTCATTATTGCTTTAGTCGGTTTTTCCTTCGTGGGAGTCCCGTTCCTTACCGCGATGGGGTTAGCCGGTGCGCTTACTGTATTCACCGCAATAGTAATGACGATATTCGTTGTTCCGGCGATTCTGGAATTGCTGGGAGGCAAAATAAAGGCGCCAGTCAAGCGTTCCAATAACACGGGCAGTGATCAGAAGCTGGAGCAACGCAGTAATCTGTGGGGTAGATTTGTCACCGGGAGGCCTTTAGTAGCTGTAGTGCTAGGTGTAGCGCTGCTGGCAACCCTTGCTCTGCCGTTCTTCCATATGGAGACAGGTCTTGGAAGTGACGGGGATAAGTCGCCTGATAAAACGGAACGCCGGGCCTACGATCTCCTGTCTGAAGCCTACGGCGAGGGGTACCACGGACCACTGGTCATTCTGGCTGAAACGGATGGCGGTAAAGAGTCTGCGGCTAGTCTAAATAAAGTGATAGAAGAAGTGAAGACCTATCCCAATGTCGTTGCGGTGAACCCGGCGGTCACCGGGCCATCCGGAAAAGTATCGCTGATTACCGTCATGCCGGCAACGGGACCCAATGATTCGAGAACTAAAGACCTTGTCCACCTGCTTCGTGAGAAGGCGCCGGAAATTGAACAACAGGATCATGTCAAGATTGGTGTAACCGGCAGTACGGCTGTCAATATCGATATCACCCAGAAATTGAACCAGGCTTTGCCTAAATTTTGCCTGATCATTGTCGGCCTGGCCTTTGTACTTCTAATGCTGGTGTTCCGTTCGATTCTGGTTCCGTTCAAGGCTGTACTCGGATTCATCTTGTCGCTTGGCGCGACTTTAGGATTTGTCACCTATGTCATTCAGGACGGACATTTCCAGAATCTATTCCACTTCTATGCGAAGGCACCGGTGTTTAATTTCCTGCCGATCCTTGTAGTGGGTATTCTGTTCGGCCTGGCGATGGATTACGAAGTCTTTCTGGTCAGCCGGATGCGTGAGGAATTCAAGAAGAGCGGAGATGCCAAAAAATCCGTTATGGCCGGTATTCGTCATAGCGGCAAAGTCGTAACTGCAGCCGGGCTTATTATGGTTGCTGTATTTACAGGATTCATTCTGGCAGAGGAACCAATGGTCAAGGTTATGGGGCTGGCGCTCGCCTTCGGTGTTCTCTTTGACGCCTTTGTAGTCCGGATGCTCATTGTTCCCGGTGTAATGACTTTGCTGGGGAAATCGGCCTGGTATTTTCCAAAGTGGCTGGACCGCTTGCTTCCTAACCTGGATGTAGAGGGTGAAGAAGTCATGAAGGAAGTGGAGAACAAACACTTGAAAGCTACAAAAGAATCTAATATCAGATTTTTGACTAAGCCCGTAGAATAATTGCCGCTGTGAGCGGAGGAATCATGAGAGCTGGAAACGGATAGGCCGGCGGCTGTTGATACTAATTCAGAATTGAGGTGCTTCACTATGATCCGTCTTTCAGTCGTCGTGCCTATCTATAATGAAGAAGCAAATATATATGATCTTTATTTGAGTATTACTGATGCATTGAAAGGGAAAATCGAAGATTATGAAATTGTGCTTGTGAATGATGGAAGCAAGGACCGAAGTTCTTTACTGCTAAAAGAGATCGGCCAGATGGATACAGCTGTAAGGGTTATTCATTTCAAAAAAAACTACGGGCAAACAGCTGCCATATCAGCTGGAATAAAAAGCTCCAGAGGCGAGCTAATCGCCCTTATGGATGCCGGCTTGCAGATAGATCCCCGGGAAATCTTCAGACTGATGCCTTTTATCGAAAGAATTGATTTTATTAACGGAAGACGTTTGGAACGTAATGATAGCAGATTTAAAAATATATCTTCGCGCCTTGGAAATGGAATCCGCAATTGGATCACAGGAGAGGCGATAAATGATACAGGCTGCCCAATGAAGCTGTTCACTCGGGAGGTGGCCGACAGCCTGCATTTATATAATGGAATGCACCGCTTTCTGCCCACACTGGCAAAGATGAATGGATTCTCTGTCATTGAAGTAACGGTAACTCCTCAAAAAAGGAAGCGCGGTGTTTCGAAAAATCGGGTTTTGAAGGGAAGCTGCACAGGTTTCATTGATGCCATGGTCATTGGGTGGCTTAAAAAAAGAGGGATTATGAACCAGACATTCGGCCCGGATAATAATCCCGGCTGAATGTCTGGTTGTAGTAAGGCGATAAGCATGGATTACGCGGCTGCTGCGGCTGCAGCACAAGTGCAAACTGCAAGAAACCGGCCTCCCCAGAGGGAGAGCCGGTTTTCGTAATTGGGTGAACGTTTTTTGGTGAGTGTCCGATCAGCGCGCCAGCCAGCCGCCGTCGACGCAGAGAATATGGCCGTTCAGATAATCGGAAGCGGCGGAAGCCAGGAATACGGCAGGGCCTTTCACGTCATCCGGCGTGCCCCAGCGGCCGGCCGGAATCCGGTCGAGGATGGAGCTCGAACGATTCTCGTCGGCGCGGATCGGCGCGGTGTTCTCGGTCGCCATGTAGCCCGGAGCGATGGCGTTGGTGTTCACGCCGTACTGCGCCCATTCATTGGCGAACGCTTTGGTCAGGCCCGCTACACCGTGCTTGGCGGCGGTATAGCCCGGCACATTGATGCCGCCCTGGTAGGAGAGCATGGAGCAGATGTTGATGATTTTGCCCGATCCTCTCTCGATATAATGTCTGCCCGCGATCTGGGACAGCAGGAATACGGTGTTAAGGTTCAGGTTGATGACGTCGAACCAGTCTTTCTCGCTGTGATCCTTGGCTGGCGCACGGCGGATGATGCCGGCGTTGTTCACGAGGATGTCGACCTTGCCGGTCAGCGTAAGGGCCTGGTCGAATGCGGATTGCAGGACGCTGTGGTCGCCGAGATCCGCTTCAACGCTGAGGGCTTTCACGCCGAATGCTTCGGCCTGCTTCACGGTCTCTTCGCTGGTATTCAGCGATACGGATACGATATCGGCGCCGGCTTCGGCAAGCGCCAGGGCGATGCCTTGGCCCAAGCCCTGGGCGGCACCGGTTACGAGCGCTGTCTTGCCTTTCAGGCTGAATAAAGTTGACATAAGCGATATGCTCCTTTTCGGGTTAGAGATGAATGTGTAATCTGTTCACCCGCAGTCGATATCGGCGCCGGCGGCCCGGAACGAAGCCTCTGTTTCGGACGGGAGACCCTTGTCGGTAATCAGCACATCGACTTCCCGCAGTGTCGCGAAGGTGCGGAGTGCGGTCCGGCCGAATTTATGGTGATCGACGACGGCAATGACCTGGTTCGCCGTCTTGACGAGCGCCTGCTTATATTCCAGGGCATCTCCCGTATACACCGAGAGCCCGTGCTCGATATGGACGGCGGTAGCCGACAGAAATGCTTTTTTTATATTAAGACTGCTTACATAGGAGACGGCCTCTGGACCGGTCAAGGTGTTCCGGACGCGGTAGCCCCCCGGGACGACAAGCTGAATCTGATCCTTGGGAACAAGCTCGCTGATAATATGGACGTCGTTGGTTATCACGGTCAGGGGAAGATTGTCCAGCCGCCGGGCGATGGCAAGCGTGGTGCTGCCTCCGTCAAGCGCGATAATATCCTCACGCTCGATATAGCGGACCGCCCGCTCGGCGATCTCTGCCTTCTCGCCGGAGAATGTGCCCAGCGGCTCTTTGGAGGGGAGTATGCCGAATTGGTCGCTCTGCGCCAGCACGGCTCCGCCGTGCACGCGCTTGATAAGACCCTGCTCCTCCAGTCTGGTGAGGTCCTCGCGGATCGTCTTCCCGGTTACCTGCAGCTTCTCGCTCAGTTCGTTAACCGTAACGTCTTTCTGATTCAGCATCACTTCCATGATTAGTTCGTGCCGTCTGATCGGGTTCATGACCTGTCTGCCTCTCTATCCGTGCGTATTTTGTCTCTATTGTAACTCTTTCATGGAGACAGGGTCCATATCGTCGTACCGGATGTTGTCTCCGGCCATACTCCAGATGAAGGTATAATTGCTCGTGCCAACGCCGCTGTGAATCGACCAGCTTGGGGAGATGACGGCTTCTTCGTTGCGCATGATGATGTGGCGGGTCTCCTTCGGCTCACCCATCAGATGCACGACTACGGCGTCTTCCGGAAGCTCGAAATAGAAGTAGGCTTCCATCCGGCGCGGATGGGTGTGAGCCGGCATCGTGTTCCACATATTGCCCGGCTTCAGCTGGGTCAGGCCCATAACGAGCTGGCAGCTCTGAATGCCATTCGCATGAATGAGCCGGTGAATCGAACGTTCGTTGGAGTTCTTGATGTCTCCGAGATCCGCGAATTCGGACGATTCCAGCGTCGCCTTGACCGTCGGATACGTCTTGTGGGCCGGAGCGGAATTCAGATAGAACTTCGCCGGGATTGCGCTGTCCGCACTCTTGAACTGCACATCCTTCGTCCCCGCGCCGACATACAGGCATTCCTTGGCGTTCAGCTCATACTCGGCTCCGTCCGCTACCACGGTTCCCTTGCCGCCGACATTGATAATGCCGAGCTCGCGGCGCTCCAGAAAATAAGTGACACCGAGCTCCTTCAGATCGGTTGCGAGCACGACCGGCTCTTTAACCGGCATGGCTCCGCCGACAATCATGCGGTCCTCGTGAGTCAGCACCAGCTTGAGTTCGTCCGCTGCGAACAGCACCGGCACATGAAATTCCTGCCGAAGACGTCCGGTATCGAACTGCTTGACTTCATTCGGATGGGAAGCAAAGCGTCTTTCCATGATTTTGCATGCTCCTTTGTATAAAAAATGTGGTTCGTATTAGTACAATTTACTCCATTTACGTTCATTAATCAAGGTGTATTTTCGGATTATTGTGTATATTTAGGTTTATATGAGGGTGAATTTATTGTAAAATGAACGAGTGAGCAGAAAATGAACCGTATGGAACGGAGGCATAATGATGGGGAAAGATGCTGCAGTTCCGGGAACACCCCGGGAACGTCAAAGACAGCTGATCATTGCAATTGCGGAAGCAGCGGCAGAACTGCCGCTGCTTGAAGGCGGATTATGGTTTCATGATGATGTGCGGAATAATTTCTATTATGCGTCCTACTTGTTTGCGGCAGCCAAGGATCAGTCGCTGGACGTAACCTTCGACCGGATCGAGGCGGTGTCGCAGGCGGAAGGCGTGATGGAGCGGACGCTGCTGCTGCAAAACCGTGTCCCCGGCACGAAGCTGTATGGCCACTGGCCGCTTGGGCTGGCGCCAGTTCCGGCGGAGGCTCCGCCGCATGAGCTTCCGGTTGAAATCATGGGCAGCCTGATGGCCTATTTCCGTCAAAGATACGGAGATGTCCTCAGCGAGCGCGTTCGGGCGCTGCTGGATTCGGCGATCGAGCATGTGTACGCCAGCAACTTCTTCCGCAAGCCGCTTGAACATTATGGACATCACGAAGCGAAATACACGGCGGCCAAGCTGATCTTCGGCAGCCTCTTCGGCGACAGGGAGCTGGTGGAAGACGGAAGAGCCTGCCTCAAGGAAACGCTGCGGCATAATCTGGAGAACGGCATGCCCGAATACGGCAGCCTGCCCTGGTTCTGGCATTGGGTTCAAGCCTATACCTGCGCCCTGGAGATGGCGGGGGAGAGCGATGAAGACCTGCGCAGCGGTCTGAAGGAAATGCTGGATTACTTGTGGGGCCAGCGGGCGCTGTTCTATTTGCAGGGCGCCTGGGTTGGCGCCCACTCCAGAGGCTGGCCGCATGACGTGCCGGGCGACGCCAATGTGCTGCATGATTATGTGCAGTTCGGGGATTTCGCGCTGCCGGAGGAGATGCCGCGGACGGAATATGCCGGTTTTCTCTATTATGAAGCTCCGGAAGCGGCGCGGCATCTGGCGCTGGACCGGAGCCAGCCGTCTGAAGCGAAGAAGGCTACGCGGAAGGTTGTCCCGGGTGGCCCGGTTCAGCCGGAGCTTCATTCCTACGCCTATATAACGGAGGACTACGCCGCCGGCGGGCTGTGGGAGCGGGTGGACGAATTCGACAACGAGCAGCTCCGCTGGGCTTATTCGCTTCCGGTGAAGCCCGGTCGCCGGGTCAACCGGCTGTATTTCTTCCCGCCCAGCGACGGCTATAGCGAGGGCGATCCGCGCCACCAGAGCCGCCATATGGAGGTGCTGTACCGGCGAAATGTGACGGCCGCCCTGTTCACGGGGCCGGAAGGAAGCTCAAGTCCTGTCGGCGTACTGCCGCCCGGCATATGGCTGGCGAAGCCGCGGGCGCTGTACGGACAGACGGACTCCGTCTATTTCGCCGTCTACTTGTCCGGCGAATACGGACTAACCGAACGTCTGGATTATACAGAGGTTAACTTGCAGCAGAGACAGGGCGGAGTCATTGTCGAGGCGCTGGGAGCGGCTGAAGCCTCAGCTGCTGGAATCGCCGGGCTGGAAGCCTTCGCGGAAGCGATGGAGACGGGACAGCCCGTCTTCGACTGGGATGGAGCGGCCATCCGGTCGGTCGCCTGGGACAGCTCGGCGGGTGAACATATACTTCTTGCAGCCGGGCCGGAGGGGCCGAATGCCTTGGTTGACGGTGTGCCGGTATCTTTTGAGGATTACTTGGTGTAAGTAAAAATATTCCATATACCAGGAACTTCTACCCCCGCCATTCGTCTAATCATAAAATGATTACTTTGGAGGGGTATTAGTGAAACGTCTTGTAAAGGTCGGAATCGCCGGGCTGGCCCTCGCTGCTGCATTTAGCACGGGAGCTTATGCGGCAACTGTCATACCGAAAATCATTGTAAATGGCAATCAAGTGAAGACAAGCTTGCAGCCCAAGATCATCGACGGAGCTGTTTATGTTCCGATAAGGGCGATTTCAGATGGGCTGGGTGCCAATATTCAATGGAATAATACCAATAAGACTGTTTATGTGGACTCCGACCCGGATTTTAAAATGGAGAACAGCAGTGTCGATTATGTCAACATACGAAATTTAGCTCTTCGGTGGATTATGGCTTATGACGAGAGAGACCATAAAGGAGTGCTAGCTCAGGTCACCTCCAATTTTACAACGGACATTTACAATGAAAGCTTTCCGGCGGGTACTTACAATATGGGCAGCATTGTTGACATGAAGCCTGTAGCCCGAACCGAAAATACCCTTACCGTTCGTATTGTGCAGCGGGTAACAGCTGTGGACGAGTACAAAGTGAAAATAGAGAAATGGAAGTTTACCTACGAACAAGGCAGTAAAATCAGCTCCGTCAAAAAGGTTCCCAATTCCACCGTCTATCTGGATCGCTATACCGTTTTTCCGGGAGCCAGCTTCGGCATTTAGCAAATCCCAATAAAGCAGAGATTGAGGTTCTGGCCTTGATAGGGCGTGAAGCAAGCGACCCTGGATCGTTCGTTCAATATTGTGCTTGAAAAATGCTGTTCTCATCGAAAAAAGCTCTTGTCTGCCCGAGATGGGCTGGACAAGAGCTTTTTTATTTTTTTTACCGAAATCTGAGCTAATCGGCCTCTGATCTAATCGGATCTCTCCCCGTAACCAATAACCGCGCCTTCCCCATCACACCTCGCCCACGATTTCCCCGCACAGCGAGACATCGTAGCCGCCAAGACCGGCTACTTCATGCTTGAAGTCGGGCGAGCGGAGGACCGCGAGCAGCGCCCGGAACGCCGGCTTGTCCATATCCTTTCGATCGAAGACGAGATCGTAGCGTTCCTTCTTGAGCGGAATAAAATCGACCCCGGATACTTGCTCCGCAGCCTTCTCCGTGCCGAGTCCCGTATCCGCAAGTCCCCGGGCAACCGCGCTCGCCACCGCGATATGGCTCAGCTCCTCATGCTCATACCCCTGAATGCGCTCCGGCTCAAGCTGCTTGCCCCGCAGCCATTCGTCCAGCATGATCCGGGTTCCGGAGCCTTTCTCCCGGTTGGCGATGGTGATTCCCGGCTCCAGCAGGCTCTCCCAGGAGACGATGCCTTTCGGATTGCCGGGGGCGACATAGAGGCCCTGCTGGCGGAACACCAGGCAGACAACGACGCTCCGCTGCCCGGGCAGCAGTCTGCGCACATAGGGCAGGTTGTATTCGTCGGTCTCCCCGTCCCAGAGATGGGCGGCGGCGACATTGGCCGTTCCCCGGTACAGGGCGAGCAGCCCGTCCAGGCTTCCGACATAGGAGCGCAAGGACCGGACGCCGGGATAGCCGGATTCGATGTGACGCGACAGCACGTCCAGCACAATATCCTGGCCGCAAATGATAAGGCCGTGATTATCCAGAATGAGCTTCTCGACGGACATCGGGGGAGCTGAAGTCGGCCGCTGGCCAGCGCCATAGGCGGGGCGGGTATAGGCTTCGAGGTCGGCGGGAGCGACGCGAAGCTTCTTGCCGATCCGGTAAGAGGGGAGCTCGCCGCGTTTCAGCAGATCGTAGACGGTGCCCTTGGAGATTTTCAGGATTTTGGCCACTTCTTCGGGAGAGTAGGACAAAGGCTCGGTCAATGATGTCACCTCGCATGATTTTTCAACATATCGTAAATTTGCGTTTAATTTTGCTCTTGTAACTGATTATAAACTGGGATACACTTTTTTTGAAATCCGGTTTTGTGGTGTTTTGTATCAAAATGTAACGTTTCGTTCGGTTTTATTCGATAAATTGATTCGAAAATTGATTCAAAAATGCAGTGGAGTCTTACAGTCTCCGCCGAAGGAGTTGTTTCTCCGTGAAAGATACACCCCGAAAAATGCTGCTCGCCCTGCTGACCGGTGCGCCCATCGGCTGCCTTGGCGGCCTGATCGGGCTGGGCGGCGCCGAATTCCGCCTTCCCGTCCTGGTGGGGATGTTCCGCTACAAGACCCGGCAGGCCGTTGCCTTCAACCTGGCCGTCAGCTTGGTCACCCTGTTGTCTTCCCTGGCCTTCCGGCTGCCCCATGCGTCCTATAAGGAGCTTGCGGATACGCTGCCGGTCATTCTGTCTTTTATTGCGGGCGGATTGGGCGGGGCGTATGCGGGAGCGAATTATTCCAAGAAAATGTCCGAGCGGACGCTGGAGAAGGTCATCCTGATTCTGCTTGTCTCCATCGGCACGCTGCTTGTCACGGAAGGCTTCGTTCCCATCGTTCCGGGCGGCATTCCGATGCCGCTTCCGGCCGCCGTGGCTTCAGGCGTAGTCTTTGGCATTCTGATCGGCATCGTCAGCAGCATGCTGGGGGTTGCGGGGGGAGAGCTCATTATCCCGACTCTGCTGCTCGTCTACGGCGTCGATATCAAAACGGCGGGCACCGCAAGCGTGCTGATCAGCCTTCCCACCGTGGTGATGGGCATGCTGAAGCATGCCTCCCACGGGGCTTACTCGGAGCGCAAGGAGTGGAAGGAGCTGGTGCTGCCGATGGGGATCGGCTCGATCATCGGGACCTTTGCCGGCGGCCTGCTCATCAGCTATGTGTCGTCCCGTCTTCTTAAGTTCGTTCTTGGAGCCGTCCTGATTCTTTCCGCGCTCAAAATGTTCACCAAAGCGCTAAAAACGGCCCGAAGCCAGGAAAAGCGCCCTTCGGCGCTGTAATAGCTGTAATAGCTGTAATAGCTGTAATAGCTGTAATAGCTGTAATA
>RCUS01000317.1_pt1 | contig 33850 bp, 31 predicted proteins | sample 2166221 | NCBI WGS metagenome assembly RCUS01 (sample SAMN09932758, study PRJNA488358) | compost metagenome | isolation source: compost soil in cyclohexanecarboxylic | place: Germany: Experimental Botanical Garden
AAAGGAGTCTACTATAACATGGCACGTTACACCGGACCTAAATTCAAACTCAGCCGCCGTCTGGGCATTTCCCTGAGCGGAACTGGCAAAGACCTGAAGCGCCCTTTCCCTCCTGGACAACACGGCGCTAACCAACGCAGAAAGGTCAGCAACTATGGCATGCAGCTGCTCGAGAAGCAGAAGCTTCGTCATATGTACGGCTTGGGCGAGAAACAGTTCCGCACTCTGTTCCACAAAGCGCACAGCATGCAAGGTATCGCGGGCGAGAACTTCATGTTCCTGCTCGAAAGCCGTCTGGACAACCTCGTATACCGTCTGGGATTCGCTAATTCCCGCGCCGGCGCACGTCAGCTGGTTTCCCACGGACACGTTACGGTTAACGGCAAGAAAGTCGACATCGCTTCTTACCGTGTAAGCACGGGCGACGTGATCGGCCTTCGTGAAAGAAGCCGTGCCCTGACTTCCATCAAGGAAGCTCTGGCTAACCGCACGCATCTGCCGGCATACCTGGAATACTCCGATTCCGCAGTGGAAGGCAAGTTCATCCGTCTGCCGGAACGCGCCGAGCTCTCCCAGGATATCGACGAGAAGCAGATCGTCGAATTCTACAACCGTTAATCTTTAACTTACCGAGTGTATACAGAAGCCTCCGGATTATTCCGGAGGCTTCTTGTTGATTAGACGAGTAAATAGGCGTCGTCCCTCTCGCCTTCTTCGGCTCTATGGGATAAATAAACGGCAGGCCCTTCATCAGAGGGCCAGCCGTATTTTTTAAATATCTCGTCCGCTTACCGGGCCGACGTTCTTAGCTCAGCGTCAGCTTCGCGAATTTCCGCTTGCCGACCTGGATAATATCCCCGTCCTGCAGTTTAACATCCGCGTTAGGATCGGCCAGCTTCTCCTCGTTCAGTTTAACCGCTCCCTGCTGAACGCTGCGCTTGGCTTCGCCGCCTGAAGCAGCGAACCCGATAACCTGCAGCAGCTTCGTCAGACGGATGGCTCCGTCCGTCAGTTCCTCTGCCGGAATCGCAATCGTTTCGATATCCTCCGGCAGCGCCCGCTGCTGGAATACCGTAATGAAATGCTGCTGAGCGGAATCCGCAGCCTCCTGGCCATGATACATTCTGACGAATGTATGGGCCAGCTGCATTTTGGCGTCACGCGGGTGAACCGCGCCGGAAGCCAGTCCTTCTTCAAGCTCCTTCAAGCCATCGTTGGTAATATCGGTAGCCAGCGAGTAGTATTTCAGCATCAGCTCGTCGGGAACCGACATCGCCTTGCCGTAGATTTCATTAGGCTCCTCATCGATTCCGATGTAGTTGCCAAGGCTCTTGCTCATCTTCTGAACGCCGTCCAGACCTTCAAGCAGCGGGGTCATGATGGCTGCCTGTGTATCAACGCCGTATTCCTTCTGAAGCGTCCGTCCCATCAGCAAATTGAACTTCTGGTCCGTGCCGCCGAGCTCCACGTCAGTCTTCAGCGCCACGGAGTCCATGCCCTGCATCAGCGGATAGAAGAATTCATGAATGCTGATCGGCAGGCCGTTCTGGTAGCGCTTGGTGAAGTCGTCCCGCTCCAGCATGCGGGCAACCGTCACCTTGGCCGACAGACCCACCACATCGGCGAAGGTCATCGGACTGAGCCATTCGGAATTGTAGAAGACTTTCGTCTTCTCCGGGTCCAGAATTTTATGAAGCTGCTTCTTGTACGTCTCGGCATTGCGCATCACGTCTTCCTCGGTCAGCTGCTTGCGCGTCTCCGATTTGCCCGTCGGGTCGCCGATCCGGCCCGTGAAGTCCCCGATAATAAGCTGAACCTGATGGCCCAGCTCCTGGAATTGCCGCAGCTTATGCATGACAACCGTATGTCCCACATGAATGTCGGGAGCGGACGGATCGAGGCCAAGCTTCACGTTAAGCGGCGTTCCCGTCACAACCGATTTCATAATTTTACTTTTCAATTCCTCTTCCGGCACAATCTCCACGACACCGCGCGAGATAATCTCCAGTTGGCGCTCGACTTCACGCTGCTGCTCCGGCGACAATTCTTCCCATTTCATCTTCGGCAACCCCTTCTCGTCTGTTTCTTGAATCTCTGGATTTACACCATTCATGCAATGTCACGTCATGCAAATTCACGCAAAAAAGCCTCTTTCGCATCCCAAGGGACGAGAAAGAGACTCGCGGTACCACCCTAATTAAAACCGTCGACCCTACTACGCTTAGTCGGCCTGCACAGCTTTCACTTCATTGCCATAACGGGAATGTTAATCCCGGTGCCGAACTACTAATTGAAGAAGCCACGCTCCCCAATGTTCCCCCGGACGGCTCCGGACCGTAATTCGCTAGAGCTCCGCCGCCGGTTCGCACCTACCACCAGCTCTCTGAGGTAACGGGATTCTCTGCTACTTCTGTCCTTCTACGCCTTTGTGAAATATCCAATTGACTTCATTTATAGCATAAGCTCCTTCAATATGTCAAATTTCGTTCCCCTCCCCCTTCATCCTACATGCGCATTCAAAATCGCCATTTTGTGCTATAATAATTCCGGTAAAAGGAGGATGTCGATGGCTCAAGATAATATGAAGAAAGTGGCGGAGGACATTCGGCCGCGCAGATCCTGGCTTCGCCGAATCGGCTCCGTCATCAAATGGATGTTCATCCTGGGCGTTATGGCCGCGCTCTTCGCCGGCGGCGCCGTGGGCGGCTTTATTGCGTCCATCGTGAAGGATGAGCCCGTCCGGTCCGAGCTGACGATTCAGGAAGAAATCAGCCAGAATGATGTAACCGGCTTCGCCTACTTCCGGGACGGCACGCCGATCGGCCAGCTCCGAACTGATGAGGACCGAAGGCTCGTCGCCTTCAAGGATATCCCCCAATCGATCATAGACGCCGTTCTCGCCATTGAAGATAACCGGTTCTATGAACATCATGGTGTAGACGTCAGCGGCACGTTGCGCGCCGTTAAGCAGAAGCTGCTGAACGAATCCGTTCAGACCGGCGGCAGCACCCTGACCCAGCAGCTTGCTAGACGCGTATTCCTGAGTCTGGACAAGACGGACGACCGCAAGGTGAAAGAAATTTTGCTGTCGCTGCGACTGGAACGATTTTTAAGCAAGAACGAAATATTAACAGCCTATCTCAACAAGGTTCCTTTCGGCAACGGTTCGAACGGATACAATGTATATGGGATCAAGGCCGCCGCCAAAGGCATCTTTGGTGTCAGCGACCTCAACAAGCTGAATATTGCGCAGGCGGCTTATCTGGCGGGTCTCCCCCAGCTTCCGTCCAGCTACTCCGCATTCAACGGATACGGGGAATTTAATGAGGCCGCATTCGGCCGCGCGATCGACCGGCAGCATCTCGTACTGCGCCGCATGCTGGAGGAGAACAAAATCAGCGCGTCCGAGTATCAGCAGGCATTGGCCTTTGACATCAAGAAATCACTTGCCCCGCATACGAAGAAAGCCTATGTCACTTATCCTTATCTTATGATGGAGACGGAGCGGCAGGCGGCCGGAATCCTGCTTAAGCTGAACAAGGGACAAGAGGGCGAAACCAGCTCAGCCCAGCTTGAAAATGCGCGTCAGCAGCTGCTGACAGGCGGGTACCGCGTGTATACCACGATTGACAAAAAAGTATATAGTGCCATGCACAGCATCTCTGACGACAGCAGCAATTTCACGAAGGAGAGCAAGAAGAAAGGTCTGGAGCAGACCGCCGGCATCATGATCGAGAACAAGACCGGCGCAATTCTGGGGATGATTGAAGGCCGTGACTACAACATCGAGAGCATGAACTATGCCACCCAGATGGTGCGCCAGCCTGGCTCCACGATGAAGCCCATTGCTGCATATTTGCCGGCTCTGGAGTCCGGAATTATCCAGCCCGCCAGCATACTGGACGACGCTCCGATTATTTTGAAGGACGGCTCCAAAGGCTTCCATATTCCGAAGAACTCGAATAACCGGTATCAGGGACTGGTGACGGCAAGATATGCGCTCAACAATTCGCTGAATCTTCCCGCGCTCAAGCTGTTCGACGAGAAGGTAGGAATCAAGGATGCGTGGGCTTTTGCCAAGAAGCTTGGCATCTCGACGATCCAGGACGAGGACTACAGCGCGCAGACAGGCGTTCTCGGCGGCCTGAAATACGGCGTAACCGTTGAGGATCTTACCAATGCGTACTCAGCCATCGGAAACAAGGGCGAATTCAATGATGCGTATATGATCGAGAAGATTGTGGACGCCCAGGGCAAAATCGTCTATCAGCACAAGGCCAGCCCGCAGCGGGTGTTCTCCGTGCAGACCGCTTATTTGATGACCGACATGCTGCGAACTGTCATATCCGATGGAACGGGAAGCACGGTCAAGAGCAACTATAAGCACTTTAAAGATGCTCCCATCGTTGGCAAGACCGGAACGACCCAGAACTACGCCGATGTGTGGTTTATGGGCTATTCTCCGGATGTCACGCTTGGCATGTGGGTCGGGTATAAGGAGCAGATCAACACGCTCGAGGGCAAGACTCAGCGCAAGCAGGCCCAGACGTTATGGGCAAAGGTAATGAACGCTGTGGTTGATAAGAACCCCGAGTTGTTCACAACCAAGAAATTCGATCAGCCGGAGGGCATTGTCAAGGATACGGTATCGGCGTACAGCGGCAAGCAGCCGACCTCGCTGACCGACAAGTTCACGACCGATATTTTCAATGCCAAGTATGTGCCGAAAGACAGCGACGACGGAATCACACGGGCCAAATACATCACGTACGGAGGGGTTAACTACATCCCTCGCGAGGGAACGCCCGAAGATTTCCTCAGCTCCAAAATCGTCGTCGCCAGAGAGAAGCCGATTGATCAGCTGATCAAAGAGCTGCAAGCGGCCTTCCCGTCAATGAAGGATCATGAGTCACTGGAATACTATTTGCCTGAGGACGCCAAATCCGATGTTCCGACCGAAGTTGATCCGCGCCAGGACGACGGCGCCGCCCCTGCTTCGCCGCAAAATGTAGCATTGATCTACAAGAACGGCAAGGCGGTAATCTCCTTCGGCAAAAGCCCGTCAGCCGACGTGGTGGGCTACCGGTTATACCGGTCGCTTCGCGGCGGAGCATTCCAAAAGGTTGGTGTACTGACATCCGGTGAAGGCACATCATTCACACCCGGAACGCCGGAGAGTGAATCGGCAGTGTTCTACGTTACAGCGGTCGATGTTGCCGGGAAAGAGACGCCTTCCGCCTCTGTGGGCGGCGGCTATTCAACTCCCGAGCCTTCCCCTTCTGCGGAGCCTACGCAGACCCCGTCTCCCGGCGAGACCGGCGAGCAGCCTGGTGTCTTTCCTGGTCTTCCGGTCGATCCGCAGAGCACGGAGAGCCCTGGAACGATCATTGTGACGCCTAGCCCTGCGCCCCCCGGAACAGGCGGTACCGACGGGACCGGAACCAACGCTGGAGCCGGAACCGATGCCGGAACCGGCAGCCCCGCCACCCAGGAGGGTACGCAGACAGGGACCGGCAACTAAAACGTGAACCGGCTGCACCAACTGTAGAACGGAGATGATGAAGTCTAGAACTCACATCATCCATAAGCAAAGACGGCTGACCGTCGCCCAACCGGGCGATGAGTCAGCCGTCTTTTTTTGAAGATGCCCCGAATCTCTACTTCTCCAGTTCCCCCAGTATGCCGATGACAATCTCGTGGGACAGCCTTGAAGCCGTTTCGGTGAATTCAGTATAACTGACATCCGCCGATCCGTCCGCTTTGTCGGACATAGCCCGGATTACCACATACGGAACGCCGTTCATATAACAGACCTGGGCCAGAGCCGCTCCCTCCATCTCCGCACAAGCTCCGTTCATCTCTTCTCTGAGCCAAGCGACAAGCTCGTGATTCGCAACAAACCGGTCGCCCGACAGGACTCGGCCTGTCACATGCCGGACCTCCCGTTCCAAGCATACCTTGCCGGCGATTCGGACCAGCTCCGGGTCGGCCGGAAACACGGAAGTGTCCTGATAGGGAATGACGCCCGGAGCGTAGCCCAGCGCTGTCACATCCATATCATGCTGCATGCATTCCGACGATATGACAATATCGCCTACGTCAAGCTCCGGGTGCAGCGCGCCTGCCACGCCGGTAAATACGACCTTCGCGGCTCCGCATTGCTGAATCAAAATCTGCGTGGCGACCGCTGCATTGACTTTGCCGACGCCGCATTTGGTAACGACGACCGAATGTCCTCCAATCGTCCCTTTATAGAACGTGATCCCCGCGTGAACCTCCGCTTCGCTATGCTCCATATCTTTCAGCAGCCGCTTGATTTCTTCATCCATCGCTCCGATAATGCCGATAACCGGTTTCATAAGCCGCCTCCTTCTCCTAGAGTTTCATATGTATAGCAGACATAGTTAGATGTACAAACGCAAAAAGCCCCAAGACGGGGCTCTTTACGTCGGCTTCAAACATTCCGTCCGGCAGATCGCCGGCCGTTCCCATAGGGATGAGGTCCGAATTATACAATCGTCCAATTATTCGTTCACATGACTGACAGAGAGACGCAGAATCGTCTCATGCGGAAGAATGACACGCGGATTCTCAACGGTCTCCTTCTTCATCAGCTTCGTCAAAAGCCGCATGGCGACAGCGCCAAGGTCATACATCGGCTGGGCAACCGTGGTCAGCAGCGGCCGTACCATGGAAGCCATACGGATATTGTCGACACTGATAATCGAGAAATCGTCCGGAACCTTCAGGCCTTCGTCCTGAATGCTGTGGATCGCGCCGATCGCCATTTCATCGGTCGCTGCGAAGATAGCCGTCGGCTTCTTCTTGAGACCGAGGAAGTACTTCATGGCTTCCACGCCGGATTCATAGCGGTAATTGCCGATACGGACCAGATCCTCCTGATACTCGATGCCGGCTGTCTCCAGCGCCCGCTTGTAGCCTTGGAACCGGGAGAAGCCATTAGCCGGGTCCTGCAGCGTGCCGCTGATCATAGCGATGTCGCGGTGGCCGTGACGGATCAGCGTGTTGACGGCATCAAACGCCGCAGCTTCGTGATCGATGTCAACCGAAGGATAGGTTCCCTTCTCGTCGCTCGTCGCGCAGAGCACGATCGGAACAGCCGACGTCTGGAAGGCCAGAATATGCTCTTCCGTAACGGTTCCGCCCATGAAGAGGAGCCCGTCCACCTGCTTCTCGAGCAGAGTGTTGATAACGCGGATTTCCTTCTCCTTGCGCTTGTCGGCGTTACACAAAATAATATTATAATGATACATATTCGCGATATCTTCGATACCGCGGGCGATTTCGGCGAAGATCGAATTCGATATGTCGGGAATAACCACGCCGACAGTCGTCGTCTTCTTGCTGGCAAGACCTCTTGCCACCGCGTTGGGACGATAGCCCAAACGCTCAATCGCCTCATAAACCTTCTTTCGAGTCTGCGGCTTCACATTGGGGTTATTGTTAACCACCCGTGATACCGTTGCCATGGATACGCCTGCTTCACGCGCTACATCGTAAATGGTTACAGTCAAATTACTCTCTCCATTGCGATAAATTTTATCGTTTCGATCGAATTAAAATCATGATACGATAATTTGTACTTTTGTGCAATGATAACGCTTCAATTTCCATTCAGAACTTCTTTCAAAGCCGTTTCCGTTATCCGGGAATGGGACGTGTTCCATACCGCTTTACCGTTTTTGACAAGGATCGCTTGGGGCGACTGGTGCTCAATCCCCAATTTCGCCGCTGCTTCGCCTGATACGTCCCGAGACTCAATGACGTCGATTAAAGCATACGTTACGGGTTCTTCAGGTTCGCCGCGAAGGTAAGACTGCATCTGTTCATAAGCTCCGGCGCTGATCGGACAGCGTGTACTGTGCTTGAAGATCAGCAGGGGCTGCTCTTCCGAACGGGCAAGAGCCTCCGCCAGTTCTGGGCTGGAGCCGAGTTTGATCAGTTGTGCCATAAGTTTCCATCCCCTTGTGCGAGAAATGTAACCTCTTTCTTTATGGTATCAAAAAACGACGAAAAAATCCAACATTTCTGAAAGTTTTTCATTGAGTTACAGAAAAAAATTTCAATACACTCCGGTTTTATAGTGTGGAACAAGCCCGAGCAGCCTGCTCTCGATCTCCTCCATCCATTTCTTATCCGATAATTCCGATGCAACGCGGAGTAAATCAAGAAGAAGATCAATCCGCTCCGCAACCGCCTGGCGTACCGCAGGCTCCAAATCACGCTCCTCACCGGTATAGCCTTGGAAGGTAGAGTTCAGCACGTACGCCCACTCATTTCGTTCCGCAAAGGAAATACGTCTTCTTCCGGGAAATTCGCCCAGCTCTGCCAGAAGTGTGGCAAGATCGGCTTTGACCGCCGGATGCGGTTCGTAGGAGAAGCAAGATTGACACATAAAGACTGGGACTTTCTCGATTTTGACACGGGCTTTGTAGATCAGGGTATGCATATGTATAATCATCTCGCCGCCGCAGCGGCAGGTTTGTTGTAGTGGAACAATTCGAGTCATGGCAAGCACCTCAATACGGATTTTTCGCAATCATTCTTTTTTATTCGCCGCGGCCTGGATAAATCCTTTCGATTTGCATCTTGTGTTTTAATTACCAAATATGTATTTCTTTTTCACACCTTAAGTGACAATAAATTTTAAATTTGATAAAATAGCCGGGATAACGCCTACGAAGGGAGCTGCTAGTGATTTGAGACTCGCGGGTAAAAAAGTAATTGCATTGGTAGACGATGAATTTGAGGATCTGGAGCTCTGGTATCCCGTCTACCGGGTGAGAGAAGAAGGGGCCGAGGTCCACTTGGCCGGACTTGAGAAGAATAAAACCTATGTCGGTAAATACGGCGTACCCGCCGTTTCGGAATACTCCTGGAATGAACTGAATGCGTCCGATTATGACGGCATCCTTGTTCCGGGAGGCTGGGCTCCGGACAAGATCCGCCGATACCCCAAGGTGCTGGAGCTGATCCGGGAATTTAACGAAGCCAAGAAGCCGATCGGGCAGATCTGCCACGCTGGCTGGGTTCTGATTTCCGCCAAAATTCTGGATGGCGTCACCGTGACCTCCACGCCGGGTATACGCGACGATATGGAGAATGCGGGAGCGATCTGGAAGGACGAGCCGGTCGTCACGGACGGCCATATCATCTCGGCCCGGCGTCCGCCCGACCTGCCTCCCTACGGCAAAGCGTTCTGTGACGCACTCGCTGGAGAATCTTAAATGACGAAACCTCCGCTATGAAGCGTCATATGGACGCGGACATGCGGAGGTTTTCTTTTTGCAGCTATAGAGACAGAAATATTTAGTGGGAAAGAAATCTAGTGGAAAATAAATCTAGCGGATGCGCAGTGACTTATGCTCCAGAACCGGACTCGGATAACTGTCAAGTGTAAAGGTCAGAGGCTGTGGAAGATCTTCGGACGGCGCTCCCAGATTGATATAATAATCGGCTGTTCGGCCATCTGCATCTTCCCGGTGCGACACTTCCGAATGCGAGCTATCCAGTTTGTGCTTCTCTCCTTTACCGTCCATATAGTCACCGTCGAGACTTAAGCTGTACCAGGGGTTATTACCGCCGGAAGTGCCCGGCTCCGAATAGCTCAGAACCATTTGTCCCTTCGCGGCAGGGACCTCCGAGAACTTGAGTTTGCTGTCGGGCGCCTTCAGGATTTCCTTCTTCTCCGTATCAACCACGAGCGACAGACGTCCTTTGTCCAGCGCTTGAATGCCATCTATGGTCAGCGTAAGCGGGCCGCGCTCATTTCCGTTGTCGTAGCCGAACACCATCGTTCCGGTTACAATATCCCCACCGTAAGACAACCAGGAGGCAAGCTCGGTCGCCTCCCCATCCTTCTCAGAAAGAATGACAGGCGAGATCAGCCCGAAGATCTTCATGGAGTTGCTGTCCTTGTAATCATAATCGACATAAATTCCGGTCGGTCCGATGTACGCTTTGGACAGATAAATTTCCTGACCGCCAATAACCATCGAGCTGTTAATTGGAATGTCCTCGCCTTCCTGGACAGCACCTGAACCGTCAAGCCGGAAGCTCGTCACAAGCTCGGTCCGGTATTTCATACTGCTTGAAGTCAGAGCCTCCGGGCTGTTCTCCGTCATCGTCAGCGTCGCGGTCACGCTTGCCGGAATCTTCTGCACCGCCCGGTCCCAGGTAACCTGGATGATGTGACGAGCCCTTCCCTTACCATTCTCCATATCACCCCAGCTCGTATAACTCGCATAGATGCTCTTGCCTGTACCCTGATCCTTGAGCACAAAACCGGCGATTTGCGCCTTCTGATCGTTCTCATTCTCTGTGGTATACAGCACAAACATGCCCCGCTGATCCGCAATAACGGCATCCACCTTGAACCGGTATCCGTTCTTCTCCTCGCTCTCAGCGCCGATCCGGTACACCTCTCCGTAATCCAGCGCTGTTTTGGGTGAAATCTGATTCTTGAGAATCTCCCGGAAGGGTTCTAGGTCTCCCCAATTCGTCAGCGGCTTTCTTGCAGGTACCGTCTGGTCCACGAGACCGGTCAGCCATGGGAGCAGGACAAGCACAAGCAGAGCAGCAGCTGCCATTATGATCCCCGCGCGCCACCGTAGAAACGGCAGCCTGCGTTGTCTTCCCCGCTCAATTCCTGCACGAACGGCTTCATCCAGCTTCCAGTCTGGAACCGCCTGTTCCTCAGACCCGATCTCCACCTCGGCAAAATAGGCCCGAAGCGCCCTCTCTTCCTCGCGTTCCGGCGTCATCTGTACTCCCCCTTTCTTCTCATATGCTCCCTTAACTGCTTCAACCCTTTGTTCATCCAGGTTTTGACCGTTCCCTCCGGTCTGTCCAGAATTTCCGCGATTTCCGGAATCGTTAAGTCCCGATAATATTTCAGGACAAGCACCTGACGGTATTTGGGCTTGACGGCGTCCAGTGCCCGCTCCATATCCAGCTTCCGGTCACTGGTCATGACGGTGGAGCCCGAATCTTCAACCTCTTGCCCGGACGGCACTATGCGGCTTCGGCGCTTCAGTTCATCGTTGCAGCAGTTAATGAGAATGCGGATGATCCAAGGAGCGAACCGGCCGCTATCCTTCAGGCTGCCGCGTTTGATCCATGCTCTGCAGGTAGCCTCCTGCAGCATTTCGAGCGCATCGGCCTCGTTACGGAGATAGCTGTAAGCAATTCCGTACAATATCCGTTTCTGCTCTGCAACCTGCCGAAAGAATCGCTCTTCCTCTGTATCGGCATCGGCTGTGGCGAGGTCCCTCTGTTCAAAGTTCATATCCAGTCCCATCCTCCTCCCCCCTCTATATCCGGATGGCAGGCTCTCCCGAGCCTTACATCCGTTATGACTTCCTGGAGCTCCAAACGGTTTTACTTTTTTGGATCAATGCTGAAATTTCCGCTCTATACCAGAAAAGACCGCTCCAGCATGAGCGGCCTTCTCTTCAGATGAGATATGATTGATGATGTCATAAAAACGATACAGCCTGTCCAAGCCTGCTCAGCGAGGCAGGAACCCAGCTTAAGCCGGTTCTACTCCATCCTGCTTGAATACTTTCTCCATAACGGCTTGCTCGAGGAAGTGGGTAAGCCGCTGCTCGTTCTCTCCGCTTTCACGGCTAGTGAAGCAGAGCCGCGCGACCTCTCTTGCCTTGGCAGCCTCGGTATTAAGCGTCCGGTGCTTCATGCGCAGCAGCGCCTGAGGCGACATGCTGAGGTCGCTGACGCCGAGCTCCAGCCAAATCGGAAGCGACCGCTCATCGCCGGCCAGCTCCCCGCAGACGCTGACGCCAATGCCCGCCGCATGTGCGGCTTCGACCGTCATCCGTATCATCCGCAGCACAGCCGGATGATACGGATGATACATATGAGCGATCTGCTCGTTCATCCGGTCGACCGCCAGCACGTACTGCACCAGATCATTCGTGCCGATGCTGAAGAAGTCGACCTCCTCCGCCAGCAGATCGGCGATCATCACCGCTGCGGGAACCTCGATCATGATGCCAACTTGCATGTCCCGGTTATAGGGAATGCCACGTTGGTCAAGATCTTTCTTCACATCTTGAAGCACCGCCTTGGCCTCCCTGACCTCCTCGACCGAGGAGATCATGGGCAGCATCATTTTGATGCTGCCGTGCGCGCTGGCCCGCAGGATAGCCGCAAGCTGCGTCTGGAACATGTCCTTGCGGTCCAGGCAGATCCGGATAGCCCGGTAACCGAGGAACGGATTCTGCTCCTCCGGCAGCTGGAAGTAATCCAGGTGCTTGTCACCGCCGATATCCAGCGTCCGGATGACAACGGGATGCTCTCCTACTTTTTCCGCAACAAGCCTGTAGACCTCATACTGCTCATCCTCCGTAGGGAAGCTCTGCCGGTCCATGTACAGAAATTCCGTCCGGAAGAGACCGACGCCTTCGGCTCCGTACTTGAGCGCCATATCCAGCTCCTTCACGGAGCTGATATTGCCCGCCAGCCTCATTCTCACACCGTCCCGGGTCATGGCGTCCACCGAAGCCAGCAGTTCAAGCTGTTCCCGCTTCTCCCGCTGTCTGTCGCGGACAACCCGGTAATGCTCGGCGGTTGCTTCATCCGGACTGATGATGAGATAGCCGTTGTCTCCGTCGATAATCAGGAAATCACCCGTCTGAACCGGAGTCTGAAGCTTGTTCTCAAGTCCCGCTATGAGCGGAATCCCGAGAGCGCGGGCCATGATGGAGGAATGCGATGTCTTGCCGCCCATCATGGTGACAATCCCGAGCACGTAGGCCGGATTCAGATGGGCAAGCTGGGAAGGCGACAGCTCCTTGGCGACCAAAATATACGGCTGCGTGTCAGAGGGCAGCGTAACCTCGGGCGCTCCGAGCAGATGCTTCAGCAGACGGTTGCCGACATCCTTGATATCGACCGCCCGTTCCTTCATGTATTCGTCGTCAAGGAGGTCGAACATCGCGACAAAGTGATCGATAGCTTCCTTGACGGCCACCTCCGCCGCCTTGTACTGCCGCTCGATAATGCCGCGGATCTCGCTCATGAACACCGGATCGTCCAGTATCGCCAGATGGGCGTCAAAAATACTGGACTCCTCGGGGCCAACCACCTCACGGAATTCGCGCTTAATGTACTCGATCTCATCTTTGGAGGTCTTGATGCCTTCATATAAACGCTCGAATTCTTTTGCCAGATCTACCGGATTGACCTGTGTCTCCGGCATGCTCCATTCCCAGTTCGGCAGAACGAAGGCCTTTCCGATGGCCACACCCGCTGAGGCGCCTATACCTTGTATCATGATTCCACTCCCCCAACATTGCTTTCATGCAGCACGACGGACATGACCGACGACTGTCCTTTTTTGACCGACTTGAACGGAGCGTAGCTCCAGGATTTGACCCGCTCGGGATTCGTTATGACCATCGGAGTTGCCAGCGAGGCCGCATGCTCTTTCAGATACTCCAGGTCGAACCGGATCAGAAGCTGACCAGGCTCGACGCCGTCCCCCTCCTTGACCTCTGCTTCGAAGGGGCCTTTCAATTGCGAGGTATCGATACCGATGTGCATCAGAACCTCAAGCCCTTCGGGCGTGGAGATGCCGATGGCATGCATCGTCGGATAGATATGCATGACCTTGCCGAATACAGGGGAGACAAGCTCGCCTTTCTCTGGAATGAACGCAACGCCGTCACCAACCAGCTTCTGGGCAAAAATATGATCCGGCACTTCTTCGATGGGCAGCATCCGCCCCTGCATGGGCGCGCTGAACAGCACCTGCGGCAGATCGCGCAGCATGAGCTTGTCGATCTCTTCCCGGATCAGCTCGGAATAGGTGCCGAAGACCACCTGCACATTGCCGCCGCCAAGCTTGATAATGCCGGCCGAACCCAGGCTTTTGAGCGCGCCGGTGTCCACTTCGCGGTCGTTTCTGACGGTCAGCCGCAGGCGAGTGATGCATGCCTGCACCTGCACGATGTTCTCCTTGCCTCCGAGGGCCTGGAGGATTAGAGGGGCCTGGTAAGGAATGTTCCCCGCCCAGTCTCCAAGCTCTGATCCTTCCTCGCGCCCCGGTGTCGGAATCTGGAACCGGCGGATAGCCCACCGGAAGAGATTGTAGTAGACTATGCCGTAAACGATGCCGATCGGTATCAGCAGCCAGGCGCGCCGGGCCAGATGAAGGTTCAGAATGAAGTCGATAAAGCCGGCCGAATAGGAGAAGCCGTGGTAAATGCCGAGCTCGTAAGTCAGCGTCATAGCCAGACCAGCCATCACGGTATGCACGGCGAACAAGTAGGGTGAAGCGAACAGAAAAGCGAACTCGATCTGCTCCGACACGCCGGTCAGGAAGCAGACAAGAGCTGCCCGCATGAACGTTTTTTTGACCTGTGGCTTCAGATCCTCACGCGCCTCATGAATGATGGCGAAAGCGATCGCGGGAAGTGCGAACATCATGATCGGGAACAGCCCGGCCATGAAGCTCCCGGCCGTCGGGTCTCCTGCAAAGAACCGGGGCAAATCACCCTGGATGATGGAGCCGTCCGGTGTCTTATAGCTTCCCAATTGAAACCAGAACACATTGTTCAAAATATGATGCAGGCCGAAGGCGGTCAGCACCCGGTTCAGCACCCCATACAGAAAGAGGCCGAAGCCCCCAGTCGTATCCACGAGGCTCAGCAGGCTGTCGAGCCCGCTCTGGATATGCGGCGAGATGCCGAGCATGACGCTCGCGAAGACCGCGGAGAAAAGGCCCATGAACAGCAGCACAAAACGCGATCCTCCAAAAAACTGGATCGCCTCGGGAAGCTTGATATGCTTAAACCGGTTATGCGCGATGCCCGCGACTATCCCGAGCAGAACGCCGATTAATGTGGCTGGCTGGAGAGATCCGTCGCCCAGCTTCATCACAATCCGGTCATAGGTGAACATTCCGGCCAGCGCCGCAAGACCTGCGGGTCCGGCCTGATTGGACAGGCCCCATGCCACACCGACCGCGAACAGATAGGGCATGTAATAAAAGATTCCCTGTCCCGCATAAGTCGCCACTTCCGCAACCGGCGCCATACCCCAAGAGGACCAGGGGAGGCTTCCCAGGCTTAGCAGGATGGCGGCCGCCGGGAGCACCATGGTAGGGAGCATAATGGCTCTGCCCAGCTGCTGCAGTGATCCAAGCCAGTTCAAGACATATCTCTCCTTTCATACTATATTGAATGGTACGGCCTGCTGTCCGTTTTGTCAAAGCAATTGGAAGGCGCCTTGTCACAGAGGCACTAAGGCAAGGGGCATACAGGCTCCCGGGTTGCTTTCCCGGGTTGCTCCCGCCATGTCCCGCAGCTGTCAGTCTTATGTAACGCCCCTTGCATCCACCCTTGCAGCGCCGCCCAGCGGACAAGAAGAAACGTCCTGCCATCCCGGCAGGACGTTTCTAGCCATTGCCTTATCCCTTCTCAGGAAATCGGCTATTATTTCGGGCTCCGGGTACGGTCCCGCATCGTAATGGCTTCCTCGACCTTGATGCAGCGGTCCATAATAACCGTCATTCCGGCCTCCTGGGCGATTTCGGCCGCCTCCTGGCTAATGACACCCTGTTGCAGCCACAGCACCTTAGCGCCGATGGCAGCCGCCTCACGCGCCACCTCGGGGCAGAATTCGCTCCGGCGGAATACATCCACGATGTCGACCGGCTCTGGTATCTCGGCCAGCGAGTGGTAGCACTTCTCGCCAAGAATATCGTCGTCCACAAGCGGGTTAACCGGGATAATCCGGTACCCCTTCAGCTGCATGGCATAAGCGACCATGTAAGAGGTGCGGTCGGATTTGTCTGACAGGCCCACAACGGCGATGTTGCCTGCTGAAGCCAGGATATCGCCGATTTCTTCACGAGTCGGATTCTCGAATGCCATTTTCAAATCACTCCTTAATATTTCTGTCGCCGTTTATCGGCTGGTGCGTCACTATTTTACCCATTCTACATCGGCACCGAGCGCACGTAAATGGTCGAAATACTGCGGATATGATTTGGCGACATGATGCGCATCCTTGATCAGCAGCGGCTCTGCGGCGCGGAGACCGACTACAGTAAGCGCCATGATTACACGGTGGTCATAATGGGCGTTGATCGTCACGCCGCCCTGTACGCCTTCCGGAAGGCCGTGCACGATGATCTCGTCGCGCTTCTCTTCCACTCTCGCGCCAGCCTTGGCAAGCTCGGCCAGATAATCCGTAATGCGGTCGCATTCCTTATAGCGCAAATTCTCGACATTGTAGAAGCGCGATGTGCCTTCTGCAAAGACAGCCGCCGCAACCATGGCCAGCACCGCATCGGTTGCTGCGTCTCCGTCGAAACTGACAGCTTTCAGCTTATTGTTGCCTTTGACGTGAACCGTGCCGTTCTCGTGCGTAAGCGGCACTTCCATCATCCGCAGCACATCGATTATGGCGCGTTCCCCCTGGCGGCTCTTCTCGGCAAGCCGGTGAATCTTGACGTCGGATTCGGTCACCGCCGCAGCGGCGAGAACGGCCGCCGAGCCCGGGTAATCGCCTTGTACCGTATAGGTCTTCGCTTCATAGGACTGTCTTCCCGGCACCTTGAACGACATGTAATCGTCCGCAGCATGAATCGTAATTCCCGCCTGCTCCAGCACCTCCAGCGTCTGGCCTACGACCACCTTCGATTTAAGATCGTTCAACACGATGATCTCGCTGTCTTCTTCCAGCAGCGGCGTCAGGAACAGCAGCGCACTCAAATACTGGGAGCTGACCGAACCCGAGACGGTAATGCGTCCGCCCTTCGGATGTCCACCCCGGATCGTAATCGGCAGACGGCCCTCGTTATGCTGAACCTCCACGCCGAGCTGGCCGAGCGCGTCAATGAGATCGTCATGGGGACGCTTGCCTAGAGAATCGGGATATGTATTGACGAATGTTACCTCCGGACAGAAAGTCGCGATCGCCATCAGAAAGCGCAGAACCGCCCCCGCGTTGCCTACATTCAGTTCCTTGATATCCTTCGGCCGTCGGCCAAAACCCTTGATGACGATCTTCTCATCGTCCTCGGTAAGCTCCGCGCCAAGATCCGCGATGCAGCGGCGAATCGCATCACTGTCCTCGCTGTGGGCGGGATGGTAGATCGTGCTGGTGCCTTCGGACAGGGCAGCTACCAGCAGGTAGCGGGTCGTATAGTTCTTGGAGGACAAGGCGCCGATTTCCCCGTTCAGCACCGGTGTTGGCCTAACGATAACGTCCATGATTATTGTCTCCTCTATCATTTACTTAAGCGGATGTTCATCCTGCTCTGTTTGACAGGCTGTTCCGCTTGTATGGTATTATTAACTCATTTCCAATCTGTCAAGGAAAGAGGTCATAACAATGAGTGAAATTCCGCAAATTTCGGCGGAGGAGCTGCAGCAGCGCATCCAGGCCGGTGAAGATTTGATTCTGATCGATGTCAGAGAGGATGAAGAAGTCGCTCTCGGCATGATTCCCGGCGCCCTTCACATTCCCATGGGCGAAATTCCATACCGCATGTCCGATATTCCGGAGGAGGACGAAGTGATCTTCATCTGCCGCTCGGGTTCCCGCAGCCAGCGGGTCTGCCAGTACCTTGAAGCGCAAGGGCACAAGGGTGTCGTCAACCTCAGCGGCGGCATGATTGACTGGAACGAGCTTGGCGAAGCTTGAACAGCACAGATTCACACATGCTTAAAAGCTAAAACGCGGTAGTGCGTTAAAATCCGTTGACATACTTCATCCTCAGTCAGTCCCGTCGTATCCACCGTGCAGTGCGCGAAGCTGTAGGCATCCTTGCGTTCCTCCAGGATTCGTCTCACATTCTCTTCCGCATTGCCGGCCAGGAGGGGTCTGTTCCGGTCTCCGGCTACTCTGGCGATAATCTCCTCCGCCGTCGCGCTGAGCGCCACCACAATGCCCTTCTCTTTCATCAGATTGGCATTGGCCGCAGCCAGCACCGCCCCGCCGCCTGTAGCGACGATCACACGGTCCCGCTCCAGAACCTCGCGAAGCCTGTCGCTCTCGGATGTCCTGAAGTACACTTCTCCGTTCTCTGCAAAAATCTCGGGTATGCTCCGTCCTTCATGACGGACTATCTCGGCATCAAGATCGACCATCTCGTACCCCAGCTCTTCCGCCAGCAGCGTACCTATCGCCGACTTGCCCGTTGCCATCATCCCGATCAGAATCAGATTTCCCGAAAGGCCGCGATTATCCGAAAGCCGCTCTTCCTCTGAAGTCATATTTATCACCACCAAGCTTCTTTCGATCTATCATAACACATGGGTAAAACCCGGCACAATGCTTGCTTTTTTCCCGTTCGCGCTCAGTTCTGTGTGAAGCTTTTGCTTGCTATTCTTTTTGAAAAAGCCCGGAAGCCCGCTTGACTGCGGGACATTCCGGGCCTTGAAAGAACGTGCAGGGATGAAGCGTATTATTCGCCCTGTGCCTCGGCGATCCAGTCGTGGTGGAAGACGCCTTCCTTGTCCACGCGTTTGAAAGTATGGGCGCCGAAGTAGTCGCGCTGCGCCTGAAGCAGGTTGGCAGGCAGACGCTCCGTGCGGTAGCTGTCATAGTAAGCCAGTGCGCTTGCGAAGCCCGGAACCGGGATACCGCGCGTAATGGCTTCAGCGACAACCTTGCGCCATGCGTCCTGATAGTTCGTCATAATGTCCTTGAAGTACGGATCAAGCATCAGGTTCTTGAGATCCGGATTGTTCTCGTAAGCGTCCGTGATCTTCTGCAGGAACTGGGAACGGATGATGCAGCCGCCGCGCCAGATCTTGGCGAGACTGCCGTATTTCAGGTTCCAGCCGTATTCTTCCGAAGCGACGCGCAGCTGGGCGAAGCCCTGTGCATAGGACACGATTTTGCTGGTGAACAGCGCTCTGCGGACATTCTCCACGAACTCGGCCTTGTCGCCTGCAAATGCCGGAGCGGACGGGCCGTTCAGCACCTTGCTGGCTTCCACGCGTTCTTCCTTCAAGGCGGAGAGGAAGCGGGAGAATACGGACTCGGTAATCATGGACAGCGGCACGCCGAGATCAAGCGAGCTTTGGCTTGTCCATTTGCCGGTGCCCTTTTGGCCGGCTGCGTCAAGAATGATATCCACCATCGGCTTGCCGGTGTCCTTATCATATTGCGCGAAGATGTCACGCGTAATTTCGATCAGGTAGCTGTCAAGCTCGCCCTTGTTCCATTCCGCGAACGTTGCATGCAGTTCTTTTTCATCCAGACCGACAACGTCCTTAAGAAGCTGGTAGGCTTCGCAGATCAGCTGCATATCGCCGTACTCGATGCCGTTGTGGACCATCTTCACATAGTGGCCCGCTCCGTCCGGTCCGATATATGTACAGCAGGGTTCTCCGTCAACCTTGGCGGAAATAGCAGTCAGAATCGGCTCAACCAGCTCATAGGCGCTTTCCTGTCCGCCCGGCATGATGGAAGGTCCCTTAAGAGCGCCTTCTTCGCCGCCGGATACGCCGGTGCCGATGAAGCGGAAGCCTTTCTCTTCAAGCTCTTTGTTGCGTCTAACAGTATCAGGGAAGTAGGCGTTGCCGCCGTCGATGATGATATCCCCCTGATCCAGGTAAGGAATAAGCTGCTCAATCGTCGCGTCGGTTGCTTTGCCCGCCTGAACCATGATCAGGATTTTGCGGGGAGTTTCAAGCGAATTCACGAACTCCTCAACGGTGAACGTGCCGAACAGATTCTTGCCTTTCGCCTCTTCCAGAAGATCATGCGTCTTCTCAGGGGAACGGTTGAATACCGAAACGGTAAAGCCTCTGCTCTCGATGTTGAGAGCCAAGTTTTTGCCCATAACAGCCAGGCCGATAACGCCGATTTGTTGTTTTGCCATCTGGTCCTCCACCCTTTGCACACTTTGTTTTTGTGTGAAACCTATAGAGATCAAATTCATTGACAAACAAGACTTTATGGAATTTGACCCGCAATGTAACCATTTTAACTTTTTTTTCGCAAGAAGTGAACCCCCACGAATAATTGCTTTCGCAAATTGAAGACACCCCTTTGACAAGAGGTGCCTAAATCCTGATTCTTCCTACTATATTTACCACTCCAGCCTGAATAATTCAAGAGTCAGCTCCCGCAGCTTTTCCTTGGATACAGTGGCCTGAATTTCGTCCTTACGTGCCAGTGCGTCGCTAAGACGGTCGAGTTCGGCATCAAGTTCCCTCTTGCGCTCCTCGATGCGCTCTTCACCAAGCTTGGAGTAGAACATCTTGGTCAGTTCCTGGTCAGAGAGCAGCGGTCCTTTCTGATACAGCACTCTCTGCTGATAGCCTGAAATCTCCACCAGCCGGATAACCTCGCCGAACAAAATGTTCTCAATAAGAATCTGACGGTCGCGGAAACGTTTGACAACCGCATGTCCCCGCATGTCGCCGATCAGCTTCTCCATCCACTCGGCTAGACGCGCATCCTTGATCATATAATCGCCGACCAGCTTGTAGCCTTCCTTGATCCGCTGAAAGCGCAGCTTCACCAGTTTGCGGCCCGTGCGAACCGAGATGATAAACAGATTGTCGCTCTCGCTCCAGTAGAGCGAGTAGCCTTCCTGAATCAGGTCCTTGATCAGGTTCTGAATATGCAGCCGGTCAAACCGCAGTTCCAGGTTGCAGTATTCCACTTCGTCATTCTTGTTCACGGCCCACTCCCCCTTAGAAAGTTGACGATCGTTTAACCGGCTGTTGATCAGTCCGGCTCGCCCAATCCAGCCCATGATGCGATAGCTCCAGGCCGGACCAGTGCCCGGGCGACGCATCAGAAGGGATTTTGCGTTCATCCTACACTTATTTTATACTTCAGCTTATGTAGCGGTAACTTGGTTTATTGACTATTTTTACCCGCTTCCCCATGATTCCAAACGCCTTTTTCGGTGATAGGTGAAGTCGTTTGGGAAAAATGGGACATTCTGTATTGAGGTGACATGAGATGCCGTTTGAAGGTTTTGCCGCGCAAGATTTCAATACCATGGCCATTGAAGGGCTTGAGCCGCGTATGGACGCCCTTATCGCCACGGTCCGGCCCAAGTTGAACATGTTGGGAGAAGAGGCCGCCCCCTTCCTCTCCGCACTCTGCGGCGAGGAAATGTATCCGCATGTGGCCAAGCATGCCCGCCGTACGGTGCATCCGCCTAACGATACCTGGGTCGCCTGGGGCCCATCGAAGAGGGGCTACAAGGCGCTGCCCCATTTCCAGACCGGGATGTTCAGCACGCACCTGTTCGCCGTTTTTGCCATCATCTACGAAAGCCCGAACAAGATTGCTTTTGCCGATGCCCTTGCAGACAATCTGGATATGGTCCGGAAAGAGCTGCCCGGAAATTACTTTTGGTCTACAGATCATCTGGACCCGCGGGGAACGATGCATCGAGATATGGGCAGAGTCCAGTTCGAAGAGCTCATCCGGCGCTTGAAGGAGGTTAAGAAAGCCGAAGTGACATGCGGACTGCGGATTGAACGGAATGATCCGGTGCTTGGAGATGGAGCGGCACTTCTTCAGCTGGTGGAGAGCACTTTCGAGAAGCTGCTGCCGCTGTACCGGCTGTCGTTCTGAGGGAGAGCTGAGCTGACCAGCCGGACGTTCCATGACCGAAACAAAAATAACCTTCAAACCCCTGACATGTGGGCTTGAAGGTTATTTTTTGAGGGTTCTCTTTTTGAGGACCTCTTTTTTGAGGGCTCATATTTAAGGCTCTTTTGAACGGCCTTATTGAAGGTCCCTTGCGATGCCTATTCAATCCTCTGTCGGCTGAATTATTTGTCCGCCTCACGGGTCCGCAGGGCGCGTACGGATGACGCGCTGGCCTTCCGCTTCGTCCGCAGCACAATGACCCGGTGAAGCACGAAGAGCAGCAGCATGACGGCCGCACTGGCGACGAACGGCGCGTTATGGCTTACCGAATCCCATAGCTTGCCCGATACGATAGGGCCGAACACCATGCCGGAGCCCTGCAGGGTAAGGAATATCCCCCAGACAGTCCCTCGCTCCTCCTTGGGTACCTGTGACGCCAGGAAAGCGTTCCAGGCCGGGAGGATCATCGCATAGCTGACTCCGACGAGCGCGACCATTATAAAGACGAGTGACAGCACACGCACATGCGAGAAGATCGATAGCGAAACGGCGGCCAGAAGAAATCCGGTGCTCAGAAAAACCGACGTGCCGATCCTGTCCACCAGCTTGCCGGCCGGAATGAGCGCCAGGACTGTGAATCCCCCGCCCGCGATCAGCAGAAGATTGAACTGCATCGGCGACAGATGAAGCTCCGTCCGGGTGAACAGCGTCACGACCGGAGTCATCAGGCCGATGGCGAACGCCTGTAAGAACAAGGCGGGATACAGCAGGCGGCTTACCCGCAGCGACTGTCTCACGTTGCGCATCGTCCGCTGGAGGCTCCGCAGCGGATTCAGCTTGACTCTCTCCTCTTCCGTCGGCTCCCCGGACCGGCTGACCGCATGAACGCCATGCGCTAGCTTCGCCGGCAGCAGCAGGGCAACGGCGATGACGAGTGCGGCGAAGACTAGAAGCACCAGGAATACGGCATGATAGCTGTAATGCCCGTGATCCATCAGGAAGTTGACCGTAATCGGGCCGATGCCGGTTCCCGCCAGCGAGGCCATCTCCACTGCGCCCATCGCCGCTCCGCTTCCGCCGCTCGTTGTAGAGCCGGCCAGCTCAGTCACGCCGGTCATGACGCAGGGCCATAGCGGCGAGGTCCCGACGCCGAGGATCAGGCAGGCCAGTGACAGCGAGACGGCGTCCTTCGCATAGATGATCAGGCAGACGGCGACCGCGATCAGCAGCAGAGCCCCGGTCATCGTCCAGCGATAACCGATTCGCTCCATGATCCAGCCCGACGGGCCGCGGAACAGATTATCGCCCAGATATTGAAGCGCGAAGGCTACGCCGACGACGGTCACGGACAGATCCAGAACGTTCTCCATATAGACGGGCAGCAGCGCGACGAGCAGCGATCCCTTGATGAATTCGACCAAAAAAATGATGATCCACATCTCAAGAATAAACGGAGACGCAAGGTTGATATGGGTGCGCGGCTTCGAATTCAGCGGCATTACATCACATCCTAGTATTATGATCATGGTTTTGTTATACTTCATTTGTTTGTGACTTCACTTTTAGAAAGGTTGTGGGAGTATTAATGGATCAATCGCTTACCCCTCTCTTCACGGCTCTAAAAAAGCACGTTGCCGGAAATCCGGTGCAATTTCATATTCCCGGTCATAAAAAAGGAGCAGGAACCGATCCCGAATTCAGGGAATTCATCGGCGACAATGTCCTTTCCATAGATCTGATCAATATTGCACCGCTTGACGACCTGCACCAGCCCAAAGGCGTAATCGCCCAAGCCCAGAACCTGGCGGCGGAAGCATTTGGAGCGGACTATACGTATTTCAGCGTCCAGGGCACCAGCGGAGCCATCATTACGATGATCATGTCGGTAGTCTCGCCCGGGGATAAACTCATCGTTCCCCGCAATGTCCATAAGTCGATCATGTCCGCCATCATTCTTTCGGGAGCCAAGCCCATCTTCGTCTCTCCTGTACAGGACGAGAACCTGGGGATCGACCACGGCATCACGACCAGTTCGCTCAGCCGCGCCCTTCAGCGTCATCCGGACGCCAAAGGCGTGCTAGTCATCAATCCGACCTATTTCGGGGTATGCGCCGATTTACGCTCCATAGTAGAGCTTGCCCACAGCTACGGCATCCCGGTGCTTGTGGATGAAGCGCACGGGGTATTGATCCATTTTCACGAGGAGCTGCCGATGTCGGCCATGCAGGCTGGCGCCGATATGGCCGCAACCAGCGTACACAAACTTGGCGGCTCCATGACTCAAAGCTCAGTGCTCAACGTCAACGCGGACACAGGATTCATTAACCCGCAGCGCGTCCAGACCATGATGAGCATGCTGACGACGACATCGACTTCCTATGTCCTGATGGCCTCTCTGGATACCTCAAGACGCCAACTGGCCCTGCACGGACATGATATGGCATCGCACGCCATCGCGCTGGCGAAATACGCCAGGGAAGCTGTCAACGAGATCGACGGCTTGTACAGCTTCGGCAACGAGATTCTCGGCACGGAAGCGACCTACGACCATGATCCGACCAAGCTCAGCATTCATGTTCGCCATCTCGGCATCACGGGCTGGGAAGCGGAGAACTGGCTGCGCGAGAAGTATAACATTGAAGTCGAAATGAGCGACATGTATAACATTCTTTGCCTAATTACTCCCGGAGATACCCGGCAGTCTGTCGACAAGCTGCTCTCGGCGCTGCGCGTGCTGTCCGCCATCCATTTCGGCAAGGGCGACATCTACGAGCTCAAGGTGCAGGTTCCCGAAATTCCGCAGCTGGCGCTCACTCCGCGGGACGCCTTCTATGCCGATACCGAGCTTGTTCCATTCAAGGAATCGGCTGACCGGATTATCGCCGAATTCATCTATGTGTATCCGCCGGGAATTCCGATTCTTCTCCCGGGCGAAGTCATTACCCAGGACAATATCGACTATATTCGTGATCATGTGGAGATCGGCCTCCCTGTCAAAGGACCGGAAGACAAGACACTCACTCATGTCAAGGTTATCGTCGAGGCCGACCCAATCTTCTGACCGGCGGCTATCCGACCGGCATTTCATACAAAAACCCGATACCTGGCCAAAGGTATCGGGTTTTCTTCTAGATCAGAAAGTATATAATTGTCCGGTGCCCTTTCTGACCTTCTCCGGTAAACGCTCGGCGTCAAAGGACACCGACAGGCGTTATCCTTGATTCCATATTTTGCTTCGGAATTCTATCCCTGACGGGCAAGCAGCTCGTTGTAGGCTTCTTCGACAGCCTTCCATTCCGCTTCGTCTTCGATATTGTAAAGCACCATTTCCTCGTCCTCTTCTTCCATACGAAGGATGATGCCGTCCGCTTCCGGATTTTCGCGTTCCAGTAGCAGCGCATAGAGCTTCTCGTTCACGTCGAACGTCTCGACAAGTACCATCTCTACATCCTCGCCCTGCTCGTTGGTCAAAGTCAGAACAAATTCCTCGTGCTCATGGTCGTGTCCGCAGCCGCAGCCGTCGCCATGGTCGTGGTTATGTTCATGATCATGGTCGTGCCCGCAGCCGCATGCTTCGCCATGCTCATGTTTGTGTTCGCTCATTGAAATACCTCACTTTAAGTTGAATTATCCTACATTTGGTATGGTAACACGTAAGACAACCCCAGGTCAATTTGCGAAGATGGCGAGCTTTTGTCAATTCATTGTGGTTATGACTTTCTCCGAAACCAGCGAGTAATCCCCGTTCTTGGTGGCCTTCATGTAGATTCCGATCTTATATTTGCCAGACGATTTGAAATCGTAGGTGATCTCCTTGGTCGAATACCAGAAATTATCATCCTGTCCGCTGTCAAGATCCCGGGAGTCCAAATCTTTGGTGTTGCCTGACGGATCGGTAATAGACAGCTTGACGCCGGCGATATTGTCGGAGAGGCTGTCCACCTGGGTAAGCGCTCTGAATTTGAGCTTCCCCGTCTTCACATTGCCAAATACCCGGTCATTTGAATCGAACAGCGTAATATGGACGTTCGGCTTGATAATCTTCACCTTGCCAGAGTCATCCCAGACCACCAGCGCGTCCATTTCACGGGCGGGGACGTAGGTTTTGCCATCGATCAAATATCCCCCGTCGGCGATTTCTTTTCCGTTGCTCCATACACGCACCTTTTGATAGACGGAATCGGCGAACAGCATTGAGCCGCCCATTAGGGAAAATGCAATCACGCACACGGCAACCTTTCTCCATCTCTTGTTCATCATACCCCTGACCTCCACACTAATTCATGCTGTTAATATATACTTCGTCTTCAGAAGCAAGTTGCGGCAGCCAAGGGAAATTTTTCTTCAATCTTTCAGAAATAAAGGTTCGGCTGGAAAAATGATTCTTTATCGCCGCTTAACAATTTGCTGATACTATGTACAATGGGTACAACGGCTAACTTTGGAGGGATAAGAAGATGACGCTTCAGCTTCAAATGCTGGGAACGGGCAGCGCTTTTGCCAAAAATTATTACAATAACAACGCCCTGCTGATCACTCCGGATTACACCCTGCTCGTGGACTGCGGATTTACCGGCCCGCTTGCGATGTACGACCTCGGCCGCTCCTTCGATGAGGTTGACGCAGTACTGGTTACCCATATCCATGCCGATCATATCGGAGGGCTGGAAGAGCTGGCCTTCTCTCTTCGTTCGCGCGGCGCCCGCAAAATGACCTTGCTGCTGGCAGAGGCGCTGATCGATCCCTTATGGGAGCATACGCTGATGGGAAGCATGTACCAGGAAGGCAAGATCACCAGACTTGAGGATATCTTTGATGTACGCCCTATCGTTCCGGGTATGCCCTGCAGACTGTCCCGGGATCTCACGGTCAACTTGATTCAAACTCCACATATACCAGGCAAGCTCAGCTATTCGCTGCTGCTGAACGACGATATATTTTACAGTGCCGATATGACTTTTGAGCCGGAGCTGCTAACGAACCTTGTGCGAAATCAAGGCTGCCGCTTAATCTTTCATGACTGCCAGCTCGAAGGTCCGGGCGTTGTCCATACCACACTGGAGGAGCTTAAGAGCCTTCCTGAGGATGTCCGGAGCGTGATCTCGCTGATGCATTACGGAGACGAGAAGCCGGACTATGTCGGGCGGACAGACGGGATGCCCTTCCTGGAGCAGCATGTGGTATACCCTCTTCAGGGATAGTAATGTAAAAAGCCGCCCGGAGGCCTAATCGCCATCCGGACGGCATCCGTCCTGCACCTGCTGCTCTTAGAACAGCGGCAATTGATCGAGATTGTTGGTCGGATCGCCGTCGGCATCCCCCCGGATATGGGGAGCTCCATCCCGGCCTTTGAACACATTCACTCCGGCAATCGCGCCGGCCTGCACTTCCCGAATAGCCTGCTGATAGTCCAGAGTCCGGCCGGTTGAAGTCTGGAACGAGGTGATATCCCCGTCTCCATTCTTCTGCACAGCCACAAAACGTTCGCGTCCTCCATTGATCATGAGTCCTTGCTCCTTTGATCGAAATTTGCCCTTGGGGCTAATTCCTAGATTTCCCAAAGGAAGGCCGGACTATTCCCGGATTGCTCGTGGATTACTGTAAATCCTTTTGCATCCGGACATGCAGAATCCCTGCATCATAAAAAGGCTGCTCCGATATGACCCGGTATCCGAGCTTGGTATAGAATTTCTCCGCCTGACACTGCCCGTCCAGAATGGAAGTCTCAAGCCCCAGCTCGCGGGCCAGTTCTTCCAACGCCAGCAGCAGAACTCTGCCGTAGCCTTTGTCCCGGTATTCCTTCAGCACCGCAATCCGCTGCATCTTCGCGGTTCCCTCGCGGTAATAGGTCAGCCGCCCCGTCGCAGCTGCGGTCTCTCCGTCCATTACCAACAGATGATGGGCATCCGGTCCGATGCAGTCATATTGGTCGATTTCTTCTTCAAACGGCACCTTCTGCTCTTTCACGAACACTTCTTTTCGAATATTCAACCCCAGCTGGAGCTGTTCCTCCGTCGTCACACGAACAATTTCCGCCGCCATATCATGCTGCTCCCCTCTCATCTGTTTCAATCCAACCGCAATTGAATAATTATACTGAAATTGTCATTCTCTGTACAGATGAAGAGTCCGGCGCGGCTTATCGTTCGTTGCCGTACACATCCTCCGGTATGGATTTCGTATAGACATCCTGCATGATGGAGGGCTGTTCGTCATTAGTTCCGACTAACCCGGAACCGTCAACGTCCATTGGAAGGAAGACGGGATTCTCCCGATCCGATCCGTTAGGGCGGCATCCTGCGGGAATCATCAGAATAAGTGCCGCGGCCGCTGCTGCGGCCATAGCTTTGATGCTCATAACGATAACTCTCCTTTCGGGGGACGATTGGAATGCTTTTCCACAGTTTGAGCCAGGGCCATCCGTTTTATAACCCTTAGAAGTATTAACGCAAAATATGCTGAAGAATTATCCGATATAATTATGCTATAGTAGAATTGCTGCGCTTCAAGTCCGCAGTGTACGCCATAATTAATTATCCAAATGCTTATTTATAGGAAGGAAGCAGATTGAATGATCGGAGAGATTCTGCTGCAAGTTGTCCTGCCGGTCTTTATTCTTATCGGAGCCGGCTCACTGCTTCAGCGGTTGTTCCGGCTGGATCTGTATACGCTGGCCAAAATCAACTTCTATTACATAACCCCGGCGGCCGTGTTTATGAGCATGTACCAGTCAGAAATGTCTTACTCCCTGCTTGGAATGGTAGTCGGCTTCTATGCAATCTACATCTTGATTCTGTATCTGCTGTCATTCACGCTCACCCGTGCACTGAAATTCAAGCCCGGCATGAGGGCCGCCTTCACCAACAGCGTGATGCTGGACAACTCGGGGAATTACGGCATGCCCGTCAACAGCCTCGCTTTTCATGGCAACCCGCTGGCCGCTTCCCTGCAATCGCTGATTATGACGCTCCAGGCCCTGCTGACCTTCACTTACGGCGTCATGTCGATCCAGCGCGCGAAGCTGAAGGGCAATTACCGGGTCGTCATCATCGGTTTTCTCAAAATGCCCGTTCCTTATGCGCTCGTCTTCGGGCTTCTGCTGCATGCCTGGTCTGTGCCGCTGCCAGCGTTTCTCTTGCAGCCGTTAACTTACGCCCAGCAGTCGATGGTCGCCCTTGCGCTGTTTACACTGGGCGCCCAGATTATGAAATACCCGATCCGGCTGGACCGGGCCGAAATATATTTAAGCCTCGTGCTTCGCCTGCTGGCCGCACCGCTGATCGGTGTGGTTATCGTGCTGGCCCTCGGCATCAAGGGAATCCCGGCACAGGCGCTTATGATCGCTTCCGGCATGCCGACCGGAGTGAACGCCTCCCTGCTCGCTGAGGAATACAACAATGAGCCCGATTTTGCTGCCCAGACAGTGCTGGTCTCCACGCTTGTCAATGTGCTGACGATCACCGGACTGATTATGCTGGCACGCTGGATCGTTTGAAGCGCAGCGCAGCCGAATCGGCGGATTAAGCCGTTTTCAAATTCATTTTTAACGAACAGGGATTGGCGAAGGATGGGAAGTAGTTAGAGCGGTTATTGACCAGGATTATCGTGGGGATTTGAAGCGTGAGGCTGTAACCTGATTGCATATAACGGATAGTGGAGGTTGACCGGCTAATGAGCAAACTCGTATTCTTTCTCGGCGCGGGAGGAGCGGGCAAGACGACGCTGGCCAAGGCCCTGGCCGAAAGACGCAAGGCCGCATTCTTCGATATGGATGTGCTGCTGCGGCCGGCGGCGAACGCTTTGATGAAGCAGAACGGGCTGGACCCGGACGACCGGGATTCAGACGCCTACAAGAAGCTGTGCCGCGATTTGGGCTATCGTATTACGATGGATGCCGCTCTTGATAACGTTGCTCTGAATGTCGATTGTCTCGTCGTCGGGCCTTTCACCAAAGAGGCTGCTGATGAGGGCTGGATTTCAGATGAGCTGGCCCGGATCGGCCGGTCGCTTGAGAACGTCGAGGTCAAGGTGATCATCGTAAGCCTGTCTGATGAAGCTCTTTATAAAAAAAGAATCCTGGCGAGAAATTCCAGGCTGGACGACTGGAAGCTCCGGCACTGGGACGAGTTTCGCTCGGCTCTCGGGAAGCGTGGGGTCAGCTGGCCTCTTCCCGCTTCCTCGGTCCTGCATTTTGACAATTCAGGCACAGACCCGCTGCTGGCCGCCGACGCCATTGAACGCTTCGTCTATCCGGAGGGATCCTAGATCCCTCTTTTTTCATATGTATAATGACCCCGTAAATTTGCTGCGGTTTATTCCGGGGTGCATTTGTGGATTGGGCGCGTTAGCGGCGACCACTGGGTCGGGTGGCTTGTGATGCGCTTTAACTCCCTGTCCTTTAGCGGGCGGGTGCATTAACGGCGACCACTAGTTCGGGCGGCTGGGCTGCGCCCACTTCCCTCTTTCATTAGTGGACCGGGGGACGCTAGCGGCGACCACTAGTTCGGGCAGCTTACGCTGCGCCCTTTCTCCCCTTCTAAATTAAGAGATCGAGCGCGTTAGCGGTGACCATGGTTCGAGCGGCTTGGGCTGCGCCTATTCTCCCCCACATTAACGAACCGGGCGCGTTAGCAGCGACCAATTTCTGAGCGGCTTTGTTCCACCGCACCTCTCCCTTCTCAGCGGATACCACTTTCAGTGCGGTTTGTGATGTGATGTTTCCCTCTTACCTTTAGTGGTTATTCCGCCTCTTGCTTTTTCCCGCTCTATAGGTTTATTAGGCAGCTATTATGGGAATGTTTGTAGGATTGTCAAATCTTTGAGTCCCGTATAAATTGTGAAATCATTCACTGATATTTATAATTAAACATAACTTTAGAGCGCCTGTGTATCCAGCATTAGGCTGCGAGAGGATGGAGATTCCATGAGTTCAGGAACCGCTGAAGTTCAAGAACAGTTGCCCAGACATTTGCTAGCTATGCTTCCGTGCCCGCTGAAAGTGCCGCTCGAAGAAACCTTCGTGCGTCAGCAGAATGAGGGCTTGTGGTCCGAACTGGACCCCCAAGAGGTTGCCTTCGAGGGAAATGCGAACCAGCACGACTTCTATAAAACGGTAGACGGCTTCGAATCCGAGGATGAGCTGCCGGAAGCCGTCATCACTCCCGGGATCAGCAGCTTCTTTCACCAGAGCTTCCGCACCCGGTTTCTTGACCATGATGTATTCGCCGACGCTGCGGACTATACCCCGAACGCCAGATTCGCCGAGATCGGCATGAAGGACCCGCTTGGACGCGTTACTCTCTTATGCGTCAACCCGCTCGTCATCGTCGCTGACAAAGCTCGTCTCGGCGGATTGCCGGAGCCCCGCTCCTGGAGCGATCTGCTGAATCCGGCATACAAGAAGCAGGTGACCATGCGTGGCCATAAGGGCAGCTTCTGCGAGACGGTTCTCCTGACGATCGGCCAATGCTTCGGCCAGGAGATACTGACCGGGCTCGGCCAGTCGGTCCGTCAGGGAATGCATCCCGGCCAGATGGCGAAGCTCGCCGGAACCGACAGCGAAGACGCAACGGCGCTGTATGTTATGCCCTATTTCTACGCCAACAATATCCGCAAGAAGGAGAAGGTCAGCATCATCTGGCCTGAGGAAGGCGCGATCGCCAGCCCCGTCTTCCTGCTGGCAAAACGGCAAGCCTCGGAATCCGGCCGGCGCCTGGCCGACTTCTTCACCGGCGCCGAATCGGCGCAGCTCTACGAGGACGCCTTCTTCCCTTCGCCGCATCCTTCGGTACAGACCTCTGTGCCGGACCGCAAACTGCTGTGGATGGGATGGGACCTGGTGTGGAACCGCGACATCCAGAAGCTGACTGATGAGGCAAACGCCGCATTCCTGCGGGGCTTCAAGCAGGAGGGCTGACAGATGAAGCTCATAACCGTGGCGGGACCGCCGTCGAGCGGCAAGACCTCCATGCTTCTGCGCGTGATCGAATGGCTGAAGGAGCAGGGATTGAAAGCGGGGGTCGTCAAATTCGACTGTGTCGCCTCCAGGGACGATGAGCGCTACCGGGCAAAAGATGTGCCGGTGCTGCTCGGTCTTGCCGGCAATCTGTGTCCGGACCATTATTTTGTGACGAATATCGAGGCCTGCGCCAACTGGGGACAATCGCTCGGTCTCGACCTGCTCATCAGCGAGAGCGCGGGGCTGTGCAACCGCTGTTCGCCTTTCATCCGCCAGGCGCTGGGAGTCTGCGTCATCGACAATCTGGCGGGGGCGAACACCCCGACGAAGATGGGGCCCCTGCTCAAGCAGGCCGATATCGTCGTTATTACCAAGGGAGATATCGTCTCCCAAGCCGAGCGCGAGGTCTTCCAGTACCAGGTGCGCAAGGTCAATGCCAGAGCCGAAGTGCTGCAAATGAATGGCCTGACCGGCCAGGGGCGGGAGCGCCTCGGTGCCCTTCTCGCCCAGGCCCCCGATACCGGAGATTTGGAAGGCCGGAAACTCCGGTTCTCCATGCCGGCTGCCGTCTGCTCCTATTGCCTGGGCGAGACCAAGATCGGGAAGGATTATCAGATGGGGAATGTGCGCAGCATCACCATTCCCGAGTCCGAAGTCTCCGGGGGTGAGACGGCATGACTGAACTGAACGACGTCATTACGTCAGTAACCCTGCTCGGCGGACGCTCCAAATCCGGAGAGCCCGAAGAAGTGAACCTTCGGCTTGTTCCCGGGGATTTGGTCGCTGTCGTTGGACCTACCGGCTCCGGCAAAAGCCGTCTGCTGGCCGACATCGAATACATCGCCCAGCGGGACACCCCGAGCGGGCGCCAGATTCTCATCAACGACGACACGCCTGAACCCGAGCTGCGGTTCTCCTGGGGCCGGAGGCTGATCGCCCAGCTGTCGCAGAACATGAACTTCGTCATGGATGCTACCGTTGCCGAATTCATTACCATGCACGCAGAGTGCCGCGGAGACGGCAATCTTGACGAAGCTTACATGGAGAAGCTGATACATGAGGTTATCGCGCAGGCGAACCGGCTCACCGGCGAGCCGATCATGGCGGATTCGCCGCTCACCGCGCTCAGCGGCGGCCAGTCGCGCGCACTGATGATCGCCGACACGGCCATTCTGTCCGACAGTCCGATCGTGCTGATCGACGAGATCGAGAACGCGGGCATCGACCGCCGCCAGGCGCTGGACGTGCTCGTCCAGAATCAGAAAATCGTGCTCATGGCGACGCATGATCCCATTCTCGCGCTGCTCGCCCACAGCCGCATCGTCCTTAAGGGCGGCGGCATTGCCAGCGTACTGCAAGGCGATGCGGAAGAGGCCGCGCTGCTCCAGGAGCTGCAGCGCACGGACGCTGCCCTGATGGCGATCCGCGAGAAGCTGCGGCGCGGCGAGCGCCTGAGCGGATCTTCGCTGGGCAGCGGCTCCTGTCCGGCTTAAGCCAGCCGGAAACTACAACGGACCTGATCTCCGATATGATGCGGAGATCAGGTCCGTTCATTGTTGTATCTGTTTTTTCACATGACAGCTAAAATACCAGCTCTTAACGTACCCCGATCAATTGGCTGGTCCGGGCAACTCCGGTACGGATCGCCGCTTCGGCGACCGCAATCCGGATATTTTCCACCACTCGCTTGTCGAAGGGGTTCGGAATAATGTAATGCTCACTCAGTTCCGCCGGATCGACAGCCGCTGCAATCGCCTCGGCAACCGCGAGCTTCATCGCATCATTGATTTCTCTCGCTCCGCAGTCCAGCGCCCCCCGGAAAATACCCGGGAAGCAGAGCACATTGTTAATCTGGTTCGGGTAATCGGAGCGTCCTGTCGCCATAACCTTGACATAAGGCGCAGCAAGCTCCGGATCGATCTCAGGCGTCGGATTGGCCATGGCGAACACGATCGCGTCCTTGGCCATGTTCCGCACGTCCTCCACCTTCAGCACATTCGGCGCCGATACGCCGATAAAGACATCCGCTCCCTTAATACAGTCCGACAGCGAGCCTTCTTCCTGATTAGGATTGCTGAGCTGCGCGAACTCGGCCCAATGCGGCTTCTCGTAAACATTCTGCCGGTTGATCGCTCCGTCCCGGTCTACACCGATCAGATTGACGGCGCCGGCGTTCAGCAGCATTTTAGCCACCGAAATGCCCGCCGCTCCGCAGCCGTTGACGACGATCTTCACATCCCGGATGTCCTTGTTCACAACCTTCAGCGCATTCAG
>RCUS01000318.1_pt1 | contig 33847 bp, 34 predicted proteins | sample 2166221 | NCBI WGS metagenome assembly RCUS01 (sample SAMN09932758, study PRJNA488358) | compost metagenome | isolation source: compost soil in cyclohexanecarboxylic | place: Germany: Experimental Botanical Garden
TCTCATTCAGCAATCGCGTGGATTCTGCGGCAATCGTATCGAAGACGATCGATGATTTGCCGGATCCGGATACCCCGGTGAAGATCGTGATCTTTCGTTTGGGAATGCGCAAGGATACGTTCTTGAGATTATTCTCCCTCGCACCCGAGATTACGATATACTCCTGATTGGGTTCGTTCATGCCTGACATCCCTCCACTAGTAATAGTTTCTGTTCATACTCATCTTGTACCATTCATCAGCAGCAAATTAGGAAACGCGAACCAGATCAACCCAAAAAGAGCCGGCATTGGCCAGCTCTTGTAATCATGTGAAGAAGTCAATTCTGATTGGCGGACGTTCATTGTATACTAAGCCTCATAATTTGGCAAGATGTTTGGCTGTACGGATCATTTGACTGGTAAAAGAGTTTTCGTTATCGTACCAGGCAGCGATTTTCACCAGCGTATCTGTTCCTAAAGGAGATACCTTCGTCTGCGTTGCGTCAAACAAGCTGCCGTAAGTGATCCCGATAATATCGGATGAAACAAGCTCTTCGTCTGAATATCCATACTGCTCGGATTTGGATTGCTCCATCTTCTTGTTGACCTGCTCCGCTGTAACGGAGCCGGCAACAACTGCGGTCAACTCGGTTAACGAGCCTGCGACAACTGGCACCCGTTGAGATGTGCCATCCAGCTTGCCGTCCAACTCCGGGATTACGAGGCCTATTGCCTTGGCTGCCCCGGTAGAGGTTGGAATGATGTTGGCAGCCGCCGTGCGCGCCCGGCGCAAGTCGCCTTTGGCATGAGGGGCATCCAGCGTATTCTGGTCATTGGTATAAGCATGTATCGTAGTCATGAAGCCTTTTTGGATCGGCGCAAGCTCGTTCAGGTAATACACCATTGGAGCAAGGCAGTTCGTGGTGCAGGATGCTGCCGAAACTATGCGATCCTCTTTGGTCAATGTATGCTCATTTACACCATAGACAATGGTGGGAACATCTTTTCCGGCTGTTGTGGATATAAGAACCTTTCTTGCGCCGGCGTCGATATGCGCTGCTGCCCCTTTTTTGGATGCGAAGAAGCCTGTACACTCCAAAACAACATCGATCTGTAACTGATCCCATGGGAGCTTGCCGGGGTCTTTTTCAGCATAGATTGGAATTTCCACGCCGTTTACGGTCAAACTGTTCTCACTATACCCGATCTCTCCGTCATACCGCCCTTGCGATGTGTCGTACTTAAGCAAATGCGCGAGCATCTTCGGACTTGTCAGATCATTGATCGCTGCAATGCTGTATCCTTCCGTACCAAAGAGCTGCCGAAATGCAAGCCGCCCGATTCTGCCAAACCCATTAATGGCGATATTAATTCCCATAACAACCACCAATCCTTTCTTTGTTCAGGTTCCAACGCTATTATATCCTCCACATTCTTGTGGTACACTGTTATAAGTGAAGTATTCGACTATACTATCTGTCAGGTGAGAACAATGCCACAAATGGACCGACATAAGAACAGAACGGTAAATATCGAGTTTGTTGCTGCGGAGGCTTTGGATTCGCTTCCCTACCCGGAGCGGTTTACACTGGTTTTTGTTACGAGTGGAATGATAAGCGGACGGTTGAACGATCGTCCAATAACCGTTTCCGCCCCCGGTATTCTGTGTTTGTCCGAAGAAGATACGTTGCAAGTTACTGATAAGCAGGACGCCTTCGCGCAATCCTTTAGCTATCATGACGATTTTCTTAACACCATTCCCCTAACAGAAACGGAAGACTATTTTCCCAAAAATCTGAAGATCCAAACAGGGCTCTCCCTTTTTCAAGGTGACGATATGCGTACAAGGGTGCCTCGTGTAACCGGCAAAGCATTTTCGCAGCTATTTGAGTGGTTCTTTGTGATGGGAACAGAAGTGTCTGCGCAGAGCGATGATCGCTGGGTATGCCGAATTAAGAAGTACCTGATTCAAATATTGGGGCTGCTTGAGGATTTGAACCGGCATAGCGAACAGTCTCCTGTTGATCTAGTTCTGGAATATATCCACACACACTATTCGGAAAAAATCAGCTTGGAGGACTTAACGAATTGTGCGCATCTGAACCGCGTGTCACTTAATAAGATGTTTCAGGAGAGATGCGGATGCACGGCGATTGGCTATTTGCTGTCACACCGCCTGAAGGTTGCTGAGGATCTTCTGACACATACGGGGATGAGCTTGAATGAGATTGCGCGCGCTACCGGATTTGAGTATGACACGTATTTCATCAAGCAGTTTACAGCTAAAAAAGGGATGTCTCCGACCGTATATCGGAACACATCCCGCGAGTTTGCCACTGTCCAATAAGACTAAATTTCTGATTCACATCGATCCACTTTAAGATCCCGACGGAGAACATGCAGGTCTCTATTGCAGCGCTCCATATCATTCACAGGCTTTATCATTAATGTTGTGAAAAATTAGGCATCTTAATGAACCCGGATAACCCGAATGCAATCAGCAAACTCGCAGCCAGCGCTTCGAATGCCGCCAAACTGCTGCCTGTCTTCAGAAGATTCAAGGCCAGCAAGGGTCCTAAAGACGCCCCGATGAAGAGTACGAGCGAATATACGGTGACGGCTGGGCCGCGTTTGTCGCCCGCAAGCGTGCCTACGATGGAGATCAGCGTCGGGATTGTGATGGATATGCCGGCAATATAGATGATGCTCATTATGACTAGAACGTTCAGATTGGAGCTTAAGCCGACCGCGCCAAGTCCACCAGCTGCCAATAGCAACCCCGCCTGCAGCGTCCTCTTCATCCCGAACCTCGCCACCAGGCGCCCTGCGAACGGAGAAAGGATCATTCCCGCCAGCCCTGCGGCTCTCACCTGCATGAGCTGATGTGCGGCCAGTTCAAACGGAGGCTTCGTCAAATTGCTCTGGAATATTGTATACATGCCCACGAACGAGAGCAGAATCGTCAGGCACACCAGATAGCATAGCGTTAGCGGCCTTTGAATGAGCATGGCTGGCATCTGTTTGTATAAGGCTGCTAGACTTGCTTGGTTACGTCGTCCCTCTTCCTTCGGGACCAGCGAACCCAACAGCACGGCAGCAATGAGAACCAATACTCCGTGAATGAAAAACACATAGCTCCAGCCCCAGTATTCGCTGACCGCACTGCCGAACAGTTGACCGGCGATGGCTGAGACGAGAAACCCGGTACTAACGAATCCCATAGCAGTAACTCGCCGTTCCGCCGGGAACGTCTCTACCACATAGGTCATTACGGTAGGCGCAAATGTCGCCGAAGCCAAGCCCTGTAAGGCGCGGAGGGCGACCAAGACAGGCAGGCTCTGCGCCAGCCCCAGCATGGGGGTTATGACAAAAAGCGCGGCCAGCCCCCAGAACAGCATGGACCAGCGGCCGAACCGGTCCGATAAGGGACCGAATAACAGAAAACCCAAGGCGTAAGCGAATGAAAAAGCGCTGCCGCTCCATGCCGCCTCGGCCGCCGATGCGTGAAACGTGTCCGCCAGGACAGAGCCCATAGGCAGGGTCACGTATAGGCCTGACACGACAACAAGAGAACACCAGACCAGTACCGCAGTAATTAAGGAATATTTTGCTGGCGACGCGCTGTTCAAGTGTTGTACGCGTTCTGACATGACACCCCTCCATTCCAATTACTCATTTGTTGATTGAAAAATAATGCTCCCGATCAAGATCGGATATGAGTCCTGGCTGAACAGGATCCCAGCCGAACCGATTCCGGGTCAGAGCGCTCGATGCTGTAATATCTGCGGTAACAAAATGCGCCAGCCAGCCAAAATGCTCGGCGGCCTCCTTCGGAGTTTTGCTGACCACCGGTACGCCCAGGCGGGCGCCGATTACCGTTGCAATGTCCCGGATCGGCACGCCTTCTTCTGCGGTCGCATGCAGTATTGTTCCCGCAAGAGCTGCCTCCAGCGCCAGCCGATACAGCCGGGCGGCATCGAGCCGATGGACGGCGGGCCAGCGGTTAGCACCATCGCCTATATAGGCGGCGGCTCCCTTGCTGCGTGCGATTTGAATCAGCGCAGGCACGAAACCGCGATCGCCTTCACCATGCACCGATAGGGGGAGCCGCATTACCGACACACGCACGCCTCGCGATGCCAGCGAGAGTGCAGCCTCTTCCGAAGCGATGCGATGCGCCGCGGCGGAACCCGTATCGGGCGCATCTTCTTCCGTAGCGAGACGGCCCTGAGCAAGATGCCCCATCACGGAGGTGACAACAAGCGGCCGGTCCGTTCCGGCAAGAGCAGCGCCCAGTGTCTCAATTGCAAGCCTGTCTTGTTCGCCTACAGTCGTAAGGTCCGAAAAATTGTGGGAAAAGGCGGTATGGATGACGCCATCCGCTGCCTCCGTACCACGTTTCAGGCTGTCCAGATCCTCCAGGGACCCGCTGTGCACAGCCGCTCCTTCCGCCGCAAGAGTGGCGGCAGACTCATTCGAACGGGCAAGTCCTAGCACTTCGTGTCCTGCTTCGATCAGTTCACGCACAATGGCGGAGCCGACAAACCCTGTTGCTCCTGTAACAAAAACACGCATCATCAAATCCTCCTTAATCGGTTGAGTAATAGCCGGTGTGTGGATCGATACCTTTAGCTTGAATCAGCTATTCGTTCGTACCAGCCCTTGGGCTAAACTCATTATAGAGGGCGTGCCGGTACGCGGCTTGCCTGTTTCACGTCATTTTTTGCCTAATCCTCCGGATGCATGGACTGTCCTCTCTTCGACTCCGATAACAAAAAGAAAACCCGCCAAGCCAGATGGCTGCGGGTATTTGGCGGTTGAATGGATCAGTCCGGCATTTGTGCAGGCTGACGCAATCGGGCAATGTCTCTTTTGGGCGGATTTCCGAAGAAGCGGCTGTAATCCCGGCTGAATTGGGAGATGCTCACATACCCTACCAGCTGGCAGGCCGTTGTAACATCCATTGAGCCGGAAATCATGAGGCGTCTCGCTTCATGAAGGCGAAGCGCCTTTTGATACTGAAGGGGGCTCATTGAGGTAACGGTCCTGAAATGCTCGTGAAACGAGGATTCGCTCATGTTGACCATCTCGGCCAAATCTGTCACTTTCATCTGCTGGGAGTAGTTGTCGCGTATCCAGGAGATGGCCTTCACGACACGCTGCACGCCCGAATCGGCAAAGCCGAATTCAGCGGCGTGAACGCCGATGGGGCTTCGCAGGACGCGTATCATAATCTCATCAATTACAAGCGGAGCAAGCAGTTCGGCATCGCCGGGGCTGTGCAGACACTCCATCAGCCTCGTTACCGCGTTCACCAGGCTGAGATCCATGTCGGTGATGTAGCCTGTACTGCGCTTACGCACCGGAGGCAGGCCCTTGGGATATACCTTCAAGGCCAGCTCGGTAATCCGCTGCGGGTCGAGTTCAAGCCTGATCCCGAAGAACGGTTCGGAGGGGCTGGCATCTGTAGCCTTCATTGATACCGGCAGAGCGACAGGGAACATCAGCATCTGCGATCTGCCGAACGGATAGACGTTCTGTCCCACCGTGATGGTCTTTGCCCCCTGCGAAACGATTAACAAAGAGGGCGTATAGAAGGTTTTCACATAGTCCATATTCGTTCGGGAATAACGGCTGACATGCAGACCAGGCACACGCTGGCTGAAGACACCGTCATGAGGTGTAAGAGCTCCGATGAGGCTTGTCAGCCGGGCCGTCTCCACTTCAATCACTCCTACCGCGCTCACGGCTTCCGTTACGGGCGAATGTTCGTCAAGGATCTTCATCTTATCGTTAACAACTCCCGTGTTTCAAACTCAGATTTCTTGATTATGTCGATGTCCTGTCCTCATCATCTCCGGCCGTCTCCTTCAGACGAGCGACAATACCAGCTTCGGCTCCCTCCACAAGATGGAGCTTGCCGTGATCCTTTCGTATCATTCCATTATTGATGCGGTCCTTCAGCCAGTCTGTGACAAAAGCCTCCGCATAGCCGCCGGTGCCAAAGCCTGAAGCGAAAGCGATCATCTCGCAGTACTGCTTCAGATAATCCTCGGTGGCCGGAGCCGGATGCACGCGGCTATACAGCCAGAATTGGACATCGTACATCAAGGTGGAATACTCGTCCGCATGCAGCGCGAAATACCCCTTCTCCCGCACAATCCGGGCGGCAACGCTTCGGATCAGCAGATCGACACGCTCCACCTCCGTGACCGCGCCGCACAGCTCGGCCAACAGTGGAGAGAACGGCGCCTCGTTCACCTTGTGGAGATCCTCCTCCAGAGTCACCTCGGCGGGAATCTCGTAATCCTCGTCCGGCCGCAGGCCGCGGATAAAGCTCTCGAAATCGGGAGCCAGATACGTAATCTCGTAATCCGACTCCTGGTCTACATGAATAACGGATGGCTCCCCGTTCTTGCCGCAGGATCGGTAATCCAGCATCACCACATCATGCCCGGCGGAAGGACAATCGCAGATGACGATCCCAATATCCGGGTAACCCCACTCTTCGATCATGAAACGGCTCCCTGAGCTGCCGCCGAGCGCTTCCGCCTTCTCCAGGCCAATTCCCATGATCGACGTAATGGCGATATGATCCTCTGCCCAGGAGGTTGGTTCTTCCGTCCCGAAGCAGGTATTGCGCGGAATCCCGCCGTTTTGCACCTTCATCAGAGCGATATAGGACGCCGGCAGCTTATAACCGCCCAACTCTTCCTCCACCAAAGCAATCATCTTCTCTGTGGGTGGATCACAGACATACGTATCGATTGCATAGCGGCTGTTCTCCCAGAACTGCGACAGATCCATTCCGGCAAAAGGCTCCTGATTCCCGCCTTCCTTCACTCTTTGCTCCCGCTCTGCCCGAGCGGCAGCCGCCCGCCGTTCTTGGCGTTCCGAGCGCTCCACCTTCTCCCGGGCGGCTTCCAGCCACTCCTCCAGATCCTCGCTTGGGTTCAGCTCATATGCTCTGGTGAACGCTCCCACCGCCTGTTCATACTGCTGCAAGAAATAATAGGAATAGCCAATCCGGTAATGCCATGCGGAATCGTCTTTGCCCTGCTCCGCCAGGACAAGCAGCTGCTCCATTGCTTCGTCGTAGCGGCCCAAGTTATTATAAGCTCTGGCCAGTTGGCCCAGCAGCTCATAATCCCGCTCAGAGGCTGGAATCCCCATGATCGTCTTCACAATCTCGGTGAATTCGTCGTCCTCGTGCAGCTGATTCAAGCGCGCCAGCAACTCCTGCTCCATCGTATTCGCTGCTCCTCTCGTTTTGGCCTTTGCTATGTCCTCTTACTGTGCCATCGATATGCAGATAGCGGGTTGCTCCGTCGTTTACACCTGCTCAACTCCCAATGATTTGACCAGTTCCGTTAAATCCTTGCCCTTGAGGGCGCCTTCCACCAGAGCGGGCAACATGCCAGACGTACAGGCGAAGTACGGAGTCCCATTTCTTGTGAGCTGGCTCGCTACCTGTTCGTCGTAAAAAGGCTTGCCTCCGTCCGACAGCGCCAGCAGGCACAGGGTCCGCACTCCCGATTCAAGCATTTCCCGCATGCGGCGGATTAATCCGGCCTGACTTCCGCCTTCATACAGATCCGAGATGAGGATGAACAGCGTCTTCTTCTCAAGTTAACGCTTCCTGTTGCACTTTAGCTTAATTGGAAGAATCATCTTATCTCAAAGTCTATCATCCTTGCCACAAGTCTTCAATTTTTTAGGAGAGGTAAGGAAGACTGAATGGAAGTCCCGTATGGAGTTCTGAAATAGCCTAAGAATAGAAAAAGCGGCAGCCAGGGACGTTGGAGAATCGTCCAGGACTGTCGCAAATGAAATGATTATCATATAACTCAGGGATTGCTACAGGGAGGCTCTGGTGCCGCTGGTCGCCGACTTCATCGGAGCAGCCGCTGGAAACTGACGCCGCAGACTGGCCAGCCTGGCTGCAGAGGATTCCAGGTCTTCCGCCTTCCGCAGCTCGAGTACCCACTCACCGGCGTACCCGCTTGCCGAAAGCTGGGCGATCATCGCTTCCAGCGGAACCGTGCCACCGCCGAGTCCCAAATGCTCATCCGCTTCACCTCTGTTGTCACTGAGATGAAGCGCCACCATGCGGGGGATGGCTTGCTGCAGCTTAATCAGACATTGGCCGTTCCCTGTCATATGCGCGTGGCCGGCATCGAATACAATACCGATTCTGGAAGAGCCAACTTCACGGATGATATCGAGCAGAAAATCCGGTTCCACGCCGAACAAGCCGGGATAAGGCGGAACATTCTCAAGGGCAATCACGGTCCGGGAGTCTGCGGTAAGTTCCAAGATGCGGGCAAGGAATTCGGCAACGCGAATAAGGGCCTCATCGCACTCCCGACCGAATCCGCTACCCTCATGCGTGTCGCTGCTGTCCGAAGCTCCAGGATGCAGAACGATATATGAGCATCCGAGCCGGTCTGCCAGCCGCAGCGTATCCAGCAGCACCGCTTCAGAAAGCGCCGTTTCGAGCTCGCCTTTGGCAGCAGGATTGCACTCATTGATCGGCGCATGCAGACTCCAGCTAATTCCGTAGAGTTCACCCGTACGCTTCAGCTCCTCCACCCTGTCATCGGACCAGCCCAGCAAATCCCCATGGCTTCCCTCACACATGATCTCAATCCGCCGCCAGCCTTCGGCCGCCAATTTCTCAACCGCTTCTTCCAGTGCGACGTCGATATAAGCATAAGTCGAAACAGCGAAGTCCCGATCTCCCGTCATTGCAATCCCTCCCTGAGTTTGAATGTCGTTTATTTGATGCCCGAATGAATGAAGCTGTCGATGAATTGTCGCTGGAACAACATAAAAATGGCCAGAAGCGGCGCAATGACCAGCAGCGTAGCCGCGCTGACCTCGGTCCACTGTACCCCGACTTCGAATGACTGGGCGAAGATGGACAAACCTACTGTGAGCGGACGATTCTCCACCGAATTGGTGACAATCAGCGGCCAGAGGAAATTGTTCCACTGGTAGCTGATCGAGACGAGTGCAAACGCCACATATGTAGGGCGTGAAAGCGGAAAATATACTTTCCATAACACCTGCCACTTACTGCATCCTTCCATCAGAGCGGCTTCTTCCAGCTCGTATGGGATTGTCTTGAACATCTGTCTTAGCAGAAAAATGCCGAAGGCCGATGCCAGATAAGGAAGCATGATGCCTAACTTCGTATCAAGAAGCGACAGCTCTTTTAAAATATTATAGTTGGGGAAAATCAGCACGTCCGCCGGGATCATAATCTGGATCAGAAACAGCAAGAACATAATGCCGCTGCCCGCGAACGGCACACGGGCGAACGCATAGGCTGCCATGGTTGAGCTGAGCATCTGCACAGCAAATACACAGACAACGATCAGCAGCGTATTCAGGTAATATACGGCAAACGGAGCCGCAGACCAGACGGTGGAGAAATTCCCCAGTGTAAAGTCGAGCGACCAGAAGCCGGACAAGGCCGCCTTTCTCGGGCGGAACGCCGTTACCGACATCCATACGAGCGGAACCAGCCAGACCGCAGCCATTAGCAGCATCATCCAGTTTCCGATTTTTGATCCCCATTTCAGCGTCATGGTTCCTCCTTTCTTCCCCAAGTTCAGGGCCGGGAATCAGTTGTAGTGAATTCTCTTGTCTAGTCCGAAGAACTGAAACGCTGCAAATAGGAGCAGCAAGCATATCATCACCACGGTAAGTGCCGACGCCATTCCCTGATCCCAGAAGCTGAACGCCGTCTCATAAATATAGTAGAGCAGCAAATTGCTGGCGTTATTAGGGCCGCCCCGGGTCATAATCATAAGGTGATCGACAAGCTTGAAGGCGTTGGTTAATGCGACAATACTGACGAACAGCGTGGTTGGCATCAGCAGCGGGAAGGTGATTTTTCGAAAAACCGTGAATCTTCCCACGCCGTCCATCTGGGCCGCCTCGTACAGATCCTTCGGGATGTTCTGCAGGCCCGCCAAATAAAAAATCATGAAGTACCCCGCTTCCTTCCAGATGATCATAATGATCATCGCCCACTGAACCAGCCCCGGAGAACCGAGCCAATTCAGGTCCGAAAGACCGGCTGCGTGCAGAAGACGGCTGAATAGTCCATATTCAGGTGTGAAAATGAACAGCCAGATATTCGCCACCGCAATCATCGGAATCAGGGTTGGATAGAAAAAGGCGGTCCGCAGCAGCCATTTGCCCCGCAGAGCCTTGTTGGCAGACATCGCCATCAGGAGCGCAAGGGCGATTCCAGCAGGAACCGTCCCCAGCGCAAACCAGATGTTATTGGACATGACTTTCCAGAACACTTCATCAGCCGCAAGCCTGCGGAAATTGTCCAGACCGGTGAATATGGGCTCCGGTACAGCCAGATCGGCCTGGTACAGACTTAGGCGCAGGGTAAGAAAGATCGGATAAAAGGTGAACATGACGAGAATGACCAGCGATGGCAGCAGCAGCAGCCAGGCAAACCCGTTCGTTCTCCACCTGTTGCCGGACATTATTTATTGAAGGACGCCAGCGCCTGATCGGCTTCGCCCTGGGCTTTCTTGAGCGCTTCAGTCGGAGTCAGATCACCGGTCAGGGCAGCCTGAATGCTGTCGCTCAGAATTTTCATGACTTTACCGTTGTTATGAGTAGACAGCTCGGCCGCCGCATATTGCAGCTGATCGCGGGCTACAAGCGCCGCCGGGAACTCCTCGGCGTACTTCTTCATCTGGTCCGTCTCATAAGCCGACTTGCGGACAGCAACATAACCGGTATCGATGCTCCACTGTGCCGCGCGCTCGCTTTCCGTCATGAACTTGACGAATTCCCATGCCGCCTGCTGCTTCTCTGCCGAAATATCTTTGAAGATATAGAAGTTGCCGCCGCCAGTAGGGCTGCCGTACTGTTTCTTCGCCGGCAGGAAGCTGACTCCGAAGTCGAAGGTGGCGTTCTTCTTCACATTCGTCAGATTGCCTGTCGTATGGTACATCATAGCCGTTTTGCCCTCCAGGAAGTCTGACGGCACGGTACTCCAGTCCGTTGCGCCTTCCGGGATAGCCTTGTATTTGGCTGCCAGATCGACCCAATATTGCAGACCCTCCACGTTCTCCGGCGTATCGAACATCACTTTTTTGCCATCGGAAGTCATCAGATTATCCCCATTTTGCAGCGCGAAGGTCTGCATCATCCAATAGGCGAAGCCGGTAACCGGAATTTCCAATCCGTAGCGTCCATCCTTTTTCAGCTTAACTGCATATTCCTGCAATTGTTCCCAGTTCTCCGGGCCTTTCTCCGGGTCCAGCCCCGCTTCCTTGAACATATCCTTGTTATAGTAGAGCACGATGGTGCTGCGCTGGAACGGAATGCTATATGTATGCCCCTCCGTCTGGGAATTGGCCAGGAAAGCCGGATAGAAATCCGACAAATACTGCTCGCCGCCTTCTTTCTGGACGAAATCATCCAGCGGAATGATCGCGTTCATATCCAGCAGGCTGAACAGCTCGGTTGACTGCAGAACCGCCACATCAGGCGGCTGTTTGGCCTGCACACCGGCTTGTGTCTTGACGGCCGTATCCGCGTAGCTGCCCGTATAGACCGGAGTGACTTTGATATCAGGATGCGCAGCTTCGAACTCTTGCGTCATCGCTTCAATCGTCGCGGTCAGCGGTCCACCAACGGCAATCGGATAATAGAAGGTAAGCTCGGTCTTCTTCCCGTCCGGCGCAGAAGTCTGCTTATTGTCGCTTGCGGTTTGACCCGCATCGGCAGCACCGCTTGCCCCTTCCGTTCCGCCATTGTTTCCTCCACAGCCTGCCAGCAGGGACATCCCCACTACGGTTGTCAGCATTACTGTGTTCCATTTCCTCATCATCCTAATCTCCTCCATTAGCGTATAATGAGCGGAAGAGTTCGTCCTCTGGACTACGCCTTCCACTTTACCAAACCTGTTTGTTCCAATCGTCAGTCCAAAGTAAATCTCCTGTTAAATTATCGAGTCCGTCCCGGCGGTCGTCGATAACAGCTCGTCCAGCGACTTCCAGACATAATCGGGCTGGACCGGGTACGCAGCCAAGTCATCGAGAGAGGTGACCCCGCTGAGCACAAGCGCGGTATGCATGCCGTGACTGGCACCGAACTGAATATCGGTATCCAGCCGGTCCCCGATCATCAGGCAGCGCTCGCTTCGTGCTCCGCTCCATTCCAGAACTTTCCCGGCATAATAGGCCGACGGCTTGCCGATGACCTCCTGCACCTGAACGCTTCCGGCCGCTTCGATCGCCTTCACCATAGACCAGGTGTCGGGAAGGAGATCGCCTTCAACCGGACAGCATGGATCGGGATTGGCTGCAATCAGGCAAGCGCCGGCACGGACCGCCCGCATTGCCCGGTGAAGCTTGTCATAGGTGAACTCCCGGTCCATACCGACCAGCACATGCGTTGCGTCCAGTGGATCATCCGTTATAGTGACACCCTCGCTCTCCAGCTCGAACCGAAGCGCGCGTTCACCCGAGACCAGCACCCGGACAGGGCCATCCAGCTCCTTAAAATACACGGCCGAGACGTATCCCGCCGTCACAACCTCGTTGATATCGGCAGTTAATCCAAGCTGTCTCAGCCTGCCAAGGCATTCAGCCCGTGTACGGATCGCCGTGTTGCTGAGAAATCGCAGCTGCTTATTCATCCTTCGTAAGTGAAACAGCGTTGTCTGCACGCCGGGCAGCAGGACGTCACCGATAAAGACGGTTCCGTCCAGGTCGAAAAAATAAGTCTCATAAGATAGCATGTCCGGCAATGAATGAGCAGCCTCCTTTGGCGACGGCGACAAAAAAAGCCCATTATCCAGCATCAAGAAGCGGACACGGCGCATCGCGCCGACCGTTCTCGGTACTGCATAAGGGCTTTCTCCTCGTCTCCGACCCTATAATATGAATTTTGATAGAGATTTCATCTGACTTCCTAACTATAGCCGGGCCGTGTCAACACGATATTAAGGCCGTGTTAAGCATTTGCAAACGTATGCCATAAATTTTTGTTCCCCATTGAGACGGCTGAAGCCCCTGCGCGCAGCGCCGTTTCAATCTCTTCATGATCCTTGATCAAGCCGCCGGCAATTATCGGAAGCGAAGTGCCCGTACTTAGTTCGGTGATCACTCTGGGGATCAGTCCCGGCATCACTTCAAGGGCATCCGGACGATTTTGCTGTACGGTGTGAATTCCATGCTCCAGCGCGGAAGTATCGATCAGGAAGAGTCGCTGAATCGCCTGCAGACCGCATTTTTTGGCCTGCTTGACCATATGGCTCTTGGTGGAAATGATACCGGTCGGATTCACCTTGCCCGCGATATACTCCATAGCAACTGCATCGTTGCCGAGCCCGGCAATGAAGTCGACATGCAGGAACACCTTTTTGCCGCTCTGGAGCGCTTGTCCCACATAATCCTCCACCGTGAACAGATCGCCGGTCAGCAGAAACAGTATCGGCCAGTCGCTGCGGCAGGCCGCAGCCAAATCCTCCGGCTTGCGCACGGCGGGGATAATCGTACGTCCTCCGCTTCCCGCGAAGAGTCCGTTCTTCATCGTCTAACCTCCCGTATCGGTTTCTTGCTATTGTAACAACCGATTATCAGCGGTGGATAAACGCCGCAGATTCCGGGTGGAGAAACAGCAAACAGCCTGCAAGCTCAGATGAATCCGGCTTAGCAGGCTGTCTGTTCACTCATTAGGGTTGATAATCGCCAGCACCTGATGATCCTCCCACACCCCGTTAATCTTAACATTGCTTCGGGCGATGCCTTCCTTGTGGAATCCGGCATTCTCCAGCACGCGGATTGAGCCGGGATTCCGGGGAGAGGCTTCGCCAGTGATCCGGTGGAACTTCAGCTCCTCGAAGGCATAGCTTACCACCTGCTTCACCGCTTCCGTCATATACCCCTTGCCGTTATAATTACGGTCCAGGCTGTATCCGACCATGCAGCTCTGCAGCGGTCCCCGCACCACAAAGGACAGCCCGATGCTGCCAATAATCCGGTCATCCTCCTTGTGACAGACGATGAAGTTATATTTCCGGTCCTCGTCTCTGTCGGCCCTGGTCTGATTAATGATTTGGAGCTGGTGCTCCACGGTATAGAAATCATCTGGTATGCTTGGCGAGAACTTCTCAAAAAACTCCCGATTGCGCTTGTACATGGCCGTCAATTCTTCAGCGTCTGCTTCCTCCGGATACCGGAAATATACACGTCCCTCCATCATCTGCACCATCTCCACCTAGTAATATATTGAAAATATTATATCATAGGATGGCTTCTCCATTTACTGCGCCTGTGGCTCCGAACAGCAAATCAAGAATCTTCTCGTCCGCTCTCCGGTTCTTGCCCTGATAAGGGTAGCAATGAATATGAATGGCAGGATTGAAGTTGATTTCAATAACACTGTAGTTATTATGCGCTGCCTCTTTGGTGACATCTTCGATCATCATGTCAACTCCGCAGATAGCGGCTCCGGCAGCTTTAGCCGATTTCAACGCGATCTGCTTGTAGCTGTCCGGGATTTGATCTGTACAATCAATACTATCTCCGCCCGTGCTAATATTGGAGTTCTCTCGCAAGTAGACAATTTCACCTAATGCCGGAACATCAAACGGACTTTTGGATTGATTGGACAGGAACATTTTCTCTGCCTCACCCAATTGAATCTGTTCGAGTGGGGTTTTATAGCCTTTTCCCCTTAATGGATCTTTATTTTTCTCATGGATAAGCTGCTCAATCGTATGATACCCGTCCCCGGCTATATTGGCAGGCACCCGATGCAGAATCCCGACAACCTCATCCCCCATGACAAGGAAACGGTATTCTTTGCCTTTTATAAATTCCTCAAGCAGGACCGTCCGATCATATTTGAACGCCATTTCCAGCGCATGCTGATACTCCTCTTTAGTAAAACTGTTGGTGAATATCGTGATGCCAAGCCCGAAATTCGTGGACTTCGGCTTAATGACAATTTTCCGCTGCCGATATTTTTCATACTCCTGCATAGCGTCCTTCAGGCTCCGATAAGCTTTTCCGCCGGGAACCCGAATGCCGTGCCGCTCCAGCACTTCTTTGGTGACGATCTTGTTCTCCATGATCAACACTGTACTGTATGAATCCAACGAGGTTTTGGTGGCCTGCTTGACATACTCCGTATGATTACCTTTCGTCAGAGCCACAAAATGATCCTCACGATCGATGAGTTCAATGCGAATCCCGCGCTTAACGGCGGCTTTTAACAAGAGCTGGGTCGATAATTCCAAATCCTCATAACCGGCAAATGTATATCCCGATTGGAGACTATGTTCGGAATACCGCTTGGCTCTATCCAAATGATAGTCCAGGTAAGATGACTGCTCAATTTCCGATCTGATGATTGAAGCGTAGCTGAGATCCGGGTTAACGATCATGTTCCGGATATGCTCAAGCAGGTCAAAGAGCGTCTGGTCATCCGGTTTTAGGATACGTATCATGTCTCGCATTTCATCAAGAATGGCTAGGGCTTTGTCTTCCATGCTTACGAGGTTGTTCTGATCGTTCAGTCGTCCTTGAAGACCTTCCAGCATTAGCGTATCTACAGCCATGTCCGCTTGCTGCTGCGCTATCGTATCGTAGGCTTCATCCGGTCTCACCAGACAGTACACCAGAAATAAATGGATGAACCGCATCATCTCAATGCTGATCCCGTTCTTATAGAGCGGGTTAATATCAAACATGCGCAGTTCCAGATACGACGCCCCTTGTTCAACAAGCGCTTGAAGCGGATCGCCGCCTTTTGCCGGCTTTAACCGGACCGGGCTATAGAATTCTTTTGCGCTGAGTAATTCCTTCGATACGACTAGACCTCTTAAATCCCGCACATATTCCTCAATGGACTGATGTGATACATAGACAGGCTTTGGATTGCGATATCCGCAAATGCTATTGCGAAGCGAGTTCATGTTGGGAAAGAAGCGGCTGTCAATGTCCAGTGAATGGCTTAGGGAAACGCATGGCTCTATATAAGTTTTATTAAAAACAGGACTGGCTCCTGTCAGGTATATAAGCAACCAGCGGTATTTCAACACTTGCCGTGCAACCTTCAAATAGATGCCGTCCTTGAATCTCTTGTACCCGTCATTGCTGCCTGATGCTTCATATAGCTTCCTCAATAAGCTCTCACTAAACGAAAAATTGTAATGGATGCCGCTGAGCAGCTGCTTTTTTCGTCCATATTTATGTGCCAGATTGCTCCGATACGTATTCTCTGAAAGATCCTCCATGTTGGCTATGGGAATATCCTCTTCGCGCGGAAGGACGGGGGGATTGCTGCTGGTCCATAAATACTCTCCGGTAAGGCTCAATTCTTGCATCACAATATCCTGCAGGGCTTCAAGGAAACGGTAGGTCTCTTCGATGGAATCGAAGACGGGCGTGATCATTTCCACCTGGCTCTCCGAAAAATCAGTCTGGATGTACGGGTTCTCCATTTTGCTGCCAAACGCTGCCTTATGTGGGGTTAGCGCAAGCTTACCTTCTTTATCGACCCGTGCACTTTCTTTCTCAAGGCCGAATCGACCCATGAAAAGCTCTTCGTTCCAGTGATTGTCGATAACGGTCTTTAATAAATCCAGCTCCAAAGACTCCATGTTGATCCCTTCCTTCGCTTCATTTTCCTTATAATCAACTTTTTTTGATTAATTGGGCAAATAAAAACCCACGTTGTGGGCTTATGAGCAGCAACCGTTGTTGGGGTCTTCTGCCTTCCGGAACATACAGCACAGCTCGGGTGACAGCGTCCGGTTTAGTTCTGCGTGATTCAGCTCGTAAAAGCTCCATGTTCCTTTCGTTTCCTTGACGATTAGACCGGCATCCAGCAGTATTTTCAAGTGGTAAGAAAGCTTGGACTGCGGCATATTCACAATGCTCACCAGCTCGCATACACAGACGTTTCCCCTCTGAGTTAGCTCATACATAATTTGCAGCCGTTTTTGATCGGCTAACGCTTTGAATTTGGCTTCATAGCCGGCAAAATCAACAGACTCTGGAGATTGTGAAACAACCGGAAGCTCTTTAGCCATCTTGACACCCCCTGTTCCCTAGCAAATTGGTTGTGATTCTGAACATAACCGTGCATTAATCAATTTATTTTGATGAATAGATCGTATCATGCTCTGCTGGAATATTCAAGCACCATACAAAAGACTGCCGGCATTTCGCCGACAGTCTTTCGCTTGCTTATACCGTAGTATGCTTCTCCTCATATTCGCCGGACAATTCCTTAAGCGATTTGATTTTACCATGGGGATGCTGGTCTTGCTTCCGTGACTTCCAGGCAGCTTCATTCCTTCTCTTCTGGTGAGCCATCTAAGAATCCTCCTCTGGATGTTGAGATGTATACTACTTCGTTATGTTGTCATTCCAGCGCTCTCTTCATTCACCCAGTTGCAGCCGAGTTATTGAGAGTTGTGGCTGCCGTGGTAAGCCGGGCATTTCATTGATATACTAAGTCTGCATCTTTGTACGAATTGAGGAGGTAACAACATGGAAGTTTTTGCATCGTATTTAGCACAGATTGAGCATCCGGAGCATCGGGCGAGAACGGAAGACGTATTGACTTGGGTATCCGAGAAATTTCCCCATTTAGTTCCCAAAATCGCCTGGAAACAGCCCATGTTTACCGATCACGACACCTTTATTATTGGCTTTAGCGTATCCAAGCAGCATATGGCTGTTGCCCCTGAAAAAGCGGGTATAGCCCGTTTCTCTGATGAAATTGTGCAGTCGGGCTATGATCACACCAAGGAGCTGATCCGTATCCGGTGGGAACATCCGGTTGATTTCGCATTGCTTGAGAGAATAATCGAGTTTAATATTCGCGATAAGGCGGACTGTTCAACCTTTTGGCGGAAATGATAAATCAATTATTCTGAGCTATGAGCTCATGCTTGAGCCGGTCCAATTGCAAGAAGTGATGCCGGTAATGCATTTCGATCAGCAAAAACCACTCTGTTGCGGTTAACGCACCGAGCCTTGGATGAAGAACTTTATTGCTTTCGGATGCCTGGCTTAAGGCGGGCTCTATACGTTTCATCCGCTCCGCTACAGCACATAGCCCCTCCGTAATCTGTGCCTTGCTCTCCGGCTGACGCGGGGTGTATTGCGGCGAAGCCGGGACCCGAATCCGTACAGGCGGAAAGCTCCCCGATTCGAATGCCGCTCTCCCATTCTCCGTTTTATCTGCTGTGGAGAACAAGCTCGCATCGCTTCCGGTCAAACATTGGTCGACATTGTGCAAATGCATGAACTGCGCCGATTGAATCAGATGCATATACATTTGCCCGATCGACCACTCCTCCTCGTTCTTTTTATCAAGCAGCTGCTTCATATTGAGGTCATCCAGTTCGGTTAAATACCGCTCTACACTCGCTTCAAAATCGTGCAGCGCTTCCGTTGTACTTCTCATCATTCACACAACTCCTCCATCTATAAGGGATTTATTCCAATATATAAAACCGCTGCTGACAACTGCGTGTCAGTAGCGGTTCACAATTTTTATGGCCTCTTCCCGAATCCGGCTGCGAAAAGACTCCGGCTCCAGCACCTCGGCATCCCCGCCCCATCCCAGGATGTACGGCAGCAGCTCCTCCGGCCGCCTGACGCGAAACGTAACCAGATGACCATCTTCCATCACCTCGGTTTCTTCCCAATAAAAATGGCATGTCTCGGCGACTTTATCCGCAATTTCGGGGCTTACCCGAATCAGCACCCGAATATGGCGATCGTCCGGCGGGCTGTAGCGGCTCAGATTAAAGCCGGGCGGCATGGCAAAGCGCCCTTCCAGCACGGCAAGCTCTGTCATCCGCGACAATCGAAAATGGCGGATATCCTGACGCAGGTCGCAGCGTGCGACCAACATCCAGTTCCCTTGAACGAGCGTCAGACCATATGGTGCGACCTCCCGTTTGTTCAACCGATTGCCACCCGAATCCGGCGAATGCTTCAAATACGTAAAGCTTAATTTGCGCCGTTCCAGAATCGCGCGCCTGACCTGTCCGAGATAGTCCTTCTCCTTCTCGCCAGTCGCCGGCTCACGGGCTTGAAGCAGCCGCATCGTTTCCCGAACGCGCTGCGACTCGGCGCGCACCGGCTCAGGCAGAATCGCTTCGATTTTGCGCCGGGCTGCCTTGGCCACATTGCCATATTCGGCATCCAGCTTCTGCCCGATGAAATCCGTCCCCAGCAGCAGGGCTACGGCTTCTTCTGCCGTAAAGCCGACCGGCGGCAGGAAGTATCCTTCCATTAGCGTGTATCCCTGTCCGGGAGCTCCGATAATGGGAACCCCCGCTTCGCTCAATGCTTGAATATCACGGTAGATCGTCCGCACGCTCGTCTCGAATTGAGCAGCCAAATCCTCCGCCCGAACCATCCTGCTGCGCTGCAGCTCAAGCGTTATGGCAAGCTGCCGTTCGGTTTTGTTCATTATCGTATCCTCCGCGCTGTCTTGCTTGCTATAATTGCATTATGCAATTAATTGGATTATAAAATAAGGAGAGGTGAATTCACAATGGAAAATGCCCGCGAGCTTTTTCAAATCATGACAAGACGCTTTGGGCTGCTGAATAAGAAATGCTGTACAATCGGCGGCAGTGACATCTCTCCCGTTCAAAGTCACATCCTGTACGAGGTCGATCGTCAGCAAAGTCCTTCGATGCAGCGAATTGCCGAGACGCTCGGGACAGACATCACTACGTTTAGCCGGCAAGTTCAGTCGCTTGTGAAAATGGGCCTCGTCAATAAAACCCCGGACCCGTCCGACCGGCGGGTGTATACGCTTAGTTTAACCGATCAGGGGAAATATGCGGCAGCTGCGATCGACCGGCAGATGAATGACTATCTGGATGAGGTCTTCTCGTATATGAGCGATTTTGAGAAAGACATGGTCCTGCGTTCGATTCAGCTTATGAATGAGGCCATGGCCAAAACGGGCCGCTGCTGCCGCCCTATCAAAGATGAATGCGGATTGTAGAGAGAACTGGAGAAGCTGTTCAATTGATTTGCAAAAAGAACCCGGCAGACCGGTATTCACACAGTCACCAGGTTCTTAAGAAGATTTACATCAAGGAGCGCGTCCGGCGTCTGGAGCGGAGAATGAGGAACAGCGAGCATATCAGCACCGTTGCGAATATGGCGATGCCAGCCGCTTCTGCATTCATTTCCACTTCCGGATTAAAGAAGGTGTAGGCTTGATAGAACGACACGCCGTAAGCGAGCAGGACAATCAGCCAGCCGATGGCGCGCAGCGAGGATTCGCCTGCTCTCTCCGTGTGACGGATCATACGGAATGTAATCAGACCTCCAAGGGTGTCGGTGATCATCATGCCAAGCATGAAGACGACTCCCAGCACAATCGGCAAATAGGCGGACTGAGTGCTTGCGGCAAGTGCCCACACAGAAGTCTGGCTGATTGTTTCGGCTGCCAGCGCAAAGAGGGCACCCACCAGAATGATCATCAGCGGGTTCGTGGTTCCGCCGGATATTTTTCCGAAGATGGCACCCTTGAGCCCTTTCAACTCAAAATTCCGGCGCTGACCGGAGGATCGCAGCAGTTGAGATAAGTTCAGCGTTCCTATAATAAAAAGCGCTGCGATCGAGACCCAGCCCGCAAATGTATCAAAGCCTTTCGGAATCGTCCAGGTTCGGGCGATCCGGTTCAGAGCAATGCCCATAATAGCGACCATTCCCCCATGCCCGAGTGAGAACAGACTGCCTACCCAACGCGCGATCGGGCTTCCCAGCCGTTCATTGTACCGCGTCTGACCGTCGATAAAAGCAATATGATCGGCATCCAGTCCATGCCTCAAGCCCAGAACAAAGACAAACAGCAATAGTGAAACGGTCGACATTTCTATCTCCCCTCCTGTCGCCGGTTTGCATATATCAGCGACTTATTTCGGTGGTTCAGGTCTATCAGTGTGCAGACCGGCTATTCGATAGACTTCATTCATGTCCACATGTCTTCTGACATGGGCGGCTAACCGGTCGAATGCAGCCTTCTTGCGATGCCGGAAGCAGATGCCGTGTTCGATCGTCGGCAGCCCTTTGTCCCGGCGAATCCGATTGAGCCAGCTTCTGCGAAATGCATCGTTCTCGAAAATACCGTGAACATACGTGCCCCAGATCCGGCCGTCAGCGGAGATAACGCCTTCCTGCTGTCCGGAGAAATCAAAGAGTGACTTCGCGCCTTCCCGCACTGTCGTTCGCCCCATGTGAATTTCATAGCCTTCAACCGGCATTCCCTCATGCTCCGACCAATCGGGATGGGAACATGCTACAATGCCCCGTACCCGCTCTGTCCGTTTGTCGGAATAGAAGACAGTTTCCATCGGCAAGTACCCAAGGCCCAAGGTTTCTCCTTCTTCCGACTCAACATGATCGGGATCGCTCAATTTCTCGCCCAGCATTTGATAGCCGCCGCATAGCCCCACAAGACGAACGCCTTGAAGCACCCGAGCACAGATCGCTTCTTCCAGGCCGCTTTCCCGCATCGCCCTCAGATCGGACAGCGTATTCTTCGTACCGGGAATGAGAATAACATCGGGATTTCCCAGCTCATCAGGCTTCTCCACATACCGGACATTGACATCCGGTTCGGAGAGAAGCGGGTCCGTATCTGTGAAGTTCGAAATCCGGGGAAGCCGGATGACCGCGACATCCAGCTCGGCATCGGATTTATCGGGATTCGCCTTGCGCTCCAGTACAACCGAATCCTCCGCCTCGATTCCGATCTCATGAAGATAAGGAATGACGCCGAGAACGGGAAGGCCTGTGCGATGCTCCAGCCAATCCAGTCCGGGCTGCAGAATCGCGAGATCGCCGCGGAATTTGTTGATGATGAAGCCTTTAATCCGGCTGCGCTCATGCTCCTCCAGCAGCTCCAGCGTACCGACGATGGAGGCGAATACGCCGCCCCTGTCAATGTCCGCGACCAGAATGACCGGTGCATCTGCCCATTCGGCAAGCCGCATATTGACGATATCCCGGTCCTTGAGATTAATCTCGGCCGGGCTGCCCGCCCCCTCGATCACGACGATGTCATATTCCGACCTCAGACGCTCAAGCGCATCCCGTACAATCGTCTCTGCGACAGGCAAATACTCTTCCCGGTACCGCCAGGCGCTCATCTCGGCATGCGGCCTGCCATGTACAACCACCTGGGCAGACATATCCCTTGTCGGCTTGATCAGAATGGGATTCATATCGGTTGTTGCTGCAATGCCGCAGGCCTCTGCCTGAACGCCCTGCGCCCGGCCAATTTCCTTGCCGCACAGCGTAACGTAAGAGTTGAGCGCCATGTTCTGCGATTTATATGGGGCTGTACTGAAGCCATCCTGCACCAAAATCCGGCAGAACGCCGTTGTCAGCACACTTTTTCCGACATCGGACGCCGTACCTTGAAACATAATCGTTCTAGCTTTACTCAGGTTTCTTCACCTCCCAATCCTCTGATGCCTTAACGCATTCAATCCACTCTCCATGTCCCAGCGGTGTATCCCAGAAGGACTTGGCGCCGATCTGCTCCAGCCATGCATTGATAACCCCGCCGTGGGTCACGACCAGGACACAGCTGTATGGCTGCTCGCTTAACTCCTGCATGAATTTTGATACTCTGTCTCGCAGCATGGCTAGCGTCTCTGCGCCGCCGGGAGGCGGAATATGGTCCGGATTCTCGTACCAGCGGGTCACCTCATCCGGATAGCCCTTCATTGCTTCCTCGTAAGTCCAGCCTTCGATCGAGCCGAAGCCGATCTCGCGGAGCCTTGCATCGGGAATCAGCGGAAGATTTATCCCTTCGGTCTCTTTAACAGCCTGCTGTACCTCCAGAGCGGTGTCGGAAGCCCGTCTTAAATCGCTGCAAAAGACGGCTTCCAGTCCATACTGCGCCATTGCTTCGCCAATCTCCTCTGCCTGCTTTCGTCCCTGCTCGTTTAACGGGATGTCGGACGAGCCGAGATATCGCCGCCGGCTGTTCCAATCTGTAATGCCATGTCTCGCCAGTATGATCTTCTTCAAGGGAGCAACCACTTTCGTCAGGGAAAAATCCTGGCTCATCATCCGGCTTCCCGCCCGCCCATAAGCGCAAGCCGAAGCGCGGAGACAAGCCGCTCATTCTCCGGACGCGTGCGGACGGCAATCCGGAAATAGCGGTCGTCCAGCCCCTTGAAACCGGAACAGCGGCGCACCAGTATGCCCTGAAGCCCGAGTATACGCTGCACGATTGCAGCGTCCGGAGCGTCCACGCCCAGGCGAACAAGCATGAAATTGGCTTGGCCTGGGAACGGCAGGCAGTCCATCTCCCGCAGCTCATGCGCAAGCCACGAACGCTCCTGTGCAATGAGCTGCCTCGTCTGCGTTTCATAACTGGATTGCGCCAGACAGAATACTCCCGCTGCCTGCGCCAGGTGGTTGACGCTCCATGGCACCTGCATGTCCTTGAGAGTCTTGACCAAATCCGGGTGTGTGACGGCGTAGCCAAGGCGCAGTCCCGGAATCGCGTAGAATTTTGTCATGGAGCGGGTGACGATGAGATGCTTCGAATTCGCAGCTTCCCGAAGGAGTGTCAGACATTGTTCGTTTTCAAAAAAATCGAGAAACGCTTCATCCGCCACAATCACGGTATGATAACGCTGCGCCGTGTCCATCAGGCGTGCAAGCGTCTCCCTGGAGAACCAATGCCCAGTAGGATTATTCGGCTGTCCGATGAACATCAGATCCGCCTCCCGGCATGCATCCAGCAGCTCTTCCTCTGGCACCGAAAAACCGTTCTCCGGAGAAGCCGATACGGGCAAAATATCTGCCCCGGCCTTGATCGCAGCCTCTGCGTATTCCCTGAATGCAGGCTCGATTACTGCTGCCGTGGCAGGTCTAAGCACCCGAGCGATCAGATCGATCAACTCAGCCGCACCATTGCCGGTCACAATCGAGGAGAAATCGACATCATACTTTTGTGCAATGGCTCTTCTCAGCTCTCTGGATTCGGGGTCGGGATAGTGGGTCAGACTGACCCATTCCCTGGCGAGGATATCGCTGAGACCCGGGGGAGGCCCAAGCGGATTAATATTCGCGCTGTAGTCCAGCATTTGACGAGCCGGTACACCGTACAGTTCCTCCGCTGTTGCCAAGTCTCCGCCATGGCCGTTTCGTTCCAGCATTTGCATCAACTCCTGACGTTTTATAACAGCATGTAGGCAGCGGTCAGAAGGCCAGCGGTTTCAACCAGCTCATTCAATGCCCCATAAGTGTCGCCGGTCAGACCGCCAAGCTTCCTGACAAAATAAACTGTGCATAGCCAGCCGGATACAATCTGGACAGCGGAGAGCCAGAACCAGTCTGCCGAGCGCCACAGAAGCAGCGGAATAAGCAGCAGAATCAGCGCTCCCCACAGGTAACGACCGCGCGCTTCCCGGAACAAGGCTCCCATGCCTTGATTCCCTCTAAGGTAAGGGCGCCGGATAATGGCGGCGGCCATCAGCCACCGGCTTACCGCCGGTATGGTCAGCAGCAAGCCCATCATGGCGCTTGCAGGGAGGGCTTTGTGATCGATTCTCTCAAGTAGGGTCCATAAGGAAGCCCACTTGAGCAGCAGCACGAAAATTGCGGCAAGCACGCCCATCGCTCCGACACGGCTGTCCTTCATAATCTCCAGCATTTGCTCTCTCGGCCGGTGGCTGCCGATTCCGTCGGCGGTGTCCATCAAGCCGTCCAGATGCAGCCCGCCGGTCAGCATCGCCCATAATAGCAGCAGCACACCAGCAGTCAGCGGCGCGCTTCCGGACGGAAGCAGAGTCTGCGCCAGGCATAGAATCGCTCCGATTACAACCCCGGCTAGCGGGTAGAACAGCAAGCTTCGGCTTACGTAGCGCTTGTCATAGTCCACCCGGACTGGTATCGGAAGCCGGGTGAGAAATTGAAGCGCCACAATCAAAGCAACGAGCCATCGTCTCATTTCACGCATCTCCATTACATTCCGATTTTCGCCGTTAGCAGCCATGCTGCAAGCTGTCCAAGCACCAGCAGCAGCGCGAGAATCCCTGCAGTCCGTCTCAGAATCTTGACCGCCTTCCGAATATCCTCGGCGGCCAGCTCTTTGCTTGCGGTTCCCATCCGGGCACGTTCAGACAAGACCCCGCCGTAGCTGTTGAGCCCGCCAAGCTGAACCCCCAGCATTCCGGCAACCGCCGCTTCCGGAATGCCGCTGTTCGGGCTTGGGTGCTTGGAAGCATCCCGGCGCATGACCCGCCAGGCATTCCCCGCATCGAGTCCTCGGGCAGTCAGAGCGCAGAGATACAGCAGCAGCCCTGTTATCCGGGCCGGAATATAATTAAGGACATCGTCAAGCCGGGCGGAAGCCCAGCCGAAATAGCGATATTTGTCATTCTTGTAGCCGACCATGGAATCCAGCGTGTTGACGGCACGGTACAGCAGAGCCAGCGGAGCCCCTCCAATAAGCGCATAGAAGAGCGGCGATACTACGGCATCGACGATATTCTCAGCCACGGTCTCGACGGCAGCTCTAGTGATTTCTTTCTCCGTCAAGTTCTTCGTGTCCCTGCCGACGATGAGGCCGACGGAAGCTCTGGCGCTCGCCAGATTACCGGCCTTCAAGGGATAGAACACCTTCATGGCTGCATCACCCAAGCCCTTGATTGCAATCGTAGTGGAGATCAGCCACACCGAAGCCAGAGAACGGATTGCGGGATGAAGGAGACCGCATAACCACAAAGCGAGCCAGGCGGCTCCATACACAGCGCATGGCACGATGATCGCAAGCAGCACACCCTGTGCTCGCTCTTTAGCCCGTCCTGTTCCCCATTTCCGCAGGAACGACTCCAATCGCGAGATCAGCTTCCCGATTCCGACAACCGGATGCGGGATGCCTCGCGGATCACCGATCACGCAATCCACACCGACGGCTGCCAGGATGCATAAGGTTCCCTGCAAGCTCATCGGCTCCCTCCAGCGGGCCGCCAGGCCGCTTCGCGCAGGTTGACGGGCATTCCGCATACGACAAGAAACACTTCGTCGGCCTGTTCCGCCAGAAGCTGGTTGGACTGCCCGGCGAGATCGCGGAACACTCTGCCCAGCGGATAGTCGGGAACCAGTGAATCACCGACTTCATTCGTGACGACAACAGACGAGAATGGCGCCTGCTTCAACAGAAGGGCCAGCTCCTCAACCCGCCGCAAAATACCTTCACGATGATCATGGCTTTCCCAGAGCTCTTCTCCCGTCTCATCTGGCTTAAGCAGTAGGTTCGAGAGCCATAACGTCAAGCAGTCGATCAGGACAACGGATACCGGCTCACTGGACATGGACAACAGCCGGATCTCATCCTCAAGTGCATAAGGCTCTTCGATTGTCCGCCACCCCGGCGGACGCCGCCTGCGGTGAAGCTCCGCCCGTTCGCGCATCTCTTGATCCCACAGCTGGGCTGTGGCGATATAGATGGCTGAGCCATCCGATGCGCTGTCCAGCTCGCCGGCATATTGCTCGGCGAACCGGCTTTTGCCGCTCCGCGCACCGCCGGTGGCCAGAATCATTTTCTTATTCACAGGCTCCGTCACGGGCCATTATTCCTCCTTTAAGACTCGGGCTGATCTTCAAAACTCGATCCCGCGAATGGCGGGAACACCCTCCGCGTAATAATGCTTCAATGGCTGCATCAAGGTCACCAGATCGGCAGCATCCATCACTTCCGGCCTGGCCTCGCGTCCAGTTAGCACTAGATGCACATGACTTGGCTTATTGGTGATCAATTCCAGCACCCCGGCGAGCGGCAGAACATCGTCAACCGGGAAGCGGCTGATGGCCAGCGCGTTGTTGATCTCGTCCAGCACAATCACATCCCAGGCGCCTCCCATCACCTCATCCCGGGCCGTCATCCAGGCTTCTTTCAACGCGGTACGATGAATTTCCGGCGATCCGGTCCACGTAAAGCCGGCGCCAAGCGGCCGGATGTCCACTCCGAGCTTCTGAAGCGCAATATGCTCGCCGCAGATCCTTCCGGATGATTTGATAAACTGCAGGATGAGCACTTTATACCCCTGCCCGGCAGCCCGGACAGCAAGGCCGATAGCGGCCGTAGTCTTGCCTTTGCCTTCGCCGGTATAGACCAAGGTATAGCCCTTTCGATCACTTTCTGGATCAGTCTGTTCCATTGGCTAGTCCCTCCTCCGGCTGTATTCGAGGCAGTGCTTCACAAAGCGCTCAGCGGCTGCGGGGTTCGAAGCGAAGTGGACATGTGTATACCCGGCGAGCACATTGCCCGAGCGATAGCCCTCATGCCCCGTTCCGCGCGAGCCAGTCGTTTCGAATGCGAATGGATAAGGCTCCGGCATTCCCTTCAATTCCGTCATTCCCGACATGTCTGAAACTACCCGGGAATAATGAAACTCATGTCCGCGAATGGTCTCGCCCGAGTTCAGGAGCAGGCAATCTCCGGTGGCCTTTGCTTCGCGGTATCCAAGCGCAGCGGGCCGGTCCTGCATGGCGATGTCAACGGGGATCAATCCCGCCATATCGTGGAGTGTTCCGGCACGGTCCATAATCGAGCGGGACAAAAACATGTATCCTCCGCACTCAGCGAACAGGGGCATGCCTCCCTGAACCCGCGTATGCAGCGTTCGCTTCAGCGCTGCATTGGCGGCCAGACTGGCGGCATACTCTTCGGGGAAGCCGCCACCAAGGTATAAGCCGTCGGCTTCCTCCGGCAAATCATCTCCTGCCAGCGGACTGAAGAGCAGCAGCTTGGCGCCAAACTGCTCCAACAGCTCCAGATTTTCCTTGTAGTAGAAATGAAACGCCGCATCCTTGGCGACAGCGATCACAGACCGGACGCACGCACCCGCCCCGGACACGATGCAGGTGTCAGATTCCCGGCTTGGCGCTCCAACTCCGTCTGGCTGAAGAGCAAGAGATGCCTCCGCAAGACTGGAGCCGGAAGCAGAAGCAGTGAGCCAGCTGACGTTGGTCCCATTCGCCGTATCGCCAGTGCCCATCACCCCGGCATCCCCTGAGCTGGCGGCAGGCACCGGCTCAAGTGTCGCTCCGGCAGGATCGCCGAACAGCCGCTGTCTCGGCCACTCAAGCTCCGGCGCTTCTTCCGCAATCGCCAGCAACGCGTCAAGGTCAACACCCGCTTCCACCAGATCGGCCGTCCCGCTGAACAGACCGGATAGCTCGCCCCGCTCAATGGCCGGGATGAGGCCGAGGTGGCGCTCCGGGATTCCGGGCACGGATTCTCTCCTGAGCCACCCGACAACCGGTATGCCGCATTCCCGTTCAATCGCGGTCTTGACGATCTCGTAATGCCGAGAGCTTCCGCATTTGTTAACAATCACCCCGGCGATCCGGATGCTCTCGTCCAGCTTTTGGTACCCCATCACAACAGCTGCTGCACTGCGGGCCAGACTCTGCACGTTGACGACAAGGATCACGGGGCTGGCAAGCAGCGCAGCCAATTCTGCTGTCGAACCCGTATTGGACAGGGGATTTTTTCCGTCATAAAGCCCCATGACTCCCTCAATGACCGATATATCTGCATCGCGAGACGCTCTGAGAAAAATTTCACGATTTGTCTCAAGGGGCAGCATCCACGTATCGAGGTTCCTTGATTCCCTGCCCGTTACAGCGGTGTGGTAGGTCGGGTCAATATAGTCCGGACCGCATTTGAAGCCCTGCACCTGAAGCCCCCGGCGTCTCAATGCCGCCATTAGCCCGATAGTTACCGTCGTCTTGCCCACACCACTACCTGTGCCCGCAATGACAATCCGGCTTCGCTTCTCGATCATGACCGTCCCCCTCCTTCCTCTTCGCTAGGCTGCCCCGATAAAGATTGAGAGGCGCTAAAAGGAATTCGAGCAATGGACAGTGTGACATTACCCATCTTTGTTTTCTCCAGTAGCCATGCACTTGCTCCGGATGCGCGAAGCGCGGCGGGCTCGCTGACTCCATATGCCCCGGTATGCCGGTACACCGTCTCGGAGGGATGCCGCTGTGGAATTTCGTTCAACTCTTCTGGCGTGTAGAAATCCAGTCTCCAGCCATATTTTCGGCAGACGTCCAGCAGCCCTTGTTCATCCTTCTTCAGATCGATCGTGGCGACACCCCGAACGCTCCTCACAGACAGCCGAAGATCAGCAAGCGAGTTTAGCACTGCCTGCTCGATCTCCCCAGCGGAGGTCCCCCGGTTGCAGCCGATTCCAAGGACCAGCGACTTTGGCCGGTACAGCATCCCGTTGCCCAGCAGCGCCCTCTCTTCTGCAGTCTCCAGCAGCCGGTCCGTTACAACGAGCGCTGCATCGAAGCCGGTCTCTAGCGCTTCCGGTGCGCTGCGATATGATGCGATATTCGCCGGAAGCGGCCGATCCCGTTCCCACCATGAAGGCTCGCCCGCTTCCTGAATCACGGCGATCCGCTCACCATTGACTACTGACGCGCTCACAGCTGTCGCCTTTCCGAAATTCTCGATTTCCCAGCCGAAGCGGCGGCCGAATAAGTCGACAGCAATCGTACCCTGTACATCGGAAGCCGTTGTGATCACCGGATGGGCGCCAAGCGCCTCCGCCACCTTCAGCGTAAGCTCATTCCCTCCGCCCAGATGACCCGACAGCACACTGATGACATGCACACCGAGCTCATCTGCCACGACGACCGCAGGATCTTGTGTTTTGTCCACCAGCATCGGGGCAATCATCCGCACAGCGGCTCCTAGGGAGAAGAACAGAATCAGACCTTTGTAAGAACTGAATAATTCGGACAGCAGCGGCTTGACCGGTCCTTCGAACAGCGTGATGCCAAGCGGCGCTTCGTCTCCGCGAGCGAATTTGCCGGGAACAAACACATCTGTATCCCTTAAGGCTTCCGCAAGCCTGCGGGCCGTCTCCGTTCCGTGTCTAGTAATTGCGACTGCGGCATAGCGTTTATTCATGCTCTGGAAGTCCTTGGCGATAACCGTGGGTGAAGGAACGGTCATACAGTTTCGAGCGGTGAAGACCGCCCTCGCCGATGTCCGGATCGAGCGCCCAACCCGCGAGGATCATCGCATGTCTGTCGATCTTGGCATTCCGGATATCGCGGACGAGATGTCTTAGCGTTGTCCGTACGATGATTTGATCCGGCCAGGTCGCCCTCTGTACGACGGCAACCGGAGTATCCTCTGACCAGCCTGCTTCCAGGAAGGACGAGACGGCTCCTTCGGCCAGACCGGCGCTCAAGAACAGCGCGACCGTGCAATGATGGGCGGCAAGGCTGCGCAGCTGCTCCCGTTCCGGGACGGGCGTTCGCCCTTCTGCCCTGGTCAGGATCACCGTCTGGGTCAAATCAGGAACCGTCAGCTCAGCGCCAAGCGCGGCCGCCGAAGCGAAGACGGAGCTGACGCCCGGGATGATCTCGTATGCGATGCCGCGCTGGCGCAGCAGCGCCATCTGTTCGAGGATGGCGCCGTAGAGAGAAGGGTCGCCGGTGTGGATTCGGGCTACGCTCTTTCCGGCGCGGACGGCTTCGGCCATTGAATCAGCCAGTTCTTCCAGATTCATGCCCGAGCTGCGCAGCACCGTGGCATGTTCGGCCGCGCTGGCGATCAGCTCTTCGCTGACAAGCGAATCGGTGTACAAGACCAGATCAGCATGCGTCAGAATCCGCAGCCCTTTGACGGTGATCAGATCCGGATCGCCAGGGCCTGCACCGACGAGATAAACCTTTGGTTCGAGCTTCATTATTTTCTCACCGCCATCAGCGTCAAGTATTCCAGCTCGCGGCCCTTCAGTTCCCGCACGTCACGCCAGATCATCTCGCCGGGCGAAGTCGCCTTCATCACGACTGACGCCTTGTCTGCGAGGTTCATTTCCTCCAGCACCTCAATGATCAGATCGAGTGCTTTGGCTACCTTCAGGAAGACTACTGCATCGTGTTCCTCGATCGCCTTCCTCATGGCCGCGCGGTCAAGGGTCGCCGGGATGATTGCGACCTGGTCGTTGCCGTCCGCCAGCGGTATTCCGAGCCGCGCGGCCGCGCCAAGGGCGGAGGTTACACCCGGAACGGACAGCACCTGAATTTCGGGATGCCGCTCCCGCATCAGACGTGCGAGATGGATAAAGGTGCTGTACAAATTAGGGTCGCCTTCCGTGACAAAAGCGATATCGCGGCCTTGCTTCAGCTGCTCATAGCAGAGGGCAATCGTCGCGTTCCATTCCCGTTCGAGCGTCTCCTGATCCCGTGTCATCGGGAAGACAAGCCCGAGCATATGTTTCTCCGCTGTGTCGATATACAGCTCCACGATCTCCAGCGCATAGGATGCGCCGCCCATCCGCTTCTTCGGGAAGGCGATGACGGGGCATTCTTTCATCAGCCTCAGCGCCTTCAGCGTAACAAGCTCCGGATCTCCGGGGCCAACGCCAATTCCGTACAAGATGCCGCTTGGCACCGTCGTCTTGCTCATGATTGCCTGTTCCTCCTCTTAATACTGGCCCGGCGGCCTGAATCCGGTAATGATATAGATCGGATTGAGGCCGACAAACCGGGTTTTGTCCAAAATCGGCGCGCTTCGCGATACATGCATAAGTGTAACCCGGGAGTCGAACCCTTGATCGGCCAACGCCTGCCGGGTCTCATACAGCGTCTCGATCGTAGCCGCGTTCACCACAATCCGCCCCTCCGCTCTCAGACGGGAACAGCAGATTTGAAGCAGCTTGCTCAGCTCTCCACCGCTGCCGCCGATGAATACTGCGTCGGGTTCGGGCAGTGTTTCAAGCCCCTCTGGCGCTTTCGTGTGGATCGCGGTGAAATCGGCGCGGAATTTAACGCGATTTCGCTTCATATTCTCAAGCTCATCCTTATTCTTCTCAATGGCGAATACCTGTCCGTTCCGCGCAGTTAAGGCGCATTCGACAGCGACCGAGCCCGAGCCCGCCCCGATATCCCAGACGATGCTGTTCTCGCTGAGCTTCAGCTCGGACAAGCTGACAAGCCGGATTTCCCTCTTCGTAAGGAGTCCTTGATCGGGCCGCCGTTGATGAAACTCTTCATCCTCGATCCCAAGCCCAAAACGTGGAACCTTTGCCTCCGCCCGGCGGCGCAGAATAACTACTGACAAAGGCGAACAATCGGCCTCAGCCAGCTCCTCCAAGTTCCAGAGACGGCAAGTTTCCCGGTCTCCACCGAGATTCTCCGCGACGAATGCTTCATATTCGGTCATCCCGAATTCAAGCAAATATCGGGCGATGGCAGCAGGGGAGTTCTTCGGATCTGTCAGCAGGGCAATTTTCTCCCGTCCCGTGATCCGCTGCGCAAGACCTTGCAGTGAACGGCCGTGAACGCTCTCCAGCAGAGCATCCTGCCAGCTCTCCCCCATTTTGGCGAAAGCCAGCTGAATGGAGCTTACATGGGGGTATACGTCCACCGAGTCGAACCCCAGCTTTTCCACCATGTAACCGGCAATGCCGTAAAACAGTGGATCGCCCGATGCCAGCACCACGACCTCTTTCTCCAGCCGCAGACGCCCAAGCCGCTCGACCATATCGCTTAAGCCCGTACTGAATTCCAGCTTTTCTCCCGGATGCCCGGAGAACATGGAGAGATGGCGCGCGCCCCCAGCCAAAATCTCCACCTTGTCAATCAATTCCAGTACTGATGCCGGAAGCCCTGACGGACCTTCATCACCGATGCCGATAATCTTAATGCGCTTCCCCATCGAATTCCTTCCTTCCCAATACCTCGCCCTTCATCGTTAGAATGACGATCTCCACCGTCAGTCCCCCGCCGACATGCCGAAGGCAGTGCTGACAGGCGTATTCACTCAATTTGTCAAAAAAACCGGGAAGCCCCGTTTCCGAAACAAGCTCAGCTGCCTGCGCGGCGGTGTTGCATCCCTTGATCGCTTCAACCAGCTCTTCCGCTGCCCCCGACTTCTCGGCTACTGCAGCGAGAAATCCGAAGTCGACGTCGGCATTGCGGGAGTGGATCAGCATAGCTCCCTGAGCCAGCTTCGAGAATTTGCCGATCATCCCGACCAGGCTGATGCGTGTCATCCCTAGACGCTTGGCCGCTGCTAATGTGAACCCGGCGAAGTTCCCCATCTGGATAAAGGACTCTTCCGGAAGCTGCGGATACAGACCCATCGCGTACTTCTCGCTGCTGCCTCCCGTAGTCAGGATGACATGATTCTGTCCGGCGGCGCGAGCTACCCGGAGGGCTTGAACGATACTGGCCTTGTACGCGGCGGTTGAAAATGGAACCACCGTCCCTCTCGTGCCCAGAATCGAGATTCCTCCAACGATGCCCAATCGGTTGTTGAGCGTCTTCCTGGCGATCTCTTCACCCCCAGGTACGGAGATCACAACCCTGACCCTGCGGAGCGTGCCGTATTCGTCCAGAATCTCCTGCACTTCCCTCCGGATCATCCGCCGGGGAACCGGATTGATCGCCGCTTCACCCACCGGAACGGGAAGTCCCGGCTTCGTCACCCGCCCGACTCCAGGCCCGCCGTCCAGTTCCAGCCCCGTTCCTTCCACCCATTTCGCTGTTGCAGCGACCTTCGCTCCGTGCGTGGCGTCGGGATCATCACCTGCATCCTTGATCACGGCGCATCTGGCGACGTCCAGGTCGCACTCGCTCTCGGCAATGTCGAACGTTTGGAAGAAGCCTGCGGGAATCCAGACCGTTGATTGCTTTGCGGGTGTACCGGTAATCAGCGACAAAACTGCCGCTTTGGCGGCGGCTGCCGCGCAGGAGCCGGTTGTGAAGCCATGGCGCATCGGCTTTCCCATCAGGCTATCCGGCTGTTCCTTACTATCCAGCTGTTCTTTAC
>RCUS01000319.1_pt1 | contig 33832 bp, 32 predicted proteins | sample 2166221 | NCBI WGS metagenome assembly RCUS01 (sample SAMN09932758, study PRJNA488358) | compost metagenome | isolation source: compost soil in cyclohexanecarboxylic | place: Germany: Experimental Botanical Garden
GGACTGTTAATCCGCAGGTCCCTGGTTCGAGTCCAGGTCGGGGAGCCAGAATTCGAAAGGCCACGTTGAAAAACGTGGCCTTTTTTGTTTCCTGCCGGCGGTATCGGTGGGGAGGCAAGATAAGATTTTCCCTATGGAAATCTAGACAAGTGCAAGTTCGTCCTATATAATACGGCCTCTTTTCCCTGATAGCTCAGTTGGTAGAGCGACGGACTGTTAATCCGCAGGTCCCTGGTTCGAGTCCAGGTCGGGGAGCCAGAATTCGGAAGGCCATGTTGAAAAACATGGCCTTTTTTGTTTTCCGCCCCGGCAACAGTGGTCCGCCGGTGTGTTTCGGTGTTTTGCGTTATCCTGAACGCATCCCGATAGGAGAACTCCCGCCATGACCTGTGCCACTGCCTTGCGCCATATCGTCCTGTGTGACTTTCTTGATGAGCTGACCCCTGCCAGGCATGCCGAACTGGTCTATGAATTTTCGCAGCTAAAACACCGCATTCCCGGGGTGCTGCAATTTGAGTGGGGGCCGAATGTCAGCCCGGAAGGCCTCGACGACGGTTTTACGGATTGCTTTACACTTACCTTCGATGGCGCTGCCGCGCGCGATATCTACCTGACGCATCCGGCGCACCTGGCTTTTGTCGAGCTGCTCAAGCCTTGGCTGGGCAGGGTGCTGGTGTTTGATTATCACCCGCAGGAAACTCCTGGCTGAGCGGCGGCGGCAGGCCTGAGGGAAAAATAATCCACATTTTGCAGGGAAGATCTGGACAGTTGAAAAATTGCCCTATAAAATGCGGCCTCTTTTCCCTGATAGCTCAGTTGGTAGAGCGACGGACTGTTAATCCGCAGGTCCCTGGTTCGAGTCCAGGTCGGGGAGCCAGAACATCAGCAGTATTGAAAAGCCCAGCCTTCCCGGTTGGGCTTTTTGCGTTTCAGCGCTGCGTGACTGCGGCTTGGCGCGATGGGCTTCCATTGAGCCGGCATCCGGAAGGCCGTCACAAGCACGGACAGTGGGTGAAGCCAGTAGGCCGATGCCACATCCGCCGCCATTCCTATCCCGCACTTGGCTGCGAGGTGGCGTGAGGCTGGGGTGTGGGGCACAGTTTGCTTGGCGCGCTCATTTGATCTTGAGCAACCATTCTTTGTTAACTTAAAAATATTATTGATTTTTTAATTTTCCAGCCCTAATCTGATCCCTTCAAGAAAAATGAATTTCTTGAATAAAATAAAAGGGATAGTGAATTATGCGTAAGTTGACTGTTTTGGCCGGTGTGGCTGCACTGATTCTGGCAGCGCCTATGGCGCACGCTAACTTGTTGAGCAATGGCGGCTTCGAGTCGAGTACATTTAGCGGACCCTTCACTCAGATAAATAGCGGCGCGCATCTGGGTGCCTGGAGTGTGGATAGCGGCAGCGTCGATCTCATCAATCAATATTGGAAGCATGCGGAAGGCAATTACAGCCTGGACTTGAACGGCAGTTCGGGCGGACGTATTTCGCAGTCCTTCGGCACCGTGATCGGGCAGCAGTACAACGTCAGCTTCAGCCTGGCCGGCAACGCGGAAGGCGGAGGTAGCCTCAAGCTGGTGGATGCTGGCGTCACAGGCGTGCACAGCTTCGCTTTTGACAGCACGGGCCGGTCGCCTGCCAACATGGGCTGGGTCAACGAAGGCTTCAGTTTTATTGCCACCGCTGCCAACAGCACCTTGTACTTCCAGGGTAACAACAAAAACAGCGTGTGGGGTGCTGCACTGGATAACGTATCGGTCACCGCCGTGCCTGAACCGTCGACCTATGCCATGCTGGTCGCCGGCCTGGGCCTGGTGGGCATGATCGCGCGCCGCCGCCGTATGCCACGCGCTTAAGCAACTTTTCCCGGCTGAACGCTCGCCGCTCGGCGCGGCGCAACAGCCGCCACACAAAAGCCCGGTATCGCCACCGGGCTTCTACTTTTTCACGGCGTGCGCTGATGGCGCGCTGATACACGCTCAGTTTCCTATGCGCAAGTCTTCCAGCGCCTGATACCCCGCCCGAAGTTGCGCCGCCATGCCGGGCAAGCCGCTTGCCGTGCGGGGTGGCGCGTCGCCGTGGAATGCCGTGCCGTATTTCGCGTGCACGCCGCCCCGTTCGCGCATCGCTTGCAGCTGCCCGGCCGTCACTGTGATGCGGAGGCGCGGCAGCAGCTGGTCCCATGCCATGTCCGGCAATTGATTGTAGTTAATCAACTGCAGCTGTCCGGCGGCGGCGTGCGGCCGGGCAGCCGCCAACAGGCTGGACAGCACCACGCCCGCATAGCCGTCATGGTCGCCCGGGGCCAGCTGGTGGGCGGGCAGCGGCAGCAGGGCAGGGTGCAGCATGCCTGGGATCATCTGCGGTCCCCGCTGGCGCTGGTGCGAGGCGAGCACGGCTTGTGGTTCGCGGTACAGGAACAGGCAGGGCGTGTCGGGAAACGCCTGGCGCAGCAAGGCCAGGTTGTGGATGTGCCAGCAATCGAACTTGATGAAGCAATGCGTCTCCCCGCCCGTGCGGCGCTGGCCCAATGCCAGCATGGCCTGGCGCAGCAGGGCGATGCTGTCGCCGGCGGGCATGCCATCGTGATGCAGGCGCAGCAGCGAGTCGATCACGGGCGGTTCGGACAGCACCACGCACTGCGGCAAGGTAGCCAGCAATTGCGTCAGCAGGGTCGAGCCGCAGCGCGAGACGTGGAAGATGAAGGCGTCGGGCGCCAGGCCATCGTCGAAGGTGCCGAGGGCCGCCAGCGGCGTGTGGCAGACGCGGCGCTCCTCGTGGGGCTGGCGCGCCAGCGTGTTGACGAAGAACGGCTCGCTGAACGGCAACTGGCCCAGGTCGCGCCAGCACACGGACACCTCGCCCGTCCGCGCGTCGCGCTGTGCAAAGAGCGGATACCAGCCGCACATGTCCATGCCCGCCTGCCAGGGCACGACGGCGCCCCTGGCCAGCAAGCCTTCCTGCTGGGTCAGGCCGTGGCCGGCGCTCATGCCGCGCTGCCGGCCAGCGCCGCCAGTTCGCGCGCCAGGGCCTGGCTGGCAGGCAGGGGGGACAGGCGCAGCTGGGCGATGACGGCCTGCACATTGCCATCATGGATGCCGGGGTCGCCATACTTGTGCGCCGGCTTCGGCACGAAGCCGGCACGCGCGAACAGCGCTGCCAGCCAGGCATTGGTGACGCAGTCCAGCACCAGGTGGATGCGCGGCGCGGCGCTGCGATTGTGCACGGCGTGCAGGCAGCTGGCATCCATGTACCAGGCGTGCCCGGCCGTAAAGTGCACGGCCTCGCCATCAATGCTGAACAGCACCTGGGGCGAGGTATGGATGGGGATGTGCAGGCGCGTCAGGCCATCCGTCAGTGACGTGCCCGCATCGCGGTGCGCGTGGATGACGGCGCCCGGTGCCAGGGCCATCAGGCGCGCGGCGCGTGTCTCGCATGCAAAGCTGGCGATCACTTCGCGCAGGTAGGGGCTGCGCGCCAGGTGCGGCGTGGCGGCATAGGCGGCGCCATCGATGGGCATGATGTGGCGCGCATCGCCGCCGGGGGCGCGCAGCGGCAGGCAGCTCCAGCCGTTTTCATAGGCATCGGTATTGAAATGGTTGATCCAGTCGGCGCCGGCGAACTGGCCGCTTTCTTCCTGCAGGCGCGCCACGTCGAAGGACAGGGGCAGCCGCAGCCAGGTGCTGGGCGCGCCGGGCGCCGGCATCAAGGCGCGCTCCAGACCAGCTGTTCCTGCACCTCGTCTTGCGCCTGCACGCGAAATCCCAGCTGCAGATACAGCTTGCGCGCGCCCGGATTGTTGCGGTTGACGCCCAGGTGGATCTGCAGCTGTTCCGCATCGGCCAGCGCCTGCAGGCCGCGCAGCACGGCGCCGCCCGCGCCCTGGCCCCGCGCCGCCGGCACGATGGCGATATCGACCAGGCGCAGCAATGCATCCCGGCGCTCGATGACGAGCCTGCCGATGGGCGTGTCGCCATGCTGCAGCACCAGATAGGCGGCGTGTGGAAACGCCTGGCGGTAGCCGTGCGACTGCATGCGCCGCTGCATGGCGATCAGCTGTTCGATCATGGCGGGCGGGGCCGGCATCTGGCGCAAGTCGTCGCGCGTGGAGCTGTACAGTGCGGCGGCAAAGGTCTCGTCGTCGTCGCGCTGCAGCCGCAATGCATACGGGGCGGGCAGGGCGGTGAGGAAGGGAAACGGCAAGGTAGACATTGATGCTCCGGTTGTGCGTGCTTGGTGGATACATGCGGGTGCGCTTGTTTGCTATGCTGCCAATTTTCAAGCGCACTTGCAATCATTTCAAGGAGACAAGTATGAATCGTGTGTCCACGCCTGCGAACCTGCGGAGCCGCGCATGACGCCGGCACAAGCGGAACTGGCCAGCATCGCGCAAGCCTTGTGCGATCCGCGGCGTTCGCTGGAGAGCCTGGTCGGCGAGACGGTGCGCTTGCGGCATCTGGTCGAGCAGCATTCCCGCTTGCCGATGGACCGCCAGGACGGCTTGCGCGATGGCGAAAGTTTCCTGCCCAGCGGCTGGGCCATTTCCCCCGTGCAGGCGGGTTTGTGCGCGCGCGAGCCTTACCGCAGCGCCGCCTTCATCCAGGGGCTGGCGCAGGCCGTGCGGCAGCACCTGCACGCGGCGCGGCCCGTGCGCGTGCTGTACGCGGGCTGCGGTCCGTTCGCCCTGCTGGCCTTGCCGGTGATGGCCGTGCTGGGCGCCCGTCAGGTGCAGTTCGCCATCCTTGACGTGCATGCCGAAACCCTGGCGTATGCGCGCGACCTGATCGGGCAGCTGGGGCTGGACGGCCATGTCAGCGCTGGCATTTGCGCCGACGCGGCCAGCTACCACATCCCCTCGGACGCCTTGCCGGACGTGATCATCAGCGAAACCATGAACACGGCACTGGGCAAGGAGCCGCAGGTGGCCATCCTGCGCAATCTGCACGCGCAGGCGCCCGCGGCGGCGCTGCTGCCGGCGGAAGTGACGGTGCACCTGGGCCTGGAGCGGCGCCAGCCGGGCGAGCCGTGCGCCGACTGGGGCCGCCTGTTCACCCTGGACGCGGACGCGCTGCGTGCCTGGCAGGACGACACGGGCGACAGCCTGCCTGCCGCCCGCATCCGCTTGCCTGACGTGCTGGACGGGGCGCCGCGCCTGTTGACGCGCATCCGCGTGCATGGCGACATCGTGCTGGGCGATTACGACTGCAGCTTGAATCTGCCCCTGGCCCTGCCGGGCAAGCCGCTGCTGGCGGGCGGCAGCGTGCTGGACTTCCGCTACCGCCTGGGCGGCTCGCCAGGCCTGGCGTTCCAGCTGGCCGGCGCGCCGGGCTAAGACGGCATCGCAGCGCAACGCTGCGGCCTGCGCTGCGGGCCATACTGTCACGGTAGTAATACTACATTGGCAAACAATTTATTTATGTAGGATAATGACGAGACGAATTGCATTTGTTCAAATGCGATTTAACGCAACCATCCAAGTCAACAAAACAATAAGTCTTGCGGGAGTCTCGTCTCATGAATCATCCAGGCAACGCACCATCTGCAGCATCCGCTTCACCTTCCTCGCTTCCCAGCCTCGGCCGTCGCCACGCCCTGATCGGTCTGGCCGCCTTGCTGGCCCAGGCCGGCTTCTGGAGCAATCCCCTGTCGGCCGCCATGCGGGCGCCGGCCAGTGCACCGGCCAGCGGGCCGGCGCCCGCCACCATGCTGTTCTACACCTTGTCGCAGACGATCACGGGCCACCGCGATCTGTCCGCCGGCACGGCGGCGCGCATCGAGCAAGCCATGCGCAGCAACGTCCCCGGCTTCGCCGAACAGTTGCCACGGCTGGGCGCGCTGGTCGTCACGGGCCAGGAAGCCAAGTCCTTGCTGGCAGCCGCCACCGCCGCTGATGCGGGCCTGCGCGAGTTGGCGCTGGCCATCGTGGCCGCCTGGTACACGGGCACCGTCACCGGCCATGCGGCGCAAGGCAGCAAATCCATCGTCGTCGCCTATGCGGAAGCGCTGATGTACCGCACGGTGGCCGATGGCCAGGTCGTGCCCACGTACTGCAACTATGGCCCCCTGTGGTGGCTCAAGGCGCCGCCGGCCGTGGGCGTGTCCGCGCCCGTGGCGCCCAAACCCGTGCCCGCACCGGCCACCACCGGCACTCCCGAAATCAAAGGCAAGCAAGCAAAATGAAATCACCCCAATTCAAGAGTAATGGCGACGTCGTCGCCGATGTCGTCATCGTCGGTTCCGGCGTGGTCGGCGCCATGATGGCCGATCAATTGGCCGCGCAAGGCCATTCCGTGATCATGCTGGAAGCGGGCTTGCGCATCGAACGGGGGCAAGCCGTGGAGAACTGGCGCAACATGCCATTCGAGAACCGTGTCGGTTCCGACTTCCAGGGCCTGTATCCGCAGGCGGAGAACGCCCCCGCGCCCCTGTATTTCCCGAAGAATAACTACGTGGAACTGTCCGGCCCCAGCGGCAGCAGTTTCCAGCAGGGCTATCTGCGCACGGTGGGCGGCACCACGTGGCACTGGGCCGCGTCGTGCTGGCGCCATTTGCCGTCCGACATGCGCATGAAAAGCGATTACGGCGTCGGGCGCGACTGGGCCATTTCCTACGCCGAGCTGGAACCCTACTATTGCCGCGCCGAGCAGGAAATGGGCGTGGCCGGCCCCAACGATCCGGCCTTGCAGTCGCCAAGCGAGCGCAGCGCGCCTTACCCGATGGACATGGTGCCCTGGGGCTATGGCGACAAGCGCTTTGCCGAAGTGGTCAACCCGCACGGCTACCGTTCCGTGCCGATTCCGCAAGGCCGCTCGACGCGTCCGTGGCAGGGCCGTCCCACCTGCTGCGGCAACAACAACTGCCAGCCGATCTGCCCCATCGGCGCCATGTACAACGGCATCCACCACGTGGAACGGGCCGAGCTGAAGGGCGCGGGCGTGCTGGCCGAGGCTGTCGTCTACCGCATCGACACGGACCACAACAACCGCGTGACGGCCGTGCACTGGTATGACGCCAGGAAACAGTCGCACATGGCTACCGGCAAGGCGTTCGTGATTGCCTGCAACGGCATCGAGACGCCGCGCCTTTTACTCCTGGCGGCCAACCGGAACAACCCGAACGGCATCGCCAACAGTTCCGACCAGGTGGGCCGCAACATGATGGACCACTCCGGTTTCCACTGTACCTTCCTCGCCAATGAACCGATCTGGACGGGCCGTGGTCCCGCGCAGAGCAGTTGCCTGGTGGGCCCGCGCGACGGCGCCTTCCGCAGCCAGTATTCGGCCAACAAGATGATCCTGAATAACATCACCAGGGTCGGACCGGCCACGCAGCAGTCGCTGAAGCTGGGCCTGGTGGGCAAGGACCTCGACGACGAGATCCGCCGCCGCGCCGCCTTTGGCGTGGACCTGTCGATCAGCCTGGAGCCGCTGCCGGAAGCGCACAACCGCCTGACCCTGAGCAAGACGCGCAAGGACCCGCTGGGCCTGGCCTGCCCGGACATTTATTACGATGTGGGCGACTATGTGCGCAATGGCGCAAAGGCCGCGCATGCCCAGCTCGAGCACATCGGCAAGCTGTTCGGCGCCGTGGAATTCCATATCACCGACAGCCTGAACGCCAACAACCACATCATGGGCGGCGTCATCATGGGCAGCAACCGCGCCGATTCCGTGGTCGACGGCAATTGCCGCGCCCACGACCACGCCAATCTGTGGCTGCCCGGCGGCGGCGCCATGCCCTCGGCCAGCGTGGTCAACACCACCCTCAGCATGGCTGCGCTGGGCCTGCGCGCGGCCGACGACATCGCCCGCACCCTGGCAAGGGAGGCTGCATGATGCGCCATTTGTTACTGAGCCTGACCCTGGCGGCCGGCATGCCGCTGGCCGCGCACGCTGCCGCAGCGGTGCCGCCCGTCACCCTGACGCCGGACCGTCCGGCCGTGCCCGCCGCCGCCAAGCCCGATGCGCGCCTGGAGCGGGGCCGCTACCTGGCCATCGCCGCCGATTGCATGGCGTGCCATACGGCAGCCGGCGGCAAGCCGTATGCCGGCGGCTATGCCATCGATTCGCCGCTGGGCACGATTTACGCGACGAATATCACGCCGTCGAAAAAAGGCGGCATCGGCCACTACAGCGAAGCCGACTTTGCGCGCGCCCTGCGCGAAGGCGTGCGCGCCGATGGCAGCCACCTGTACCCGGCCATGCCCTACACCAGCTATGCGATGCTGACGGACGCGGACGTGGGCGACCTGTATTACTACTTCATGCAGGCCGTCAAACCGGTCGATGAGGCGGCGCGCCAGACGGCCCTGCCATTCCCGTTCAATGTGCGCTTGTCGATGCTGGGCTGGAACACCTTGTTCCTCGACAATAAACGCTTCGTGCCGGACCCGGCGAAGAGCGCGCAGATCAACCGTGGCGCCTACCTGGCCGAAGGCCTGGCGCACTGCAGCGCCTGCCACACGCCGCGCAATATGCTGATGGCGGAAATCGGAAGCCAGACCCTGGCAGGCGCTTCGCTCGGTTCCTGGCATGCGCCGAACATCACGTCCGACAAGGTCAGCGGCATTGGCGCCTGGACGGATGCGGAAATCGCCGCTTACCTGAAGACGGGCCACGTGGAAGGCAAGGGGCAGGCGGCGGGCGGCATGGCCGAAGCCATCCAGAACAGCCTGCAGTTTTTGCGCGACGACGACGTGGCCGCCATCGTGGCGTACTTGCGCACGGTGCCGCCCGTGCGCGCGCCGGGGCAGACGAAGGCGGCGTTCAGCCATGGCAGCGCGGCCAGCGAAGAATCGGCATTGCGCGGCATGGCCGGTTCTACCGAGCATCACTCGCTCAACAGCGGCGCCGTGCTGTTTTCCGGCTACTGCGCCAGCTGCCATTCGGCCAGCGGCGCCGGCAGCACGGGGCAGGCCTATCCGGCCCTGTTCCACAATACGGCGACGGGCGGCAATACGCCGGCCAACCTGGTCTCGGCCATTTTGTTCGGCGTCGAGCGCAAGATCGAAGGCGAAGAGCATGAAGCCTTCATGCCGCGTTTCGACCAGCGCTCCTACGTGCAGCCGCTGACGGACGAGCAGATCGCCTCCATCGCCAACTATGTGCTCAAGCAATATGGCAACCCGGACGTGTCCGTCACACCCGCGTACGTGGCGCAGGCGCGCAGCGGCGGCGAAAAGCCCGTGCTGGCCCGTCTGCAGCCGTTCATGCTGCCCGCCGGCGGCGTAGGCATCCTGCTGCTGATCGCGCTGTTTGTGTGGCTGCGCCGGCGTCGCCAGCATCGGGCGCAAGCGGCCCGGCGGACGTGAATCTGAACCCTGGGCGCAACTTGCAGTAAAATGCAGGCTGAAAAATGGTTACGAGCAATCGTAGCCATTTTTTATTCTTGCCTGGCCCGCCATCGCCCATTTGAAAATTGACCATGTCTTCCTCGACCACCTCGCATGCCCTGCATCACCAGTTTCTGCGCTTTGCCGCCGTCGGCGCTTCCGGCACGGCCGTGCAATACAGCGTGCTGTGGAGCGGCGTCGAATGGGCCGGCATCAGCGCCGCCGCTGCTTCCGGCATCGGCTATATCCTCGGTTCCGTCGTCAACTACCTGCTCAATTACTTTTTCACCTTTAAAAGCGACAAGGGACACGGCGAGGCGGCCGGCAAGTATTTCACCTTGCTGGCCATCGGCTGGTGCATCAACACGGGCCTGATGTGGCTGCTGGTACACCAGCTGGGCTGGTACTACTGGCTGGCGCAGGTGCTGGCGACCGGCATCGGCCTGCTGTGGAATTTCGCCGGCAGCCGCTGGTGGGCGTTCAAGCCGGCCGGCGCCGCGGGCAAATAGCCGCATGGGCAGCAAGCAATAAAAAGAGGCGCACTGGCCACACGCAGGCGCCCGGTTCTACCAAATCAAGGGGTTAATCATGCAGTTCCTGGAACGCTATTTCAAATTGAAGGACAACGGGACCAATGTGCGCACGGAGCTGCTGGCCGGCCTGACCACATTCCTGACGATGGCCTACATCATCTTCGTCAACCCGTCCATCCTGGGCGACGCCGGCATGCCGAAAGACTCCGTCTTTGTCGCCACCTGCCTGGCGGCCGCCATCGGCACCCTGATCATGGGCCTGTACGCGAATTATCCGATCGCGCTGGCGCCGGGCATGGGCCTGAATGCGTATTTCTCGTACACGGTGGTCAAGGGCATGGGCATGAGCTGGGAAGTGGCGCTGGGCGCCGTCTTCATTTCCGGCTGCCTGTTCATCCTGGTGAGCCTGTTCAAGGTGCGCGAGATGATCATCAACAGCATCCCGCCCGCGCTGCGCACGGCCATCACGGTCGGTATCGGCCTGTTCCTGGCGATCATTTCCCTGAAAAGCGCTGGCGTGGTGGTGTCGAATCCCGCCACCATCATCGCCCTGGGCGACCTGCACCAGGCCGCGCCCATCCTCGCCATTCTCGGTTTCTTCATCATCGTCGCGCTGGACCGCCTGAAAGTGCCGGGCGCCATCCTGATCGGCATTCTGGCCATCACCATCGCCAGCTTCTTCTTCGGCGGCAACCAGTTCAACGGCATCGTCTCGGCGCCGCCGGCCATCGAGCCGACCCTGTTCAAGCTCGACATCATGGGCGCGCTGTCGATCGGCATTGTCAACGTGGTGCTGGTGTTCTTCCTGGTCGAACTGTTCGATGCGACGGGCACCCTGATGGGCGTGGCCAACCGCGCCGGCTTGCTGAAAGACGGCAAGATGGAACGCATGAACAAGGCCTTGCTGGCCGACAGCACGGCGATTGCCGCCGGCGCCTGCCTGGGCACGTCCAGCACCACCGCCTTCGTCGAGAGCGCGGCCGGCGTGCAGGCCGGTGGCCGCACGGGCTTGACGGCCGTGGCCGTTGCGCTGCTGTTCCTGGGCAGCCTGTTCTTCGCCCCGCTGGCGCACACCGTGCCGCCATATGCGACGGCGCCCGCGCTGCTGTACGTGGCGTGCCTGATGCTGCGCGAGCTGACCTATATCGACTGGGATGACAGCACGGAAAGCATTCCTGCCGCCATCACGGCCCTGATGATGCCATTTACGTACTCGGTGGCCAGCGGCGTGGCCTTCGGCTTCATCACTTATGCTGTCTTGAAACTGTTGACGGGCAAGGGCAAGCAGGTATCCGTGGTGGCCTACATCATCGCCGCCATCTTCCTGTTCAAGTTTATCTACTTGGGTGAGTAGCGTGGGCGAATAGCCGGCTCGCCGGCAAGTGAATTGCTTGAGGAAAAGGCCTCCCGTGCGTCAGCAGGGGAGGCCTTTTTGGCTGGCGCCGCCTACATCAGCAGCGCCGCCACCAGGTCTTTCCTGTCGTTGCCGGCTTTGCCGTCGAAGCGCAAGGCCGCTTCCACGTGCGCCAGGTGTTCCACCATCAAACGTGCCGCCAGGTCGGCGTCGCCGCTGCGCGCCGCGTCGAGAAAGCGGCCGTGTTCGTCGCACGAGCAGGCCGCGTCGTGGCCGGACTGGTACAGCATGGTGATCAGCGAGCTGCGGCCCACCAGTTCGCGCACGATGTCGCGCAGCACGGCATTGCCGGCGATGTCGGCCAGCAGCACGTGAAAGTCGCCCAGCAGTTGCGAGCGCAGCGGCGTGGCGTGGTTCAGCGCCTGGCGTTCCGCCTTCAGATGCCGCTCCAGCATCCGGTAGTCGGCCGCCTTGGCCCGCGCGACGAACTCGCGCGCCAGGGCCGCCTCGATGACGCGGCGGGCGGCAAAGATGTCGCGCGCTTCCGCCTCCGTGGGCTGGCTGACGAAGGCGCCCTTGTCGGGCACCATGCGTATCAATTTGTCTTTCGACAGGATCAGCAGGGCGGCGCGGATCTTGGTGCGGCTGACGCCATACAGGCGGCACAGCGCTTCCTCGCGCAGCCGGGTGCCGGGCGGCAGCTGGCGCGCCACGATGGCCGCCGCCATATGCTCGGCAATCCCGGCCGAGCTGTCGCCGCTATTGGACTTTTCCACCGCTGGTGCGCTTGATTCGGTCATGTCAGGTGAGAGCAGTAAGCCAGGAGCGAGGATGGACCTCGCAAGCGCATGCGGGTGGGGCAGGGTGCAGTATGCCCGCGCCGCCAGCATGCCGTTCAGCCTTCCATGCTGCGAAGGCCAGGCTATTCTACTATCTTGCGCCACGCCGCGCAGACGGGCGCTGCCGTTCGATGCGTGCTTGCTCCGTATGGCGTAATGAACGGTTACGTTGGGTTACGCTGCTTGCGCTGCCCCAGGCAGGGGTCAGGCGTGGTTCACGCTGCCGGGCACGCTGCCGCAAACTGGGTGCGCCGCGCCAAGGCGAGGCAAACCCCGGGCGCCCGGCGCATCGCCGCCGCCAGCCGGTCTGCGGCCGCCCTGCGGATTGCAACTGGACAGGAGAAATGTTGACGTATATAATTCGGCCTCCTTTCCCTGATAGCTCAGTTGGTAGAGCGACGGACTGTTAATCCGCAGGTCCCTGGTTCGAGTCCAGGTCGGGGAGCCAGAACAAGCAGCAGCAAAGGGCCACGTGGCGACACGCGGCCCTTTTTGTTTTCCACACGCGCTTTCCGCACTGTACTTCCTGCCGTCACCGATGACCGATGGCGCTCACCGCGGCGCTGATGGCGTCAGGCCGCAGGCAGGGTGCGGATTGCCCCGCATCAGGGATCGACAAACACGTCGAAGCGCACCTTGAGCGGGCTGCCCCACGAGATATCCACCCACGCCCGGAAGCCGCCGTTGTAGGGGGCGATGTTGTACACGGCCATGCGCGCGGAGCCGATGAAACGGTCCTGCGGAGTCGCGGCATATTCGCTGATGTTGAGCAGCACGCGCGAATTGGCTTTCACGTTGGCATTCGCGAAGTTGACCGAAGGATGCACGCCGTTGGCCGTCCACGTGTAATACGTGGTGAAGGCGGCGGCGCTCAGGTTCAGGTCCTGGGCGGCGGCGCCTTGGGCGCTTTGGCCTTCCTGTTCCATTGGCGCATCGGTTTCTTCCAGTGCCAGGTTACTGCCGGTTTGGTGTTGTTGTCCCACTTTCATTTCCATGATGTACTCCATATCGATAGTTTGGACGCCGCGCCTGTCGTCGTGCGGCAAGACGCCCTATCTGTTGCGTGACGCCGGTGTCACGTCATGGCTGATAAGGTAGCCGTCGTTTCCATGTGGTTGGAGTGACCCATTCTAGGCGCGCTCCAGGGCCTAAAGTACGGATGGACGCCGGAAATGCACTGCAATCTTGTGCTGGCGCAAACAGCGGACGGGCAGGCCGCAAGGTCGTTTCCAACAAGCTATTTTTCAGGGGCGGCGCGCGTGCCGGGCAGGACAATGGCACAATGGATCCCGCTATCCTGCCCATGCGGAAATCCTTGCGAGCCTGGCCTATGCCGATACTGAACCTGAGCGCCGAAACCGATATCTATTACGAGCTGATCGAGGGTGATCCCGCCAGGCCTTGCCTGGTCTTCCTGCACGAGGGATTGGGCTGCTGCGCGATGTGGAAGGATTTTCCCGCGCAGCTCTGCCAGGCTACCGGCTGCCGTGGCCTGGTGTATGACCGCCTTGGCTATGGCCAGTCATCGCCGCTGGCGGCGCGGCGCCGGATCCATTACCTGCACGACTATGCGCTGGGCGAGCTGCCGCAGGTGCTGGCCGCGCTGATCCCCGGCCAGGACCATTTTCTTGTCGGCCATTCCGACGGCGGCAGCATCGCTCTCATCTATGCGGCGCAGCAGCCGCCTCGCTTGCGCGGCATCATCACCGAGGCGGCACATGTGTTCGTGGAAAACGTCACCCTGGACGGCATCCGTACGGCGGACGCGGCCTTCGGTGAGGGCAAGCTGCGCGCGCTGGCGAAATACCATGGCGACAAGACGGCAAGCATCTTCAAGGCCTGGTCCGACACTTGGCTCAGCTATGGCTTCCAGTTCTGGAACATCGAATACCTGCTGCCGTCCATCGAATGCCCGGCCCTGGTGGTGCAGGGCACGGAGGACCAGTACGGCAGCGCCGCCCAGGTCGATAGCATCGTGGCGCGGGCGCTGAACGCCATGCCGGCCATGGTCGAGCAGTGCGGCCACACGCCGCACCAGGAACAGCCGCAAGCGCTGCTGGCGCTGATGGATGGATTTTTAAGGGGGCGCATGGACGCGCCTGTTCAACCGAGGACAACATGATTGATCGCCTGGACCACCTGGTGCTGACGACTCGCGACAAGGCCGCCTGCATCGATTTTTATACGCGCGTGCTGGGCATGCGGCTGGAAACCTTCGGTGCCGGGCGCCACGCCTTCAGGTTCGGCGCACAAAAAATCAACCTGCACGAGCATGGCAAGGAATTCCTGCCCAAGGCCGCGCTGCCGACGCCCGGTTCGCTCGACCTGTGCTTCATCGCCGCCGTGCCGCTCGATGCCTTTATCGCCCGCCTGGCCTGCCTGGGCGTGGCCATCGAAGAGGGGCCGGTGGCCCGCACGGGCGCCAACTGGCCCATCCGTTCCATCTACCTGCGCGACCCGGACCACAACCTGATCGAAGTGTCCGAGCGCGCCTGAGCGCCAGCGCCGAAGAGCGTCAGTGGCAGGCGGGATCGCTGTCCCAGCGGCCTGAACAGATACGCGAGCGGCACAGCATGGCTTCGATCACGCCCAGCTGCTTGCAGCGCTGCAGCAGGCTGGCCGTTTCCTCTTCTTCCCGGCGCAGCACCACGTCGCGCACGGGCGCCGCTGTGCCGTCCTGGCGCTGCGCGTGCGCCACCATGGCTGTCAGCAAGGCAACGTCGCTGTCGCCTGGCGCCGCTGTCACAGGACGCGATGCCGGCACGCGCGTGGCCGCCTGGCGCGCGGGCGGCGCCTTGCGCGGCGTGGGCGCGGCCGTGGCTGGCGGCGTTGTCGCTACCGGCACGGGCGGGCCCGCGTCGTTGACGATGGTGGCGGCGTGCGGCCTGGCATCTGCCGGCTGGCGGGACGCGGCCGGGGCCGTCGGCAGCACCGGCGTGGCCGCCGTCTGGCGCGCCACGGCAGGGATGGGCACAGGCGCAGGCTCTGGCGCGCTGGCCGGCTCGTAGCCAAAAACGCCCACGCCCAGCGCCGCCAGGCAGGCGCCACCAGCTGCCCAGCGCCACCAGCCAGGGCGCCAGCGCGCCGCCGATATGGCGGGCGCGGCAGCACCACGTTCAAGCTGTGACAGGATGCGGTTGCCTTCGGCCGGGGCCGTCACCGTGGCTGGGGCGGCGCTGGCCAGCAGGTTTGGTCCGCGCGGCTGGCCATCGCCGGTGTGTAGTAAAGACAAAATATCACCTCCGAACTGAGTCGAACTTGATGTAAACCGCGCTCATGCGATGCGCGGGCGCCTACGATGGGCGGTACCGCCGTGCAAGCTTTCCGGCCCCCGCCCATTCCCGTCACGGAGCGCCCCATGTTCGTCGCCCTGGTCCTGATGTATTTCCTGCTTGCCTGTTTCGCCTGCTGGCTGCTGCTGTTTCCCGGCGGCCGCGCCATCTTGCTGCACACCATGGTCAACCTGGGCTGGCGTTTGCAGCGGCGGGCGCAGCGCCTGAACCAGGGCGGCGGCGCGCAATGGCAGCGCCTGCAGCGGCACACGGGTTCCGGCCTGGCGCGCAGCTGGCAGTTGCTGCTGCGCCACCGCTGGCTGTCGCTGGCCGGCATGCTGCTGGTCACCGTGCCGCCCGTGCTGGCCTGGCTCTCCAGCGACCGCATCGCCTTGCGCGGTTATGCGGACCGGCAACATGCCATCAACGACCAGGTCAGCGATTTGCTCAAGGGCGAGCAGCTGGTGCCGCCGCCCACCTTGCCGCCACTGCTGTTCTCCACGGCGGAAGTGACGCAGCTGCGTCCGCTGCTGGGCGGCGCCAGCCGCAACTGGCAATTGCTCGACCACGACTACGCGCAACGCTTGCTGCTGGTATTTAAGATCATGAAAGACGTGCATGGCTACGACATGGTCTTGCTGGAAGGCTACCGCAGCCCGGAGCGCCAGAACCAGCTGGCGGCGGCCGGCCCGAACGTGACGAATGCCCGGGCGTTTCAAAGCTATCACCAGTACGGCCTGGCAGCCGATTGTGCATTCATGCTGGACGGAAAACTCATCATTTCTGAAAAAAACGCCTGGGCCATGCGCGGCTACCGTTTATATGGCGTGACGGCCGAATCGGTGGGCCTGCGCTGGGGCGGGCGCTGGACCATGATGGATTTCGGCCACACGGAATTGCCCCAGCGCCATGTGCTGGGAAAGTAAGCGCAGGCAGGGAACACGCGAGCCATTCTAGCGCCGCCGGCGCGCGCTTTTTTCACTGGCAGGCTCATGCTTGCGCCGCATCAACGGCGTGCCGTTCCCCGCCATGCGCCGCCGTTTGATACTTGTCCAATGTCAACAAAGTCCCCCGTCAATGCTGTCACGATGGGCCGCATCCGCGCACCCTGGCGGCGCCGCCATTCCTGCTTTGCCGACCTCACCCTGGGCTCATCATGCTGCGACGAATCTGGCATTTCATTACCGACAGCCGCCATCTGACCATCCTCGGCTTCGTCGCGCTGGCCGTCTTCCTGTACCTGGGTGCCGAGGTGCTGGAAGTGGCGCTGGTGTGGGCCCTGGGCTTGCTGCTGCTGGCCCTGCTGGCCCTGCTGACCTGGCTGGGCATGTGGCTGTGGCGGCGGCGCCGCGCGCGCCGCGATGCGCAGGCGCTGGGCCAGGCCATCCTCAACCAGGCCGAGATCGCCGCTGCCGAAGCCGCCTCGGCCGCCCAGCCCCAGCACGGCGAACTCGCCGCCGTGCGCACGGGCATGCTGGACGCCATCGACACCATCAAGACGTCCAAGCTGGGCCTCAAATCGGGCGCCGCCGCCCTGTATGAATTGCCGTGGTACATGATCATCGGCAACCCGGCGGCCGGCAAGAGCAGCGCCATCCTGCATTCCGGCCTGCAATTTCCTTTCGCCGACGGCAAGATCGTGCAAGGCGTGGGCGGCACCCGCAACTGCGACTGGTTCTTTACCACCGACGGCATCGTGCTCGACACGGCGGGCCGCTACTCCGTCGTCGACGAGCACCGCGGCGAATGGTTCGGCTTTCTCGACCTGCTGAAAAAATACCGGCGCAAGGCGCCCATCAACGGCATCCTCATCGCCGTCAGCATCGCCGAGCTGGGCGGCGATCCGGATGTCGGCATGCAGCTGGCGCGCAGCCTGCGCAAGCGCGTGCAGGACGTCATCGAGCGCCTGGAAGTGTTCGCGCCCCTGTACATCGTGTTCACCAAGGCGGACCTGATCGCCGGCTTCACGGAATTTTTCGCGGAAGCGGAACGCAGCGAGCGCGAGCGTGTCTGGGGCGCCACCATGCCCTACCAGCGCAAGCTGCCGACGGCCGACCTGCTGAGTTTTTTCGACCAGGGCTTCGACGAGCTGCACGATGGCCTGACGGAACTGAGCCTGGCCAACATGGCGCACCGCCAGCGCAAGACGATGGCGCCCGGCGTATTCACTTTTCCGCTGGAATTTGCCGCCATCAAGCCGGCCCTGCGCGCTTTTATTGCCACCCTGTTCGAGGAAAACCCGTTCCAGTTCCAGCCCGTGTTCCGCGGCTTTTATTTCACCAGCGCCCTGCAGGAGGGCGAACCCGTCAGCGCGTCCTCGCAGCAGGTGGCGCGCCGCTTCGACCTGGCCTTCGCGCCCGCGCCGGCCACGCCGCCCGGCCACGCGCGCCAGCATGGCTATTTTTTGCTTGACCTGTTCCGCAAGGTGATCTTCGCCGACAAGCACCTGGTGGCCAACTACGCGAGCCGCGCCAAGGTGCGCTTCAAGTACGCGCTGTTCTTCGCCGCCACCGTGACCCTGGGCGCCTGCCTGGGAGGCTGGAGCTGGTCCTACCTGGGCAACCGGCAACTGGTGGCCAATGTCGAGGCGGACATGCACAAGGTGCTGCGGCTGCAGGAGCAGCGCCTGGACCTGCAGTCGCGCCTGGAAGCGCTCGACATCCTGCAGGACCGCATCGAGCAGCTGGAGGCCTACCGCGAACAGCGGCCCTGGTCCTTGCGCATGGGCCTGTACCAGGGCGAACTGCTCGAACGCAAGCTGCGCGAGGAATACTTCGCCGGCGCGCGCCACGTCATGCTGGCCCCCGTGACGGGGGCGCTGGAAGCCTTGCTGACGGAAATGAACGCCAGCGCCGAGCAGCTGCAGCCGACGGCGCGCACGCCGCAGACACCGGCCGCGCCACCGGCCGCGGCGTCTGCACCGCGCGCCTTCCAGTACCAGGCCGCCTCGCCGACAAACGTGGAAGACGCCTACAACGCGCTGAAAACGTATCTGATGCTGGCCGATAAAACGCATGCGGAAAGCAGCCACCTGAACGACCAGATGACGCGCTTCTGGCGCGGCTGGCTGGAGACCAACCGGGGCGCCATGCCGCGCGAGCAGATGATACGCAGCGCCGAGCGGCTGCTGACGTTTTACCTGTCGCAGATCGGCGACCCGTCCTGGCCGCGCATCGAACAGAAGCTGGCGCTGGTCGACCAGGCGCGCGAAAACCTGCGCCGCGTGGTGCGCGGCATGCCGGCCCGCGAGCGCGTGTACGCCGACATCAAGGCGCGCGCCTCGACGCGCTTTCCCGGCATGACGGTGGCGCGCATCGTCGGCGAACAGGATCAGGCCCTGCTGGCGGGCAGCTACGCCATTTCCGGCGCCTACACGCGCCAGGCCTGGGAGAAATTCGTCGAAGGCGCGTTTCGCGACGCCGCCAACCGCGAACTGCAAAGCGCGGACTGGGTGCTGAAAAGCGCGTCCACCGACGACCTGACCCTGGAAGGCAGTCCGGAGCAGATCGAGAAAAACCTGGTGGCCATGTACAAGGCCGACTATGCGCGCGAGTGGCAAAAGTTCGTGCAGGGCGTGGCCGTGGCCGACCTGAAAGGCTTCGAAGGCGCCGTGCAGGCGATGAACCGCCTGGGCGACCCGCAAGCGTCGCCGATCGCCAGGCTGCTGACCACCATCTACGAAGAGACGTCGTGGGACAATCCGGCCCTGCAGAACGCGCAATTGCGCCAGGCCGAGCGGGGCATCATCGCCTGGTTCAAGGAGACGGTGCTGCGCCGCGCGCCGTCGCAGCTGACATCCAATCCTGGCCTGAACGCGCAGATCGACCCGGCCCGCCTGGACAAGCCGATGGGGCCCGTGGGCCGCGAATTTGCCGGCGTGGCCAAGCTGGTGGCGTCCAAGGACAAGGACGCATCGCTGATGCGCGCCTACCTGGAAGCGCTGTCGAAGCTGCGCAGCCGTTTGAACCAGCTGAAGAACCAGGGCGACCCCGGGCCAGGCGCGCGCCAGTTCATGCAGCAGACCCTGGAGGGCAGCGGCTCCGAGCTGGCCGACGCCCTTAAACTGGTCGACGAGCAGATGCTCACGGGGATGAGCGATGCGCAAAAGCAGGCCATCCGCCCGATCCTCGTGCGCCCGCTGATGCAGACCTTTGCCGTCATCGTCGCGCCGGCCGAACTGGAGGTAAACAAGACCTGGTCGGCGCAAGTGTATGAACCGTTCCAGAAATCGCTGGCGCAGAAATATCCGTTTTCTCCGGCGGCGCGCATCGAGGCGAGCAACCTGGAGATCGGCCAGTTCTTCGGCCCCGACGGGCTGGTGGCAAAATTCGTCACCACCGCCATGGGTCCCCTGGTGGTGCGGCGCGGCGACGTGCTGGCGCCGCGCACCTGGGCCGACATGGGCATCAGCCTGTCGCCGCAGGTGGTGGCGCGCTTCCCCGGCTGGATCGCGCCGCTGGGGGCCGGCGGCGTGGCGGCCACCTCGGCCGCCGCGCAGACCGTGTTCCAGATCCAGCCTTCGCCGGCGCCCGGCACCCTCGAATACACGGTGGACATCGACGGCCAGCAGCTGCGCTACCGCAATACGCCGGCGCAGTGGACCAACATGGTGCATCCGAGTCCGCAGGGCGCGCCCGGTGCGCGCATCAGCGCCGTCACCTTCGACGGGCGCACGGTGGAACTGTTCAACGAACCGGGCCAGTTTGGCCTGAAGCGCATGATCGATGCGGCGAGCAAGAAGCGCAAGGACGGCGGCGTGTTCGAGCTGCGCTGGACGCGCGGCGATGTCAGCGTGGCGCTGGACCTGAAAATCACCAGCAGCGCCGAGATGACGGGCACGGGCACGAACGCCGCGCCGCAGGAGCAGGGCTTTCGCGGCATGCAGCTGCCCGAGACCATCGTTGGCGCGGCAGGCGCACCTGCCGCACCTGCCGCGCCCACATCCGTACCCGTACCTGCCACCGCACCCGCCATCGCAGCGGCGCCGGCCGTCGCCGCCGCATCCGGGGTGGCGCCATGATGCGCGCGCCGCAGCAGGTGCGCCTGGGCTACTTCGGCAAAATCCCCGCGCGCGGCGATTTCATCAAGGCTTGCGACAACCACGTGCTGGTGCAGCTGCTCGACGAGTGGCTGGCGCATGTCATGGCGGCGCTCACGCGTGAGCCGCGCTGGAAGCTCAATTACGACGCCCTGGCGCCACTGCGCTTTGCCTTTGTCGGCACGCGCAGCCGGCGCGCCATCGCCGGACGCCTGGAAGCGAGCAGCGACCAGTCGCAGCGGCGTTTTCCCTTCATGGCCATGGGCGTGCTGGATATCGACGATGCAGGCGGCTTTGTCGCCTGCTGCCCGCTGGTGCTGGCACCGCTGTGGCAGCGGGTGGAGCAGCTGTCGCAGGGCATCGTCGCCAGCGCCGAGCCGGGACCGGCGCTGCTGGCGCTGGCCGGCAACGTGGTGGAAATCGATGCGGCCGGCGCCGGCCACGCGGCGCAGCTGGCCGTTTTTTTGCAGGCGCAGACGGTGCACAGCCTGCAGGCGATGCTGGCCACGCCGGCCTTCCCCGTGACGGTGCGCGAACTGCTGCTGGGTCTTGGCCTGCTGCTGCGCCCGGTGCGCCAGAGCGGCCAGCCGCGCCTGGAGAAAAGCCTGGTGCTGCCGCTGCCGCAGGACGCGGCGCAGCGCGCGCTGGTGGCCAGCTTCTGGCTGCACCTGCTGCTGCCCTTTTTGCGCCAGGCCGACTTCGAGCTGGCCCTGTTCTTTGCGCATGTCGACGAGGCACCCGTGCTGGTGATCGGCTTTTGCGGCGCCGACCCGCACGGCCTGCACGCGCTGATCGACCCGCAGGCGGCCAGCGATCGCCTGATCGTCTTCGACCAGCTGGACTGGGTCGAGGGCCAGCTGGGACAGGACGCGGCACTGCGCCAGCTGTCCGCCTGCCTGCAGCAAGGGCAGCTGTCGCTGCGCTCGGCCTGCGCCATGTTTGCCGATACCTTTGCCTGAAGGATTGTCATGAAATATCCGATAGCGTTTTTGCTGCTGCTTGCCGCCGCCCCTGGCCACGCCCAGGTGCAGGCGCAGGCGCCCGCCACGCCCCTGCCGGGACAGATCCTGGTGACGGGCACCCTGGCCGATGAAGCGGCCAAGGCGGCCGTGCTGGCCCGCCTGCGCGAACTGTATGGCGCCGAGCGCGTGGTCGACCAGATCGCCATCGGCAACGTGGCCGTGCCGGCCAACTGGCACGCCTATGTGCACAAGCTGATCGCGCCGAACCTGAAGCTCATTTCACGCGGCCAGATCAGCATCGACGGCAATAATGTCAGCGTGCGCGGCGAAGTGGCGAACGAGGCGCAGCGTCAGCAGATCGCCAGCGACATCGCCACCAGCCTCAATCCCACCTACATCGTCAACAACGGCTTGCGCGTCAAGGCGGCCGAGGCCGAACAGGGCTTGCTCGATGCGGCGCTGGATAAACGCATCATCGAATTTGACAGCGGCCAGGCCAGCATCACGCCGGCCGGCCTGGCCATCCTCGACGAAATGGCGGCCGTCATGCAAAAGCTCAAGGAGCGCAAGGTGGAAGTGATCGGCCACACGGACAACACGGGCCTGCGCGCCAGCAACGTGGCCCTGAGCCAGGCGCGCGCCGAAGCCGTGCGCGCCTACCTGGCCACGCGGGGCATCAAGCCGGAAGCGGTGCTGACTTCGGGCCAGGGCCCGGACCGTCCCGTGGCCAGCAACGCCACGGCCGACGGCCGCGCGCGCAACCGGCGCATCGAGTTCAGGATCGCGCAGTAGCCAGCCGCGCTTCCTCAATGATCACGGTAGCGTGATGATCAGGTGCGCCGGCCGCGGTGCCAGCTTCACCAGGTCCGCATACGCGGCCAGCGTCGCTTGCGTGCCGCGCGTCAGGTGCGTTTTCAGGCCCAGGTAGGCGCAGATGGCCAGCAGGGCGAAAAAGCTCGACAGGGCCCACAGCGGCACGTCGCTGCGGCGCTTGTTGACCACCTGGTCGGGGCGTTCGGCGCGCGGCGCGAAGCCACGGCTCTTGCCCTTGATATGGGCGATCTCGTCGCCCAGGCGACCCGTCAGGTAGCTGAGCTTTTCGCCGCCATCGAGCGCATATTTTCCCTGGAAGCCCAATAACAGGCACATGTGGAAGACCTGCAGCGCCTGCACGCGCATGGCGCCCTTGCCGCGCAAGGCGTCGAGGCGGTCGAAGAAATGCTCGCCCGCCAGCTGGTCGCCAAAGATCAGCAATTGCAGCGGACGCCGTTCCCACTGCTTGCGCAGGGCGAAGGGCGAGGCCAGGATGATTTCATCGACGGCCGCGCAGAACGCATACTTGGCCGCCTCGATATCGTCGCCGTCGGCGCGGATCTTTTTCGCCTCGCGCTCGAAGTCGTCGAGAAAGGCCGTGATGCGGTCCATGAAGCTTTGCTCGTCGCCAGGCGCCGAGCCGTTCTTCAGCATGAACAGCATGTAGAAGCCTTCGTGCATCAGGTCGAGCAGGGCGCTGCCCGCATGCCGGCTGGCCGTGCCGGCGGGAGCGGGGCCGCGTGGCCCGAGCAGGGAGGGCGCGGCGCGCCGTTCGATGAGCTGGCTCATGCCGTCACCGCGATCAGTTCCAGCTGCAGCTCGCGTATGCCGGTCGGCACGTACACGGCGATCGACTGCGCCTTGAGCATCTGCTGGTACAGCGCGCCGCGGTTGTCGAGCGCAAAATAATAGGTGTCGGGGCGCACGGGGATGGCGGCGGGCACCTGCGGCGCGTGCGACAGTTTCACGCCGGGCATGGCCGAGAGCACGCATTTTTCCACGTCGTCGGGCGCGCCCACCTTGACGCGCAGCGGCACCACTTCCACCAGTTCGATGGCGGGCATGGCGGCGCGGATGGCCAGGTACAGGGTGGTGTGCTGGTCGATCTTGCCCGAATCGAGCTTGCCCAGGTGGTAGGACGGCTTGTCTTCGAGCAGGGCGATGGAAAAATATTTCGACGAGATCACCGTGTCGAGCAGCTCGCGGATGATGCCGTCGATGGCGTCGAAGCAGGCGCCCGGCTGCGCGTGGTCGTAGGCGGGCAGGCTGGCCAGCGTGTAGTGGCGCGAGTAGCTGAGCAGGCCGCCCGCCAGGCCCAGCAGCGCTTCGTACAGGCGTTCCGGGTGCAGGCCGGGGTGGCGCACATAGTGCATCAGGGCGGCGGCGGCCGTGCTGACCGTGTGCAGCAGCCAGAACGAGGAGACGTCGCCGGAGCGGAACTCGATCACGTTGCGGCTAGGTTCACGGTGGTGGCCGTGCAGCGCGCCCACCTTCGCTTGCAGCGCATCGAGCAGGTGTTCCAGCAGGGACTGCAAACGGGGCGCGCCGGCGATGGCCAGGCTGGGCGCCATGAACGACGGCAGCGGCTCGAAGCCGCCCGACACGGTGCGCCGCAGGGTGATCAACGGCAGGCATTCGTAAGAGCCGCGCGCTTCGCTGTCGGGTATCAGGCGCACGGTCTTTTTCAGGTAGGCCACGTCGGCCACGGCCGATTCCGTAAACAGGTCGGGCGTGGCGCGCATGGCGTGCGCGTAGCGGGAGGACGGCGGCGTGCCGGCGGCCGCCCCGGCCGGCGCGGCCAGCGGCGTGTAGTTCAGGCCTTCGCGGTTCAGCACGGGCAGGGCGGCGTAATAGGTCACTTCCTGCAGCGCCGGCGGCAGCGCCGCCAGGTCGACGGGCGGCGGCAGGGCGTCGCTGCCGGGCGTGCCGTCGCCGGGCGCGTCGAACACTTCGCCGTCGCGGAAGATCGCCGACAGCGCCCGCAGGCGCAACGTTCCGGTTTTCAGCGATGCCAGATCCCACGCCATGTGCGCCACGCCCCACAGATACGGATGCAGCGCGCTGGCCGTGTGGTGCAGGCGCGCCTCATGATATTGATCCTGGCGCTGGAAATGCTGCGGCCGCAGGAACAGGCCCTCTCCCCACAAGACTTTCGCTGCCATGCCCATGCTGTTCTCCTTGAGTGTCGTTGTTGGATATTCGTGCCCGCCGCTTGCCGCTTGCCGCTTTCCGCCACCGTCTACTGGCAGCGCAGCGCGGCCAGTGTCGTCACGGCGCCCTGCGCGCCGCCCATGCTCAGGGCGCAGGCGTGCAGGCCGATGGTGATGCCGCCGCGCTCCGCATCGGCGGCGGCAAACGTGGCGCGCCAGCGCTGCGGCGCGGGCGCGCGGAACAGGGCCACCACGCCGATGAAATACGCTTCCTTGCTGACTTTTTCCTGCACCTCGTAGCGCTGCCCGGGCACCAGCAGCACTTCGCGCACTTCCATCAGGTCGGCGCCCAGTGCGGCCTGCTCCCGGCGCGCATCGAGGAAGCTGTCGTAGGGCGCCTGCTCGAAGGCGGCGCTCTGGCGCAATTTGTAGATGCGCGCCACCAGCGCCAGCGACCGGCCATCCGCGTCGGTATTCAGGCGCTGTGCCGCGTGCAGGCGGATGCTCACCGTGCGCGGCGGTTTTTGCGCGTCGGGCAGTTCGGGCGGCGGCCTGGCCACGCCGGCCATCTGCAGCGCCGCGTTGGCCAGCGAACCGATGGCGCCGCCTGCGCAGCCAGCCAGCGGCAGCAAGGCGACGAGGAGTAGCGGCAGGCGGAACTGAAGGGGAGAGCGCATGGCCTGCCTTCGCAAAAATGACGCGTGGAAAGTAATTGCTACAGTCATTTAATCGCATATGCCATGGCGCTACTTGCGCAGGCGCAAAATCCGTCGGCGATCGGCTTGAAGCCTGTGCCAGATCAGGAAAATGATGCATCAATTTCGCTGCTGAGTGGAACTTCTTCTTTGCTGATTAATCTCAATCTGGCAAAAAAATTGGCGATCAATAATGGCCTCCACCAAGGCGCCGCCCATCTTTCCCAGCGGTAGCGTCCTCCACGCAAAGGAGTGCCCGATGATGCCAGTCACCACACTGTCCCGAATTGCCTGCCTTGCCAGCGCCTTGCTGCTGACCGCCTGCGCCACCACGGAGCAGGCGGCGCCCAGGAAGTCCGCCGCGCCCACCCTGGCGCAGGTGATGAGCGACGCCGACGCGGCCGCGCGGGCCGGCCAGCACGAGCGGGCCCTGGCCTTGCTCAAGGCTGGCGGCAGCAGCTATCCGGCCGACAAGGCGCCATGGCTGCAGATGGCGCAGATGAAGTTTGACCGCGGCCAGTATGGCGACGCCATCGGCCATGCGCTCGAAGCGCTCGAGCGCGATCCCGACGACAAGGTCGCCAACAGCATCGTCGCCGTCAGCGGCTTGCGCCTGTCGGGCAAGGCGCTGGCCGACCTGTCGCGGCAAAACAACCTGAATGGCTCGCTGCGTTCGGAAGCGCAGGACCTGGCCCGGCTGCTGCGCGCGAGCATCGGCGAGGAAGTGCTGGTGCCGCCGGCCAAACGGCCGCCGGCGGCGGCAAAACGCGCGGCCGGCAGCGCGGCCGGCTCGCCTGGCGCGGCTGCCAAAGGCACGCCGTCACAGGGCAGCACGGCCGATCCTTTCAGCGGCTTGAAGTAAGCCGGCGCCTCCCCTCCCACTTCGCAAAGGAAGCAACATGGCCAAGTCCGACAGTATCCAGAAACGCCTGCAAAAGGTACGCGCGCCGCGCGTGCAGATGACCTACGACGTCGAGATCGGCGACGCGATCGAGAACAAGGAGCTGCCCTTCGTGATGGGCGTGCTCGGTGATTTTGGCGGTAACGCCGAGCAGGAAAAGAAGCGTCTGAAGGACCGCAAGTTCGTCTCCATCGACATGGATAATTTCGATGAAGTGCTGGGCAGCGTGGCGCCGGCGGCGCGCTTCGACGTGGCCAACCGCCTCAGCGCCGAAGGCGGCACCTTTCCCGTCGAATTGCATTTCCGCTCGATGGCCGACTTCCGCCCGGAATCGGTGGTGCGCCAGGTCGAACCGCTGCGCAAGCTGCTCGAAGCGCGCACCAAGCTGGCCGATTTGCGCAACAAACTGGCCGGCAACGACAAGCTGGAAGACCTGCTGACGGAGGTGCTCAATAATACCGACAGCCTCGCCGCGCTGTCGCCGCTGCACCCCGGCCAGGAGGATTGAGATGAGCGCACAGGCACAACTCAATCCAGGCGCGCCGGCGGCAGGCGCCCAAACGGACTTGCTGGACCAGATCGTCGAGCAGAGCCGCGTCGCCAAGTCCGGCGCCGAGCATGCGCGCGCGCGCGACCTGATCTCGGAACTGGTGACGCAGGTGCTCGATGGCACGGTGCTGGTGTCGCACAGCCTGTCGGCCACGCTCGATGCGCGCGTGGCGGAAATCGACAGCCTGATTTCCGCCCAGCTCAGTGAAGTGATGCACACGGCGCCGTTCCAGCAGCTGGAACAAAGCTGGAGCGGGCTGCATTACCTGGTCGGCAATTCCGACACGGGCACGCGCCTGCAGATCCGCATGTTCAACGCCACCAAGCGCGAACTGGTGAAGGACTTCCAGTCGGCGCTGGAATTTGACCAGAGCAGCATGTTCAAGAAGATCTACGAAGAAGAATTCGGCACCTTCGGCGGCGCGCCGTTTGCCGCGCTGCTGGGCGACTACGCCATTTCGCGCCAGCCGGAAGACATGTATTTCATCGAGCAGATGTCGCACATCGCCGCCGCCGCCCACGCGCCGTTCATCTCCTCGGCGGCGCCGGAACTGTTTGGCCTGGAAACCTACGGCGATCTGGGCAAGCCGCGCGACCTGGCGAAGGTGTTCGACACCATCGAGTACGCGAAATGGAAAGCCTTCCGCGAGTCCGAGGATGCGCGCTACGTGGGCCTGACCTTGCCGCGTTTTCTCGGGCGCCTGCCGTTCAATCCCGTCGACGGCACCACCGTCGAAGGTTTTAACTTTGTCGAGGAAGTCGATGGCAGCGACCACCAGAAATACCTGTGGTGTAACGCGGCGTATGCCTTCGGTTCCAAGCTGACGCGCGCCTTCGCCGATTTCGGCTGGTGCGCCGCCATTCGCGGCGTGGAGGGCGGGGGCCTGGTGGACGACCTGCCGACGCACACCTTCAAGACGGACGAGGGCGACGTGGCCCTGAAATGCCCGGCCGAAGTGGCGATCACCGACCGCCGCGAGAAGGAGCTGAGCGATCTGGGTTTCATCTCGCTGGTGCACTGCAAGAACACGGCCTACGCCGCCTTCTTCGGCGCGCAGTCGGCGCAGAAAAGCCGCAAGTACAGCAGCGACGCGGCCAATGCCAACGCCGTGCTGTCGTCGCAGCTGCAGTACATCTTCGCCGTCTCGCGCATCGCCCACTACATGAAGGCCATGATGCGCGACAAGATCGGCAGCTTCACGGCCGCCGCCAACGTCGAGGATTTCCTCAACCGCTGGCTGATGACCTACGTGCTGCTCGACGATAACGCCAGCCAGGAACAGAAGGCCCAGTTCCCGCTACGCGAAGCATCGGTGAAGGTGCATGAAGTGCCGGGCCGGCCGGGCGTGTACCGCGCCGTGTCGTTCCTGCGGCCGCATTTCCAGCTCGATGAATTATCCGTTTCGCTCCGACTGGTCGCGGAGTTGCCGAAGTCGACCAATTCCTGATCCCCCGGATCATCCCTCAACCACAGGAGCACACCATGGCAATCGATGTATATCTGCACATAGACGGCATCAAGGGCGAGTCCACCGACGACAAGCACAAGGAATGGATCGAGTGCAAATCGGTCAGCTGGAGCGTGGAGCAGCCGAAGTCCGCCACCGCCTCCACGGGCGGCGGCCACACGGCCGAGCGCTGCGAACACAAGGACATCGTCATCTCGAAACTGGCCGACCTGTCCTCGCCGGTGCTGCTGCAGACCTGCTCGGCCGGCAAGACCATCCCCAAGGCGCGCTTCGAGTTCATGCGCGCCGACGGCCAGGGCGAGCGCGTCAAGTATTTCGAGATCGAGATCGAGAATGTGCTGATCGGCGCCGTCACGCCCAACGTGGAGGAGGGCGACATCCTCGGCGAGCATGTCGGATTCAAGTTCTCGAAAGTCAAATGGAAGTACACGCAGCAAAAAGTGACGGGCGGCGCCGGCGGCAATACCTCGGGCGGCTGGGACCTGGCGGCCAACCGCGTGGCCTGATCCACCCTTGCGCGGCGCGCGGCGGACAGTCTCCGGCGCGCGCCGCGCCGACTTGTCGGGAGCCTGCATGGATACCTATGTACCGGGCCTGTTCGATCGCCTGATGGGCGATGCCGGCAGCGCACATGGCGCGGGCGGCGCCGGTGGCGTGGTGGCGCAGCTGTCGCTGGAACAGCTGAAGGACGCGGTGGCGCGCGACCTCGAGGAATTGCTGAATACGCGCATGGCCCTGCCTGCGGGCGCGCTGGACGCCTACCCGGAATGCGCGGCCTCGATCGTCAATTATGGCCTGATCGACTTTGCCGGCATGTGCCTGTCGAGCAGCGATGACCGTGCGCGCATCTGCGCCGCGCTGAAAGCGGCCATCGAACGCCACGAGCCGCGCCTGCGCCATGTGCGCGCGCGCCTGGAACGCGAGGCGGGCGGCATCAACCGGGTCGGCTTCGTCATCAGCGGCACCCTGGTGGTGCGCTGCGGCGGCGAGACGGTCAACTTCGACGCCGTGCTGCAGCCGTCGTCGCTGCGCTATTCGATCAACCGCAAGGGAGCCGCCGCATGAGCAATAACCTGAAAACCTTGATTGGCAAACTGAATGACACGGCGCGCACGGCCGCCACGCGCGCCGCCGGCATCTGCGTGGGACTGGGCCAGTATGAAGTCGATATCGAACACCTGCTTTTGGCCCTGCTGGAGCAGGAGCGCAGCGATTTCGTCACCATCGCGCGGCGCAGCGAAATCAGCCTGACGGCGCTGGAAGCGGACTTGCGCCGCGAGATTGGCGGCTTCAAGACGGGCAGCGCGCGTACGCCCGTGTTTTCTCCCCACTTGCCGCTGCTGTTCGAGCACGCCTGGCTGATCGCCTCGCTGGCTGCCGGGCAGGCCGATGCGGCCCGCCCGGCCAGCATTCGCAGCCGGCACTTGCTGCTGGCGCTGCTGACGGAGCCGGAACTGGCGCAGCTCGCGTATCGCGGCTCGAAACTGTTCGCGCGCTTCAGCGTGGAGCAATTGAAACACCATCCCGACAAATTGACGGCCGGTTCCCTGGAAGAGGACAGCGCGGCGCCGCCGCTCGCCGAAACAGCCGCCGACCCGGTGACGGCCCTGGCGACGAAAACTCCGGCGCTCGACCAGTTCACCACCGACCTGACGCAGCTGGCGCGCGACGGCAAGCTCGATCCCGTGATCGGCCGCGAGGCGGAGATCCGCCAGGCCGTCGACATCCTGCTGCGCAGGCGCCAGAACAATCCGATCCTGACGGGCGAGGCGGGCGTGGGCAAGACGGCCGTGGTGGAGGGACTGGCCTTGCGCATCGCCGCCGGTGACGTGCCCGAGGTGCTGCAGGGCGCGCACATCCACACGCTCGACATGGGCTTGCTGCAGGCCGGCGCCAGCGTGAAGGGCGAGTTTGAAAGCCGTCTGAAAAACGTCATCGACGAGGTGGCGAAAAGCCCGCACCCGATCATCCTCTTCATCGACGAGGCGCACACCATGATCGGCGCCGGCGGCCAGGCGGGGCAGAACGATGCGGCCAACCTGCTCAAACCGGCGCTGGCGCGCGGCGCCCTGCGCACCATCGCCGCCACCACCTGGAGCGAATACAAGAAATACTTCGAGAAGGATGCGGCGCTGGCGCGGCGCTTCCAGGTCGTGAAGGTGGAAGAACCGAGCGAGGAGATCGCCTGCGCCATGCTGCGCGCCATGGCGCCATTGATGGAGCGGCATTTCGGCATCCGCGTGCGCGACGCCGCCATCGTCGATGCCGTGCGCCTGTCGCACCGCTATATCAGCGGGCGCCAGCTGCCCGACAAGGCCATCAGCGTGCTCGATACGGCGTGCGCCAAGGTGGCGCTGGGGCAGAGCGCCACGCCGGCGCAGCTGGAAAACGCGCATCGCCAGCACGAGCGCAGGGGCGCGGAAATTGCCGCCCTGGAGCGCGAGGCGGCCGATGGCGAAGTGGCCGGCAAGGCGGGTGTGGCGCGGCTGGCGCAGCTGCGGTGCGAACATGGCAGCGGCCAGGCGGCGATCGCCTCGCTGGCGCAGCGCTGGGAACGCGAAAAGGCGCTGGTGGAGCAGATCGGCGCCTTGCGTGCGCAGCTGCGCGACGAGCGGCCGGGCGAAGGCGGCGCGGCGCGCCTGCTGGCGCTGAAGGGAGAACTGGCGGCGCTGCAGGGCGAAGCGCCACTGGCGCCGCTGGAAGTCGATGCGCAGGTGGTGGCGGGCATCGTCGCCGGCTGGACCGGCATCCCGCTGGGGAAAATGGTCAAGGACGATATCCGCAGCGTGCTGGCGCTGGATTCGGCGCTGCGCGAACGGGTGCTGGGGCAGGATCACGTCATCGATGCGGTGGCGCAGCGCGTGCGCACGGCGCGCGCCAGCCTGGATGATCCCAACAAGCCGCAGGCCGTGTTCCTGTTCACGGGGCCATCGGGCACGGGCAAGACGGAAACGGCGCTGGCGCTGGCCGAACTGCTGTACGGCGGCGAGCGCAAGCTCATCACCCTGAACATGAGCGAGTACCAGGAAGCGCACAGCGTGGCCGGCCTGAAAGGTTCGCCGCCCGGCTATGTTGGCTATGGCGAGGGCGGCGTGCTGACGGAGGCCGTGCGGCGCCAGCCCTACAGCGTGGTGCTGCTCGACGAAGCGGAAAAAGCCCATCCCGATGTGCTGGAACTGTTCTTCCAGGTGTTCGACAAGGGCGTGCTCGATGATGCGGAAGGGCGCGAAGTCGATTTCCGCAACACCATCATCATCGCCACCTCGAACCTGGGGTCGGCCGCCATGATGGCCGCCTGCCTGAACCGCACAGCGGAAGAACTGCCCACGCCGGCCGCGCTGGAAGCACTGGTGCGCCCGCAGCTGGTGGCGCATTTCAAGCCGGCCCTGCTGGGGCGCCTGCAGGTGCTGCCGTTCTATCCTTTGACCGATACGGTGCTGGCCGAGATCATCCAGTTGAAGCTGGCGCGCATCGGCGCGCGCATCGCGCGCAACCACCAGGCGCAGTTCAGCCACGACGCGGCGCTGGTCGAGGCAGTGCTGGCGCGCTGCACCGAGGTCGATTCGGGTGCGCGCAATGTCGATCAGATCCTCAATGGCAGCGTGCTGCCGGCGATTGCCGAAGCGGTGCTGGCGCGCATGGCCGATGGCGAGCCGGTGGCGTCCATCCGTGTCGGCGCCAGCAAGCAGGGGCAGTTCAAATACACCATTAAATAAACCCATCCGCCGGAGAGCGCCATGTTCAATCTGGAGCAGTTGCTGCACCCCGTCAGCGCCGTCAGCCCGTGCGGCGATGACATCACCTTCAGCCAGGAGCTCGACGCCATCGCGCGGGCGCGCCTGCACGACGACCCGAGCCTGGACCAGGGCGAGTGGGTGACTGTGCTCAAGGAGGCGGACTGGCCGTTCGTGGCAACGCGCTGCGAACAGCTGATCGCCTCGCACAGCAAGGACTTGCGCGTGGCCGTATGGCTGGCCGAGGCGCATGCCAAGACGCGGCACTTCCGTGGCCTGGGCGATGGCTATGCGCTGCTGGCCGGCCTGTGCGAGCGCTATTGGGAAGGCTTGTATCCGGCGGCCGACGAGGGCGACCATGAACAGCGCATCGGCAACCTGTTCTGGCTGCTGTCGCGCACACCGCAGTTGCTGCGCGAGATCCCGCTGACCGATGGCGCCGATGGCCAGTTCGCGCTGCAGGATTTCGATGCGGCGCGCCAGCGCGCGGCGAATGCCGTGGCGCCCGAGCAGGGCTGGGGCGATGCGCATGGCGAGGAGGGCGCCAGCCTGGCACAGATGGAGACGGCGCGGCAGAAGACTCCGCGCGCCTTTTCCGATGCCCTGCTGGCCGATGCGCAGTATTGCATGCAGTCGCTGCTGGCGTTCGAACGCAGCGTCGACGCGCGCTTCGGCGCCGACGGCCCCAGCTTTCGCGCCGCCCGCGAAGCGCTGGAAAGCGCCATCCACTTCATCGCCCCGCTGGCGCCCGGCGCCGATTTTGCGACCGCGTCGCCCGGCGCGTCGCCAGGCGCCGGCAGCGGCGGCGCCATCGTGCAGCGCCAGCAGGCACTGGCCCAGCTGCGCCAGGTGGCCGATTTCTTTCGCCGCACGGAGCCGCACAGCCCTGTCGCCTACCTTGCTGACAGGGCTGCCAGCTGGGGCGAACTGCCCTTGCACCTGTGGCTGCGCGCCGTCGTCAAGGACCAGGGCACCCTGGCGCAGCTCGACGAAATGCTGGGCACGGGCAGCACGAACGGCTGATTCGATGGGCGCCTTCCATGCTACCCTGCCAGCATGTCCAGAACGCTCCTTGTCCCTGCCGCGCTATGCCTGTCCCTCGCCGTCAGTGGCCTGGCGCAGGCGGCGCAGCCGGTCGTGCTGTATGGCGACGACGACTATCCGCCGTACTCGTATGTCGAGAACGGCCAGCTGAAAGGCATCTATACGGAAATCGTGCGCGCAGCGGCGCTGGCCATGCCGCAGTATCAGGTACAGCTGCGGCCCGTGCCCTGGAAGCGCGGCGTGGTGATGCTGCAGACGGGTGATGCGTTCGCCCTGTATCCGCCGTATTCCTGGCGCAGCGAGCGGCCGTACGTGCGCTATTCCGTGCCGCTGCTGATGGAGCAGCTGGTGGTGTTCTGCAATCAGGACGTGCTGGCCAGACGCAGCCTGCAGCACTGGCCCGCCGATTATGGCGGCTTGCACATCGGCGTGAACGCCGGTTTTCTGCTGGGTGATGCGGGCCTGATGCAAGACCTGCAAACGCGCAAAATCGTGCTCGATCCTGCCAAGGGCACGCGCACGAATTTGCTCAAGCTGATGCGCGGGCGTATCGATTGCTATGTCAGCGACCGCCTGTCGGCCCAGTGGGAACTGCAGCGTATCGCCGGCGACAGCCGCGCCGCCACGCCGCGGCAAGCGATCCACGAGACGGCGCAGCTGGCCAGCCAGCAGGGGCACGTGGGTTTTACCGTGCGCCAGCCGGCACAGTATCCGTACCGTGATGATTTCATCGCGCAGTTCAATGCAGCCATCGCGCGCATGCAGCACAATGGCGCGATCCGGCGCATCGTCGAGCGGGCGCTGCCACCCTGAACTATGACTTTTGGAGAGAACGATGAAGAAACTGCTATTGCTGTGCATGGTGCTGCTGGCCGGCTGCGTGGGCCGGCCCGACAATATCGTGCCCGTGACGAATTTCGATACCACCAGATATCTGGGCAAATGGTATGAGATCGCTCGCCTCGACCATTCCTTCGAACGGGGACTGAGCCATGTGACGGCCGACTACAGCCTGCGCCAGGATGGCGGTCTGAAAGTGCTCAACCGCGGCTACAAGGATGCGGATGCGGCATGGAAGGATGCCGAGGGCAAGGCGTATTTCGTCGACAAGAAAGATGTGGGCTATCTGAAAGTGTCGTTTT
>RCUS01000321.1_pt1 | contig 33795 bp, 29 predicted proteins | sample 2166221 | NCBI WGS metagenome assembly RCUS01 (sample SAMN09932758, study PRJNA488358) | compost metagenome | isolation source: compost soil in cyclohexanecarboxylic | place: Germany: Experimental Botanical Garden
GCTACGAAGCCATGCTGCCCTGCCTGGCCGCTGCCGTCATCGCCGACCAGGTGGGTCTGCTGTGGGGCGTCCAGCATACCCACTATGCCGTGCCACTGATCCCCGCCCTTTCCGCCTGGACCTTGGCCGCCATGGTGCTTGCGGGCATGCTGTTCGGCGTGGCAGGTAACGTATTCGCGCAAGCCACGCATGGCTTGAGCGCCCTGATGAAACGCTGGATCGCCTACGCTCCGCTGCGCCCGCTGGCCGGCGGCGTGCTCATCGCGCTTGCCGTGTGGCTGCTGGGCACGGACCGCTACATCGGCCTGGGCATTCCCACCATCGCCGATGCGCTGAAAGAGCCACTGCCGGCGTATGATTTCCTCGGCAAGATGGCGTTCACCATCGTCTCGCTGGGCAGCGGTTTCAAGGGCGGCGAAGTGACGCCCCTGTTCTTCATCGGCGCGACCCTGGGTAATGCGCTGGGGCCGCTGCTGCACCAGCCCGCCACCTTGCTGGCGGCCATCGGTTTCGTCGCCGTCTTCGCGGGCGCGGCCAACACGCCGATCGCCTCGACCCTGATGGCCATGGAGCTGTTTGGCGCGGAGCTCGGCGTGTACGCGGCCATCGCCTGCGTCGTGGCCTACCTGTTTTCCGGCCACGCCGGCATTTACCGGGCGCAACGCGGTGGCCACGCCAAGCGCACGCCTCGCAAGGACCTCGATACATGACACAGAATATCTACGACAACGAGGCCTTCTTCACGGCCTACAGCCAGCTGCCCCGCTCGATCGGCGGCCTGGATGCCGCCCCCGAATGGCCAGCCCTGCGCGCCATGCTGCCCACGCTGCAGGGGAAGCGGGTACTGGACCTGGGCTGCGGCTATGGCTGGTTCTGCCGCTGGGCGGCGGATGCGGGCGCGGCATCAGTGCTGGGCGTGGACGTGTCGGAAAAGATGCTGGCGCAGGCGAGCGCCATGGGTCAGCACGGCGCGGTCAGCTATGCGCGGATTGATCTCGGACAACTGGCCTTGCCGCCGGCGGCCTACGACCTGGTCTACAGTTCGCTGGCCTTCCACTACATCGAGGATTTTGCCACCCTGCTGGCCGCCATCCGGCATGGCTTGAAACCCGGTGGCAAGCTGGTGTTTTCCATCGAGCACCCGGTCTTCATGGCGCCGCGCCAGCCGGGCTGGCTGACGGATGCGCAAGGACGCAAGACCTGGCCCGTCGACAGCTACCAGCGGCAAGGCCCGCGCATCTCCGACTGGCTGGCGCCCGGCGTGATCAAGCAGCACCGCACCCTGGGCACGACCTTGAATGCCTTGATACAAGCCGGCTTGCGGATCGATCACGTGGAAGAATGGGGACCGACGGATGCACAGGTGGCGCAGCAGCCGGCCCTGGCGGAAGAGCGGGAACGGCCGATGCTGCTGCTCATCGGCTGCAGCCTGCCGTCACTGCGCCGTCAGCTGGCCACATTGCGCGTAAAGCGCAAGGTCGATGCGCCAGCGTTGACATAGCTGTACGCCTGCGCGCTGCTGAAGACGAGGAAATCGCCCGTGGCCAGGGTTCTCGTCCCGTCCGCCAGCACCAGTTGCAGCTCGCCTTCCAGCACGTAGAGCATTTCACTGAAACCGGCCGGGTCGGCTTGCGCATCGTAGCGTTCGCCCGGCGCCAGGGTCCACGACCACAGCTCCACCTGGCGGCTGGCGGGCGCCGCGCCCAGCAGTACGGCCTGGCTGGCCTGCGTGGCGCTTTGCCACATCAGCACGCGCAGGCTGGCCTGCGCTTGCTGCGGCGGCTGGACCAGATCGACAAAGGCCACGTTCAAGGCGGCGGCCACATGGTCGAGATTGGCCAGGCTGATGTTGGTGCCGCCCGCCTCCACGCCATTGACCATGCGCCGGCTCAGGCCAGACAGGCGCGCCAGCTCTTCCTGGCTGAGGCCGGCGGCCAGGCGCAAGCGCCGCAGATTGGTGGCCAGGTGTGCCAGCACGCCACCGCCTTCGGCTTGACTGCGCAATATATTGCTCCTATCATGATGGGAAATATTTTGCTCATAGCATAGCCTCCCATGAAAACACACGCAAGTCCCCCGCCCGCCCTCGGCCTGCCCGAACTGGCCCTGATCGCCATCACCTTCATCTGGGGCGGCACTTTTCTGGTGGTGCAACATGCCGTGACGGTCAGCGGCCCGCTGGCCTTCGTGGCCGCCCGCTTTGCCGTGGCCGCCGCCATTGGTGCCCTGATTTGCCGGGGCCAGCTGCGGCACCTGAGCCGGGCCGAGCTGTTCACGGGCATGGCCATCGGTGTCAGCATCTTTGGCGGCTACGCGCTGCAAACCTATGGCTTGATGCATATTTCCAGCAGCAAATCGGCTTTCATCACGGCCTTCTACGTGCCCATCGTGCCGCTGGTGCAATGGCTGGTGTTCAAGCAGCGGCCCCATCCTGCCGTGTGGGCCGCCGTGGCGCTGGCCTTCGTGGGGCTATTGCTGCTGACGGGCACGGATGGCTTGAGCATGGCATTTGGCACTGGCGAGCTGATCACGGCCGTGGGCGCCATCGCCATCGCGCTGGAAATCATCCTCATCAGCCGCGTTTCGCCGCAGCTGAACATCTTGCGCGTGACCATCGTGCAACTGGCCACGGCGTCGCTGATCGCCCTGCTGCTGATGCCCGTCATGGGCGAAGCGCCGCCCGCCCTGAGCCAGACTTTCATCCTCAGCGTGCTGGCGCTGGGCTGCGCCAGCGCACTGATTCAATATGTGATGAACTGGGCGCAAAAGCGCATCTCGGCCACCAAGGCCACCCTGATCTATGCGGGCGAGCCTGTCTGGGCCGGCGTGATCGGACGTATCGCCGGCGAACGCCTGCCGGCGCTGGCCATCGTCGGCGCGATCCTGATCATCGCTGCGGGCATTCTCAGCGAATGGCGGCCGAAACGCAGGGGCGGCGCCGCCAAGGCCGTGCAGCAGTAAGGCAGCATGGACAGCCGGCCGCGAGCACAGTTACACGTGCACGGCGGGTAATCAGGCCAGTCCCATCGCTTCCGGCCAGCCAGGCACGCCCAGCGCATGGGCGGCCCGTGCCAGACTGGCCTGTTCTTCCCCGCTGGCATGCCGCAACTCGGCCGCGATCGACTCCAGGGCGGCAATGTCGGCATCAGGGTCGTTTTCGTCGCTGCCTTCGATGTAGGTAGTGGCGAGTATCAGGGCGCGGGCCAGGGTATCGATAGTTGCTCCAGTCGTGGTTCAGAATGATGTATCAGTCGCCCGCGCGCCGCAGCGCCGCGTCGCCATGCAGGGCGAACGGCACGGCCCTGGCCCAGCGGTTCGAGGACAGCGAAAACGTCAGCGCGCGCACCTGGTGGTACCAGCCGGCGGGCACGTACAGCATGTCGCCCGGTTCGACCAGGCATTCGATGATGCTGGCCTGGCGCGCCAGGGGAAAACGCGCGAAATCGGGCGCTTCCGGGTCGAAGGGCGAACCGAACAGGATGGCGTTCGCTTCGCTCGGGTACAGGAAGGCGTCATGGTGCGGCGGTGACAGCATGATGCGCTTGCGGCCCCATACTTGCGCGAAGATATTGTCGTCGTAATCGCAATGCAGCGGCGTCACCGTGCCGGCCGGCCCCACCCAGAAGCGCGGCGGCCCCATCTTGTCGAAATACGTGGGCCAATGGCACAGCCTGTTCAATTCGCGCAATTCCAGGTTGCCCAAATAAGGCGGCAGCGCGCTCGCGCCCTCTTCCACCAGGTCCAGATATGCCCCCATCGACATGTCCTGCATGGCACGGTCAGCCGCGAACGCGGTGTTGATGTAGTCGCCCACCCTGGCGCGCACGGGCACGTGGCTGTAACGTTCGCGCAAGACGGCCGGCGCCATGCCTGACAAAGGCCAGCGCTGCACCAGGCCGCGCATCAGGAACGGCAAGCCCAGCGCCGCGCGCGCGCGGAAGGCGGCCGCGTCCAGCATGGCCAGGCGCGGCACTTCGGTGATGGCGGGCAAGGCGCGCGCCGCGTGGCGGATGGCCTCGCGCATGGCATGGATGGACGTGACGCCACGCACCTGCGCATCCTTGAGCTCGCGCGCCTGCTTGCGGGCAAGGGCCGCTTCGGGAGAGCTGAATTCGGCGGGCGGCCGGGGCGGCAAGGCGCGCGTCGGCATGGGGGCCGCCGCCAGCTGGGGCGGCAGATTTTTTTCTACGGGCATAAACCTTCTTTGCTAACAAGATGTCGCGCGGCATGGCGCGCCAGTGCGCTATTTTAAGCCAGCAAGGCCCGCTTGAGCAGCTCGGCCTGGTCAGCGGCCTCGCGCGCCTTGAGGCCATACTCGCTGGCCGTGCCCGGATGCAGCCAGGCCTGGGCCTTGGCGGCCAGGCTCAGGTACAGTTTTTCCTTTTCCTGCAGCGCCCGCACGGCGGCCCAGATGGCCTCTTCCGCCTTGTCATGCTGGAGTTCCCCAAGAATTTTTGCCGTGAAACTGTGGCCCGTATGGCAGCGAAAGCGCTGCGGCTGCTGGCCGTTCAACTCCCACAGGGTACCCTGGCATTCGGGACAGGTGAAGGTCGATGGCGTGGCGATCTTTTCCAGTTGCTCCATGTTTCCCACTCCCCTGGCAAAACGGTTTTCCACGGCGATCCAATGGGGGACAGGCTGTACCGGCTGTGCCTGCTGAAGGGCCAAAGGCTTGCCGCTGGCCAGCGCCAGCAAGGCCGGGGCGATTTCCGCCACGGGCAAACGCCAGTCCACCTCCACATGGTCGATCGCGCTTTGCGGCATCGAGGGCGCGTGCGCCTCCTGCGGCTCCTGCACCAGTGCCTTGCCGCCGCAGGCCTTGATGGCCTGCAAGCCGGCCGTGCCATCGTCGAGATAACCGCTGAGGATCACGCCCACCACCTTCGGGCCGAAAGCGGCGGCGGCACTGCGAAACAGGGGATCGATGGCGGGACGCGTATGGTTTTCCTTCGGCCCCCGCGTCAGTTCGATACTGGGCTGGCCAGCCGTGTTGGCGACCAGCATATGCCGGTCCGGCGGTGCCAGCAGGATGCGTCCGGGACGCACGGGTTCGCGCTGCTCGGCGAAGCGCACGGGCAAGGCGGACGTCTTGCCGAGGATCTCGGGCAGCAGGCTCTTGCGCGCCCCCAGATGCGTCACCACCAGCAGGGGCGCCGGCAAGCTGGCGGGCAGACTGGCAAAGATGGCGGACAAAACATCCATGCCGCCCGCCGAAGCACCAATCACTATCAACGCCTGCATCCCCGCCCCCGTCGCGCAAAGTCCCGCAACCATTCTGCGGTGCAGCGCCGCACGCTTCCGTGCGCCGCTTAACATACGGCATCACTATGGCGCCGCGTCAAACATGCGCCGTATCGACACTTATCTTGTTGCGGCCGGTTCCATACGGTTATCGACACCATGTTGCCGCATCAGACAGGCAACGTACCGACACCTGACAACACCGTAGCGAGCGGAAGGCAGAGGTGGCCGAGAATCGCAACCGTACTTGGTACGGAAGCGCCGAGCCGGTGCGCATCGCAGGCCGCCTATACCGACGCGCAGCAGCTTAGGCCATGCGTCCTCAGACAGGGGTTTTGAAGATGGGATCGACGATGAACTGCTGCGCCTTGATGCGCAAGGTGCGCTCCTCGTCCAGCTCGGCGCGCGTTTCGCCCAGCTCTTCGCGCTCCGCTTCCAGTTCCAGGCGCGCGGCGGCCAGTTCCGTTTCCACGCGCGTCAGGCTTTCCAGCTTCAGCTGGGCCTGGATCAATTCGGCACGCGCCGCTTCGGCAGCTTCTTCCAGGCGAGGAATGCCTTCGAGTTTGAATTGCGCCTTGGCCAGGTCCATGCGCGCCTGCTCGGCCGCCTCTTCCAGGCGCGGCAAGCCTTCCAGGCGCAGCTGCGCCTTGGCCAGGTCCGTGCGGGCCTGGTTTGCCACTTGACGCTCGCGCTCGAGTTCCTCGCGCAGGGTTTCCAGCTCGCCTGCCTGCAGGTCGAGCAGCTCTTGCTGGCGCTCGTTCTCGCTGGCCAGGTCCATCAATTCCTGTTGATTGTCATTCATCTCGGCTTCATGCGCGCTGTGGCTGGCGCTCAATTCCTGTCCTACATAATCGAGGATGGCTTGCTGCAGCACGGGCGACAGTTCGGCGGCAGCCGCGATCTGGCGCTGCGCACCGGCCTTGCGGCGTTGCAGGAGCTTGCTGATGGTGCCCAGGCAGGCGCCATTGCCCAGCCGCTCGCGCAGCGCGCGCACCGTGATGGCCAGGCCTTCGGCCGCCATCGCTTCCATTGCCGCATTGATCTGTTCCGCGCTTACTTTTGCCATGTTGTCTACTCTTGAATGTTGCCGGGGGCCATCTTGCTCAGGGGCATCATCTTATGCCAGCGGCGGCAAAGCGTAAAGTATTTCTCAATAGAAATTGCAATTGCACAACGTGACATTGTGCAAACATGCGGCATGCGCTGCTTCAGTCTTCCAGCAAGCCGTTTTCCGTCAGCATGTCCTGCACCAGTTCCAGGCGCAGCACGGGATTGTCCTGGCTCAGCAAAAGCTGCTTTTGCATGGCGTTCAGCGACAGCAGTTCGCACCAGCGGTTCGCCACCCAGCCGCACTCGTCGAGCCGGTACGGCGGCTGCAGCGGCATTTGCTCGGGTGGAATCTTTTGCTCCTGCAAGGTGCGTATCAGCGCGCCGAGCGCATCGGCCACGTTCTGCTGCTCCTGGGGAATGGGAATGGCCTTGTCGGGCGCCAATGTTTCAATCTGCGCCGTCCACAGGCCGTGCTTCAGCTGTGCGCTGGAGACGATGTGGAAGCGCTGCATGCCCATGCATTTGATTTGCAGCAAGCCCGACAGCGGCGCGGCCCAGTCGATGACGCGCGCCAGGGTGCCCACGGGCGCCAGCGTTTCCAGCTGGCCCGGCTTGCGCACTTCCGCACCGTCCAGCAGCTGGACCACGCCGAACGGCTGCTCGCCCATGATGCACTTGCGTATCATGTCCAGGTAACGCACCTCGAAGATCTGCAGGGGCAGATAGCCATCGGGATACAGCACCGTATTGAGCGGGAACAAAGGTATCGAGGTCATAGGCGCATGATGGCACGAATGGCATATCCGTGCTGCGCGCCTTGCACCTGACGATTATTTGTAGAAGCGGCGCTTTTTCGCTCTCTCTGCCGCCTTCGGTGCCAGCACTTTCACGGCCTTCTTCTGGATGGTGCCGCCGGCCGACGTGCCCGGCACGCGGTGTTCCGCCTCGAAACCCGGCTCCTCATGGCGCTTGAGGGTTTGCCGCGTCAGCGCTTCCACGGCCGACAGCAATTCCACCTCGTCGGCGCAGACCAGCGATACCGCTTCGCCCGAGGCGCCCGCGCGGCCCGTGCGGCCGATGCGGTGGATATAGTCTTCGGCCACCGTGGGCAAGTCGAAATTGACGACGATCGGCAACTGGTCGATATCCAGGCCGCGGGCGGCCACGTCGGTGGCCACCAGCACTTGCACCTCGGCCGCCTTGAAACGGGCCAGCGCGCGCAGGCGGTTGGGCTGGGTCTTGTCGCCGTGGATCGAATCGGCGCGCAGACCCTGCTCCAGCAAGGTCGCCACCAGTTGCTCGACGCCCTTGCGCGTCTTGACGAAGACCAGTACCTGGCCCCAGCGCTTCTTCTTCAGCAGGTGCAGGAACAGTTCCGGCTTGCGTTTCTTGTCGCACACGATCACCGACTGCTTCACGGCTTTCACCGTGCTGTTGCGCGCGCTCACCTCCACGGAAACAGGGTCCTTGAGCATGGTTTTCGCCATGGCGCGGATGGCGTCCGAGAAGGTGGCCGAGAACAGCAGGGTCTGGCGCTGCTTGGGCATGGTCATCAGCAGCAAATCGAGTTCGCGCTCGAAGCCCAGGTCGAGCATGCGGTCGGCTTCGTCCAGCACCAGGGTCTGCACCTGCTCGAACTTCACGGCGCCCTGCGTCTGCAAGTCCAGCAAGCGGCCCGGCGTGGCCACCAGCACGTCGAGGCCCTTGCGCAGTTTGCTGATCTGCGGCTCGATGGGCACGCCGCCATAGGCGACAAAGCTGCGCAGCGGCAAGTTGCCGCCATAGCTGCGGAAGCTGGCATACACTTGCTCGGCCAGTTCGCGCGTGGGCACCAGCACCAGCACGCGCACGCACTGCGGCGCCACCACGCCTTCCAGGGTCAGGCGCTGCAACAGGGGCACGGCAAAGCCTGCCGTCTTGCCCGTGCCCGTCTGGGCAGCGGCCATCAGGTCGCGCCCGGCCAGCACGGCGGGAATCGCCTGCGCCTGCACGGGCGTGGGCTTGGCATAGCCAAGCTCATCGAGTTTGCGGACCAGGGGATCGATCAGGCCGAGGGAGGAAAACGTCATGGGGAAAGCAATCTTGGCAAAGTAAAAGGCGGCGCGCACGGACAGGCCGTGCGCGCAATTGCCGAGATTATAGGCCAGCGGGGGTGCCGGCCGGGGTTTTCATCGGCAAGGCACGGCGCTCAGAACTTCATTTCCATGGTCGCGCGCGCCTGCGGCGAAGTGGGCGACACGCCCGTGCGGGCAATCGTGCCGCTGGCATCCGTGTAGTAGGTATTGCTTTCAAAATCTTGCGCCAGCAAATTCGACACGGCCACGCGCAACTGGTTCTTCGCATCGAATTTCCACACGGCATACAGGTCGAGGTCGCGGCGCGGCGACGTATAGGCGCTCTGGCGCTCCGTGATGCGCACGGGGCCGCCTGCGCGGAAGTTGAAGCTGCCGCCCGTGCTCAGGACGCCATCGGGCGTCTTGTAGTCGAGCCCGACATTGCCGCTAAGGGGCGTCTGCTGGTCGAGCCGGTTGTTCGGCCCCGGCACATGCTCCACCTGCGACCAGTTGCGGCTGATGCTGGCCCGTAGGTCGAGCGCCGGCACGGGTGCGGCCAGCACGGCGCGCAAGGGGAACTTCGCCTCCAGTTCCAGTGTCTGAGTATTTGCGCGGCCATCGTTGATGGGCGTGGAGACCCAGCGTTCATCGATGAACAGCAAGCCTTGGCGCGTGTAGCCGTCAATGCGGCGGGCCGAGGCGCGCGCGCTGAGCAAGGCACCTTCGGCCCAGTAATGTTCGTACGAGGCATCGAGGCCCAGCGCCAGCTCCGGTTTCAAGTTTGGATTGCCGACCCGGTCAGGATCCGTCTGGCTATTGTTCGTGGCAATACTACGGCGCGGGATCAAGTTGGACGTGGACGGCGACTTGTAAGTGCGCGTCAGGGCCAGGCGTACCTGGTCGCCCTTGGTATCGGGCAGCTTCCACAGGGTTTGCAGTAGCGGACTCCAGACGCTGCTGCGCTGCTGCACGGCGTCAAAGGTGTCGCCCGCGCTGCGCGTGTCAATGCCTTCCCAGCGCAGGCCCGCATACATGGACCAGCGCGGCGTGATATCCCATTCATCCTGCGCATGCACGGCCAGGAGCTTGATATCGGCATCGAAATGCTCATCGCTGTTCACAGGTGGCTGGCCGCCCGGCAACGCTTGCTCGCGCTGGCGGCGCGCTTCCTCGCGCTGGCTGACGGTGCCATCCCAGCCCATGGACAGCGCGTGGCCGGGCATCCACGGCGTGGAATACTTGCCGGTGGACGACAGGCTGCTGTAGCTCGCCTTGACGCGCACCTTGCGGTCCAGCGCCAGCCCCGTGGCATCGATATAACCGAGCGGATGGCTGTCGGCCGTGTTGCTGGTGGCGCTGGCCCGTACGCCCAGTTCCAGCCTGGCGCCGCCTTCAAGCTTGCGCACCCAGCTCAGGTCCGTCCGGCCAAAAACAAAGTCATTGCCCGACGTGCCATCATTGGTGTCGTATTCGGGCCGCGCGCCCAGCAGCGTCTCGGTCAGGTTATGGCTGCGGTTCTCGCTGCGTCCGGCATTCAGGAAAAACTGCGCCGTCAGGCTGTCGCCGTCCGCGTAGGCCCAGTTCAAGCGGGGCGACAGATTGATGCCGTCGGAACGGCCATGGCCCGTGCCGGTAATGCGGCGCAGCAGGTTTTGCCGGCCATCGGGCAAATAGCCGAGGTCCAGCGCCGGCTTGTCGACGGGATTATCGTACTGATAATCGTAGCGGTAGAACGAGGCGGCCAGCGAATACGAAAAAATGCCGTCCTTGTCCGACCATTGCAGATTGCCATTGCTGGAAAACGCATCGCGGCCGCCGCCCGCGCCCAGTTTCACGTCGCGCTGCGCCGTCTTCACGGCTTTCTTCAGCACCACATTGATCGTGCCGGCGATCGACTGCGTGCTGTACTCGGCGCTGGCAGCATGCAGGATTTCGATGCGCTCGATGACGTCGGGCGACAGGGTGTCGAGCGAAAAACCGGCCGGTGCCCGTTCGCCATTGAGCAGGATTTGCGTGTAGCCGCTGCCCAGGCCGCGCATGCGGATTTCCCCGCCCGGGCGCCCCGCCGCGCCCGTGACGGTAATGCCGGGCAGGCGCTTGAGCACGTCGGTGACATTCGTATCGCCATACTTGAGGATTTCCTCGCTGCTGACGATCATCTTGCTGGCCGTGTCGTCGCGTCGCGGGTCATAGCCGCCCTTCACTTCCACCGTCTGCATGGCTGGCGCGGCTGCCTTATCGGCCTTGGCTGGTGCGGCGCTCAGGCCATCGGCGGCGGACGTTTCGGACTGCTGGGCATGGACATGGCAGGCAAACAGGACGGCGGAGGCAACAACGGTGAGACGGAACGAACGGCGTGGCATCATGGCTGGGCTGAAAAGTGAACTGAATAAAAATAGCTAAAAAGCAAAAAACTGGCAGCTGTATTTTGCGGCAATTTTGCCCGTATGGCACGGCTTCCCGAAAATATTTCTTATGGAAAATTAAATTCGGCAAGAGCACAGGAAAGCTGTGTCTCGTGCGGTTCGTATCATTGCGCGCCACATCGCCGCTATAATGCGTTTTCGCCACTATTCCGATCATCCCGTCAAAGGCTTCCCATCGTGTCTGACCGTCTTGCCGTCCTGCCCCAATATCTGCTTCCAAAAGGAGCGTTGACCAACTTCGCCGGCCGCATCGCCGGCGCCAAGGGCGGTGCCATGACCACGCGGCTGATCCGCTGGTTCGTCGGCTACTACAACGTCAACATGGATGAGGCGCTGGACCCGGACATCACGCACTACACCAGCTTCAACGACTTTTTCACGCGCGCGCTGCGCCCCGATGCCCGTCCGCTGGCCAAGGCCGACTACGTCTGCCCCGTCGACGGCCGCATCAGCCAGTTCGGCACGATCGACAAGGACCAGATCTTCCAGGCCAAGGGCCACAACTTCAGCACCACGGCCCTGGTCGGCGGCGATGCGGCCCTGGCGGCCCAGTTCGAGCACGGCAGCTTCGCCAACCTGTACCTGAGCCCGCGCGACTACCACCGCATCCACATGCCGTGCGATGGCCGTTTGACGCGCATGATTTATGTGCCCGGTGAACTGTTTTCCGTCAACCCGACGACGGCGCGCGGCATTCCCGGCCTGTTCGCCCGCAACGAGCGCGTCGTCTGCGTGTTCGACACGGCCAACGGCCCCTTCGTCATGACCCTGGTCGGCGCCACCATCGTCGGCAGCATGGCCACCGTCTGGCACGGCGTCGTCAATCCGCCCCGCACCGGTGAGATCCGCGACTGGAGCTATGCGAACGACAATGTCGTGCTGAAACAGGGCGAAGAACTGGGCCGCTTCCTGCTCGGTTCCACCGTCGTCATGCTGTTCCCGAAAGACACCGTGCAATTCAACGCCAATTGGCAACCAACCGGCCCCGTGCAGCTGGGCGAAGTCATGGGCAACCTGCCCAGGTAAGCCAACGGGACGCGCGCCTACACGGGCGCGTCCGTTTTGTACATCTCCTCCATCAAGTCCAGGAACGCGCGCGTCTTGGCCGGCATCAAGCGCCGGCCGGGAAACACGGCCCAGCCCGTGACCAGCGGGAAACTCCATTCCGGCAACACGCGCACCAATTCCCCCGTCGCCACATACGCCTTGGCAAAGCGGTCCGTGCTGGCCGCGATGCCCACACCCGTGCACGCCATGCGCACCAGCAATTCCGGCGAGTTGGCCAGCAGGCGCACGGGCAAATCACGCTCCCACGTCGTCTTGCCACGTATCAAAGTCCAGTGCACGAGGCCATGCACGGCCCTTGGCAAACTCAGCAGATCGTGGCCATACAGATCATCGGGATGCTCGGGCAAGCCGTGCACGCTCGTGTATTGCGGCGAGGCGTACAGGGCCAAGGTGCTGAAGGCCACGCGGCGCGCCGACAGGCTGGCATCGTCGGGCAGGTTGCCCATGCGGATGGCCAGGTCGAAGTTCTCTTCCAGCAAATCCACCCTGCGCGCCGACAAGTCCAGTTCCAGCGAAATGGCCGGATAGCGGCGCACGAACTCGGCCAGCACCTGGCGCATCAGCGCGTCGCCGAAGTCGGCCGGCATGGAAATGCGCAGCAAGCCGCTGGGGCCGGCCTGGCGGTGCTGCGCCAGTGCGCCGGCCGCCTCCGTTTCTTCCACCACCTTGCGCGCATGCTCGAGCAGGCTGGCGCCAAACTCCGTCAGCGCCAGCTTGCGCGTCGTGCGCAGCAGCAGGCGCTCGCCCAATTTGGCTTCCAGTTGCGAAATGCGCCGCGACAGGGTCGACTTGGGCAAGTCCACGCGCACGGCGGCACGACTGAAACTGCCGCATTCGACGACGCGGGCAAACAGCAACAAATCTCCGGGATCGATATCCATAGCCTTGATTGTTCCATTGGTGGATTAATGTTATCCATTTTAACGGCTTCCGGACGGTTTTTGGAATTGCTATAGTTCATCCATCGCAAGACACCTCACAACGGAGAAAACAAGATGAACATCCTGCAAATCAATTCCAGCGCCCGCAGCACCGGTTCCGCCTCGACCCGTTTGGCTGACGCCATCGTCTCCCGCGTACAAGCAGCCAACCCTGGCGCCGCCCTCGTGCGCCGCGACCTGGCCGCCGCACCGCACCCCGTGCTCGACGAGCCGACCCTGCAAGCGCTGTTTACCCCTGCCGATAACCGCACGCCGGAGCAAGCTGCCCGCATCGCCCTGGACGACGCCCTGATTGCCCAGGTACAAGCAGCTGACGTGATCGTCATCGGCGCGCCGATGTACAACTTCGGCATCACCGTGCAACTGAAAAGCTGGTTCGACGCGATCGCCCGCGCCAACGTCACCTTCAAGTACACGGAAAACGGCCCAGTTGGCCTGCTGAGCGGCAAGAAAGTCTATGTGGGCCTGTCCCGCGGCGGCTTGCACCGCGACAGCGCCAACGACAGCCAGGTGCCTTACCTGAACACCATGTTCGGCTTCCTGGGCATGACCGACGTGCAATATGTGTATTCGGAAGGCATGGGCATGGGTCCGGAAGCCGTGGCCAAGGCGCAAGCACAGGCGGACGCCGAGATCAACGCCATCCTGGTGTAATGCACGTACCAAGCTGCGGTCAGACGGAGACGCCGAGTTCCGGCGGGTCTGACCCAAAACAGGAGAGAACAATGAGCGATATCATCACCGTCAACAAGGCACGCGCCGTCGAGCGCGTGATCGCCGGCCAAGCCGTCATGGATGGCGCCGGCGTGAAGATCAACCGCGTGCTGACGCAGCAGCTGCAGCGCCGGCTCGACCCGTTCCTGATGCTTGACAATTTCGCCAGCGACAAGCCGAACGACTATATCGCCGGCTTCCCAGAGCATCCGCACCGTGGCTTCGAAACGGTCTCGTACATGATCACGGGGCGCATGCGCCACAAGGACAGCGCGGGCAACGAAGGCTTGCTGACTTCGGGCGGCGTGCAATGGATGACGGCCGGCAGCGGCGTGATCCACTCGGAAATGCCGGAACAGGAAGAAGGCGTGATGGAAGGATTCCAGCTGTGGCTGAACCTGCCCGCGCGCGACAAGATGCGCACGCCGTGGTACCGCGATTTCACGAGCAGCGAGATTCCCCGCTACACGACGGACGCGGGTGTGGCCGTGCAAGTGATCGCCGGCGAGAGCCATGGCGTGACGGGCGCCGTACAGCGCGAGCTGACGGAACCGCTGTACCTGGATATCGACCTGCCGCCAGGCACCAGCTTCGAGCAGCCGCTGCCGGAAGGGCATAACGCTTTCATCTACACCTTCCGTGGCGAAGTGCAGGTCGACGGCAAGGCCGTGCCCGCCCTGCGCATGGCGATCTTCAGCAATACGCCAGGGGCCGACGGCGTGCGCATCGAAGCGCCCGCAGGCGGCCGCGTGATACTGATCGCCGGCAAGCCGCTGAACGAGCCGATCGCGCAGTACGGTCCGTTTGTCATGAATACCCAGGCGGAAGTGTTCCAGGCCGTGCAAGACTTCCGTGAAGGCAAGTTTGGTGAAACGGCCGCACAGTAACACCATGTGCTTCAAGAAAAACCTGCAGCGCCGCAAGGCCTGCAGGTTTTTTTATGCGCAGGCTGTTTTGTTGCTTTTCAATTACACTGACGGCAAGTTCATTTCACGAAGCATGCCATGCAGCCGACGCACGACAGTACCGAACACGACGCCGCCCATTTGCACGCGCATTTGAAAGGCGACGCCAAGCATACCCACTCGTTCGAGGGGCGCAGCCAGAGCATCCTCGCGTGGGCGCTGGGCCTGACCCTGTCATTCGCCGGCATCGAAGTCATCGCCGGCTTCATGTCCAATTCGCTGGCGCTGATTTCCGACGCGGGCCACATGGTCACGGACGCGGCCGCCTTGGGCCTGGCCCTGCTGGCGCAGCTCATCGCGCGCCGCCCGCCCTCGCCGCGCCACTCGTTCGGCTTTGGCCGCGCCGAAGCGCTGGCCGCCTTTGTCAACGGCCTGGCCATGCTGTGCGTGGTGGGCTGGATCTGCTATGAAGCCGTGCAGCGTTTTTCCACGCCGCAAACCGTGCAAGGCGGCATGGTCTTCGTCGTCGCCTTCATCGGCCTGGCCATCAACCTGGTGGTGGCGTGGGTCCTGTCGAAAGACAAGCAGAGCGTCAACACGCGCGCCGCCCTAGTGCACGTGATGGGCGACTTGCTCGGTTCCGTCGCCGCCATTGTCGCCGGCGCCGTGATTTACTTCACGGGCTGGATGCAGATCGACCCGCTGTTGTCGGTGCTGGTGTCCCTGCTGATCCTGAAGTCCACCTTCGGGGTATTGAAAGAGTCGTACCATTTCCTGATGGAAGGCGTGCCCATGCACATCGACTACCTCCAGGTGGGCGCGGACGTGGAGCAAGTGGACGGCGTGATTGCCGTGCACGACCTGCATGTGTGGGACATGTCGCCAGGCCAGCCGGCCCTGATCGGCCACGTGGAAATCGAACACCTCGACCATTGGCCGAAGGTCTTGCGGGCGATCAAGAAGATGTTACTGAGCAAGCATGGCATCGACCACATTACCTTGCAGCCGGAGACGGCGGCGATGGCGGGGTTGCACGAAAACACCTGATCAAACCTACTGCGCGTCGCGCTTTGCGGCCGGCGATGCTCACCGTGCTTCAGCACGGTTGCGCTTCTCGGCCACAAATCACTGACGCTCGCTACGGTTTTATCAGGTGTTGTTACTCTGGACAACCCCAAAAGCGCTAGCTGCGACGGGCCTCAAGCACGCCACTGACATCCTTGATCACATTCAGCGCCTTCAACAGCTGCGCCGTCGAACTGATCTCGGCCGTAAACGTCATGCGGGCCTGGCCCTTGGCGCTTTGGGTGTTGACGCCGATAACGTTGATTTTCTCGCGCGAAAAGATTTCGGAGATGTCACGCAGCAAGCCCTGGCGGTCGCCGGCGAGAATGAAGATGTCGACCGGATACACCGTGTCGTGCCCGCCCGTGCTGCCCCACTCCGTGAAGATCACGCGTTCGGGCGCCTTGGCGCGCATTTCCTCGAAGTTCTTGCAGGTGGCGCGGTGGATGGACACGCCCTTGCCGCGCGTGACGAAGCCGACGATGCTGTCCGGCGGCGCCGGCTTGCAGCACTTGGCCAGCACCGTCATCAGGCCCTCGGTCCCCACCACCAGCACGCCGGACTTGGCGCCCTGCTCCACGCTGGAGGCGCGGCTCTTGCCCACCAGCACGGCGTCTTCCGGCACCACCACTTCGCCATTGTCGTGCAGCGCCTGCTCCACGTGGCGCAGGCTGAATTCATCCTTGCCCACCGACAGGAACAGCTCGTCTACCTTGGCAAAACCCAGCTTTTGCGCCAGCGCTTCGAGGTTGACGGCCGTCTTGCCTTCGCGCTGCAGGGATTTCTCCACCAGCGCGCGGCCGTGGGCCAGGGTTTCCTGCATGTCGATGGCGTGGAACCAGGCGCGGATCTTCGAGCGGGTGCGCGTGCTGACGGCGTAACCGGCGCTAAGCCAGTCGCGCGACGGCCCGGCCGTGCCAGGCGCGCCCTTGGCCGTGATGATTTCGCAGGTCTGGCCGTTTTTCAGTTGCGTGTTCAGGGGCACCATGATGCCGTCGACCTTGGCGCCGCGGCAGCGGTGGCCCACGTCCGTATGCAGGTGGTAGGCAAAATCGACGGGCGTGGCGCCGACGGGCAACTCCAGCACGCGCGCTTGCGGCGTCATGACGAAGATGCGGTCGTCCAGGGTGGCGGATTTGAGCTTTTCCACCCATTCGCGCTGGATTTCTTCCTGGCCCACGACGGCGTCGGCCACCTCGGTTTTCCAGGCCAGCAACTGGCGCAGCCAGGCGATCTTTTCGTCGTACTTCTGGCCGGCAAAGTTCGAGCCGCCCTCTTCCTTGTAGCGCCAGTGCGCGGCCACGCCGTATTCGGCAAAGCTGTGCATTTCATTCGTGCGGATTTGCACTTCCAGCGGCCGACCATCCTCGGCCGTCACCACCGTGTGCAGCGACTGATAACCGTTGGGTTTCGGCCGCGAAATGTAATCATCGAATTCTTTCGGGATGGGGGTCCAGATATTGTGGACCACGCCCAGCACCGTGTAGCAGGTTTTCACATCGGCAACGATGACGCGGAAGGCGCGCACATCGTACAGGGCCGTAAAGTCCAGCTCCTTGCCGCGCATCTTGTTCCAGATGCTGTAAATGTGTTTCGGGCGGCCAAACACTTCCGCCTGGATACCGGCCGAAGCCAGTTCCGTCTGCAGGCGCAAAATCGCCGAGGACACGAAGCCCTCGCGCATCATGCGCTTTTCTTCCAGCATCTTGGCGATGCGTTTATACGCTTCCGGCTCGATGAAGCGGAACGACAAATCCTCCAGTTCCCATTTCAGCTGCCAGATGCCGAGGCGGTTGGCCAGCGGCGCGTACAGGTCGAGCGTTTCCTTGCCGTATTCACGCGTCATTTCATTGAAAAGTTTTAATTCAGCGAAATAACGCAAGGTCGTCACGCAGGCTGCCAGGCGCACCAGCACGACACGCATGTCGGAGGCCATCGCCAGCAGCATCTTGCGCAAAGTTTCCACCTGGGCCACGGCTTGCTGCGCCGCATTCTTGCCGCGTCCGCCAGCGCTGCCGTGCTGCGCCTGGGTCAGCGCGCGCAAACGGATCAGCTGGCGCACGCCGGTGGCCAGGTCGCACACCTGCTTGCCGAAGCGCGGCTCGATATCGGCCGCGGTGTCCGGCTCGAGCAGGGTCAGCTCGAACATCAGGCCGGCGATGCGCGTTTCCGCATCGCTGCGCAGGAATGCCAGGGTGGTGGCCACGCCGATGGCGAAGTCCAGCGCGGAGCGTCCGGCAAAGGTCAGCTTGTCGCCATAGGCTTCGGTGGCATACGCAAGCGCGTCCAGCACGCGCGCGCTGTCCGGCGCACTCAGCCCCTCTACCAGTTGTTCCGAGGTGGCGCTGTTCGGGGCCGAGATGGAAACCATGTATTACCTTATCAACTAGAAAACTTAACTGCTTAACGCTCTGCAGCGATGATGACGATTTCAACCAGGCAAGCCGGATTGGCCAGCTTGGCTTCCACCGTGGCGCGCGGCGGCGTATGGCCGGAGGCGACCCAGTCGTCCCACACTTCATTCATGCCGGCAAAATCCTTCATGTCGGCGATGTAGATCTGGCAGGACAGGATGCAAGTCTTGTCGCTGCCCGCTTCCATCAGCAAACGGTCGACGTGGCCCAGCACTTCGCGCGTCTGGCCGACGATGCCCTGCGTGGTGTCTTCCGCGATCTGGCCAGCCAGGTAGATGGTGTTGTTGTGGATGGCTACTTCGGAGAGGCGTTTGCCTACGTGCAGTCGTGTAATTTCCATGCTTTTACTTTCGGTTGTTTCAAAATCTGTACAGCGGTATTTCTGATTACTTGCCCAGCAAAAACTTGCGCGCGATGGCGATCTGGTCGTCGTGGACGAAGGTGGGCGCGTGGCCCACGCCTTCGATTTCCACCAGCTGCGCCTTCGGCCCACGGCCCAGCATCAGCGTGGCCGTCTCGTGCGACAGCAGATCGGATTCCGACCCGCGCACCAGCAAGGTGGGGCAGCGCACGGCATCATACGCGGCCCACAGCATGGCTTCGTCGCTGGCCGCCGATTCCGGCGTGGCCGAGCGGAATGGCATGGCCAGTCCCATATCATAGTGGCGGCGCCAGTGGCCATCCTTATCCTGGCGCAGCACATCCACCGCCAGTTTATGCCATTCGGCGTCCGTGTGCGGGCCGAAGCTGGCGGACACGTCGCGCACAAACCTGGCACCCTGCTCGAACGTCTCGAAACGCAGGTCCTGGCCGATGTAATCGCCGATGCGCTGCAAGGCTTCCGGCGCCAGGGTCGGGCCGATGTCGTTCAAGACCAGCTTGCTGATCGGGCTGTCCGGCAAGGATGCCAGGCCCAGGCCGATCAAGCCGCCCATCGAGGTGCCGAACCAGTCCACCGTCTGGCGTTCGCCATTGGCCAGCACGCGGGCCAGCAGGGTCACCATGTCGCTCACGTATTGCGGCACGCGGTAAAACTGCGGATTGGCCAGCCAGCCCGAGCGCCCGCGCCCCACCACATCCGGGCAGATGACGCGGTAATCGCTGGCCATGGCGCGCGCCAGGTTGTCGAAGTCGTCGGCCACGCGCGTCACGCCATGGGCGCAGACCAGCACGTTCGGATTATCGGCTGCGCCCCACTCCTTGTACGACATGCGGTGCAGGCCCGCCGGCGAGATGCATTGCACTGACTTGATGCTGGCTTCGATCATGCGATTCCTTAGCACGCCTGGCAAAACCTGCTGCGCGCCGGTTTTGTCAGGCCTTGTATTTGGTAGTAAAAAACAAAGAAACCGGCAATTTGCCGGATGCCCCGCGCGTGACTCTTCGGCAGTGTAGCGCAGCGCGGGCAATGCTCCAAGCGCGCGGCTGAAATGCTGCGCCGCAGCACGCCAGTGCCACGTCGCGCATGGCGCAATACCCGATATAGCGAAAATGCATATCTGCGGTTATCCACAATTGAGCCGGCCTGCCGATGGGCGGATGATCGCAGCATCAACCCGCAAGAGGAGACCACTCGTGAAAAAACCATTCTATAAAATCCTGTACGTGCAGGTGCTGTTCGCCATCGTGGCTGGCGTGCTGCTGGGGGTGTTCTACCCTTCGAACGCCGTCGACATGAAACCGCTGGGCGACGGCTTTATCAAACTCATCAAGATGATCATCGCCCCGGTCATCTTCTGTACCGTGGTCTCCGGCATCGCCGGCATGCAGGACGTGAAGAAAATCGGCCGCGTGGGCGGCAAGGCGCTGCTGTACTTTGAAGTGGTCTCCACCTTCGCGCTGGCCATCGGCTTGCTGGTTGCCAACATCCTGAAACCGGGCGCCGGCTTCAACGCCGATCCGGCCCACCTGGATGCCAAGTCGATCGCGCAATACACGCACGCCGAAGGCATGTCGACGGTGGACTTCGTGATGAACATCATCCCGAAGACCTTCGTCGATGCGTTCGCCAAGGGCGACATCCTGCAAGTGCTCCTGATCGCCATCCTGTTCGGCTTCTCGCTGTCCCTGCTGGGTGAGCGCGGCCGTCCCGTCACCAAGCTGATCGACGAGCTGTCGCATGCCATCTTCGGCATGGTCAACATCATCATGAAAGTCGCCCCGATCGGCGCGTTCGGCGCCATGGCCTTCACCATCGGCAAATACGGCCTGGCATCGCTGATCCCGCTGGCCAAACTGATGGGCTCGTTCTACCTGACCTGCTTCCTGTTCGTCTTCGTCGTGCTGGGCCTGATCGCCAAGTACACGGGCTTTTCCATCGGCCGCTTCCTGCTGTACATCAAGGAAGAACTGCTGATCGTGCTGGGCACGAGCTCGTCGGAATCGGCCCTGCCGGCCCTGATGAAAAAACTCGAGCGCCTGGGCTGCTCCAAGCCGGTCGTCGGCCTGGTCGTGCCTACCGGCTACTCGTTCAACCTGGACGGCACCAACATCTACATGACCATGGCCGCCCTGTTCGTGGCACAGGCCACCAACACGGAACTGACGATCTGGCAGGAACTGACCATCCTGGGCGTGGCGATGCTGACCTCGAAAGGCGCCTCCGGCATCACCGGCGCCGGCTTCATCACCCTGGCCGCCACCCTGGCGGTGGTACCGACGATCCCCGTGGCCGGCATGGCGCTGATCCTGGGCATCGACCGCTTCATGAGCGAATGCCGCGCGCTGACCAATTTTGTCGGCAACGGCGTGGCCACCATCGTCGTGTCGAAATGGGAAAAAGAACTGGACATGGACAAGCTGCACAGCGAGCTGGCCAATCCTACCCATCCCGCCGATGACGCGTTTGTTGCACCGGCCGTAAATATCGTCAAGTAAGCGATACCTTCCAGCTGGCGTCCTCCTGAAAGCCCCGCAGATCACTCTGCGGGGCTTTTTTCATGCGCGCAGACTGTTGTTGACATCATCAACAAACAGTAAATCATCCATCAATATTTAGCACGATGATCAATGAATCAAAAACCATTACAGTACTGTCACCTGTTCGCCGCCAGGCTCCCGCATAATGACATTGCGTTAATGCAAGCCTGACACCGAACCATCCACTTTTTGAATGGAGTACGTCATGTCCCTCTCGCCCGCCGTCTACGCCACCTGGAGCCCACGCCTGCTGGGCGTGCTGCGCATCATCCTCGGCTTCCTCTTCCTGCAACACGGCACGGCCAAGCTGTTCGGCGCGCCGCACGTGGCCATGTTCGACGGCCTGCAACTGTTTTCCCTGATGGGCGCGGCCGGCGTCATCGAACTGGTGGGCGGCACCCTGCTGCTGCTCGGCCTGTTCACCCGCCCCGTCGCCTTCATCCTCTCGGGCCAGATGGCGGCCGCCTACTTCATCGCGCATGCGCCTGCCGGCTTCCTGCCGATCCTGAACGGCGGCGAAATGGCCGTGATGTACTGCTTCACCTTCCTGTACTTCGCGGCGGCAGGCGCCGGCGCCTACAGCCTGGACGGCTTGCGCGGCAAGGCCGGCGCATAAAAAAGGGCGGACATCGCTGTCCGCCCTGCTCCAATACGACGCTGCGCGTGCTTACACGGCGGAAACATCCAGTTCAGCGCCCGTGGCTGCCTGCACCTGCTCCTTGGTCACGCCCGGCGCCAGCTCCACCAGCTTCAGGCCATTTTCCGTCACGTCGATCACGCCCAGGTCGCTGATGATGACATCGACCACGCCCACGCCCGTCAACGGCAGATCGCACTGTTTCAGCAGCTTGTGCGACGTCGTGCCATCCTTGGCCGTGGCCACGTGTTCCATCAGCACGACGACACGCTTGACGCCGGCGACCAGGTCCATCGCGCCGCCCATGCCCTTGACCATCTTGCCTGGAATCATCCAGTTCGCCAGGTCGCCCTTTTCCGACACTTGCATGGCGCCCAAGATGGCCAGGTTGATCTTGCCGCCACGAATCATGCCAAACGAGTCCGCCGAGCTGAAGTACGCAGCACCGGGCAAGGCCGTCACGGTCTGCTTGCCCGCATTGATCAGGTCGGCATCGACTTCGTCATCGGTCGGGAACGGGCCGATGCCCAGCAAACCGTTTTCCGACTGCAGGAATACCTCGATATTGTCCGGCACATAGTTGGCGACCAGGGTCGGCAAGCCGATGCCCAGGTTCACATAAAAGCCATCCTGCAGCTCTTTCGCCGCACGGGCGGCCATTTCATCTCTCGTCCAAGCCATTATCATCTCCTTCAATTTTCGTGGAACGCCTGTCCAAACCTACTGCGCGGCGCGCTTTGCGGCCTGCGATGCTCACCGTACTAAAGTACGGTTGCGCTTCTTGGCCACAAATCACTGCCGCTCGCTACGGTTTTGCCATGCGTAATCTTCTATTTATTAGTCGGTGCGCACGGTGCGCTGCTCGATGCGTTTTTCCGGGTTCGCGTTGACCACGATGCGGTGCACGAAGATGCTCGGCGTGTGGACCTGGTCCGGGTCGATCTCGCCCACTTCCACCAGTTTTTCCACTTCGACGATGGTGATCTTGCCGGCCATGGCCACGTTCGGGTTGAAATTGCGCGCCGTCTTGCGATAGACCAAGTTGCCAGCGCGGTCAGCCATGTAGGCTTTCACCAGGGACACATCGGCCACCAGGCTGCGTTCCATCACATATTGTTCGCCGTCGAATTCGCGCAGTTCCTTGCCGTCGGCAACGATGGTTCCCACGCCCGTCTTGGTGAAGAAGGCGGGAATGCCGGCGCCACCGGCGCGCAGTTTTTCGGCCAGAGTACCTTGCGGCGTGAATTCCAGTTCCAGTTCGCCGGCCAGGTACTGGCGCGCGAATTCCTTGTTTTCACCCACGTAGGAGGCGATCATTTTCTTGATCTGGCGCGTGGTCAAGAGCTGGCCCAGGCCGAAGCCGTCCACGCCGGCATTATTTGAAATGGCCGTCAGGCCCGTCACGCCGGAATCGCGCAAGGCAGCGATCAGGGCTTCGGGAATGCCGCACAGGCCGAAGCCGCCGACGGCGATGGTCTGGCCATCTTGGACGATACCGGCCAGCGCCGAGGCGGCGTCAGGATAAACTTTATTCATGGGTGTCCCTCTATCTTTTGTTAAGCTTTGGTCTTGAGTCCATGACTCAGGCAGCGACTCAGCATAAAATACGCGAGTGGAAAGTACAATACCGTAGAACTACCGGCGCCGTGCCGGCAATCCCCCTGTGAGAGTGATACGCATCAGATGAACGCCGCGTCAGCCATCGATTATGAAAGCATCTTCCTGCACGCGCCCGTGGGCATGTGCATGTCGGAAAACCGCATCATGCGCAGCTGCAATGAAGCGCTGGCCGGCATGTTCGGTTACGCGCGCAGCGAACTCGACGGCCAGTCGTTCGAAGTACTCTACCCCACGCACGATGAATTCCTGCGCACCGGTGAACGCATCATCCCCATCATGAACGCCAAGGGGCGCTATTCGGACGAACGCATCATGCGCCGCGGTAATGGGGAACTGTTCTGGTGCCACGTCACGGGCCATGCCATGCTGTCGGCACAGCCGCTGGGCGCGGGCATCTGGACGTTCGAGGATGTCAGCGAGAAGCGTCCCGTGACGGCGGAACTGACGCCGCGCGAGCGCGAGATCGCCGCGCTGCTGGTGGAAGGCAAGACCAGCAAGCTGATCGCCCGCCAGATCGACCTCAGCCCCCGCACGGTGGAAATGCACCGCGCCAAGCTGATGCGCAAATTCGCCGCCTCGACGTCGTCCGAACTCGTGCACAAGCTGGTGGGACTGCAGCTGCCGCGCTAGGCGCAGCTGCCGCAGTGACTGCCAGGCTTAAAACGTGCTCATGCCGCCGTCCGCTGAAATGATGGCGCCATTGATGAAATGCGAATCCTCGCCCGCCAGCAGCAACAGCAGGCCGTCGAGGTCTTCCGGCTTGCCCGGACGTTTATTCGGCAGCATTTCGATCAGTTTCTTGCCCTGCTCGGTGGCGAAATAATCCTCGTTGATTTCCGTGGAAATATAGCCGGGGCAGATGGCGTTGGTATTGATGCCGTATTTGCCCCACTCCACCGCCATGGCGCGCGTCATGTGCACCATGCCCGCCTTGCTCATGCAGTACACGCCGATCTGCGGCAGCACCTGCAAACCCGCCATCGAGGCGATATTGATGATGCGGTGCTGTTTTTTCGGGTCGCCCTTGGCGCGCGCGATCATGCGCTTGGCCGTTTGCTGGGCCACGAAGAACGATCCACGCAAATTGGTGTCCATCACGAACGAGTAATCTTCGGGCGTGACGTCGACCAGGCGTTGCGTGGTGGAGACACCGGAATTGTTGACGAGGATATCGATGGGGCCCGCTTCCGTTTCCGCATGCGCGATGGCCGACTTGATGCTGGCGAAGTCCGTCACGTCGAGCGACACCACGTGCGCGGCGCCACCATCGGCTTCGATCTCGGCGCGCAACTCCTTCAGGCGTTCGGTGCGGCGCGAGGCCAGCACGACCTGGGCGCCCGCCTGGGCCAGCACTTTCGCAAAGCGCGCGCCGAGGCCGCTCGATGCGCCGGTAATCAGGGCAATCTTGCCCTCGAAATTGACTTCTATGCCCACGAGCTACTCCTGTTTTATTTTAGACAATACTTTACGCCGCGCCTATGGCACAGGGGCAAAATCGCCCGCGGCGCACTTGAGCAAAAGTAAACGCCATCATTACACAAAATGGCTGGATTTAGATTGCGGCGTGGGGCAATGTCACGCAAAATGGCGCCAAAGTTGCAATCCTCGCCAAAAACAAGCACACTCGTGCTTAAATTTCCCCGATGATGCTTTAATCCCTATCCTTGCTACCTAATTGAGTGACTATAAATCGAGACCATGACACAGCCTAATAACTTAGTTGAACAGTACGGACCGCGCGACACCATGGAGTATGACGTGGTGATCGTGGGCGGCGGCCCCGCAGGTCTGGCGGCGGCGATCCGCCTGAAGCAGCTGGCCGCTGAAAAAAGCCAGGAAGTGTCCGTCTGCGTGCTGGAAAAAGGCGGCGAACTGGGCGCGCATATCCTGTCGGGCGCCATCATGGACCCGAAAGCCCTGACCGAACTGATCCCGAACTGGAAAGAACTGGGCGCGCCGCTGAACACGGAAGTGACGGAAGACCGCATTCTGTTCCTGACCGAAACGAAAGCCTATAAAACGCCGAACTTCGCCGTGCCGGCCTGCTTTGAAAACCATGGCAACTATATTGTCTCGCTGGGCAATGTGGTGCGCTGGATGGGCCAGCAGGCGGAAAACCTGGGCGTGGAAATCTTCCCCGGCTTCCCTGCCGCGGAAATCCTCTACAACGACGACGGCTCCGTGAAGGGCGTGGCGACCGGCAACATGGGCGTCAAGCGCGACGGCGAGCCGGGCCCCGACTTCCAGCTGGGCATGGAATTGCACGCCAAGTACACCTTGTTCGCCGAAGGCGCGCGCGGCCACCTGGGCAAGCAATTGATGGCCAAGTATGACTTGAACGCCGGCAAGGACCCGCAATCGTACGGCATCGGCATCAAGGAATTGTGGGAAATCGACCCGGCGCAGCACAAGCCGGGCCTGGTGATCCACTCGAGCGGCTGGCCGCTGGACACGAAAACCTACGGCGGCTCCTTCCTGTACCACCTGGAAAACAACCAGGTGATGGTCGGCTACGTCGTGGGCCTGAACTACGAAAACCCTTACCTGTCCCCGTACGAGGAATTCCAGCGCTACAAGACGCATCCGGAAATCCGCAAGTTCTTCGAAGGCGGCAAGCGCATCTCGTACGGCGCGCGCGCGATCGCGGCTGGCGGCCTGCAATCGTTGCCGAAACTGGTGTTCGCCGGCGGCGCGCTGATCGGCTGCGATGCGGGCTTCCTGAACATGAGCCGCATCAAGGGCAGCCACGCGGCCATCAAGAGCGGCATGCTGGCGGCTGACGCGGCCTTCGGCGCGCTGGGCGAATCGCGCCAGCACGACGAACTGGCGAGCTACCCTGCCGCCTTCGAGAAATCCTGGCTGCATGAAGAATTGCACGTGGCGCGCAACGTCAAGCCATGGCTGTCGAAGGGCTTGTACCTGGGCAGCCTGATGACAGGCATCGACCAGCTGATCTTCCGCGGCAAGGCGCCGTGGACCCTGCACCACTCGCATGGCGACCACGAATGCCTGAAGCCGGCGGCCCAGTCGAAAAAGATCGTGTATCCGAAACCCGATGGCAAGCTGACGTTCGACAAGATGTCTTCCGTCTTCATCTCGAACACGAATCACGCGGAAGACCAGCCCATCCACCTGACCTTGAAGAACGCCAGCGTGCCCGTCGACGTCAACCTGGCCACGTATGCGGGTCCGGAAGCGCGTTACTGTCCCGCCGGCGTGTACGAGTTCGTGAAGAACGACGACGGCGCCGAACGCCTGCAGATCAATGCACAGAACTGCGTGCACTGTAAAACCTGCGACATCAAGGACCCGACGCAAAACATCGTCTGGGTCACGCCGGAAGGCGGCGGCGGTCCCAACTATCCGAACATGTAAGGCCGCAGGCAGCGCCGTGCGCGCTGACCGCCACGCACCACAGCGCGCTCGCCCCTGGCAGCGCGCTGTTTTTTTTGACATAAGCACCATGCTTTCCGCCGTACTTTGGTGCTCCAGCAACACCGCACACGCAACGCAACGCTATTCGCCATCAAAAACCGCCCACAAAGTTTCCCATGGGCACTTTCAGCAGTTACAATTCCCGTTGCTAAACATTTCCACACCCCCGCCATGAACGCCAACGTTCCTCCAGAAGTCCCCCTCGATACCGACTTGCAGCAAGCGCTTGCCGCGCACCAGGCTGGCCAGTATGCCGAAGCCGAAGCGCTGTACCTGGCCATTCTGCAGGCGCAGCCCTACCACGCGATTGCCAATCACAATCTAGGTCTGCTGGCGGGCCAGCTGGGCCAGCCCGCTGCCGGCTTGCCATATCTGCACAAGGCACTGTCGGTCAATCCCGACGAAGGGCAGTTCTGGCTGTCGTACGCGAATGGCCTGCTGCAGGCGGAGCGGCCCGACGAGGCGCTGGAGATTGTCGAGACGGCGATAGGCCGCGGGCTCGACAACGCCGCCTCGCAAGCGCTGCGCCAGCAGGCGCGCGATGCCATCGCGCTGGCGGCGCTGTCGCCCACGCAGGAGGAAGCGGCGCCCATCGTGACCCTGTACCAGAGCGGCGAATTTGCGCGGATGGAAGATGCCAGCCGCACGCTGCTGCTGCAATATCCGCAAGCGCCATGGGTATGGAGCGTACTGGGCACTGCCCTGCAGGCACAAGGCAAGGATGCGTTCGCCGTACTGAAACGCACGGTGGAACTGGCGCCGCACGACGCCCAGGCGCATGGCAACCTGGGCAACGCCTGGCAGACGGCCGGCAAGCTCGATGAAGCAATGGCCAGCTATCTGCGGGCACTGGAAATTGATCCGGATTTCCCGGAAGCGCACAACAATCTGGGCAGCGTGCTGCGCGTGCTGGACCGTCCGGAAGAAGCGCAGGACAGCTTCCGCAAGGCGATCGCGCTGCGGCCCGACTATGCCAAAGCCCGCTTCAACCTGGGCAATGTGCTGAAAGACGCGAAACAGTATGCGCAGGCCGTGGAAGAATACCGCGCCGCCAGCCTGTTGCTGCCGGACGACGCGGAAATCCAGAATAGCCTGGGCAGTGCCTTGCGCATGGACAAGGCCTATGACGAAGCCATCGACTGCTTCGCGCAGGCCGTGGCCTTGAAGCCCGATTATGCCGACGCGCATTTCAACCTGGGCACCACCATGCTGGCCGCGCAGCGCGACGCCGAGGCCGTCATCGCCCTGGGCAAGGCGGTTGAAAACGAGCCGGACAACCATGAGCTGCACTTTTATCTGGGCAATGCGCTGAGAAACACGACACAGCCGGAAAAAGCCATGGCGAGCTTTCGCCAGGCGCTGGCGCTGAAAGAGGACTTTATCTCGGCGGAAATCAACCTGTGCTCGATGCTGCAGATCCACGGCGCGCTGGAAGACGCCATCGCCAGCGCCTACCGCGCGCGCAAGATCGGCCCGAAGCACCCCACCGGCCATACCAGCCTGCTGTTTTGCCTCAGCCACAGTGACGAGCTGGACGCGGCGGCGCTGTTTGCCGAACACCGCCAGTTCGGCGAGGAGTTCGAACCCGCATTGCGGCCGCACTGGCCCGAGCATGGCAACACGCGCGATCCGCAGCGCCGCCTGCGGGTCGGTTTTGTCTCGGGCGACTTCAATGAACACGTGGTGGCCAATTTCGTCGTGCCCGTCATCTCGAAACTGGCAGAAAGCGCGCAGCTGTCGCTGTATGGCTACTATAACAATTCGCGCTTCGACAGCGCCACCGAGCGCCTGAAGCAATACCTCGTACATTGGAACGACATCGTGGAAATGTCGGATCAGGAAGCCTTCGCCCGCATACGCGAAGATGAGATCGATATCCTCATCGACCTGTCGGGCCACACGGCGTTCAACCGCCTGATGCTGTTTGCCATGAAACCGGCGCCGATCCAGGCCAGCTGGATCGGCTATCCGGGCTCGACTGGCCTGCAAGCCATGGATTACTACATTGCCGACCGCTACTTCACGCCGCCGGACGTCGTCGGCCCCTACATGACGGAAAAGCTGGCGCTGCTGCCCGCCTGCCTGCCGTTCCTGCCGTCGGCGCTGTCGCCGGCCATCGAGCAGGCGCCGGCACTGTCGAACGGCTACCTCACGTTCGGCAGCTTCAATCGCTTGAGCAAGCTCAATCGCGGTGTCGTCAGGCGCTGGGCCAAGCTGCTGCATGCCTTGCCGACCGCCAAAATGCTGCTGGGCGCCATGCACAAGCAAAGCGACCACGACACCCTGGCGCAATGGTTCGCCGAAGACGGCATTCCGTTGGAGCGGCTGAGCTTCCACCAGCGCACGCACCTGGGCAATTACCTGGCACTGCACCAGCAGATCGACGTGTGCCTCGATACCTACCCGTACACGGGCGGCACCACCACCATGCACGCGCTGTGGATGGGCGTGCCAACGCTGACCTTGGCCGGCGACACGGTTGCCAGCCGGGCCGGTGCCTGCATCCTCGAACACGTCGGCCTGGGCTCGTTTGTCGCCACCGATGACGACGATTTCGTGAACAAGGGGAAATTCCTTTCAAATAACATCGTGCAACTGGCCGCCTTGCGCGCCACCATGCGCCAGCGCCTGGAAGAGTCGGCCATTGGCCAGCCGGCACTGATCGCGGAAGGGTTCGAGCAAGCCCTGCGGGCCATGTGGCAGCGCTGGTGCGACGGGCTGCCGGCGCAGACGTTCGAAATCGAACGCCTGCCGGGCGGCGCGCCGGATGCCATGAAGTAAGCAGCGCCGCGGCACACCGGATACCGGCCAGGCGCAGCACGCGCCTGGCTGCCCTTGCTTTCCCATTTACCAGAAGAACATCATCCCGATGGACATTTCCACTGATCTCGATTTTGCCGGCACCAGCGACAGCCACCCCTGGGCGGCGCAATTTACCGTGCTCACCTATGCTGGCGGCGGCTACAGCCTGATCCCCCTGCGCTTCTTCCGCGACTGGCTCGACCTTCCCGTGGAGCACTGCCACTTCCAGATCGGCCGCTGCTCGGCGCTGGGCGTCGATTCCATCGCCAAATATGACGGCACGACACAGTCGCTGCGCATCGGGCGCTTTGTCTCGGGCGGCTCGCGGCTGCGCTTCATCCTCAATGGCCAGCACGAGACACGCACCATTTCCACGTATATGTTCACCATCGCCGGCAAGGACCTTGTCCATCCGAATCCGCCGCAGTATGGCGACAGCATCATCAAGAACGACGTCTGGATCGGCGACGAAGTCATGATGCTGGGCGGCGGCATCATTGAAAACGGCTGCATCATCGCCGCCCGCTCCGTACTGCCGCCGAACTTCCGCTCCGAGCCGTATGGCATCTACGCCGGCGCGCCGGCAAAGCTCGTGCGCTTCCGTTTTTCGGAAGCCGTGCGCGCCGCCCTGCTGGAACTGGCCTGGTGGGACATGCCCTTGAGCTGGATACGCGACAACAACACCGCCTTCCTGCAAGACCTGACGGCCGATGAACCCGCCGCCCTGGCCACGCTGGCGCAACTGCTCGCCAGCCGCAAGCAGGCCGCTGCCGCGTAAGCGGCGCCATAGACGGGATTTACAGGTACTTTTCGCCGATGACGCGGCTGCGGATGGTACGTGCCGGTGCGCCATAACTGACGCACAGGTCGCCCACGGGCCGCGTCACCACGGCGCCGGCTCCGACCACACTGTGTTCGCCCACCCGCATGCGCTGCAGCAGCAAGGCGCCCATGCCGAGCGCACTGCAGCTGCCCAGCGAGGCATTGCCGCCGGTGGCCGCCGCAGGCGCCAGGCTGGAAAAAGCAGCCATCACCGAATCATGGTCCAGCGAGGCGCGCGTATTGACGATGCAGCCCTGCCCCACTTCGCACTGCGGATTGATCACCGCGCCGGCCATCACCACGCTGCCGGCTCCCAGGCGCACCGCCTTGCCGATGCTCGCCTGCGGATGCACCGCCGTGACGAACTGCAGCTGCGGGCACAAGGCCGCCACCACCGCCGTCACCTTGGCGCGCACGTGGTTGTCACCGATGGCCACCAGCACGCCACCCAGGGCATGCTGGTCCGCCAGCGCCGGCAGATCCGCCTCGGCGCCCAGCACGCGATAAGCGAGCGTTTCTTCGCCAACGGCGCGGAACGCGTCGATCAGGCCCACGATCGTGTGCAATCCCTCGCGTTCGACCACGTCAATGACCACCTTCGCATGGCCCGACGAGCCAACAATTACAATATTCATATCACTACCCCGAGTAAGGCGTGGTCCGTTCGACAACGGCACGCGTGTGGAGTATGCGGCATTTCACCGGCCCCTTACCAGCCCCGGCACGCAAAAAAAGGCCGTTTCCCGGTGCCGGCCACGGGGCAATCATAAAAAAAACGCATAAAGATAAAAAAATTTCTCAAAAGCATTTAATTTCGGCCTGCATGGCGTCGCCTTGTCATGGGGAGAGCACCTGTCGGTCGCTCCGAACCAATACCACTGGAGTTACCCTATGCTGAGCCTTCACACCAACAACGCATCGCTGTCCGCACAGAACTCGATCGCCAAGACCCAATCGCAACTGTCGACCTCGATGACCCGCCTGAGCACCGGCTACCGCATCAACTCGGCCATGGATGACGCAGCCGGCCTGCAGATCGCCACCCGCCTGAAAGCACAAACCAGCGGCATGACCGTTGCCATGAGCAACACGCAAAACAGCACCTCGCTGCTGCAAACGGCTGAAGGCGCGTTCGCCGAAGTCACCAACATGCTGGTACGCATGAAGGATCTGGCCACGCAAGCTGCCGATGCCTCGTCGAACAGCGCCGACAAGACCGCCATGCAGGCGGAATACGACGCACTGGGCCTGGAACTGTCCAACGTCATGAACAACACCACTTTCGGCGGCCAGAAACTGCTGACCGGCGGCACCATCGCCAGCTCGATGACCTTCCAGATCGGCGCCGCCAAATCGGAAACCATGAGCATCAACCTGTCGTCGGCCATGAGCGCCGTCGGTTCGGCACTGAGCTCGGCTGCCGCCAACTTCAACGCCGCCGCCGTCGGCACGGAACTGACGTCGAACGCCAACGCCGCCATCGGCAGCCTGGTATCGGCCATCGACAGCATCAGCACCGTGCGTTCCGCACTGGGCGCCGCCGCCAACCGCCTTGACCACGTCAACAGCAACCTGTCGAACATCGCCACCAACACCAAGGCCGCGACCGGCCGCATCATGGACGTTGACTTCGCCACCGAAAGCTCGAACATGACGTCGTCGCAAATGCTGCTGCAAGCTGGCACCGCGATGCTGAAACAAAGCAACAGCATGTCCTCGATGGTCATGTCCTTGCTGCAATAATACTCAACGGCGCCACGCGCCCGCCAGACAGCCCCGGCAAGCGATTGCCGGGGCTTTTTTATGGCCAGACGAAAAAATTTCCTTGCGGCATTTAATGAAGCACTCAGCAGGGTCGCCTTGTAGTGCTGAGGGCATGAAATCACTGCCCCTCGACGAATTTACCTAACAGGAGCAATACCATGCTGAGCCTTCACACCAACAACGCATCGCTGTCCGCACAGAACTCGATCGCCAAGACCCAATCGCAACTGTCGACCTCGATGACCCGCCTGAGCACCGGCTACCGCATCAACTCGGCCATGGATGACGCAGCCGGCCTGCAGATCGCCACCCGCCTGAAAGCACAAACCAGCGGCATGACCGTTGCCATGAGCAACACGCAAAACAGCACCTCGCTGCTGCAAACGGCTGAAGGCGCGTTCGCCGAAGTCACCAACATGCTGGTGCGCATGAAGGATCTGGCCACGCAAGCTGCCGATGCCTCGTCGAACGCCGCCGACAAGACCGCCATGCAGGCGGAATATGACGCACTGGGCCTGGAACTGTCCAACGTCATGAACAACACCACCTTCGGCGGCCAGAAGCTGCTGACCGGCGGCACCATCGCCACCTCGATGACCTTCCAGATCGGCGCCGCCAAATCGGAAACCATGAGCATCAACCTGTCGTCGGCCATGAGCGCCGTCGGTTCGGCACTGAGCTCGGCTGCCGCCAACTTCAACGCCGCCGCCGTCGGCACGGAACTGACGTCGAACGCCAACGCCGCCATCGGCAGCCTGGTATCGGCCATCGACAGCATCAGCACCGTGCGTTCGGCACTGGGCGCCGCCGCCAACCGCCTTGACCACGTCAACAGCAACCTGTCGAACATCGCCACCAACACCAAGGCCGCGACCGGCCGCATCATGGACGTTGACTTCGCCACCGAAAGCTCGAACATGACGTCGTCGCAAATGCTGCTGCAAGCTGGCACCGCGATGCTGAAACAAAGCAACAGCATGTCCTCGATGGTCATGTCCTTGCTGCAATAATATTGCCGTACCCAGCTCAGCCTGGCCGCTTGCGGCCGGCGGCACGAAGCCAGACCGCGGTCTGGCTTTTTTTATGCCCGCCTGTTTGTATCGTGTGCGCATAAGTAAATAAGAAAATTTCCCTACGGCATTTAATAACAGCCAAGAAATAGTCGTCTTGTACTGATGAGGGCAAGAAATCGCTGCCCCTCGACGAACCTACCTAAACAGGAGCAACACCATGCTGAGCCTTCACACCAACAACGCATCGCTGTCCGCACAGAATTCGATCTCGAAGACCCAATCGCAACTGTCGACCTCGATGACCCGCCTGAGCACCGGCTACCGCATCAACTCGGCCATGGATGACGCAGCCGGCCTGCAGATCGCCACCCGCCTGAAAGCACAAACCAGCGGCATGACCGTTGCCATGAGCAACACGCAAAACAGCACCTCGCTGCTGCAAACGGCTGAAGGCGCGTTCGCCGAAGTCACCAACATGCTGGTGCGTATGAAGGATCTGGCCACGCAAGCTGCCGATGCCTCGTCGAACACCGCCGACAAAGACGCCATGCAAGCCGAATACGACGCACTGGGCCTGGAACTGGCCAACGTCATGAACAACTCGACCTTCGGCGGCCAGAAACTGCTGACGGGCGGCACCATCGCCAGCGCGATGACCTTCCAGATCGGTGCCGCGCAATCGGAAACCATGACCATCAACCTGGGCACGTCGATGACCAGCGTGGCCACGGCCCTGGGTTCGGCTACCGCCAACTTCGCCGGCACCGCAGGCGGCACGGAACTGAAAACGCTGGCCAACACGGCCATCGGCAGCCTGATTTCGGCCATCGACAGCATCAGCACCGTGCGCTCGGCACTGGGCGCCGCCGCCAACCGCCTTGACCACGTCAACAGCAACCTGTCGA